>SAMEA3663186__coassemble_87_pt1 | contig 20988 bp, 17 predicted proteins | sample SAMEA3663186__metabat2_high_PE_009 | metagenome-assembled genome bin SAMEA3663186 (sample SAMEA3663186) | pig gut metagenome | biome: pig gut; feature: pig-associated habitat; material: faeces | place: Denmark | collected 2012
TCGAGCGATGTATCACCCCTGGCTAGCCAGATGGTCAAAGGGATCCACGAAGGCAGAAACGTGCAGAAAGGAGCGACTACCAAAGGCATGACATGGAACAGCACGTTGCAGCAGGAAGGCACAGAAGCCGACAGTATGGTGACATTTATCGACAACGATGATATCCCCCACCTTCTGCTCCTCGCCTACAAGACCGACAGCATCTCGCAAAACGACCTCCTGTTTGAGATAGCCAAGTTCAACTTCGAGAACTATCTTGTCAAGGATTTCGATCTCGAGATCATGACTACAGGCGACCTTTCCATACTCATAATCAGCAAGTTCGACAATATCGATGCTCTTATCGAATATCACGACCGCATGGATCATTCGGCAACGCTGAATCTCCCTGAAGGCATATACATGATCGACATCTCCGAGACCAACTTCCGTGCTCTTCTCAAAGGCAGGACCTTCGACGAATACTTCCAATGGGCGAAAGAGACGTATGGTATTTAATAATTAATGTTTACTGAACAATGCGCATACTTTGGGCCGACGACGAAATTGAGCTTTTGAAGCCACACATCCTTTTTCTCAAAAACAAAGGATATGAAGTAACCACTACGACCAATGGGCAGGATGCCATCGACCTTGTCAGGAGCGAGACATTCGACCTTATCTTCCTTGACGAGAACATGCCAGGGCTGTCTGGTCTTGAGACTCTCTCGACTCTCAAGGAGATAGCGCCAGCCGTACCTATTGTCATGATTACCAAGAGCGAAGAAGAGAATATCATGGATCAGGCGATAGGCGGCAAGATTGCCGACTATCTTATCAAGCCCGTACTGCCTAACCAGATGTTGCTGAGCATCAAGAAGACCCTCCATGCACGCGAACTCACACAACAGCAACAGACCAGCGTCTATCAACAGGAGTTCGGTCGCCTGTCAAAGTCGATCGACAGTGCAGCCACCTTTGCCGACTGGGTCGAGGTGTATAAGAGACTTGTGCACTGGGAGCTCGAGCTTGCCGAAAGCAACGATGCGAGCCTCAGCTCTATGTTACTGATGCAGAAGCAGGATGCCAACTCTGCCTTTGCCAAGTTCGTCCGTCGCAAATACAAAGACTGGGTTCAGCAAATACTCCACCTTGAGAAGCGCGATGGGCGTCCGCTGATGAGTCCTGAACTGTTCAAGACCATGGTCTTCCCTCGACTGGACAAGGGAGAGAAGCTTTTCTTCATTGTCATCGACAACTTCCGTCTCGATCAGTGGCGTGCCATACAACCCATCCTCTCGCAGTACTTCACATGTCATGAAGACATCTATTGCTCCATCCTTCCCACAGCAACGCAATATGCGCGCAACGCTATCTTCTCCGGGCTCATGCCCGACAGCATTGCACGCATGTTCCCCGACCTGTGGGTCGATGAAGATGCCGAGGAGAGCAAAAACATAAACGAAGAACCTCTAATTCAGTCGCAGCTCGATCGTTTCCGCAAGCGATACCCCTTCTCATACCACAAAATCTATGAAAAGAGTTACGGAGAACGTCTTGTAGCTCAACTCGACAGCTTGAAACATAATCCTTTGAACGTCATAGTACTCGATTTCATTGACATGCTATCACATGCACGAACGGAGTCAAAAACTATACGCGAACTCGCTAACGACGAGGCTGCATACCGTGCCATCACGCGCACTTGGCTTGAGCACAGCTCCACCATCGACCTCTTCCGCACAATCGCAGAAATGGGTTACAAAGTCATACTCACCACCGACCACGGCACCATACGTGTCGATAACCCTGTCAGGATCATCGGTGACAGAAACGTCAACACCAACCTGCGCTACAAGCTCGGCAAGAACCTTAACTGGCAGTCAAAGTCTGTATTAGAGATCAATCGCCCCTCAGACTTCGGGCTCCCGTCGGTCAATCTCTCGACCAGCTATGTCTTCACTACTGGTCGCGATTTCTTCGCCTACCCCAACAACTACAACCACTACGCCACCTACTACAGCGACACCTTCCAGCACGGAGGTATATCGCTCGAAGAGATGCTGATTCCACTCATCACATTGACACCGAAGAACCTGTGACAAAAAAATAAGTGCCTGACTCACATAATATGGGTCAGGCACTTATCAAAATCCTTTTCTAGGTCTTAAACTTCATCAGTAGCATAAATCGAACGAAGTGTTGGGAGCTGGTAGTCAAAAATCTCTTCATCCTTGAAGAAACGCTTGAGCTCCGCAGCAGCTGTCTCAGGTCCGTCGCTGGCATGAACGATATTCTGCTGACCCGACATGCTGTAGTCACCACGGATAGTACCAGGAAGTGCCTTGCGTCCGTTGGTTGGACCTGCCATCTGACGCACTACGTCAATTGCATCGACGCCCTCTATTGCGAGAGCAATGACTGGAGTAGCCATCATCGACTCCTTCAAACCAGGGAAGAATGGTCGATCAACGAGGTGAGCATAGTGCTCTGCAAGGATAGCATCGTCGAGCTGCATCATCTTGAGGCCAGCAATGCGAAGACCCTTACGTTCAAAAATACTGATAATTTCACCAATCAATGAGCGCTGAACCGTACATGGCTTCAGCAAAACAAGTGTTTTCTGCAACATAGTATTTCAATTCAAATTTTGTTAAATGTCTGTTGCAAATATAAATGCTTTTTTTCATTGTACAAAATTTCAGCCAAATATATTACTATATATTTTGCATTTTGATGGGAAATGAATAACTTTGCGCCCAATATCAACAAAAAGAAACGCAAATAAGCGCAAAAAACAATATTTAAGGTATGCAACAGAACGTACGAAACATCGCTATCATAGCTCACGTTGACCATGGTAAGACTACCCTTGTTGACAAGATGCTCTATGCAGGTAATCTGTTTCGAGAGAACCAGACTACAACCGATCTCATGCTCGACAACAATGAACTCGAGCGCGAGCGAGGTATCACTATCCTCTCAAAGAATGTATCTATAAACTATAAGGGTACTAAAATCAACATCATCGATACTCCTGGTCACTCCGACTTCGGTGGCGAGGTGGAGCGCGTGCTCAATATGGCCGATGGCTGTATCCTCCTCGTCGATGCTTTCGAGGGACCTATGCCTCAGACTCGTTTCGTACTTCAGAAGGCGATCCAGATTGGACTGAAGCCTATCGTGGTGGTCAACAAGGTGGACAAGCCTAACTGCACACCCGACATCGCACAGGACAAGGTATTCGACCTCATGTTCAACCTTGGCGCTTCGGAAGACCAGCTTGACTTTGTCACTATCTTCGGTTCTGCCAAGCAGGGCTGGATGAGCGATGACTGGAAAAAGCCTACCGACAATGTGCTGCCTTTGCTCGATGCCATCATCGACAATATCCCTGCACCAGAGATCATCGAGGGTCCTACTCAGATGCTCATCACTTCGCTTGAATACAGCTCGTTCGTCGGACGAATTGCTGTGGGTCGAGTACACCGTGGCGTAATCAAGGCTGGTCAGGACGTTCTGCTCATGCACCATACCGATGCTGGCATTGAAAGCAAGAAGGTGCGCGTCAAGGAGCTGTTCACCTTCGAAGGCATGGGCAAGAAGAAGGTCGAGGAAGTGGCTTCGGGCGACATCTGCGCTATGACCGGCATCGAGGGCTTCGAGATTGGCGACACCATCTCTGACATCGATGCTGCCGAGGCAATGCCTCGCATCACCATCGACGAACCTACAATGTCGATGCTCTTCGCCATCAACGACTCTCCTTTCTTCGGCAAGGACGGTAAGTATGTGACTTCACGCCAGATTCACGACCGTCTCATGAAGGAACTTGAAAAGGATGTGGCTCTCCGTGTCGTAAAAGACGAGACATCGGATGGCAAATGGATAGTGTTCGGACGTGGAGTGCTCCATCTCTCCATCCTCATTGAAACCATGCGCCGCGAGGGTTACGAGCTGCAGGTGGGTCAACCACAGGTCATCGTCAAGGAGATCGACGGCCAGAAATGTGAGCCTATCGAACAGCTGACTATCAACTGTCCGGAAGACTGCAGTTCGAAGATGATCGATATGGTGACTCGCCGCAAAGGTGAGATGGTGGCCATGGATACTCAGGGCGACCGTCAGCACCTCGAATTCAAGATTCCGTCACGAGGTATCATCGGCCTGCGTACCAACGTACTCACAGCCAGTGCAGGTGAAGCTATCATGGCTCACCAGTTCCTCGACTACGAGCCATGGAAGGGCGACATCGTGCGCCGCAGCAACGGCTCAATGATTGCAATGGTGGGAGGTACTGCCTTTGCCTATGCTCTCGACAAGCTCCAGGATCGCGGAAAGTTCTTCATCTTCCCACAGGATGAGGTCTATGGCGGACAAGTAGTGGGCGAACATGCCAAGGAGAAAGACCTCACTGTCAATGTGACAAAAGCCAAGCAGCTCACCAATATGCGTTCAAAGTCATCGGACGAAAAGGCTGCACTCATTCCTCCAAAGGTATTCTCGCTTGAAGAAGCACTCGAATATATCAAGGCTGACGAGTATGTCGAGGTAACTCCTCATAACCTGCGTATGCGCAAGATTGTGCTCGACGAACTGGAGCGCAAGCGTCTGAAACGTGCTGCGGGTATCGTGGACGAAGACGAAGATTGATCTTATTATCGGTTGCCAATCTATATTTGGCAATCGATTAGTTGATTACTTATTACTGATTGCTATAACATTGAAAAAGATTGACTGGTATATAATCAAGAAGTTTCTGGGCACGTATTTCTTTACGATTGTCCTGATTCTCAGCATTGCCATCGTGCTCGATTTCCAGCAGAAGACTGACAAGTTTACTGCCAATGAGGCTCCGACGTGGGAGATTATCAAGTACTACTTGAACTATATTCCTTATTTTGCCAATCTTTTCAGTGCGCTGTTTGTCTTCGTGGCTTGCATCTTCTTCACAAGCAAGCTGGCTGGTAACAGCGAGATCATTGCAATGCTGGCAAGTGGTGTGAGCTTCAACCGTCTGCTCCGTCCATATATGATTTCTGCAGCCTTCCTCGGTCTGCTCAATTTTAGTCTGACGAGCTTTGTCATCCCCGATGCCAACATCAAGCGATACGAGTTCCTCAACACCTACTGGAAGGACAAGAAGGTCAAGGTGACACGCAACAATCAGTTCATGGTCGAGCCCGATGTCGTGGCTTACATCTATCACTACGAGACTGAAAGAGCCATCGGAACGCGTTTTGCTCTCGAAAGATTCGAAGACAAGAAACTCGTGTCGCGCCTCACGGCACCCCGAGCCGAATACAAGGGCGATGGCATCTGGCACATGAACACATACAACCTGCGCACCATCACTGAGAAGGGAGAGACACTCGAATCAGGTACCGACCTCGATACGCTCATCAACATCACGCCTCAGGACATTGTGATTGAGAAGAACGAGTTCGAGACGATGACCACTCCACAGCTCAACGAATACATCGACCGCCAGAAAAAACGCGGAGTAGGAAACATTCAGGATTTCGAAATCGAGTTCCACAAGCGCTTTGCTGCCTTGGCAACGAGCTTCATTCTGACGCTCATTGGCGTATCATTGTCGTCGAAGAAGATAAGAGGAGGCATGGGCATCAATCTCGGCATTGGTCTCGTCTTGGCTTTCGCCTATATCCTCTTCCAGACCGTCTCCTCATCGTATGCCGTGAGTGGTGAAATGCCTGTCTTCGCCGCCGTTTGGCTCCCGAACCTGATTTTCACGGTTATTGCTATATACCTATATATATATAAAGCTCCGCGTTAACGGAGCTTTTTTTGTACAAACAGGTTCCGCCTGTTTGCCCTCGACCTGCCTCATCAATGACAGCCTGCCAGCCAGTCATCGATAAGCCGGCGTGCTATCGACATCTTGTCGGGTATCTGCGGCAGATTGTCACGGCGGAAGAAGCGGGCTTCAGATAGTTCAGAATCGTCGAGTCGTATCTCCCCTCCAGCATATTCGGCAGTGAAGCCTATCATTACTCCACTTGGATAAGGCCAAGGCTGATTGCCGAAATATCGCACATTGCGAATATCAATGCCGACCTCTTCACGCACCTCACGGCGTGCACAGTCTTCGAGAGTCTCACCTCCTTCAAGGAAGCCTGCGACAAGCCCGAACATATGAGCACGGCGGAAGTTTCTGGCATGGACAAGAAGGATCTCGTCGTCATAGGCAAGCGAAGGGTCTGACTTGCGAGTGATGCGCACTATGGCAGCAGGTGCAAGATGTGGGAAATGCTCTGCACCACAGTTAGGACACTGTTTTCCCATATCCATGTGACGGGTCAGACGTGTGCCGCATACTGGACAATACTGAGTGGTGCGCTCCCAATAGACCCAAACCGATGCCCGGCAAGCATTGAGATAGTCGTCGGCAGAAAGCAAGCCGAAAGAACTGCGAAGAGTAACGAGCTCGAGACCTGAACCAAACGACGCGGCATCGACCGACTCATAGCCGAAAGCCATCGCTTCCTCTTCCACTTTGTCGGTCATGTCGAAAACAAGATGGTCACTTGGGATGGCACCTATTTGTTCTGGTACCGAATATGTGTCGCCATTTTTCTCCAGAAGGATGTTGTTATCCTTGTCAATGATGAAGTATTTCATAACTTATGACTGTAATGATGATGTTTCGACCACAAAGTTAACAAAAAATCGAGACTATTTTCCCCTTTCATTTTGCCATTTGAACAAAAAACACTACTTTTGTGTGCTGTTATAATGCAGACAAAACAAATAACAAACAACTTTAACAAATAACAATATGCAAATCATCAAGACAACAAATGCGCCTGCAGCCATCGGCACATACAGTCAGGCTGTGAAAGTCAACGGTTTTCTTTACGCAAGCGGCCAGCTCGGCATCGACCCTGCAACTGGTGAGCTTCAGCCAGACTTCAAGTCACAGGCCATTCAGGTAATGAAAAACGTGAAGGGTATCCTCGAAGAAGCAGGCCTGTCATTTGCCAATGTAGTGAAGACAACTGTCTTCCTGAGCGACATCAGCAACTTCGCCACTCTCAATGAAGTATATGCCCAGTATTTCAGCGAGCCTTATCCTGCTCGTTCAGCTGTGGCTGTCAAGGATCTTCCAAAGGGAGGCCTGGTAGAAATGGAGATCATCGCTGTCGAAGGCTAATCACCCTGCGTCAGTAGTTCAAAACCAACATTGTCATATTTTTGCCTTGCCACTATACGCTGAATGCATACTGCCTGTGCCACTGGCACAGACCTTCACTTATCGCCTGACAGAACAGCAAGCTGCCAGTGCCAGTATCGGCATGCGCGTCATAGTGCCTTTTGGCAAGCAACATCATTACACCGGCATCATCGTGAGCATCACTCCTCATGCCCCTGAAGGCATTGAGATAAAAGACGTGACAGAGCTTCCCGATGGTGCCGCAGTCATCCGTCATCCGCAATACGCCCTCTGGCAATGGATTGCCGAATACTACATGTGCCCTATTGGAGACGTGATGAAAGCAGCATTGCCTGCCAAACTGAAACCCGAGAGTGGTAAGGCAGGAATAATAAGGGAGGATTTCAAACCAAAGACACGCACTTATGTCAAGATTCTCATTCCGCCATTGGGCACAGATGTCGGTGTGGAAAGAAATTCCATGCTGGCTGAAGCCTTCGACAAGCTGAAACGCTCGCAACGGCAACAGGAACTCTTCATGAAATTGCTCGATATGAGCCACTGCCTGCAGAAGGCCGATGCCGATCTTGTACCGCAAGATGAGCTGTTCAAAGCAACAGGCTACGATTCGACCGTGCTTCGCGAACTTATCAAGAAAAAACTGTGCGAACAGCAGGAAGTGGTGGTAAGCCGATTGGATACGGGAGATGACGACTACCGCAATTCCTCTACCGAACAGCCATTTCCTCTCACCGAGATTCAGAATGTCGCATTCAGGAATATCTGCTCTTCGTTCAAGGATAAGTCTGTGACTCTGCTTCATGGCGTGACGTCAAGCGGAAAGACTGAAATATACATTCACCTGATGCGGGAGGTGATAGCACAGAAACGACAGGTGCTGATGATGGTGCCAGAGATTGCTCTCACCACCCAACTATGCATACGACTGCGCCGCGTGTTCGGCAAGCGAATGCTGGTCTATCATTCAAAACTCGACGACGACGAAAGGGCAGAGATATGGAACAGGATGCTGACCGACGATTCGGTCGATCTCATACTTGGAGTCCGTTCGTCGGTTTTCCTGCCATTCTCTCAACTTGGACTCATCATTGTCGATGAAGAACATGAACCGTCATACAAGCAGCAGGATCCTGCTCCGAGATACAACGGACGAGAGGTGGCTATTATGCTGGCTTCGCGTCATAGTGCCAAGGTACTGTTGGGCAGTGCCACACCAAGTCTCGAAAGCTACTATCTTGCCCAGCAGGGTCGTTTCGGCTATGTCAGACTCAAGGAACGACATGCAGGTGTATCGCTGCCGAAGATGTCACTCATCTCGATGCGCGAAGCAAGGAAGAACCAGGCGATGAACGGGCCGTTCACCCCTGCTCTGATAAAGTCGGTCAACCACACTTTGCTCGAAGGACATCAGGCCATACTATTCCAGAACCGACGAGGCTTCTCGCCTACTGTCGAATGTACCGTATGCGGATGGACACCAAAATGCCCACGCTGCGACGTGTCGCTCACCTTCCACAAGCGAACCAGCCGCCTATCGTGCCACTACTGCGGATACAGCCAGACGTGGCCTTCGGCTTGCCCGCAATGCCAGCATTCCTCATTCGCACAACAAGGCTATGGCACCGAGCGCATTGAGGAGACCATCTCACGGCTTATGCCTTTGGCAAAGCCTGTCAGGATGGATACCGATACGACAGGTTCGAAGTCAAGCTATGAGAAGATAATACGCGACTTCGACTCGAAGAAAAGCAATGTGCTGATAGGTACGCAGATGGTGAGCAAAGGTCTCGACTTCGGAGGCGTAGATACGGTGGGTATCATGAATGCTGACTCGCTGATGAACTTCCCCGATTTCAGGTCACACGAACGCGCTTTCCAGCTTATAGAACAGGTGGCAGGCCGTGCCGGACGACGTGCAGGGCAGGAAGGCGAGGTGCTGATTCAGTGCAATGAGCCGCGCCATCCTCTGCTCCAGCAGGTGATAGCCCACGACTATGAGGCTATGGCAGAGATGCAACTCGCCGACCGTAAGAAATACTTCTATCCTCCATTCTCGCGCTTGATAATGATATACATGAAAGGGAGATACGAAGACCGGCTCGATGCTCTCGCTGCCCGATATGCCACCGTGCTGCGAAAAGCCTTTGGCGACAGGATTCTCGGACCTGAAGCTCCAGGCATTGCCCGTATCAAAAATTTGTATATTCGTCAGATAATGCTGAAGATTGAGCGTGAAGCCTCGACACAGATGGTGAGGCAATACCTCAACACAATCCAGAATACTATGATGCAGGACGACCATGAGTTCTCAAAGATAGTATTCTATTATGACGTCGATCCAATGTAATTGCAGTTGTTTTATTACTGATTATTGTCTATGGAACCTATTGCGCACATACGAACCGATTTCGGCACGAAGTTTGGAGTTCCTCGCCAGAGCGGCATTGTCAGCAAGCTGGTGGGGAGAATTGTCATGGAGCCAGAGTATCGCGTGCGTGAAGCATTTAGGGGTCTGGAAGAGTTCAGTCATCTGTGGCTTATATGGCACTTCTCCGAGATAAAGAAAGAGGAATGGTCGCCAACGGTGAGGCCTCCCAAGCTCGGTGGCAACAAGCGAGTAGGCGTATTTGCCACGCGCTCACCCTTCCGTCCCAACAGCATAGGCTTGTCGTCGGTCAAGCTGAAGAAGATCGACTTTGAAGCAGCTGACGGGCCAGTCCTTTGGGTAGAAGGAGCCGACCTTATGGACAACACACCAATCTTCGACATCAAGCCCTATCTACCTTTCACCGACAGTCATCCCGAGGCAAAAGGAGGGTTTACCGACGAAGTGTTGCGAACAGAAGAAAAACTCGAGATAGTGAATCCCGAGGCTATCGGCAGACTCATGCCCAACGACAAGGCCGAAGCACTGATTGAGGTATTGAAAAACGATCCTCGCCCCCAATATCATGAGGACAAGGATCGTATTTATGGAATAGATTTCTGCGGTAATGACATTCGCTTCAGAGTAGAAGGTAATCAACTCACCATCATAGTTTAGGAAAATCACCCATTGGTGTTTATTCTTTTCAGTTTCTGCTTGTCAAGAATCTTGATACGTCGTCCGTCGAGTTCAACAATGCTCTCTTCGGCAAATGCCGCAAGAGTACGTATTGCGTTGCTGGTATTCATGTTCGACAGAGATGCCAGCTCATCGCGCGAGAGCTGCACATTGAGCGTGCGGTCATCGCCCTCGAAGCCATACTTGTCAGCGAGAAAAACGAGACTGTCGGCTATGCGTCCGCGGATATGCTTCTGTGTCAGATTGACCTGACGCTGCTCACTGTGACCGAGGTCGATTGCCAATGCGCGCACGAAATACATTGCCAGCTCGGCATTGCGACGACAGATACTCTCGATGACATTCATCGGCACACAAGCCACATGGGTCTGCTCCATGGCAATAGCCACACTTGAATGTACTTCTCCAGCAAAATAGCTTCTATAACCGAAGAACTCACAAGGGCGGAACATCCGCACTATCTGCACTCGTCCGCCTACGCCGAACTTTTCGAGCTTGACACGTCCACGGAGCACCACTATCAGATAGGACGATTCGTCATTGACATTGTAAATAAATTCGCCACGACGAAAACTCTGATAGATAGCACCTCGCAGGAGCTCGTTCTGCTCCTGATCGTCAAGCAGGCCCCAAATTTCCTGAAGACCCTTCCTAAGGTCAACTTCTACCCTTACCATTTCCTAAATAACGTAATATTTCTTAATTAAACAAAAAGTTACCAAACGTAATTGAAACCGAATGCCAGCATCTCCTTCATCTGTATCTTGTCGTCAAGACTGTCGTCGAAACGAGGATAGAGATAGAGTGTGCATGTGAATCGTCGGCTTACAGCAAAACTGAACGTATTCTCAAACTCTGCCTGAATATTCTTGTAGCTCGTGAAATAGTAGAGACGCGAAGTCCATGCCACATCCTTCGAGATACTCCAAGTCAGTGCAGATGTAACCGTAGAACCAAACTGGTGCAATGACTTCTTGCCTTCGTCGATACCAAATGAAGTTGGATCAACTCTGTCCGATGCTACATATTTTAAATTATATGCGACAGGTGCAAGCAACAATGAGTACTTGACCTTTCCATCTTTGTTGTACTTGTATTCCAAACCGACACTGACATTGGCCTCAAGCGGAGCAAGGAAGGTCGATTTGGTGACATTGCTATTGGCATTATGGAAGTCGAAGACTGGAGTCTTGGCATACAGCGAGGTTGAATAATACCAGCGCTTCCATGCCTGATAGCCATATTTGACATTGACCGAGAAGATGTTGTCGTTGACTCGCAATGCATTGACTGTATCAGTCTTTGTATAAAGGGCACTGAGACGAAGCTCGAGCAATATGTCGAACGAGGTCTTCTTGTTCTCATCATACGTGGTCAGTTCAAGCTTCTGTACAGTAGCCACTGTCATGTTGTTGTCACCGCCACGATACCAGTTGTCGGTGAGAGCGGTCTGCGACATCTGAATGTTGCTCGATCCTCTCTTGTGCCATACATCGGTCTTGATGTTCGACTGTATTCCCTCTATCTGACCAAGCGACTTGGCTCCCTCTGTAACGGCGAGGCTCTTGCCTTCAAGACTCTTCTCTGTCGATACCATCTCGCGGTCAAGTGTAGGAGGAAGAATCATGCTACCTCGTGTATAGGTATAACGCGAAGGATGCCCCTTGACATATTGATATGTGGCATTCTCCCTGACAATGCTTGCCTCATCCATCATTGTATAGGAAGCATTGGCTGGAGCAACATAATCCCATCGCTCAGCAGAGTAGTCGTTGGCTTTATCGATAATGGTCGGAACAGAATCATGAGGCACCTTGCCAGTATTGAACACTGGCATTCGATAATCAGTCTGGCCAAGAAAGACAGTTTCATCAAAAGGCATCATCTTCGCTAAAGTCTTGAGCGAGTCGGCAGCCAACTTGACTGGACTATAGCTGAATGGTCGCTTCGACTTGTCAAGCAGCGTATCAGCCATCGCCTTCTCATAAGCCTCATCAGTCAGAACCTTGAAAGGATATGCCTTGCGCCATGAACGAAGCAAGGCAAGGTCGGCATATTCGGTCGAGATCTCGGCTGAATCGGCTTCAAGAGCGGTTATCGTATCATTATTGGCAACATACAGCGTATCCTGACCAAAAGCAGGACACACCAAAGATAAGAATATGATGAAAATACAAAAACGCATTATCGAGTGTTGATGTTTATTACTAAATAATAGCTTAAAGAACCACTGATGCTGGTATCTTGCGGCAGTTATAGTTGCTTGCCATGATCTGGCCATAAGCTCCAGCACTACGCAAGGCGACAAGATCTCCACGCTTGGTGACTGGGAGAACCTCATCAGTGCCAAAGCAGTCGCTTGACTCACAGATTGGACCAACCACATCGTAGGTCTCAGTCTCAGCCGATGTTGAGGTGATGTTCTCAATCTTATGATGTGCCTGATAGAGAGCCGGACGAATCAGATCGCTCATACCAGCATCAAGGATGACAAACTGCTTGTTCAAGCCCTTCTTGACATAAAGCACACGCGAGATGAGCGAACCACACTGGCACACCACCGCACGACCTAATTCAAAATGGAGTTCTTGGCCAGGGCGAAGCTTGAAATACTTGTTATATGTCGCAAAGAATGTTGCGAAATCTGGGATGGGATTCTCATCTGGGTTGACATAATCGACACCTAGACCACCGCCGACATTGATTGTCTTGAATGTTACACCACGAGCCTCAAACCTGTCTTGAAGATCGTTGATGCGTGAGCAGAGCATCTCAAACGGCTCAAACTCAAGCAACTGACTGCCGATATGAAAATGAAGGCCAATGAGATTGATGTTTCTCAACTCAAGAGCTTTGTCCACCACTTCGTCAAGCATCTCCATCGATATGCCGAACTTATTCTCACTCAAGCCTGTGGTGATGTACTTATGGGTGTGGGCATCGACATTTGGATTGACGCGCAATGCCACATTTGCCATCTTGCCCTTGGCACCTGCCAAAGCATCGATAACCTCAAGTTCTGGCTCCGACTCGACATTGAAGCATGCGATATTGGCATCGAGAGCCAGATTGATCTCCCAATCAGCTTTGCCAACACCTGCAAACACAATCTTCGATGGGGCAAAACCCGACATCAGACAACGCTCCACTTCTCCGCCACTCACACAGTCGCAACCCAGTCCACTTGCATTGACAATGCCGAGCAAAGCAGGATCGACATTGGCCTTTACTGCATAATGCACCTTATATCCTTCATACTTGCCTGCCTCTGCATTGATAGCATCAAGAGTCTGCTGGAGGAGAGCCTTATCGTAGTAGTAGAACGGAGTCTGGATCGAGTTGAGTTTTTCTACCGGGAACATAAACACAATACCTTAAAAGTTAGAACAATTTTGCACTGAGAGCTCTCAAAGCACGGATCTTGTCTTCTGCCTTGATGAGGATCGAGATGTTATAGTTGCTTCCTCCGTAAGAAATCATGCGCACAGGCACATCCTCGAGAGCCTCGATGACGCGGCTTTCGAAACCGACGTTGTCCCATGCCATGTCACCTACGACAGCAATGATTACCATGTCAGGATCAACGACCACTGTGCCAAACTTCTTCAATTCAGTGACGATGTCATCAAGATGCTTCGGGTTGTCGATGGTAAGACTCACTCCCACCTCACTGGTTGTAACGAGATCGACCGAAGTCTTATAGCGCTCGAACACCTCGAACACCTGGCTCATGAAGCCATAAGCCATAAGCATACGGCTCGACTTGATGCGGATACTTGTGATACCGTCCTTTGCTGCCACTGCCTTGATCTTGTCCTGCTCTGACACTGTGCTGATCATTGTGCCAGGAGCTTCTGGCTGGAGTGTATTGAGCAAGCGCACTGGAATATTGTACATACGGGCTGGAGTGACACATGTCGGGTGAAGGATCTTCGCACCGAAGTAAGCAAGCTCCGCAGCCTCATCGAAGTTGAGGTTGCGCACTGGCTGTGTTCCTTCCACGAAACGTGGGTCATTGTTGTGCATACCATCAATATCTGTCCAGATCTGAATCTCGTCAGCACGGATAGCCGCACCTATTATGCTTGCGCTGTAGTCGCTGCCTCCACGTTGGAGATTGTCAATCTCACCGTAAGCATTGCGGCAGATGAAGCCCTGTGTCACGTAGATCTGAGCATCTGGATTGGCAGAAATCTGCTGCTTGAGATTCTGCTCGATATACTTGAAGTCTGGTTCAGCGTTCTTGTCGATGCGCATGTACTCGAGTGCAGGTATGAAAGCCACATTGACACCCTGCTCAAGGAGATAGAGATTCATGAGGTTGGTGCTCATCAGCTCACCCTGAGCCACGATGCAACGCTCCTCAAAGATTGTGAAAGCACGATTGCCAAACGAACGGACATAGTCAAAGATCTCACGGATCACTTCACGAGCCTTCTGCTTGTTGCTATCCTGAACATATAGCTCATTGATAGTATCAGCATACTTCTGCTCAAGACGGTTGATGACATCGGCAGCACCTACAGGGTTCTGCTGACGGAAATAGCCAGAAATTTCGAGAAGAGAATTTGTCGTACCAGACATAGCCGACAGGACAACAATTTTCTGCTGACCATCAGCGAGGATGAGATTAGCGACATTCTTAATGCGCTGTGCAGAGCCTACCGAAGTACCTCCGAATTTTAAAACTTTCATATCTGTATTTTTATTATTAATTTCCTGAAAAGACGTGCAAATATATAAAATATATTCTTTTCACCCAAATATTTTGGTCATTTTTTGGCAAAGAGTCACTTTTATCACCCATTCTGAAACATTTTGTCAATCTGAGCTCATATCATCGCTCATATTAACAAGGTATAATGTCTGTCTTGCCCTGGTGAAAGCTGTGTACATCCAACGATAGAAATCGATGCCTAAATGTTCAGGATTGATGTAGCCCAGATCGAGATAGACATCCTCCCACTGTCCGCCCTGCGACTTATGGCAAGTCACACAGTAGCCATATTTTATCTGAAGAGCATTGAAGTAGCGATTGTCCTTCACTGCCTTGATGCGGTCGCGCTGGCTGGGTATGTGGCAGTAGTCGGCCATCACATTGGCAAAGAGCCTCTGCTGATCCTCGACCGTGAGCGATGGCCCGTCGGAGGCAAGGGTGTTGAGCAGGACGACTGCATCTGTCTCAATATCATAATCAGGCAAGGCAATCTCCAACTCAGCGAAGCGGAAACCATAACGCTCGACTGTCTCATGGACTCGCCTCACTATCACCACATCGCCATTGGCTATGAATGGAAGGTTGTCGAACTGTTTCCCCCAGTAATAGTTGTTCTTGACCACCAACAGACGGTCGCCAGGACTCAATTCTTCTTCACGCTCCAGTATCTGGTTGCGTACACCCTGATTAAACTTATTGGCTCTCATGTTGCTGCGCGTCACGATGATCGTCTCGTCAAGTCCCTGGCGATGATAACTCGATGACAGCGCTTCGAGCAATTCGTAGCCATCGACTCGCCTGACATCGGGATAGTCACGGCACATGATGCGCGGCAGACTGTCGGTTTGCCCACGCGAGAGCATATCGCGAAGCATTGTTGCATTGGCAAGGATGCCCGAGTCGAGCTGCTGACGTGCCACCTCGGTCAGTTCGGCTGACAAGACATCGAGTCCATAACCACGAAGCACGTCAATCTCCAATGCCGGACTGCGTTTCTGGCCGACAGGAGGCAACTGGGCTGTGTCGCCTATCATCATAAGCCTGCATTGGTTGCCACTATAGACATACTCTATGAGGTCGTCAAGCAGGTTGCCAGTGCCGAATGGCGAACTCTCGTTGAGTGTCGAGATCATCGATGCCTCATCGCATATAAATAATGTACCGTTCTGCCTGTTGTCCATCAGCTGGAAACCCTCGAAGTCAACATTGAACTTCCGCTGGCGATAGATAGTCTTGTGGATTGTCATTGCAGTCTTGTCGGCCATAAGCGAAAAGACCTTGGCTGCCCTGCCCGTCGGTGCCATCAGGACAGTGCGCATATTCATCTCGCTCATTGTCTTGACCAAAGCACCCACAAGACTGGTCTTGCCCGTACCAGCATATCCTTTCAGGACAAATATCCTGTCATTGAGCGATGGTTCGACTACAAACCGAGCAATCATCTTCAACGCATTTTCTTGCGATGAATTGGGCATAAATGACAACTTTTGTCCTATTTTTTCAAGAAAAACATCAAATATCGACATTATTTGTAATTTTTTTGCACAAAGATACGCATTTTTGGAAATAGTTCCTTATATTTGCAAGCAGAAAAATCAAAAATTAACGAAATAAATCAAAAAAAGCATCATGAAATCCTTACTTAACATTATCCTAGTATGTGCAGCTGGTCTTTTGGCCTACATGTGCTACGAGAGTATTCAGATTCCTATTCAGTTCAACAAGGAAGTAGCTAATCGTGAAGCAGTGATTATCCAGCGCCTTAAGGATATCCGCACACTTCAGGAGAATCACCGCGACAAGTATCAGACTTACTGCTCTTCTTGGGCAGAGTTGAAGAACTTCGCAAAGAACGATTCAGTGCCTATCGTGATCAAGGTTGGTTCGCTAACAGACGCTCAGCTTGCTGATGGTCTCAACGAGCAGAAGGCTTGGCAGTATCTCTGCGATCCTAAGAAGTACAAGAAGGAAATTGAGAAGTTCAATCTCAGCAAGGAGACTTTCAGCCGTGATACTATGTATGTCAATGTGCTCCAGAAGGATTCAGCTATCGCTTCTCGCAAGGATTTCGACATCAACACTATCGAAATCGTTCCTTTCACTGAGAGCGGCAAGGATACTTTCAACCTTGAGGTAGGTAGCATCACTACTGCTTCTGGTTATTCTATGGCTCTCTTCGAGGCAAGCATCGAATATTCAAAGTATCTCTGGGATCTCAACGAGCAGGAACTTGCTAACAAGATCGATGACAAGAATCAGCAGGATAAGTTCCCAGGTCTCAAGGTTGGCGACGCAACACAGGCTAACAACAACGCCGGCAACTGGGAGTAATCAAACAGATTGATGAACTCACTTCATAATTCATCCATCCGGCTTATGCCGGGTGGATTTTGTGTTTCTAACGGCGAGCTGAACAACATCACTCCAGGCGCTGATTACGACAAACGCCTTGAGGATGCCATACTCGAGCAGAAGCTGAACATCGGAGAACACGATCTCCACTGCTATGTCGAGACCTCGCGCATGTCTCTTTCGCCTGCTGCAGAATGTGACAAGGCAATGGCAGAGAAGATGTATGGTCTGACATTGCGAAGCACAGACCAGGATGAGACAATTCTCCATGAGACAAGTGCCGATGGAACTGTACGCATAAGCTTCGGCATAAACAGCAGGCTCTACCACTTCCTGGTGCGCACCTTCCAGTATATCGTCTTCCACCATCCTGTCATCAGCATCATCGACCACGAGGCTGAAAAAGAACACGAAGGCGCCAACTGGATGGCAGCAGAAGTGACACGCGGCTCATTGTCGATAGTGGCATACAAGGACAACCGTTTGCAACTTGCCAACTGTATCGAGACTACAGTGACGCAGAATCGCGCCTATCATATATTGAATACATGGACGATGCTCGAACTCGATGTCATCACCGACCGCCTGTATCTCACTGGCGACGAACAAGAGGTGAGCCGTCTAAAATTCACTGTCAATAAGTTTATCAAACTATGCGAATAATCTCAGGACAATACGGAGGACGAAGATTCGAGGCTCCTCGCAACCTTCAGGCTCGTCCGACGACCGACATTGCCAAGGAAGGACTGTTCAACATCCTACAGAACCGTATCGACTTTGAGGGCATATCGGCACTCGACCTCTTTTCGGGCACAGGCTCTATCAGTTTCGAACTTCTTAGCCGTGGTGCTGCATCGGTAGTCGGCGTGGAGATGGGACGCCCACAGCAGCAGTTCATACAGAAGGTATCACAGGAGCTTAAGATCGGACGCGAACTCCAGCTGGTGCGTGGCGACGTGTTCAAGTACCTCAAAGGCTCGTCTCAACAGTTCGACCTCATCTTTGCCGATCCTCCATACGCCTTGACCGAACTGCCCCAGCTGCCCGACCTCATCTTCGAGGGCAACAGGCTGAAGGAAGGAGGATTGTTCATCCTCGAACATGGCAAGGAGAACGACTTCTCACTCCACCCTCATTTCGTGGAACTCAGGAAATACGGTGCTGTACATTTCAGCTTTTTCGGGAAATGAACAATTGAGCAAAAGATTATTAAGAAGAATTATAAATAATGAATGATAACCAATGAGAATAGATATTATCACTGTCTTGCCTGAACTTCTTGACGGACCTCTCAACCAGAGCATCATCAAGCGTGCTCAAGCCAAGGGTCTGGTGGAGGTTCACATACATAACCTCCGCGACTATTCGACCGACGAGAAGCATCACCGCGTCGATGACTATGCCTTCGGAGGCACAGCAGGCATGGTGATGCAGTGCGAACCTATCGACCGCTGTATCTCTGCCCTCACTGCCGAGCGACACTACGACGAGGTGATCTTTGTCACTCCCGACGGAGAGACCTTCAACCAGCACATGGCCAACAGCCTGTCGATGTGCGAGAACCTCATCATCCTCTGCGGTCACTACAAGGGTATCGACTACCGCATCCGCGAACATCTCATCACCAAGGAGATCACCATCGGCGACTATGTGCTCACGGGCGGAGAACTCCCTGCTGCTATCATTGCCGATGCTGTGATTCGCGTGATACCTGGAGCCATCGGCGATGAGCAGTCTGCCCTGTCCGACTCTTTCCAGGACGACCTGCTCGCTCCTCCTGTCTATACCCGCCCTGCCGACTACAAAGGCTGGAAAGTACCTGAGATTCTGCTTTCAGGTCACGAACGCAAGATACGCGAATGGGAACATGAACAGGCCGTGGAACGCACCAAGCGATTGCGTCCCGACCTTATCAAGGAATAACGTTCATTATCACAATCCGAACTTGCTGTAGAAGTCACGTTCGGCTATCACTTCGACTCCGAGCTGGCGAGCCTTGTCAATCTTGTTCTGTCCTGGTGCATCACCAATGACTACATAGTTGACCTTGCCGGATACGGAGCCGACGTATTTTGCGCCATGACCTGTGAAGAACGCCTTTATCTCGTCGCGCTTGAAGCGATAGCTCGTACCCGTGAAGATGATGGTGAGCCCAGCAAGCGCATCACCAAGCTTCTCTGCCGCCTGATATGTGACATTGAAGCCAAGGCCACTCTCCGCAGAGAGACATGAATAGTCGTCGATATGTCCGTCAGGACCAAGGAACTCGAGAATGTTGCGTGCCATGACCTCGCCAATACCATCAATGAGCACAAGATCCTCGTATCTCGCCGAGCAAAAAGCCTCGAGCGTCAGGAAATGCTCTGCAAGGAGCCTGCCAGTAATCTTGCCCACGCCATCAATGCCGAGTCCGCCAATCATCTTGTCGAGCGTGAGCGTCTCGATGCTCTTGCGTATGCCATCAAACATCTGTGACACCGACTTGTCGCCATAACCCTCACCAAGCTGTTGCTGCACTGTGGCTCGCTGGAAGAAACTGTCATCTTCGGTAACGAAGACCCTATAGAGATCATTGACCGAAGCGATGCCAAGATGGTCATACAAGTCAGCAATGACACTCGGACCCAGTCCCTTGATGTTGGCACAGTCCTTGCCACACCAGAACTCCAAGCGCTGGATGACCTGCTCACGACAGTGATGGTTGGTGCAGACATAATACTCGCCTTTGCGCACCAAGCGAGTGCCACACGAAGGACAGAATTCAGGAAACACTATCTCCTGAGGCACAACTTCCTCCGCAGCATTGCGCTGCTGGTCAAGGCCAGAGACCTGAGGAATGACCTCTCCTGCCTTCCGAACGAAGACATAACTGCCTATCGAGAGCTGGAGCGAACGGATATAAGACTCATTGTTGAGAGTTGCTCGCGACACGAGCGAACCACTGATGGTTGTGGGGTCAAGCTCTGCAACCGGAGTAATATGGCCTGTCATCCCCACCTGAAAAGATACGGCACGAATTATGGTCGAAGATGCCTCCTGTGGGAATTTCCTTGCCTTGCACCAGTTGGGGAAGGTTGTATTCAGACCCAAGAACTCCTGATGACGCCGTTCGTTGACTTTGACCACCACTCCATCGCAGTCATAAGGCAACTTATGAGAGGTGCGGATCTCGTTGAACTGGTTTATTGCCTCTGTCAGTTCTGCCACATCCGAATATGAGGTCTTGCGACCTTCGGGGCTATACATCGAGAACCCCAGATCGGCAAGCAGGGCAAGAGTCTCTTCCTGACTCTGCATATGTTCACGCTGGAAAGCTTCGTCGGTCGAATAGGCTGCATAGGCATTTACCAGCAGACCGCGACGAGCTGTGACTTTCGGGTCAAGCTGCTTGAGCGAACCACTGGCAGCGTTGCGCTTGTTGGCAAAAGGCTTCTCCCCATTGGCAGTCTTCTCTGCATTCAGTCGGTCGAAGGCTCCCTGTGGCATAAGCACCTCTCCACGCACCTCAAGATAATGAGGCAACTCTATAACCGAGAAAAGATCCTCGCCACGCGACACAGAATTTAGACGCAACGGCACATTGCGGATAGTGCGCACATTCTCATAGACCGACTCTCCCTCTATCTGATTGCCGCGAGTCACCGCATCGGTGAGCACGCCATCGGTATAGACGAGCGAGAT
>SAMEA3663186__coassemble_93_pt1 | contig 18831 bp, 15 predicted proteins | sample SAMEA3663186__metabat2_high_PE_009 | metagenome-assembled genome bin SAMEA3663186 (sample SAMEA3663186) | pig gut metagenome | biome: pig gut; feature: pig-associated habitat; material: faeces | place: Denmark | collected 2012
CCTTTCTTTGCGGGTATAGCTCAATTGGTAGAGTGTCAGCCTTCCAAGCTGAATGTTGCGAGTTCGAGTCTCGTTGCCCGCTCAATTTAGATGTTGCCGCTTTAGCTCAGTGGTAGAGCGCATCCTTGGTAAGGATGAGGTCTCGAGTTCAACTCTCGAAAGCGGCTCAAATTTAAGTTTTTGAACCTATATTGAATAATTTTTACATACTAACATTTTAAATATATTTAAAAGCTATGGCAAAAGAACAATTTGACCGTTCGAAACCACATGTAAACATTGGTACTATCGGTCACGTAGATCACGGTAAGACTACTCTTACTGCTGCTATCACAACTGTGCTCGCTAAGAAGGGTCTTTCTGAGGTAAAGTCATTCGACTCTATCGATAACGCACCTGAAGAGAAGGAGCGTGGTATCACTATCAATACTGCACACGTAGAGTATCAGACAGAGAAGCGTCACTACGCTCACGTTGACTGTCCAGGTCACGCTGACTACGTTAAGAACATGGTTACTGGTGCTGCTCAGATGGACGGTGCTATCATCGTAGTTGCTGCTACTGATGGTCCTATGCCTCAGACTCGTGAGCACATCCTCCTCGCTCGTCAGGTAAACGTTCCACGTCTCGTTGTATTTGTTAACAAGTGCGACCAGGTTGACGATCAGGAAATGCTCGACCTCGTTCAGATGGATATGCAGGATCTCCTTACTCAGTATGGTTTCGAGGAGGATACTCCATTCATCTTCGGTTCTGCCCTCGGTGCTCTCAATGGTGTTGAGAAGTGGGAAGAGAAGGTTATGGAGCTTATGGATGCTTGTGACAATTGGATTCAGCTTCCTCCACGTGCTCTCGATAAGCCATTCCTTATGCCAATCGAGGATATCTTCTCTATCACAGGTCGTGGTACTGTTGCTACTGGCCGTATCGAGACTGGTATCGTTCGCGTAGGTGATCAGGTTCAGCTCCTCGGTCTTGGTGCAGACAAGCTCACAGTCGTAACTGGCGTTGAAATGTTCCGCAAGCTCCTCGATGAGGGTGAGGCTGGTGATAACGTTGGTCTTCTCCTCCGTGGTATCGACAAGGCAGAGGTTAAGCGTGGTATGGTTCTCTGCAAGCCAGGTTCTGTAACTCCACACTCTCACTTCAAGGCTCAGATCTACGTTTTGAAGAAGGAAGAGGGTGGCCGTCACACTCCATTCAAGAACAACTATCGTCCACAGTTCTACCTCCGTACAATGGATGTAACTGGTGAGATCAAGTTGCCAGAAGGTGTTGAGATGGTAATGCCAGGTGACCACGTAACTATCGATGTTACTTTGATTACTCCAGTTGCAATGGCTCAGGGTCTCCAGTTCGCTATCCGTGAGGGTGGCCGTACAGTAGGTTCTGGTCAGGTTACTGAGATCTTCGAGGATTAATCTCCACTTATATAAAGACGGTTTGCCATGGTAAGCCGTCTTTCCATACGGGTGTAGCTCAGCCGGTAGAGCACTGGTCTCCAAAACCAGGTGTCGTGAGTTCGAACCTTACCACCCGTGCAATTTAAAAAATATACTCAATGAAGAAAATCGTTAAATACGTAAAAGAATCTTATTCAGAACTTGTTAATAAGGTTTCTTGGCCAACTCGTACTGAGGTTGTGAATAGTTCAGTTGTGGTGTTGTCAGCTTCCGTGATAATCGCAATTGTCATCCTCGCTATGGATTTGCTTTTCGGAAATGTTCTGATGTCTCTTATCTATACTGGAACAGTGAATTTCTAATAAAGTATTAGTATGGCTGCAGAGTTTAGATGGTATTGCCTGCGTACAATGAGTGGCAAGGAGCTTAAGGTCAAGGCTGTTATTGATGCTGAAATAGCTAAAACGGATCTTGGTAAGAATGTCTCTGATGTCATTGTACCTACTGAGAAGGTCGTTGCTCAGGTTGGCGGAAAGAAGGTCGAAAAGGAAAAAGTCCTTTTCTCTGGTTATGTCTTTGTAAGATGCCGTCTTGTCGGTGATGTTCAGAGTCAGTTGTCTCAGATAACCAACGTTGTGAACTTTCTTATGGGGCGTGTGTCAAAGAAGCCAGAACCGCTTCCAGATGACCAGATTGAAGCAATGCTTGGACACGTAGATGAAGGCAACGTCAGCAGCCCAGAGACTCAGGTAACTTACTTCGTTGGCGAACAGGTGAAAGTCAATGATGGTCCTTTCAAGGATTTCGATGGAATCATCGAAGAGGTTAATGACGAGAAAAAGAAACTTAAGGTTATGGTCAAGATCTTCGGTCGTAAGACACCTCTTGAACTTAACTATAATGAAGTTGAAAAGGAGGCTTGATCCAGAAGGGAGTTTGTACTGGAAATTTCTGTTACGAGAGGTTTGAGAAGCAATCCTGTTTGACTGGAAAAGCAATATTAACCGCTGATTTGCGTGAGATGAATGCATCGGTTGTAACGCGTCAGCAAAAATAATTTTAATCGAAAATGGCAAAAGAAATTGCTGGACAGATTAAGTTGCAGATCAAGGGTGGTGCTGCAAATCCTGCACCTCCAGTAGGTCCTGCTCTCGGTTCTAAGGGTATCAACATTATGGGCTTCTGCAAGGAGTTCAATGCGCGTACTCAGGATAAGGCAGGCAAGGTATTGCCAGTTGTAATTACTTATTACACTGACAAGTCTTATGATTTCGTAATTAAGACTCCTCCAGCTGCTGTACAGCTGCTCGACGCTTGTAAGCAGAAGAGCGGTTCAGGTGAGCCAAACCGTAAAAAGATTGGCGAGGTAACTTGGGATCAGGTAAAGGCTATCGCCGAGGATAAGATGCCTGACCTCAACTGTTTTACTTTGAGTTCTGCTATGTCTCTCGTTGCAGGTACTGCACGAAGCATGGGTATTGTTGTTAAGGGTGAAAAGCCTGAGTTATAATCCTAATACTTCAAACTAACAATGGGAAAACTTACTAAAAATCAGAAGTTGGCCGCTGCTAAGATTGAAGCAGGTAAGGCTTATTCTCTCACTGAAGCTGCTGCTTTGGTAAAGGAGATCACTTTTACAAAATTTGACGCTTCTGTCGATATAGATATGCGTCTCGGCGTTGATCCACGTAAGGCTAATCAGATGGTTCGTGGTACTGCTTCTCTTCCTCACGGAACAGGTAAGGTAGTTCGCGTACTTGCACTCTGTACTCCTGATCAGGAGGCTGCTGCTAAGGAAGCCGGTGCTGACTACGTTGGTCTCGACGAGTATGTAGAGAAGATTAAGGGCGGTTGGACTGACATCGATGTTATCATTACTCAGCCTTCATGCATGGGTAAGCTCGGTCCTCTCGGTCGTATTCTTGGTCCTCGCGGCTTGATGCCAAACCCTAAGTCTGGCACAGTAACAATGGATGTTGCAAAAGCTGTCAAGGAGGTAAAGCAGGGTAAGATTGACTTCAAGGTAGATAAGGGTGGTATTGTTCACACATCTATTGGCAAGGTTTCTTTCTCACCAGAGGCTATCGCTGAGAACGCAAAGGAATTCATTCAGACTATCATTAAGTTGAAGCCTGCTACAGCTAAGGGTACATATATTAAGAGCATCTACCTTTCAAGCACAATGAGTGCCGGCATCAAGATCGACACTAAGGCAATCGACGCTTAATTATCAGAACAATTATGAAGAAAGAAGATAAAGTCCTTAATATTGAGAAGCTCGAGAATCTTCTCGGTGAATATGCTCACTTCTATGTGACTAACATTGCTGGCTTAAATGCTGAAAAGACAAGTGCTCTCCGTCGCGAGTGCTTTAAGCAGGAAGTTAAGCTTGTTATGGTTAAGAACAACCTTTTCAAGAAAGCTCTTGCTAACAAGGGTGTAGATTGTTCTGCTATCGCTGAGGCTTTCAAGGGCACATCTGCAATCATGTTCTGCAACACTGGCAATGTTCCAGCTAAGTTGATCAAGGACATTAAGGATGGTTCTGTTTCTCTTAAGGGTGCTTACGTAGAAGAGTGCTTCTATGGAGCTGATTCCCTCGAGACTCTTGTTGCTATCAAGAGCAAGAACGAACTCATCGCAGATGTTATTGCACTCTTGCAGTCTCCTGCAAAGAACGTCATTTCTGCATTGCAGAGTGGCGCAAACACAATCCATGGTGTGCTCAAGACCTTGGGCGAGCGTCCTGAATAATGTTTCAGCCGCTTGATAAACAATTTATTAAACAGATATAATTAATACAAAAATTTTTAAATATATTACTATTATGGCAGATTTGAAAGTTCTCGCAGAAGAGTTGGTAAACCTTACAGTTAAGGAAGTTAACGAACTCGCACAGATTTTGAAAGATGAGTATGGCATCGAGCCAGCTGCTGCAGCTGTTGCTGTTGCTGCTCCTGCTGCTGCTGGTGAGGCAGCTGCTGAGGAGAAGACTAACTTCGACGTAGTCCTCAAGGAGGCAGGTGCTGCTAAGCTCCAGGTTGTTAAGGCAGTTAAGGAAGCTTGCGGTCTCGGTTTGAAGGAAGCTAAGGATCTCGTTGACGCTGCTCCAAGCAAGGTTAAGGAAGCTCTTCCAAAGGCAGAGGCAGAGGCTCTCAAGAAGGCTCTTGAGGAGGCTGGTGCTGTTGTTGAGCTCGCTTAATCAACTATCTACCAGAGTAATTCTGGCTCAAGGTTTAGATCCCACGCGTGTGGGTTCTAAACCTTTTTACTCATCTTAAGTCGCTTGCCTTCAGGCGTAGTCGTGCAAGTTTCTTATGATATTATTAAAAAAGGGCACTTTTCGAGGTCCTTTTTTGTCGTGTCTATACGTCTGCATCAGAGTAATTTTGTTGCTTTTTTTGCAATCTTGACGTGGCGAATTTTTTGGGAAAAATTTCAAACAAAGAATATTTTCTTTATTTTCACCCTATGTCAAATACTGTTTCTGGAATTAGAAAACCAAGAGTTAATTTTGCCTCTACCAAGAGCCCTCTTGCATATCCTGACTTCCTCGATATCCAGTTGAAGTCGTTCCGCGACTTCCTTCAGCTTGATACTCCACCAGAGGAAAGAAAGAAAGAAGGTCTTTATAGAGTCTTTGCAGAGAATTTCCCAATAGCTGATACTCGCAACAACTATGTTCTCGAGTTTCTTGACTATTTCGTTGAACCTCCTCGCTATACAATACAGGAGTGTTTGCTTCGCGGTTTGACTTACAATGTAGCTCTCAAAGCCAAACTCAAGCTCTACTGCACAGATCCTGAACATGAGGATTTCTCTACCAAGGTAACTGATGTTTATCTTGGCCAGTTCCCTTATATGACTCCTCAGGGCACCTTCATAATCAATGGTGCTGAGCGTGTAGTCGTTTCACAGCTGCATCGTTCGCCTGGTGTTTTCTTTGGCCAGAGTCTCCATACTAATGGTACTAAGCTCTATTCGGCTCGTATCATTCCTTTCAAGGGTTCATGGATCGAGTTTGCTACTGACATTAATAATGTCATGTATGCATACATCGACCGTAAAAAGAAATTGCCTGTAACAACTCTCCTCCGAGCCATCGGATTTGAGAGTGATAAGGATATACTTCAGATCTTCAACCTTGCTGAGACAATCGAGGTGAAGCCTGAAACAATCAATAATTATCTTGGCAGAAAGCTCGCTGCTCGTGTGCTAAAGACTTGGACTGAGGATTTCGCTGATGAAGATACAGGAGAAGTTGTATCTATCGAGCGTAATCAGGTTCTTGTTGACCGTGAAGCTATCCTTGACGAGAATGTTATAGCCAAGATTCTTGAGTCAAAGACCGACTCAATCATCCTTCAGCGAGATGATGCTGTTCTTGCAGACTTTGATATCATCTACAACACTCTCCAGAAAGACCCTTCTAACTCAGAGAAGGAGGCTGTTGTTTATATCTATCGTCAATTGCGTAATGCAGAGCCGGCAGATGAAGCGTCTGCTCGAGAGGTTATTCAGAACCTCTTCTTTTCAGACAAGCGTTATGACCTCGGTGATGTTGGTCGCTATCGTATCAATAAGAAGTTCAATCTTCATACAGATCCAAAGGTACGTGTGCTGACCAAGGAGGACATTATTTCGATCATCTCATATCTCATCCAGCTTATCAACAGCAAGGAGGAGGTTGATGATATCGACCACTTGTCAAATCGTCGTGTGCGTACTGTAGGAGAGCAGCTCTATAACCAGTTCGCTATCGGTCTTGCTCGTATGAGCCGTACAATCCGTGAGCGTATGAATGTCCGTGACAATGAGGATTTCAGCCCTGTTGATCTCATCAATGCCAAGACTATCAGTTCTGTGATAAACTCTTATTTCGGAACTAACGCTCTCTCTCAGTTCATGGACCAGACTAACCCGCTTGCAGAAATCACTCACAAGCGCCGTATGTCAGCCCTCGGTCCTGGCGGTCTTAGCCGTGACCGTGCTGGCTTTGAGGTACGAGACGTTCATTATACACACTACGGCCGTCTGTGCCCTATCGAGTCTCCTGAAGGTCCAAACATCGGTCTTATCTCTTCAATGTGCGTCTATGCCAAGGTGAATGACCTTGGATTTATCGAAACTCCATACCGTACTGCAACTAATGGTAAGGTGGATCTTACAGATGAGGGTGTTCAGTGGTTGAGCGCGGAGTCAGAAGAGGGTATGCTCATTGCTCAGTCAACAGCACCTATCGACGATGAAGGCAACTTTACGGAGAACCGTGTCATCGTGCGAGAGGGAGCAGACTTCCCTGTTGTTGCACCAGAAGAGGTCAATCTCGTTGACGTTGCACCTAACCAGATTGCATCAATAGCTGCTGCATTGATTCCGTTCCTTGAGAACGATGATGCTCACCGTGCACTCATGGGATCTAACATGATGCGTCAGGCAGTGCCTTTGATGACATGTGAGGCACCTATCGTAGGTACTGGTATCGAAGCTCAGTTGATTCGTGATAGCCGTACCCAAATTATTGCAGAGGGTTCGGGTGTTGTAGAATATGTTGATGCTACGACTATTCGCGTTCGTTACGACCGTACAGAGGAGGAGGAATTCTGCTCATTTGAGGATTCTCTCAAAGAGTATTCACTTCCTAAATGGCGTCGTACTAACCAGTCAACTACATACGATCTTCAGCCAGCATGCCGTAAGGGACAGAAGGTAGCAAAGGGAGATATCCTTACAAAGGGTTATTCGACCGAGCATGGCGAACTTGCCATTGGTAAGAATCTCAAGGTAGCATATATGCCTTGGAAGGGATATAACTATGAGGATGCTATTGTACTCAGCGAACGTGTAGTTCGTGAAGATATCCTTACTTCTGTTCATGTCGATGAATATACACTCGAGGTGCGTGAGACTAAACGAGGTGTTGAAGAGCTTACTTCAGATATTCCAAATGTTTCAGAGGATGCTACTCGTGAGCTCGATGAACGTGGTATTATTCGTGTTGGTGCTCTCGTAGAGCCAGGAGATATCATGATTGGTAAGATTACTCCAAAGGGAGAATCAGATCCAACACCTGAAGAGAAACTTCTCCGAGCAATCTTTGGCGATAAGGCAGGAGATGTCAAGGATGCTTCTCTTAAGGCAAATCCATCACTCCATGGTGTAGTTATTGATACTGCACTTTATGCTCGTGCCAACAAGGATCGTCGCGCTCGTCTTGCAGAACGTGCGCAGATGCCTATTATTGAGAAGGAATTTGATGATCGTCAGAATGCTGTGAAGAAGGTTCTGATTGAGAAACTCTTGACTCTCACTGAAGGAAAAGTCTCTGCTGGTGTAAAGGACTTCATGGGTATTGATGTAGTTGCAAAGAGTCAGGTGTTCACACAGGATATCCTCGAGAACATTGATTATCGATCGGTCATGCTGAACAAGTGGACTAATGATGAACATACAAATGTTCTCATCAAGACTACTATTATGAACTATCTGCGCAAGTCAAAGCAGATTTCTCAAGAGCTCCAGCGTAAGAAGTTTGATATCTCAATCGGAGATGATCTCCCATCGGGTATCATCAAGCTTGCAAAGGTCTATATTGCCAAGAAGCGAAAGATCGGTGTAGGTGATAAGATGGCTGGTCGTCACGGTAACAAGGGTATCGTTTCAAAGATAGTACGTGACGAGGATATGCCGTTCACTGCTGATGGTCGTCCTGTGGATATCGTATTGAACCCACTTGGTGTGCCTTCACGAATGAACCTCGGTCAGATTTATGAAGCTGTTCTTGGCTGGGCAGGTCGTGAGCTTGGAGAGAAGTTTGCAACACCTATCTTTGATGGTGCAAGTCTTGATGATCTCAATGAATGGACCGACAAGGCAGGCCTTCCACGATATGGAAAGACTCAGCTTTATGATGGAGGTACAGGTGAGGCATTTGACCAGATGGCAACAGTCGGCGTGACATACATGCTTAAGCTCGGTCACATGGTTGAGGATAAGATGCACGCACGTTCTATCGGTCCTTACTCTCTCATCACTCAGCAGCCACTTGGAGGTAAGGCTCAGTTTGGTGGTCAGCGTTTCGGAGAGATGGAAGTCTGGGCGCTCGAAGCATTCGGCGCAGCTCATATTCTGCAGGAGGTTCTTACTGTTAAGTCAGATGACGTAGTTGGACGTAGCAAGACTTACGAGGCTATCGTCAAGGGTGAGAACATGCCAACTCCAGGTCTCCCAGAGTCTCTCAACGTACTCCTTCACGAGTTGAAGGGTCTCGGTTTGAGTATTAAGCTTCAATAATAATACAAATTACTAAGGCTATGGCTTATAGAAAAGATAATAATAAGGGCACAGGTTTTACTAAAATTTCCATTGGATTGGCCTCACCTGAAGAGATTAAGGACAATTCTTATGGAGAGGTTCTTAAACCTGAGACAATCAACTACCGCACTTACAAGCCTGAACGTGATGGTCTCTTCTGCGAGCGCATTTTTGGACCTGTAAAGGACTATGAATGCCATTGTGGTAAGTACAAGCGCATCCGCTATAAAGGCATTGTGTGTGATCGATGTGGTGTTGAGGTGACAGAGAAGAAGGTTCGCCGTGAGCGTTGTGGCCATATAGAACTTGTCGTTCCTGTTGCTCATATCTGGTATTTCCGCTCTTTGCCAAATAAGATCGGCTACCTCCTTGGTATGCCAACCAAGAAGCTCGACTCTGTAATCTATTATGAGCGTTACGTTGTTCTCCAGCCAGGTATGCTTGAGAAAGAGGGTTTGGCAAAGCTTGATACTTTGACAGAAGACGAGTACAACGATTATCTCAATAAGATTGGTGACAAGAACAGCAGACTTGCTGATGACGATCCAAATAAGTTTATTGCAAAGATGGGTGCCGAGGCTATTCTCGACCTCCTCATGCAGCTTGATCTTGATGCTCTTGCATGTGAATTGCGTGAACGTGCGAACACGGAAGGAAGTGTACAGCGCCGAAATGAGGCTCTTAAGCGTCTTCAGGTGGTTGAGCAGTTCCGTGCCAGCAATGATCGTAACAAGCCAGAGTGGATGATCATGAAGATTCTTCCTGTTATTCCACCAGAGCTTCGTCCGTTGGTGCCACTCGATGGCGGTCGTTTCGCAACAAGCGATGTCAACGATCTCTATCGTCGTGTCATCATCCGCAATAACCGATTGAAGCGACTCATTGAAATCAAGGCTCCAGAAGTAATCCTACGTAATGAGAAGCGCATGCTTCAGGAGGCTGTAGATAGCCTTTTCGATAACTCGCGAAAGTCGAGTGCTGTCAAGAGTGAGTCAAATAGACCATTGAAGTCTCTTTCGGACTCGCTTAAGGGTAAGCAGGGTCGTTTCCGTCAGAACCTCCTCGGTAAACGTGTCGATTATTCTGCACGTTCGGTTATCGTCGTTGGTCCAGAATTGAAGATGAACGAATGCGGTCTGCCAAAGCTTATGGCAGCTGAGCTGTACAAGCCATTCGTTATCCGTAAACTCATCGAGCGCGGTATTGTCAAGACTGTGAAATCGGCAAAGAAGATAGTCGATAAGCGTGATCCTATTGTTTGGGATATCCTTGAGCTTGTAATGAAGGGTCATCCAGTTCTCCTTAACCGAGCTCCTACTCTTCACCGTCTTGGTATTCAGGCATTCCAGCCTAAGATGATTGAGGGTAAGGCAATTCAGCTCCACCCACTCGCTTGTACTGCGTTTAACGCCGACTTCGATGGAGACCAGATGGCCGTGCATCTTCCATTGGGTAATGCTGCTATCCTTGAGGCTCAGATCTTGATGCTTGGCTCACACAATATTCTTAACCCTGCCAATGGTGCGCCTATTACTGTGCCTTCACAGGACATGGTACTTGGTCTTTACTACATCACAAAGCTTCGTGATCATGACAAGGGCGAGGGCTTGCAGTTCTACGGACCAGAAGAGGCTATGATCGCTTACAATGAAGGTCGTTGTGGATTGCATGCCAAGATTGAGTGTGTGGTAGATGATATTGACTTTGAGAATGGTCCAAAGCCAATCCGCCATAAGATTACGACTTCTGTTGGTCGTCTTATCTTTAATGAAAAGGTGCCTCAGAAGTGTGGTTTCGTCAACGAGGTTATTACCAAGAAGTCTCTGCGTAATGTCATCACAAATGTCATCAAGTACTGTGGTATTCCACGTACAGCCGACTTCCTTGATGATGTTAAGAACCTTGGTTACTATCAGGCATTCCGTGCTGGTCTTTCATTCAACCTTGGTGATGTGCTGGTTCCACAAGAGAAGGCAGAGATCATCAAGAAGGGCGAGGAAGAAGTTGATGCAATCACTGACGATTATGAGAATGGTTGGATTACCAACAATGAGCGATATAACAAGGTGGTCGATGTATGGTCGGCTGTCAACAAAAAGCTCACTGATGTCCTTATGACTCAGTTCCAGGAGGCAGAACAGGGCTTCAACGCTATCTACATGATGATGGACTCTGGTGCCCGTGGTTCAAAGGATCAGATTGCACAGCTGTCTGGTATGCGAGGTCTTATGGCCAAGCCTCAGAAGGCAGGTGCTGAAGGAGCCCAGATCATCGAGAATCCTATCAAGGCTAACTTTAAGGAAGGTATGTCGGCACTTGAGTACTTTATCTCTACTCACGGTGCTCGTAAGGGTCTTGCTGATACCGCCCTCAAGACAGCCGATGCGGGTTACTTGACTCGTCGTCTTGTCGATGTCGCTCACGATGTGATTATCCGAGAGGAAGACTGCGGCACTCTCCGTGGACTTATCTGTACTGAACTCAAGAACAACGATGAGGTAGTTGCTACACTCAAGGAGCGTATTCTTGGTCGTGTCACTGTTCATGATATCTACCATCCTCTTACAGGAGAGCTTATCATTGCGTCGGGAGAAGAGATTACAGAACGTATTGCAGATGCAATTGAAGAATCTCCAATCGAGCAGGTTGAGATTCGCTCGGTACTCACTTGCGAATCAAAGCATGGTGTTTGTGCAAAGTGCTATGGACGCAATCTTTCGACTAACCGTATGGTTCAGAAGGGTGAGGCTGTAGGTGTCATCGCTGCACAGTCAATCGGTGAGCCTGGTACACAGTTGACTCTCCGTACGTTCCACGCCGGTGGTATCGCATCAAATGCAGTTGCTGTCAGCAACCTTAAGGCTGGTTATGACGGTATTGTCACAATCGATGAACTTCGTACAATCGATGCTCCTAAAGAAGACGGTTCGGTTGAGAAGGTTGTTGTGAGCCGTATGACAGAAATGCGTATCGATGATCCTCATACAGGTATGACTCTTATGACTGCCAACATTGGCTACGGTTCGAAACTCTTTGTTGAAAGTGGTCAAGAAGTACACAAGGGCGATATCATTGCAGAATGGGATCCATTCAACGCTGTCATTGTCTGCGAGGTAGCTGGTAAGATTCGTTTCAAGGGCGTTGTTGCTGGTGTTACATACGCTGCTGAAATCGATGGTGATACTGGTCTTGAAGAGCGTATCGTAATCGAGTCGAAGGATCGTACGTTGGTTCCTGAGGCAGAGATTCTTGATCCAGAGCAGGTTGATGAAGAGGGCAACCCAATCATCCTTCGTACATACTCATTCCCTGTAGGTGCTCACATCATGATTAATGATGGTGATGAAATCAAACCTGGTGAGATTGTTGTTAAGATTAACCGTACAAGTTCGAAGGCAGGTGATATTACCGGTGGTCTCCCACGTGTAACAGAACTCTTCGAGGCACGTAACCCATCTAATCCAGCATTCGTAGCAGAGATAGACGGAGAGGTTGCTATTGGACGTGTCAAGCGTGGTAATCGTGAGATTGTCATTACCGGCAAGTTCGGTGATGAGCGCAAGTATCTCATTCCACTATCTCGTCAGCTCCTTGTTCAGGATCATGACTATGTCCGTGCTGGTAATCCTCTTACTGATGGAGCTATCACTCCAGTTGATATCCTCCGTATCCTTGGTCCAACAGCCGTACAGGAGTACATTGTAAATCAGGTTCAGGATGTATATCGTCTTCAGGGTGTAAAGATCAATGACAAGCACTTTGAGATTATCGTTCGTCAGATGATGCGTAAGGTTGTCGTATTGAATCCAGGTGACACTCGTTTCCTCGAGTCTCAAATGGTTGACAAGCTTGAGTTTGCAGCAGAGAACGATCGTATCTGGGGTATGAAGTATGTAACAAAGGCTGGTGATTCTGTCGATCTTAAGCCAGGTATGATTGTTTCAGCTCGTCGTCTGCGTGACGAGAATGCAATGCTTAAGCGTAAGGATAAGAAGTGTGTCGATGCACGTGATGCACAGCCTGCTACATGTGAGCAGACTCTTCAGGGTATCACTCGTGCGGCTCTTGGTACATCAAGCTTTATGTCGGCCGCATCGTTCCAGGAGACAACCCGTGTTCTCAATGAGGCTGCTATCCTCGGCAAGACCGATTATCTTGAGGGTATGAAGGAGAATGTCATCTGCGGTCACCTTATTCCTGCTGGTACTGGTCAGCGTGAGTTCAAAAACCTCTATGTTGGAAGTCGTGATGAGTTCAACCGTGCTTATGCTACTCCACGTCGTACACTTGACTTCAATTAATATTGAACAACAATAGTCTAAATAAACAAATGGGATGTATCCGAAAGTACATCCCATTTTTATTATTTTTCTGTAATGTTAGGAACAATTGTCAATACCGCAACTATATTTATTGGTTCGGCTCTTGGTGCAACCTTGCGACAGGGTATAGGTGATAAGTATCAAAAGGTAATGTTCGATGCTCTGGGTCTGGCATGTATTGTTCTTGGAGTCAATGCATCAATTAGCAATATGCCCAAGAGTGAGTTCCCTGTATTGTTCATTGCCAGTCTTGTAATCGGTGTCATGATCGGTACTTGGCTTGACTGGGCTGGGAAACTTGAGAGATATGAGGCCTCGCGTAAGAGAACAGGTAAGCCAAATCTTGTACAAGGTTTGACAACTGGCTGTCTATTGTATTGCATTGGAACCTTTGCAATTGTAGGACCAGTATTGTCTGCATTGTCTCCAAGTGCTGGCTGGGATTTCAGTGAGTCTCAAAACACCTTTCTTTATACCAACGCAACTCTTGATCTGTTCACATCAGCAATCCTTGCTGCAACGTATGGATGGGGAATGATATTGGCTGCTCCAATTCTTTTCTGTTGGCAAAGCATATTCTATTGTCTTGCCTATTTCTTTCGCTCGGCAATGCCTGAAGAGATGAGAGTAGAGATTTCTATTGTTGGAGGAGTGCTGATTCTTTGTTCTGGTCTTTCTATATTGAACATCAAGAATATTAAGACTATCAACTATCTGCCAGCTCTCTTGGTGCCTGTCGTTTTTTTTCTTTTTCTTTATCTATTTCGTTTATGATTGATAGAAGTATAACCAAAGAGAATCTTGATGCTATATATGCACAGACATTCGATATCGAGAAATTCAAAGCTATTGACCCTTGTGGTTTAGTTTATGAATTGCTTGCTCATACTGATGACCAGCTTGATATTGAATTAGGTGCTTTGTTTGTCGCTATGATTACCTGGGGAAACCGAAAAGCAATAAGAAAGGCTGCTCGTCACATGCTTGAAGATGAGATGAACTGGCATCCAGGACGATTTGTATTGAGCGGAGCTTTTGAGGATAGCTATGTAAATGCTAAAAATGGTTGCGTCTATCGTACTCTCAACAGTGACAAATTCAAGGCTGTCTGTAGAAATATTGCAGATGCTTTGTCTGTGTTGGGCGATAAGCCTACAATTGAACAATACTTGCGGGGGAAGAACTGCAATCAGTGCATTGAAGCCTTGTGTGCGCTCCTGGTTCCTGCAAAACTTGGGAGTCCAGGAAAATCAGCATGCAAACGTATTTGTATGTTTATGCGATGGATGACACGCACTACCTCTCCTGATTTGGGAATTTGGACGGAACGTTCACAGCGGGATCTGTATGCTGTTATGGATGTGCATGTCTGTGATCTCACGAGCAGTATTCTGGTACATAAGAATGCTTCGTGGGCATCATGCTGTGAACTTACTGATATTTTCCGTTCGTGGGATGCCGATGATCCATTGAAGTACGATATAGCTTTGATGACACTGTCGGATAGGATAGATGCCGAGGAGGCACAAATGTTGGATTAAAAAAATAAATGCTGAGTTATATTCTACTCAGCATTTATTGTGATACTACATAAAAAAACTACTGATCTATTAATCTGAATCAAGAAGGTTCAGCATCTTGATGGTTGCCTTGATTGCCGCTTCTGTTTGATCCGCATCAAGTCCGCGAGTACGATAGACTTTTCCCTCATGCTCCCAGGTGATGGCTGTTTGAACAAGGGCATCAGTGCGTCCTCCAGGAGGAATAGTGACAGTATAGTTGGCGAGCCAAGGGAAAGTGCGATGCAGAGAGTTGCGATAGATGTGGCGTACAGCACGCACGAATGCGTCGAACTGTCCGTCACCTGTGGCGCTCTCCTCATATTCATGTCCGTTGATATCGAGCTTTACCACTGCCTGTGGATGCAGACCATAGGCGGTGCTAACCATATATGACACAAGCTTTATCTTATCAGAAGGAGTATCATGATGAAGTACATCACTTATGATATATGGGAGATCGTCGATAGTGACAATCTCTTTTTTGTCACCAAGCTCATTGACGCGCTTTGTTACCTTGCGCATGTCTTCTTCAGTGAGATGGATTCCGAGTACTTCAAGATTCTGTTCGATGTTGGCCTTGCCTGACATCTTGCCAAGAGCATATTCTCGTGTACGGCCAAAGCGTTCAGGCAAAAGAGCGTTGACATAAAGCTGCCCTTTCTTGTCACCGTCAGCATGTACGCCTGCAGTCTGAGTAAATACATTTTCGCCCACTATAGGAGTATTGGCTGCCGTAGCTATTCCAGAGTAGCTCTCGACCATGCGACTTATATTGTTAATGCTCTTTTCATTGACATTGGTCTCTATATGAAGGAGATCATGCAACACAGCCACCACGCTCGATAGCGATGCATTACCTGCACGTTCGCCAAGACCATTGACCGTGCAGTGGCAGCCACGGCAACCAGCTTCGGCAGCAGCAAGCACATTGGCAACTGCGAGATCATAGTCGTTGTGAGCATGGAAGTCAAAATGAATGTCAGGATATTTCTCTGTCATTCTGCCACAGAGCTTTTTTGTCTGATCTGGCGAAAGGACACCGAGAGTGTCAGGAAGCATGATGCGGAGGATAGGGAGAGTGTGAAGATGCTCAATCATAGCAAAGACATAATCTGAACTATTGAGCATTCCATTGCTCCAGTCTTCAAGATATATATTGACAGAAAGACCTGAATCGGTTGCCATAAGAACATTTTCGCGGATGTTGTTCCAATGTTCCTCTGGTGTCTTTTTGAGTTGACCCTCACAATGCTTTAGACTGCCTTTTGTGAGTAGGTTGATGACCTTGCCTCCTGCTTTTTTTATCCAATCAATCGATGCGCCATTGTCGCAGAATCCAAGAACCTCGATGCGGTCTATCAGTCCAGCCTCACGAGCCCAGTTACATACATTCTTGACACATTCGAATTCGCCTTGAGAAACACGAGCAGATGCGATCTCTATACGATCGACCTTAACTTCTTCAAGTAACTTGCGGGCAATAGACAATTTTTCAGGCGCGGAGAATGCCACGCCTGAAGTCTGTTCACCATCTCGAAGGGTAGTATCAACGATTTCGAACTTCATAGGCTTCAATCTCTGCCTTTTTAGACAAAAGATAGTCGATATCGTCGTAACCGTTCATCAGGCAGTACTTCTTATAGCTATTGATCTCAAACTTTTCGCTATGACCTGTAGCTTCGTTGGTCACTGTCTGGTTTGGAACATCGACAGTGACGATTGTCTTAGGGTTTGCTTCGATTGATGCAAACAGTTCCTGCTGAAACTCCTTGCTAACGATTACAGGAAGTACGAAGCAGTTGAGAAGGTTGTTTCTGTGAATATCAGCGAAACTTGAAGATATCACCACACGTACGCCATAGCCAGATATTGCCCATGCCGCATGTTCGCGACTTGAACCAGAGCCCCAGTTTTGTCCTCCAACGATAATCTCATGTACGCCTTCTCGAGGTGCTTCGCTATATTCTGGGAGATTCATCACAAAATCGGCAACAGGCTTGCCTTCTGCATCATAGCGAAGGTCGTGCATGAAAGCATCACCGAAGAACTTCGGATCGCGTGTAGTAGAAGCAAGGTATCGAGCAGGGATGATGAGGTCGGTGTTGCAGTTGTCGATAGCGACAGGAATGCATGTGCTCTTGATAATATTGAATTTCTGCTTAGCCATAATCTTAGAGTTTACGAGGGTCAGTAATTACACCAGTGATAGCACTTGCTGCCACAACGAGCGGAGAAGCAAGGATTGTACGAGCGCCAGGACCCTGACGACCTACGAAGTTACGGTTGCTTGTTGAAATAGAGAGTTTGCCTGCAGGTACCTTGTCTGGATTCATTGCAAGGCAAGAAGAGCATGAAGGGAGACGAAGTTCAAATCCTGCTTCTTCGAGAATCTGGTCGATTCCTTCATCAATGATCTGCTGACGTACAAGCCATGAGCCTGGTACAAGCCATGCCACGACGTTGTCTGCCTTCTTTTTGCCTTTTACTACACTTGCGAAGGCACGGAAGTCTTCAATGCGTCCGTTGGTACATGCACCAAGGAAGCAGTAGTCAACTGGATGACCTTCGAGTTTCTCGCCTGGTTGGAACTGCATGTACTGGAGCTGTGAAAGGAACTGTTCCTTGTCTGTTGCTGCAATGTTGTCGAGGGTAGGAATGCATTCATCAATTGCAATACCAGCCCCAGGGTTAGTACCATAGGTGATGCGAGGTTTGATATCCTCTGCATTGTAAGTCACTTCCTTGTCAAAGACAGCATCGTCATCGCTCCTGAGCTTCTTCCATTCTTCGACAGCCTTGTCCCAAGCCTCTCCCTTCGGTGCGTACTCACGTCCTTTTAGATAAGCAAATGTGGTTTCGTCTGGAGCGATTAGACCGGCACGAGATCCCATCTCAATAGAGAGGTTAGAAAGTGTAAGACGACCTTCCATCGACATGTTGCGGATTACAGAACCGGCATATTCAACTGCATAGCCAGTAGCACCTGCTGTAGTCATTTTTGCCATGATGTAGAGGGCAACGTCTTTTGCAGTGACACATGGTTGAAGTTCTCCCTCAATGTTGATACGCATGGTTTTTGGCTTTGACTGGAGAATACACTGTGAGGCAAGTACCTGAGCAACCTCTGATGTGCCGATACCCATGGCGATAGCGCCAACGGCTCCGTGAGTAGAAGTGTGAGAGTCTCCGCAAACGATTGTCATGCCAGGAAGAGAAAGAGCTTTTTCTGGCCCTACAACATGGATGATACCATTGTCTTTAGTGCCCATAGCGAAATGCTTGATGCCAAACTCCTCACAGTTTGCCTTCAAGGTTTCAACTTGCTTGCGACCAATAGGATCATTGATTACTTCCTGCTGGTCTGATGGAGTATTGTGGTCAGGCATTGCTACTACATGATCAGGACGGAAGACCTTGATTCCCTTGTCACGCAAAGAATCAAATGCCTGTGGCGACGTAACCTCATGGGCATAAAGACGGTCGATGTAGAGCTGTGTCGGTCCGTCTTCAACCTGCTGGACAACATGGGCATCCCATATTTTGTCGAATAATGTCTTCATAATCTTATTTAATGCTTAAACTTATTAATACAATCGATATATGCCTCGATGCTTGCAGTCACGATGTCGGTATCAGTGCCGAAGCCGTAGTAGAGGTGTCCGTCATGCTCAACCTGTACGTGTACCTTACAACTGTCATCGCTACCCTTGCTTATAGCCTGAATAGTCATTTCCTTGAGAATCATCTCACGGTGAATGATCTGCTTAAGAGCCTTGATTGAGGCATCGACTGGTCCATTGCCCACACCTGCTGCCTCAAATATCTCATTGGCAACCTTAAGACGGATAGCAGCTATAGGAGTGACTCCCTTACCTGTTGTAACCTGAAGGCTTTCAAGTGCAATATGGTTGTTTTCTGCCTTGTCGGCACCTACCAGCATGAGAATATCGTCATCGTTGAGCTCTTTTTTCTTGTCAGCGAGACGAAGGAATGCCTCATATGTCTTGTCAAGGCGGTCTTGGTCAAGTTCGACACCGAGTACATTGAGACGATGTTTCAAGGCAGCGCGACCCGAACGGGCTGTAAGCACGATGCTATTCTCGTCGATACCCACATCCTTTGGATCCATAATCTCGTAGGTCTGAACGTTCTTCAGGACACCATCCTGATGAATACCGCTTGAATGTGCGAACGCATTCTTTCCAACAATAGCCTTGTTTGGCTGAACAG
>SAMEA3663186__coassemble_110_pt1 | contig 15938 bp, 10 predicted proteins | sample SAMEA3663186__metabat2_high_PE_009 | metagenome-assembled genome bin SAMEA3663186 (sample SAMEA3663186) | pig gut metagenome | biome: pig gut; feature: pig-associated habitat; material: faeces | place: Denmark | collected 2012
GCTCTTCCCACATTCCCAAATCGAAGGAGTGGGTGAAGTGGATGTTGCGATAGTCGGTGTCGTTCCAAGTGTCGGTCAACTTGGTTGGCATGGTGGCAGGAGTAGTGAAATTGTCGTTGTAGTTGTCAGGATGAAGCACATACTCGCGATCGGTGATTCCGCCCCATTCCTGATTGCCGTATTTGCTGACATTGAGCGAGGCATAGGCCTTGTACTGCGTGCCTTGATAATAGAGGTAGGTGAGCCACTTCAACGGTTTTGCCGCCGAATTGACATATTCGCCTCGGGCATAAACATAGTCGAGCTTTGTGCCAATACCGATATTGGGCTTGATGTTGCCCGCAAAGTCGAGCAGCAGGCGGTCATTGGCCTGAAGCGTCGCACCCGAATGGGTATAAGATGCCACGGTAAACGGAATCTTGGTGTTGTAATAGAGCTGATCGGCAGGACCTTCAGCAAAGAGGCTATAGGCATTGGCAAAGATGAAGTCGGACTCATCCTTGCGCGAAAAGTACTGATTGATGAGGTGTGGCGAATACAGGTTGGACGTATAGACCACCGACAATGCCTTGCTCTCCATAACATTGCGGTTACAGAGTCCTATGTAGCTGGTGTCGGGCACAGCATAGTAGATATTGCCTGTGAGAGGGTCGAGGCGGAAACAGTAACGGTCGTCCTTCGGTGGGTGACAAGGGTCATCTTCTTGCGCACCCTGCTGCTGGTTCTGTTGCTGGCTCTGCTGGGCATTGTCGTTCTGTCCCTGTGTCCTCAACTTGTCCTGCGCATTGGCAGAGAGTGAGACAAGGGCAGCGATAGCCGGTAGTATTATGCGTAGATATTTCTTCATTCTTTTAAAATGTACGCGCAAAGATACATCATCGCATCGAAAATAGCAAATAATTTAAGAATTTACCACAAAAATTGTTTTACTATAGCCTAAATTAACGGTTTCTTGTTAATTTTACTTAATCAATTAACATTTTTCCGACTATAATTTTTGTGATTAAATGTTTTTAGTTAATTTTGCATCGTAAAGTTAAATTTGAGTATGAAGAAAACTACGATCTGGTTCATAGCGATTGTGCTTTTGTCCGCTTTCATCGGACTGCTGGCTATTCAGTTCTCATATCTTGAGGAGATAGTCAGTACTCGACGCGAGCAGTTTGACGATACCGTGAAGCGCGGTCTGTGGCGAGTGGCGCGTGAGCTTGAGCGAGCCGAGACAGCTTCCTATCTTGAGGAAAACTACAACGAGACCCAGCGACAGCTTCTCGAATCGCTTTCCCATGATGGTGAGTACGGAGTGCCTGCCAATGTGCCTAACGACAAGGTCATAGTAAAGGGACCTGATGGCTCGGCTTCGGCGTTCGAGTTCAAGGGTACGATGCCCGACACGGCACGGATCACGCCTTTCAACCTGTCGTCGCGACATGGCAAGGGCTCGATACAGAACAGCCAGAAGGCGCTGCACGATATGCTGATGGAGCAATATATCTATCAGAAGAACCTGCTCGATGATGTGGTTTTCCGCATCCTGTCGCAGACCAACGACAAGCCTATACTGGAGCGATTGGACATCAACAAGCTGCTTATCACGCTCGACAATGAGCTTGAGAGTATGGGCATCTTCCTCGACTACGACTTCTGCATCATCGACAAGGACGGCTCGATAGTCTATGACACTCCAAATTTCTCGACACAGAAAGCCGAGAAGGCGGGAATCTTTCTGCAACCGTTGTTCAACAACAATGTCACGTCGCGAGTCAGCTACATCGAGATCTATTTCCCAGAGCGCAACAAGTTCCTCTTCAACAGTGGCTTGACCTTCATGGTGCCGTCGTTTGCCTTCTCGATCATCATGCTCGTCCTCTTCCTGTTCGTCATCATAGTGGTGTTCCGACAGAAGAAACTCAGCGAGATGAAAAACGACTTCATCAACAACATGACCCACGAGTTCAAGACGCCAATCAGTACCATCTCCTTGGCTTCGCAGATGCTCACCGACCCATCGGTCAACAAGTCGCCTGCATTGCTCAACCACGTCAGTGGTGTCATAGCCGATGAGACCAAGCGCTTGCGCTTTCAGGTGGAGAAAGTGCTCCAGATGTCGATGTTTGACCGTCAGAAGACCAATCTCAAACTCTCGGATATTCCTGTCAACGAATTGGTCACCAATGTAGTGAATACCTTCACTCTTAAGGTTGAAAAGGCAGGAGGCAAGATTGAGACATCGCTCGAAGCAGAAGATGACATCTGCATGATAGATGAGATGCACTTCACCAACGTCATCTTCAACCTGCTCGACAATGCCTATAAATATGCTCGGGAGAATGTGCCGCTCGAACTTCAGATATCGACGCGCAACATTCACAACAACAAACTCGAGATACGCATCAAGGACAATGGCATTGGCATAAAGCACGATGATCTGAAGAAAATCTTCGAGAAGTTCTACCGTGTGCCGACAGGCAACCTTCACAATGTCAAGGGCTTCGGTCTCGGACTTTCGTATGTGATGAAGATAGTCAAGGATCACGGCGGTGACATCAAGGCAGAGAGCGACCTCGGTCAGGGCACGACCTTCGTCATCACGATGCCGCTACTGTCGTAGAAGAGAAGGTTATGAGGTTATAAGGTCATAAGGTTATAAGGTAGCTTTGCGCTGTCAAAGAACCTTAAAAACCACAAAACCTTACAACCAAAATTCAAGAATATTTACACATTTAAACTATACTATCATGGCAAATCTGCAACAAGACAAGCTTCGCATATTGCTTTGCGAAGATGATGAGAACCTAGGAATGCTCCTTCGTGAGTATGTACAGGCTAAAGGTTACATCTGTGACCTCTTTGGAGATGGAGACGCAGGTTATAAGGCTTACCTTAAAGGCCGTTATGACTTCTGTATTCTTGACGTTATGATGCCAAAGAAAGATGGTTTCACAATGGCACAGGAAATCCGTTCGATCAATTCTGATATTCCTATTATCTTCCTTACTGCCAAGTCGTTGAAGGAAGATATTCTCGAAGGCTTCAAGATTGGCGGTGACGATTATATCACCAAGCCTTTCTCAATGGAAGAACTTCTTTTCCGTATTGAGGCAATCCTGCGCCGCGTAAAGGGCAATAAGGGCAAGGATGTCATCGCATATAAGTTGGGTGGCTTCACATTTGACGTGCAGAAGCAGAGCCTCACTTATCTCAATGGCGAGCCAGACAAGCTCACAACCAAGGAGAGCGACCTCCTCAACCTCCTGTGTTCACATGCCAACGATATCCTCGAACGTAACTTTGCACTGAAGACCATCTGGATTGATGACAATTACTTCAATGCGCGCTCTATGGATGTATATATCACCAAGCTGCGCAAGAAACTCAAGGACGACAACTCTATTGAGATCATTAATATCCACGGCAAGGGCTACAAGCTCGTGGCTCCTGAAATTGAAGCAATTTCTAAATGATAAGGCTATGACTCGCGAAGAACAATGGATGGAAAACTACAAGGCTCTGAAGGCTTTTGTAAAGGAAAATGGACATTTTGCTCCAAAGAATACAACTTTGAGCAATTGGACTAAATATCAGCGCAGGCGCATCAACCAAGGAAAGATGCCGAAGAAGCAGCTCAAGCTCTTCAAAGCTCTCGCTGAAAGCCGAGATAAAAATTTCCAGCAAATAACGTTCATGGGCTAACATCATTGCTGCCAACTGTTGCAAATATATGCAGACTGTTGGCAGCAATGTTTTATCTATGATGTTTTCGCGCATGTCAGATTTTCCTTATTCGCCATTCCTGCGGATATAGGTTGTTGCAGCGGTTGCCGAGATTCTTGACAAAACCGAGTGGATGCTGACGGTAGGTGGGGATCACAAAGCCCTTCGGAGCATCGGCTGGCAAGGTGAAAGCCTGTCGGCGCAGGTAATCGAGGGCTGTCGGCATATCGACCTCATATCTTGCAAAAGCCTTGTCGGAGAGTATGGTCGAGAGAGCCAGATTGTGTGATGGGATAATGTCCTTGCCCTTCACCATCCCGAGTTCGACACCCGACTGCAGTACAAACAGTCCGCTGCCCACTATGGCATCGTGCAGTTCCTTGTGTGCCGTTGAGATTGCCGAAATCACACCTTCCTTGTTCTGTTCGAGCACCACATCGGTCGTGACCCAGTTTCTGATGTCTTTCTCCACCTTGATCGTGTTCATCTGTGGCTTCCTTGCCTTCATTGGCACTATGTCATCATCGTCCTTGCGGATTACAGCCATGAAGAGGCCTTCGCCCTTGGTGAAGTGAGGCATGAAGCGATAACAAGGATTGTTGCCGACCAGAGGCTTGTGGATGTTCCACGTTTCTTCAACAGGCACTTCGAGAGCTTTTCCTCCCAAGGAGTCGCAGATATATTCGACTATGCGCTCATCTTCGTCAATATTGAACGTGCATGTGCTGTAGATTAGCAAACCGCCTGGCTTGAGGCAGTTCCAGATATCGTCGATGATCTCGTGCTGAAGGGCGGCACAGCCTTTGACCTTCGCCATCGACCAGTCGGCTACAGCTCCTTCGTCCTTGCGGAACATGCCTTCGCCCGAACAAGGCACATCGGTGATGATGAGGTCGAAGGTGTGGCGCAGAGGTTTGAAGTCCTTTGGTGCATTGCAAGTCACTGTGGCATCAGGAAAGCCCCATTTGGTGATGTTCTCTGCAAGGATGCGTGCGCGACGGCGATCAATCTCGTTGCTTACTATCTGACTGCCTGCGGGCATGGCGCTGATGGCAGCCGTGCTCTTGCCGCCAGGCGAGGCGCAAAGGTCGAGACAAGTCACTGGCTCCTTTATCAGATGACGGATGACATGGGTGATGAACATGCTTGAAGCCTCCTGAACGTAATAGGCTCCGGCATGGAGCAGAGGGTCGAGCGTGAACTGTGGACGCTCGTCAAGATAACGGCCTTCGTCGCACCATCCCACCTTTGTGGCATTGGCAAAGTGAGCTTCAACCTCCTCGCTGTTCATCTTTGACACGTTCACTCGGATGCTCGTAGTCTGCTCGTCCTCGCTCAAGGATTTCACAAAAGCATAGTATTCTTCAGAGGGAATCACGCTCCTTATACTATCTAAAAATTCTTCTGGTAAATTCATATTGATAAAAATTTGCTCAAAATTACATCCTTTTCTTCGCTTTACCAAATATTTTTACTAAATTTGCGCAAATTTTAGTAATATGACACTCGAATCAGCAGTATATCTCATTCCCGTGACCCTCGGCGACACCCCGATAGAGCAGGTGCTGCCATCTCACAACCGTGAGGTCATCATCGGCATAAAGCACTTTATTGTCGAGAATATCCGTTCGGCACGCCGTTTCCTGAAGAAAGTCGAGCAGAGCATCAACATCGATGAGCTGACCATCTTTGAGCTCAACCAGCACACTGACCGCAACAATATCGACCACTACCTTGACCCTGTCAGGCAAGGTCATCCTGTGGGCATCATCAGCGAGGCTGGCTGTCCTGCCATTGCCGATCCGGGAGCAGATGTAGTGGCGATAGCTCAGCGCAAGAACATCAAAGTCGTTCCCTTGGTTGGCCCTTCGAGCATCATCATGAGTGTCATGGGCTCTGGCTTCAACGGACAGAGCTTCGCTTTCCATGGCTATCTCCCTATTGACGATGACAAGAAGACGGCACGCATCAAGCAGTTAGAGTCGCGCATGTATGCCGAAGACCAGACGCAGCTTTTCATCGAGACGCCATATCGCAATGGCAAGATGATGCAGACCCTGCTTTCGACCTTGCGGCCACAGACGCGCATCTGCCTTGCAGCCAACATCACATGTGCCGACGAGAAGATCGTGTCGCGCACGGTGTCGGAATGGCGAAAGCGCATACCGCAGAATGCTGCCGACGATGTCATTGCCCGCGAGATTCCGCGAGTCCCTGCCATCTTCCTTATTTATAAATGAGCCCATTTTCTTTAGTAACAAATCATTAACATTCAATTGATGAAGGTCAAATTCATGAGTCTGTCGAGCGGAAGCAGCGGCAACTGCTACTACCTCGAAGCCGGACGCAAGGCAATACTTATCGACGCAGGCATTCCTGTGCGCACCATCCAGAAGAACCTAAAAGAGAATGGATTGTCGTTCGATAAGATTATGGGATTGCTCATCACTCACGATCACACCGACCATATCCGTTCGGCAGGCAGCATAGGCGAGATTTACCACATCCCTGTCTATGCCACCAGGGCTGTGCATGGCGGAATGGAACGCAACTACGGTATGTCGAAGAAACTGACCAATGCCTCGCGCCGTAACATTGAGCGTGATGTCGAGACTCTCATCCCTGGCACTTTTTTCAAGGTCACGCCGTTTATGGTGCCTCACGATTCCAACGACAACGTGGGCTATTACATTGAAGTGTGCGAGGAGGGCGATGCGCCTGTCAAGTTCTGCATTGTGACCGACTGCGGAGTAGTGACCGACGACATTCGTCATTATCTCTCAATGGCCGATCATATCGTAGTCGAATCAAACCACGACATCGACATGCTCATGAATGGTCCTTATCCTGTCTATCTAAAGAAGCGTGTCCGTGGTGAAGGTGGGCATCTCAGCAACAAGGAATGTGCCGAACTGATCCACGACATCTATCACAAGTCGCTCCGTCATCTCTTCCTCTGTCACCTCAGTCACGAGAACAATACGCCCGACATAGCCTATCGCACAGCCGAAGAGGCTCTACGCAAGGAGGGCGCAGCCATAGGTGAGGAGGTGGTGCTCAGCGTGCTGATGCGTAACTCCACTTCGCTTGTCTATACTTTCGGAGGATCGATGCCAAAAGAACCAAAACAACTCACACTGGAGTTCTGATTCATAATACCAACGATAACAGCAACTATGTATGAGCAAGATAACCATTGCAACAGATAGCCTCACTGCGGTCGATGCCTTCGTCACATGTGCCAAGTCACCGCTGATGTCTTCTGCCGACATTTCGTCATTGGCAGAAGCTCTCTCTTCATCGCGCAAGCCATTCCTCTTGCTGAAGATTGGCTCGGGAACAATCGAGATAACTGATCAGGAAGTGCTCCGACTCCAGAATATTCTGGCAGATACAGGAGCATCAATGACCTATTCAGATTTCCGCGAACTGTCAGCTGACACTCTCGCCGAAATGGAGTGCATAGACTATCAGCTCGGTAGCGTGCGCGACGATTTCGACTTTGGTCATCTTGTCATGATCAGAGCATGCGACTTCCTGTCTGTTGCCGATGAGTTCAAGTCGCTTACTTCTTGTGAGTTTGCTTCTTGGTACCAGATGCGACTGCTTCTGTCGCTCAAGGCATTGCCTTTCCACATCAACGAGTTTCTTTACAGCTTCATCCCGACAGCTGAGGAGCACACCTCGCAGTTCGATTATGTCAACCCACGCAACCGCAATGTTCAGGTCGAATACGAGCGAGTCTTCACCGACTATCTCCGTCGTCTTGGCGCATGGATCAACCATAGCCAGATGAAGCCAGCCACTTTGCTCGACAGCCATTCGGAGGTGAGGGCATCGGTTGTCATACCAGTCTTCAACCGTGTCAGGACCATACGCGATGCTGTCACTTCAGCATTGTCTCAACAGACCACCTTCCCATTCAATGTCATTGTGGTCGATAACCATTCGACCGATGGCACCACCGAGGTGCTCAACGAGATAGCAAATACCGACAGCCGTCTGGTGCACATCGTTCCTGATGAGGACATGCTCAAGATTGGCGGATGCTGGAACAAGGCAGTCAGCTCGCCACATTGCGGTGACTACATTGTGCAGCTCGACAGCGACGATATATATAGCGGCACTGACACTCTGCAGCGCATGGTCGATGCTTTTACCGAGCAGGACTGTATGGCAGTGGTAGGCAGCTACCGCCTCACCGACTTCAACCTTCAGGAGTTGCCTCCAGGAGTGATCGACCACCGTGAATGGACAACTGACAATGGAATGAACAATGCACTTCGCATCAACGGACTCGGTGCTCCTCGTGGTTTCCGACGCGACCTTCTGCGCCAGCATCCTTTGCCCAATACAAGCTATGGCGAAGACTATGCAGCCATGTTGCGCATCTGCCGCGAATACCGCATTGGCCGTATCTACGACTCGCTCTACGATTGCCGCCGTTGGTCGGGCAACAGTGATGCAGCCCTCTCGCGTGACAAGATCAACCGCAACAACTTCTATAAAGACCGTATCCGTACAATTGAAATTCTGGCAAGAAAATGAATATCGAAAGTTTCTATCAAGAGCAGCTGAACCTCTGGCAAGAGTGCCGTGAGAGATATGAATCCCTGTCGCAGGCAAAACATAAGGACATCAGTCTTGGCAACAGACAATACACGCTTGTCTTCAATCCTGGGCGCATCAAGAGTGCTGCAGCCAAGGTTGAGTCAGGCAAGGTCGAACGACCATGCTTCCTCTGTCAGTCGGCTCGTCCGCAGGAGCAGCTGGCAATGCCAGTGGTGACCTTGCCATTGAAGCACGAATACGACATACTCGTCAATCCGTTCCCAATCGTAGAGCGTCATTTCACCATCGTGTGCCGTGAACATACCCATCAGGACATCAAGGGCAGGATGTGGGATATGGCATTTATTGCCGATCTCATGCCCGACTATCTGATCTTCTTCAATGGAGCTTGTTCAGGCGCTTCTGCACCCGATCACATGCATTTCCAGGCTGTGCCCAAAGCCCTGGTGCCACTTGTCTCATGGAGCAAGGAAGCGCAACTGGAGGCAGGTGTGACCGAGAAAATGCCAAATATCGACGATTCTGACTATAAGAACATCGTCACATGGACCGAAGGTGACCATTCCTATTGGCTCGTCATCGACCGCCGTCAGCACCGTCCTTGGCAATACAGTGCCGAAGGTACCGACCGTTGCCTCATCAGTCCTGCTTCGCTCGAGTTCTGCGGCATTGTGCCTCTGGTGCGCGAGGAGGATTTCGACAAGATGGATGCTGCTCTCCTTAGCGACATCCTTGGTCAGTGTCAGTTGAGCGAGCCACTCATCAAGGTTGGGGTAGTGGATGCTAAGCAGATCTTCTTCTCGGCTGAAGAACGTGTCCATGCGATGACCTATATCGATGAAGACCGCATCCTCGATGTGATGGACTACAGCACCAACCGTTCGGAGAAACGCGAGATAAGCGAATACTGGACTCATGCACAGCCTTTCACCATCGAAGGCGTCACCATAGGCAAGGACTTCCATTGGGAGCAGAGCGAGACTCAGGTCTTCAATGGCTCGCTTCATGTCATTGCCCGTCAAGGTGCTCTCCATGCCATCAACCTCGTACCTGTCGAGGAATATCTCAAGAGCGTGATCTCAAGCGAGATGTCGGCTACCAACAACCTTGAGCTCCTCAAGACCCATGCTATCATCTCTCGTTCGTGGGTGCTGCGGCAGATTCAGAACGCCAAGCATCAAGCCCCAGAGCATAATATTATTAATAATGTATATGCCAAGGCCGATGAACAGCTGTTTGCCGATATTCCTTCGTCTGATATTGTCGTGAAATGGTGGGATCATGACCAGCACACTCTCTATGATGTCTGTGCCGACGATCACTGCCAGCGTTATCAGGGCATCACCCGTCAGGTCTCGCCACTTGTGGCACAGGCGGTTGAAGAGACGAGGGGAGAGGTGCTGCTTGACAGTGAAGGCAACATCTGCGACGCGCGTTTTTCGAAGTGCTGTGGCGGTGTCACCGAGTCGTTCGACACCTGTTGGCAGGATGAGGACTATCACTATCTGCAGTCTGTCGAAGATCCATATTGCAACACCTCCGACAGCGAAGTGCTGAAACTCGTCCTGAACGACTACGACCAGAAGACCTATGACTTCTATCGCTGGACAGTCACTCTCACGCAAGACGAGATCTCTGCCTTGTTCGAGAAGAAGACTGGACTCAAGGTAGGCACTATCCTCGAACTCATCCCGCTCAAGCGTGGCGCTTCGGGCAGAATAGAGTATCTCAAGGTCGTAGGCACCGGCCGCACTGTGGTGATTGGCAAGGAACTCTTCATCCGCAAGGCCTTCTCCGAGTCTCATCTCTACAGCTCTGCTTTCGACGTCACAACCAGCACAGTGGAAGAAGCCTCATCGTCAGCATCTCCACAGAAGACCTTTAACTTCACTGGAAAAGGCTGGGGACATGGCGTCGGACTCTGTCAGATTGGAGCCGCCTGCATGAGTCTCAAGGGCTTCACTCACACCGAGATACTCAATCATTATTTTGCATCAGCAACCATCCACAAGATATATTAACGCGATATGCTTGACAAACCAATGATCACAATCGTAGGCCCTACGGCTTGTGGCAAGACACGCTTGGCGGTCGATGTAGCCTTGGCTTACGACAGCGAGGTGATAAGTGCCGACAGTCGCCAGTTCTATCGTGGCATGACTTTAGGCACTGGCAAGGATCTCTACGACTATGTGGTGCGCGATAGTCAGGGCAACATCATCCGTGTGGTGCCCTACCATCTCATCGACATCCGCGAACCCGGCTACAAGTACAGCATCTATGAATACCAGAGCGATTTCCATCGCGTCTATGACGATATGGTTTCGCGCAGAAAGATTCCTGTGCTCTGCGGAGGCAGTGGACTCTATGTCGAGTCTGTCCTTCGCGGCTATGAGATGCACGAGGTGCCAGAGAACCCCGAGTTGCGCCGTCAGCTTGAGGGCAAGAGTCTTGCCGAACTTGAAGCCATACTGAAGACCTACAAGACACTCCACAACACCACCGACACCGATACGGCCAAGCGTGCCATACGAGAGATAGAGATACGCGACTACTACCGCACTCATGCCGAGCAGCTCACGGGCTATCCGGCGGTCAAGAGTCTGGTCGTAGGCATCAACATCGACCGTGACGTGAGGCGCGAGCGTATCACCAAGCGACTCTACGAGCGACTTGAAGCAGGTATGATTGACGAGGTGCGCGGATTGCTCGACCGAGGCATCCAGCCCGACGATCTCATCTACTACGGACTGGAGTACAAGTACCTCACGCTCCACGTCATCGGCAAGCTCTCATATCAGGAGATGGTGGATCAGCTCGAGATTGCCATCCATCAGTTTGCCAAGCGTCAGATGACATGGTTCAGGGGCATGGAGCGACGTGGAACGAAGATTCATTGGATCGATTATGCCGAGCCGCGCGAAGCAAAAATTGCCATCGTACGCCAGCTTTATGACGAATTTCAGGCAAAAACATAGACCGCTAACGTCTCAAAAAAGCATGATAATAATGAAAAAACGCACTTTTTTGTAATTTCGCCAAAAATAATGCAATTTAGACTTTGCAGATTAATTCATTATTATTATCTTTGCAGCAATATTCTTAATGGTCAACCCTTAAAATAGTAGTAATAAAGTGGATACTTTTTTTAGAACTCATAAGTACCTGGTCGAGCATGTCTATAGCCCGGTACGTAGAGAATTGATGGAAGAAATCAATTGGACCAGCCGTCTGATTGGTATCAAGGGTAGTCGAGGTGTAGGTAAGACAACTTTCTTGCTCCAATATGCATTGGAGAAGTATGGACCGGATGATAGAAGGTGCTTGTACATCAACATGAACCATTTCTACTTCTTTACCCACACTCTCCGAGAATTCGTCTCTGCTTTCCAGCAGCAGGGTGGACGCACTTTGCTCATCGATGAGATATTCAAGTATCCAGGTTGGAGCGAAGAGCTGAAGTTTATCCATGACCAGTTCCCACGCATTCAGATCATCTTTGCGGGCTCGACAGTGATGCGCCTCAAGGATGCTAATCCTGTGCTCAATGGACTCGTCGATTCATACAACCTCCGTGGCTTCTCGTTCCGCGAATACATCAATCTCGTAGCTGGTACCAACTTCCGTCCATACAGCTATGAGCAGATTATTACCAACCATCAGCAGATAGCCACAGAGATAAGCAGCGTCATTAAGCCGCTCTCTTATTTCAAGGACTACATCCACCATGGTTTCTATCCGTTCTTCCTTGAGAAGAAGAACTACAGCGAGATGCTCATTAAGAATATGAATACCATGCTTGAGGTCGATATTCTCTTCCTCAAGGAGATAGAACTCAGCTATCTTCCAAAACTCAAGAAACTGCTTCATATCCTTGCACAGGAGGCTCCATGTTCGCCTAACGTGAGTCTTTTGGCAAAGAGCATCGAGACCAGCCGCGCCACTGTGGTCAACTACCTCAGCTACCTCAAGGAGGCACGTCTCATCAACATGCTCTACTCGGTCGATGAGCAGTTCCCGAAGAAGCCGGCTGTCGTCTATATGCACAACACCAACATCCTTTATCCGACATGTCTCAACGAAGTGGAGCCTCGTCAGCTGCGCGAGACCTTCTTCTACAACATGCTTCATAAGGACAACCGCTTGAACAAGTCGAACGAACGCAACGTTCAGTTCCTCATCAACCAGCGCGACCGTTTCCGTGTATGCGACTGGGTGGTACGCACAAAGAATAATCCAGAGTATTATTATGCTATCGACAACCTTGAGATCGGACACGACAACGTGATTCCACTCTGGCTGTTCGGATTCCTATATTGATACGTGTATATCATTTTATATTTTTAATCATTTAATCAAATTCACAATGGCTAAAAAATTCATGACATGTGATGGTAATACAGCTGCGGCACATATCGCGTATATGTTCTCAGAGGTGGCTGCTATCTACCCTATCACTCCATCATCTCCGATGGCTGAAAATGTCGACGAATGGGCTGCACAGGGCCGTAAGAACATCTTCGGTGAGACAGTCCTTGTTCAGGAAATGCAGTCTGAAGGTGGAGCTGCTGGTGCAGTTCACGGTTCACTTCAGGCAGGCGCTCTCACTACTACATTTACCGCATCACAGGGTCTTCTCCTGATGATCCCTAATATGTATAAGATCGCAGGTGAGCTTATCCCATCTGTGTTCCATGTTTCTGCTCGTACACTGGCTTCTCACGCTCTCTGTATCTTCGGTGACCATCAGGACGTAATGGCATGCCGCCAGACTGGTTTCGCTATGCTCGCTGAGGGTTCAGTACAGGAAGTTATGGATATCTCTGCAGTTGCTCACCTCGCTACTCTCACAAGCCGCGTTCCTTTCCTCAACTTCTTCGATGGTTTCCGCACATCTCACGAGTATCAGAAGATTGAGGTTGTTGACCAGGAGGATCTCCGTCCTCTTGTTGACTGGGATGCTGTTAAGGCTTTCCGTGAGCGTGCTCTCTCTCCTGAGCATCCTGAGATGCGTGGTATGGCCGAGAACCCAGATGTGTTCTTCGCTCACCGTGAGTCTTCTAATCCATACTACGAGGCAGTTCCAGATATCGTTGCCAAGTACATGGATCAGGTTTCTGCTATTACTGGCCGCAAGCACCGTCCATTCGACTACTACGGAGCACCAGATGCCGAAAATATCATCGTTGCTATGGGCTCTGCTACCGAGTGTATCAAGGAGGTTATCGACTATAAGGTTGCACAGGGCGAGAAGGTAGGTTTGATCAGTGTTCACCTCTACCGTCCTTTCTCTCTCAAGTATCTCAAGGAGGCTCTGCCTACTTCTGTCAAGAAGGTTTGCGTCCTCGATCGTACCAAGGAGCCAGGTGCTAACTCTGAGCCTCTCTACCTCGACGTTGTTGATGCTCTTACTGAGCTTGGCCTCATCGGTCAGATTAAGGTCGTTGGCGGTCGTTATGGTCTTGGTTCTAACGATACTACTCCTGCTCAGATTATCGCTGTCTATGACAACCTCGCAATGGCTGAGCCAAAGAATCACTTCACTCTCGGTATCGTAGATGATGTTACATTTACTTCACTTCCAGTAGGAGAGGAGGTTTCTGTAGCTCCTGCAGGCACATTCCAGGCTAAGTTCTATGGCCTTGGTGCTGATGGTACTGTTGGTGCTAACAAGAACTCTGTAAAGATCATCGGTGAGACTACTGATAAGTATTGCCAGGCATACTTCTCTTACGATTCAAAGAAGTCAGGTGGTTTCACTTGCTCACACCTACGTTTCGGTGACACTCCAATCCAGTCAACATATCTCGTAACAACCCCTAACTTCGTTGCATGCCACCAGCAGGCTTACCTCAATATGTACGATGTGACTCGTGGTATCCAGAAGGGCGGTACATTCCTTCTCAATACGATCTGGGACGGTGAGGAACTTGTCAACAACATCCCTAACAAGGTAAAGGCAGTTCTTGCTAAGCAGGAAGTAAAGGTTTATTACATCAACGCAACTAAGATTGCTCAGGAGATCGGTCTTGGCAACCGTACTAACACTATCCTCCAGTCAGCATTCTTCCGCATCACAGGTGTCATCCCTGTAGAGCAGGCGGTTGAAGAGATGAAGCACTTCATCGTCAAGTCTTATGGCAAGAAGGGTGAAGACGTTGTCAACAAGAACTATGCAGCTGTCGATCGTGGTGGCGAATACAAGGAGCTTGCTGTAGATCCAGCATGGGCTTCACTTGAGGCTGAGCCAAAGGTTTATACCGATGGTGACGACTTCATCAACAAGGTGGTTCGTCCAATCAATGCACAGGATGGTGACCTTCTCCCAGTGTCTTCATTCAAGGGTATTGAGGATGGTACTTGGGCTGCAGGTACAGCTAAGTTTGAGAAGCGTGGTGTAGGTTCTTTTGTGCCACAGTGGGATCCTGAGAAGTGTATCCAGTGTAACAAGTGTGCTTATGTTTGTCCTCACGCTTGTATCCGTCCATTCGTCATGACAGCTGACGAGAAGGCAGGCTTTGCCGATGCAACTATCGAGATGAAGGCTCCAGCAGCAATGAAGGGTATGTTCTTCCGCATCCAGGTTGGTGTTAAGGACTGTCTCTCTTGCGGCAACTGTGCAGATGTCTGCCCAGGCAATCCAAAGCTCGGTGGTCCAGCTCTCAAGATGGTTCCTTACGACGATACTTCAGCTGAGGCCGCTCAGCAGTCTGCTAACTGGAAGTACTGCGTTGAAAACGTTACTTCTAAGCAGGATCTCGTTGACATCACAGCTAATGTCAAGAACTCTCAATTCGCTCAGCCTCTCTTCGAGTTCTCTGGTGCATGTGCAGGTTGCGGTGAGACTCCTTACGTTAAGTTGATTTCTCAGCTCTTCGGAGACCGTGAGATCGTTGCAAACGCTACTGGTTGCTCTTCAATCTACTCTGGTTCTGTACCTTCAACTCCTTATACCAAGAACGCTAAGGGTCAGGGTCCAGCTTGGGCTAACTCACTCTTCGAGGACTTCTGCGAATTCGGTCTCGGTATGGCTATTGCCAACAAGAAGATGAAGCAGCGTCTCACTCGTCTCATGACTGAGGCTCAGTCTTGCACTTGCTGCTCTGCTGAACTCAAGGCAATGATGCAGCAGTGGATCGAGAATCAGGAGGATGCAGCACAGACTAAGGCTCTTGCTCCTCAGCTCGTTGCAGCATGTGAGGCTTGCGGTTGCGACACTTGCAAGGAGATTCTCACTTACAAGGATCACCTTGTTAAGCGCAGCCAGTGGATCATCGGTGGTGACGGTGCTTCTTACGACATCGGCTACGGCGGTCTCGATCATGTGATTGCTTCTGGCGAAGACGTTAACATCTTCGTAATCGATACTGAGGTTTATTCTAATACTGGTGGTCAGTCTTCTAAGGCAACTCCACTTGGTGCTATCGCTAAGTTCGCTGCTTCTGGTAAGCGCGTTCGCAAAAAGGATCTCGGAATGATCGCTACAACTTACGGCTATGTATATGTAGCACAGATTGCAATGGGTGCTGATCAGGCTCAGACTCTTAAGGCACTTAAGGAAGCTGAGGCATACCACGGACCATCTCTCGTCATTGCATATGCACCATGTATCAACCATGGCCTTAAGGCGGGTATGGGTAAGAGCCAGGCAG
>SAMEA3663186__coassemble_141_pt1 | contig 12875 bp, 9 predicted proteins | sample SAMEA3663186__metabat2_high_PE_009 | metagenome-assembled genome bin SAMEA3663186 (sample SAMEA3663186) | pig gut metagenome | biome: pig gut; feature: pig-associated habitat; material: faeces | place: Denmark | collected 2012
AGCAAGACCAGTCTCATTGACACCGAAGCCGGCGTCGCATCTCTCCTTGGCGGCTCTTGAGGCCACGTCACGAGGAACGAGATTACCGAATGCTGGGTAACGACGCTCGAGATAGTAGTCACGGTCCTCTTCTGGAATCTGGTGACCACGGATCTCACCACGCTGAAGCTTCTGTGCATCCTCGAGCTTCTTTGGAACCCAGATACGACCATCGTTACGGAGAGACTCAGACATAAGAGTGAGCTTAGACTGGATGTCGCCGTGAACAGGGATACAAGTTGGGTGGATCTGAGCATAGCAAGGATTAGCGAACATTGCGCCCTTGTGGTAGATCTGGATAGCAGCACCACCGTTGCAAGACATTGCGTTGGTAGAAAGGAAGTAAGCATTGCCATAACCACCGGTAGCGATAATCACAGCATGAGCAGAGTGACGCTCAAGCTTACCAGTCACGAGGTTGCGAGTGATGATACCACGAGCACGTTCAACGCCTTCAGAGTCCTTGATGAGGACAACGTCGAGCATTTCCTGACGTGCGTACATAGTCACATTACCCTTCTGGATCTGACGGTTCAAAGAAGAATAAGCACCGAGGAGGAGCTGCTGACCTGTCTGTCCCTTAGCATAGAATGTACGAGAAACCTGAGCGCCACCGAAAGAACGGTTAGCGAGAGTTCCGCCGTATTCTCGAGCGAAAGGCACGCCCTGTGCAACACACTGGTCGATGATGTTGTTTGAAACTTCTGCAAGACGATACACGTTAGCCTCGCGAGCACGGTAGTCACCACCCTTGATAGTATCGTAGAAGAGACGATATACAGAGTCGCCATCGTTCTGGTAGTTCTTGGCTGCATTGATACCACCCTGTGCAGCGATTGAGTGTGCACGACGTGGAGAATCCTGGATGCAGAAGCACTTTACCTTGAAGCCCATCTCACCGAGAGTAGCAGCTGCTGCACCACCTGCGAGACCAGAACCTACGACGATGATGTCGAGCTTACGCTTGTTTGCTGGATTCACCAATTTCTGGTGAGCTTTATAGTTTGTCCACTTTTCTGCCAACTTACCCTCAGGGATCTTTGACAGTTCAGGAGCCATAATATGTTCAGTAGCCATATTTAATTGACAATTTACAGTTGATAATTGATGATTAGCAAGCGCCACAGCAAGCAGCTGCGCCACAGCCTGGAGTTGCAAACATTGCAGCAAGCATTACTGCCACAAAACCGAGCACGATGATTGTTGCCCAGACATAGCTGATGCAGATCCAACGGTTCAACCAAACCTTACCGTTCCAGCCAAGAGTCTGCATTGAAGACCAGATACCATGAGTGAGGTGGTACCAGAGAGCAGCAAACCAGACAACATAGATGCCGACAGTGATAGGGCAAGAGAACTGGTAAGTGATCCAGTTGAAGCCCTCAGCAGGCCCATACTGACCTTCCATTTCAACGAGCTCAGCGAACATCATGTTGTACCAGAAATGGTAGAGATGGATTGCGAGACCGCAAACGATAATGATACCGAGCACGAGCATGTTCTTAGCTGCCCAATGAACAGGTTGCTTTCCGCTCACTGCATAACGGTCCTTACCACGAGCCTTGTAGTTCTGAGCAGTCAGAATGAAGGCGTAGATGATATGGAACACAGCCAGTGCTGCAAGACCTGCAGTACCGAGAAGTGCATACCAGTTAGTTCCGAGGAACTCACATACCTTGTCGTAGTAGTGTTCGCCACATGGTGTACCTACCATGACATCATACACGTAAACAAGGTTCATCGCCATGTGAAAGGTGAGGAAGAGTACGAGACATGCGCCTGTCACGCTCATCACTACCTTACGGCCGATTGATGAAGATGTTAACCACATAGATTTAAAATTTGAATTATTGATTGAAATTGATTGAATGTTTCACTTTCAAGTATGATTGTCGGCTAATTATTGTGCGCAAAAATAATGATTATTGAGTAGAAAACAAATTTTAAAGACTTTTAATTATCATATATGAGTAAAATTTCTTATTTTTGCGCTATGAAAATAGCAGATATTACTTTTCCCGACCGCGCAGTGTTTCTTGCGCCAATGGAAGACGTGACCGATATTGGCTTCCGTCTTCAGTGCAAACAGTTCGGTGCCGACATGGTGTATTCCGAGTTCGTTTCGGCCGATGCGCTCATCCGCAACATCGACAGTACGATGCGTAAGCTCAAGGTTCTTGAGGAGGAACGTCCTGTGGTGATTCAGATATATGGACGTGATGTGCAGAGTATGGTTGAGGCTGCCAAGATTGTCGAGCAGGCTCGTCCTGACATCATCGACATCAACTTCGGGTGTCCTGTCAAGAAGGTGGCAGGCAAGGGCGCTGGAGCTGGAATGTTGCAGAATGTGCCTCTGTTGCTCGACATCACCCGTGAGGTGGTCAAGGCAGTCAATATCCCAGTTACAGTCAAGACCCGCCTCGGATGGGACTGCGAGCATAAGATCATCACCACTCTTGCCGAACAGCTTCAGGACTGCGGCATTGCAGCTCTCGCCATTCACGGACGAACACGTAGCCAGATGTATAATGGTGAGGCCGACTGGACGCTGATTGGCGAGGTTAAGAACAATCCTCGCATCTCTATCCCTATCATCGGCAATGGAGATGTCACTTCAGCAGCCATAGCCAAGCAAAACTTCGAGCGTTATGGCGTGGATGCCATCATGGTCGGACGAGCTACCTTTGGGCGTCCGTGGATATTTCGTGAGATCAAGCATCTTCTCCAGACGGGTGAAGAGCTGCCGCCAATACCTCTTGATGAATGTATTCTCGCCCTCAAGCATCAGATTGAGGAGAGTGTGGCACGTATCGGTGAGCTTAAGGGCATCCTTCATATCCGCCGTCATCTTGCTGCGACACCGGTATTCAAGGGAATACCCAATTTCCGAGAGACCCGCATCGCCATGCTCCGTGCTAATTCGGTGAGCGAACTTTATAGCATCATGGATGATGCAGTCGGCATGATAAGAGGGCTTTAAAAGCAAGAAGGCCGTCTCCCGACGACCTTGCTTGTTACATTACCTTAAATCTAATACCATGAAAAACACGCTGCAAAGATAGAGGGAAAATGCCATTTATGCAACCGTTTGCGTAAAATAAATGCATTTTCCCTCTAATTGTAATGCTTTTGTAGCGTGTTTGTAACCTAAATTTGTCAAAAATTACAATTTGGCTGTCTTTTCTGCGAGCCATGAACGGTCGCCCTCTTCAAGATGAGGAGCCAGAGTATCATATACCCACTTATTGTAATTGTTGAGCCACTCCAGTTCGAAACAGTCGAGCATTTCTTTCACTACGCATGAAGTGTCGAAATAGCATATAGTCAGGTTCTCCAAGCAAAGGAACTCGCCATGCTCTGTCTGGTCGCAAGGAGTAGCTTTAGGAGCTTCTTTCTCGACATCGAACTTTCTGACTAATACACAGTTCTCGTGTCTGATGCCATATTTGTCGCCTAAATAGATCGCCGGCTCATTGCTGAAGACCATGCCTTCGATAAGTTTCTGCGGATTGTGTTCCATACGCACGCTTTCCGGACCCTCGTGAACTCCAAGATAATGTCCTACGCCATGGCTTGTTCCGTGACGGTATGTCTTGCCGTCGCGCCACAAGTCGATGCGTGCCAACGCATCAAGCTGGTCACCTCTTGTTCCTACAGGAAATACAGCACTGGCGAGTCGGATATGCCCCTTCAGAACGAGTGTATAGTCGCGTTTCATTTCGTCAGAGACTTTGCCGACACCTATGGTTCTGGTGATATCGGTTGTGCCATCGAGATACTGTCCGCCTGTGTCGATGAGCAGCAGGCCGTCGCCTGTGATAGGCACATTGCTTTCATCGCAGGTCTCGAAATGAGGGAGTGCCGCATGAGCATTCCAGGCCACGACGGCATCGAAACTTTCTTCTCTGTACAAAGGCTGTTCCTTTCTGAACTCTATGAGCTTGTTCACGCAGTCCATCTCGGTCACTTCATTGGAAATGCCGAAAGACCCATCGGCATTGATCACAAACTCGCCTTCACTCTTAAGGTTGTTGTCAAGCCAGTGGTAGAATCTTGTCAATGCAATGCCGTCTTTGAGCATGGCATTCCTGAAACCTTCAATCTCAACCTGATTCTTGATTCCCTTCATCAGCTGAATAGGGTTGTAGTCGCAAGACTCGGCCTTGAACTTACTTATTTCAGCGCTGTCATAGTCCTCAATAATGACATTGGCAGCCTTCATGGCCTCGCGCACTTCATCGGTAACCTTGTCTTGATCGACAAAGAGCTTTGAACCTTCACGGTTCAGATTGGCGTAGGCAAGGAATACAGGTGTACAGTGGATGTCAGAGCCTCTTAAGTTCAGAGCCCATGCTATCTCGTCGAGAGCAGAGAGGAAGAGCGACTTGCCGCCATGAGCTTCGACATCGTTCAATATCCTGTCGATGCGTGCAATAGTCGATTCACCGCTGTATTCTTCAGGATACACCTCAATCTTGTTTTTAGGGAGGGCTGGTCTTTTTGTCCAGATAGGAGAGATGAGGTCGATGTCCATGTTGACTTTTTTTGCAATGTTTCCAAAAAGCACTCTCATGTCACCAGCTATCACCTTGCCCTCGCCGAGATTTGCGTCTATCCAGTCGGTTGGCAGGATGGAGTCGGCCATGGCAAGTTTCATCAGTGAGAATGGACTGCCTTTCAGCTGTTGAGCTCCGCTGATAAAGAATCTTGAGTCGGTCCATAACAGAGCCTGACTCTCGGTCACGATAACCGTAGCGACCTCGCCTTTGAACCCGGTGAGCCATGTGACGCATTTCCAATAATCAGGAATGTACTCGCTTTCGTGAGGGTCGGTGTTGACCATAACGTAAGCGTCGATGCCTGCCTTTTTCATTGCTTCTCGCAACTTCTTAACACGTGTGAAACTTGCAATCATGATTGAAAAATTTTTATAAATTTTGTACCTTTCTTCGAATGTTAATGTTGCAAATATAGCAATTTATATGTAAAGAAGGGAAATTTTAGCGAAAAAATATTATTTTCTCGACGAAAGTTTGGAAGATATTGTCGGAAATCATAACTTTGCACCCGCTTTTCAAAGTGAAAAGTAGCCGATGAGCTCAAGGCCATTAGAAATGGAGATGTAAAAAAGGGGGCCGGGCGATTCGGATAATTTAATAACCCGTACTGATATGATCATTGTACCAGTTAGAGAAGGCGAGAACATCGAAAAGTGCTTGAAGAAGTTTAAGCGTAAGTTCGAGAAGACAGGCGCCGTTAAGGAGCTTCGTCGTCGTCAGCAGTTCGATGCACCATCACAGGTTCGTCGCGTCAAGATGGAACGTGCTATCTATGTTCAGCACCTTCGTGAGTCTATGGCTGAATAATTCTTGCCATGGCAAAAGAAAAAAAGGAGTCGCAAGTAGCGGCTCTTTTTTTTATGTTTTTGCGATATTGCCAGCAGTTTTCTCCGATATTTCCAACAAAATGAGGCATAATGCAGTGAAATTTGTTTTTTTTCGCTGAAAAATATCTTAAATATCCGAAAAATATCTAACTTTGCACATAATAATTTCAAATGAAAAATAAAATGGTAAGCACGAAATCATTAAAGGCACAAGCATCCGTTTTCCTGATGCTCATAGTTTCTGTAATATGCTTAAGCAGCTGCGTGTCGAAGGACAAACTCGTCCTTTTCCAGGATTCTGATCAGTATCTTGACCCAAAGCGCATTGCCTCGACCTACGATATCCGCATTCAGGCAGACGATCAGCTTGCCATTTCGGTGGCTTCAGAGTTCAAGGAACTGGTAGATGTTTTTAACAATAAGCAGCTCATTGGTTCCAGTGGCAATGGCATGTCGGGTATGGGTGGACAGGGCGGCTCAAATGGCATGTCCAACCTTACAGGCTTCCATGTCGATAAAGATGGAAACATCGACTTCCCAATTTTCGGAAAAATCCGTGTTGAGGGTCTTTCTCGCCGCGAGGTGGCCGACCTTATCCAGTCTCGTCTGAGGGATGGATATATCAAGGATGCAGTTGTCAGTGTAGAGCTCTTGAGTTTCCATGTAGTAGTGATAGGTGCTGCAAAGACCGAGACTATCCTGACCATCAACAAGGATCGTTTTACCATCATCGAAGCACTCACCATGGCAGGAGGCTTCAAGCAGGGAGCATACCGTGATAACGCGCTTGTCATTCGTGAAGAGAATGGCACTGTATGGACATATCGTGTCGATTTCACGAGTCTTGGCGATCTCCTCAATTCCCCAGTCTATTATTTGCAGCAGAACGATATTGTCTATCTTGAGCCAAATGGTGCTGTATCGGTGGATGAGAGTCCTGCTCAGAAATATATGTCGATAATAACAAGTACAATTGGATTCGCTGCAGGTATTGTGGCGATCATCCTTGCTCTTTAATGGAAAATATGAATTATGGGTCCCGTCAGCAACAACCTGTCGGGGCCGCTACAGCTGTAAGCCAGACGGAGGCAAAGACAAAACAGGCCGCAGCCAATTTCAATGTCAAGGATTTACTCATGTTGATATTGATCAATTGGTACTGGTTTGTCATTTCTGCTTTGATAGGTGGAGGCTTGGCTTATTTATATATTCAGACCATTCAACCTGAATATCAGCGTGTGTCTGATATCCAGATCAAGACATCTCGCGACGATGGCTTGGATATGCGTTCGGTCCTTGGCATGAACAATAATGTCACCAACATGACCAACGAGCTGTATATCCTCAAGTCATTGAAGCTTGCAAGAGAGGTTGCCAACAAGACTCGCATGGATGTGCGTTACTATAAGGAAGGTACATTCCGCAGGTCATTTCTCTATGCCAACCGTCCGTTCTCTGTTGTTTTCAATAACGAATATCTTCACGATTTGCTGATAGGCGTAAAGCTGGAATCGGCACAGACCTATTCCATTGAGAGCCTGTTTATCAATGGAGAAAAGCAGGTTTTGACCGACAACCAGATGTATTTCTTCGGTTCTACGGTCAAGCTGCCTGTATCAGAAGAAGAAATAGTAATATCTGTCAGCGATGATAATTATCCATATCTTGTTGAGAATATGGATAAGGTGGTTTATGTGTCACGAACCAATCTTGACAATGCTGCACGCCTGTGTCAGTCAATGATCACCGCCGAGTCCCGAGCATCTTCGATGATCCGTATCATCTGTACTGCAAGTTCTGTGGCAGAGGCAGATGATGTTCTTCGTGGTGTCACGGAGGTGTATAAGGAACAGGCCGTACAGGAAAAGAATGCGATGACAATCAATTCTGTGAACTTTGTCGAGGAACGCATTCAGGAAACAGCTCGCGAACTTGGTGAGAATGCCAGCAAGCTCAATGCTTCGGGAGTTGTGACTGGCCAGAAAAAGGGGGCAGCCGAGGCTCAGGCTTCAATGGCGGCAGCCTCTTTAGGCGAACGGTCGTCAGCTGCCAACCAGGTTTCAGCGATTAATTCCAATCTTGATATGGCGCGTTCAATTCGTGCGCGTGTTCAGCAGTCAATCGCTGCCAAGGACTACATACCTGTGCTTCCTGGTCTTGCTGAAGCAGGTGTTTCTGGACAGATAACGGCTTACAACAATCAGATCCAGCAACGAAACCGACTTGTTGAGAACTCTTCGATTGAAAATCCGGCAGTTCGAAAAATGGATGCTGCCCTTGGTCAGCAAGAGATGACAATGATCAGCACCATCGATGCCTATATTGAAACGCTCGAGGCAGAAGTGAAGCTCGCCAGCGGACGTCTTGCCCGTGCTTCCGCTTATGCCTATTCTGCCAACAAGAAACAGAGTTTTGACTCTACAGCCATCGAAGCTCAGTCATTAGTAATCTCACAGGAATATAAGCAGGAGTACTTCTCTTTCCTCCTTAAACGACGTGAGGAACTGAGACTCGAACTTGCTGTAGCCAATGCAGACGCACGAGTCGTTGAAGATCCGATGGGCAGTGCAGATCCGATTTCTCCTATCCCTAAAGCAATTTATTCCAAGTTTATCATTGTAGCCGTTGCTCTTCCTGCTGTAGTCCTGTTCTTGATAGTGTTGCTTACAAGCACAGTGCGAGGACGCAAGGATGTAGAGGATCTGCTTTCAATGCCGTTCTTGGGCGAGATTCCTGATGCAGAAGAAAATCCAAATAAACAGAAAATCACCCTTAAAAAGAAGAAGGATAAGCATCGTAGCGGAAGTCGTCTTGTCATCAATAATACGAGTCGAAACCTTGTATCTGAAGCATTCCGCATTGTCCAGAGTAACCTTTCATTCATGGAATGTGACGAAAAGGGCACTCGTCCGCAGACCATCATGTTCACGTCGTTTGCGCCAGGTGCCGGCAAGAGCTTTGTTTCAATAAATCTAGCTTCTTGTCTCGCCAATTCGGAGAACAAACGCAGCATCTGGATAGATCTGGATATTCGAAAAGGACACAAGAACAACGATCTTATGCGACAGGATCTCATTCCTAATAAGCGCATTGGTCTTTCAAGTTATCTTGCAGGAAAGGCAGAACTTGATGAGTGCATCATTGAAAGCTGTAGCAATGAATGCCTTGATGTCATGGTAGCAGGTCCGATACCGCCAAATCCTGTACAGCTCTTCATGAGTGAGCGATTCGACGAGATGATCAAGATTTTGCGCAAGCGTTATGAGTACATTATCCTCGATAGCGTTCCTGCGACAGTAGTTGCCGATGCTGCAATCTGCAATCGTGTTGCCGATCTGACAATCTATGTGCTGCGTGTTGGCGTCACCGATCGTCGAGTATTGCCTGAAATAGAGAAACTTTATCAGCAGCATAAGTTCAACAACATGTGTGCTCTTCTCAATGGAGCTATCGTCTCAAAGCGTTATGGTTATGCCACTGGTTCAGGAGGCTACGGCTACGGATATGGCTACGGCTATGGTTATGGTTACGGATATGACTATGGCGTAACAGAAGAAGAGTCATCAGATACGACAACATCAGATAAGTCACCGAAATAGTATAGTTATGGCAAAAGAAAAAGACTGGGATCTGGTAATAAAACCTCGAAAGAAACTCCTCGATATTGATTTCAAAGGTATTTGGCAGTATCGAGATTTGTTTCGTATGTTCGTCAAGCGCGATATCATCACAGTTTATAAACAGACCATCCTTGGACCTCTGTGGTTCTTCTTCCAGCCTGTTTTCACGACTGTCATGTATATGTTTGTCTTTGCCACTTTGGCAGGTATAAGCACTGGCGGTATTCCTCAGGCATTGTTCTATATGAGCGGTACTTTGCTTTGGAACTATTTCAATGCCTGCTTCACTACAGGACAGAATACATTCACTGGCAATCAGGGCATCTTCAGCAAGGTCTATTTCCCTCGTCTGGTAGCACCTCTTGCAGGCATTACCTCTGGCTTTATCAAGGCACTCATTCAGACACTCCCGCTCATAGTCGTATATATATATTATGTAATAGATGGGGAGCCTATCCATCTCACATGGGAGTTTCTGCTGACTCCTGTGTTGTTCGTGCTCATTGCCTTGATGGGACTTGGCTGTGGACTCATCATCTCCGCACTTACAGTTAGGTATCGTGACTTGAACAATCTTGTCACCTTCGGACTTCAGTTGTGGATGTATTCTACACCAGTCATCTATCCGGTCTCCATTTCTGGCGATCGCACGCTGACCGCTTTCCTCAAAGGCAACCCTCTTCAGGGAATCTTCACCGACTTCCGCTATATGCTTACAGGCATAGGTGAGATGGACTGGTGGGGCTTGCTTTACAGCTTCGTCTTTACGATTGCTATACTCTTCCTCGGCATCATCATCTTCAACCGTCAGGAACGCACGTTCATGGATACAATTTAATAGTGAACAATTAGCACATTTGTTGTTTGTGATGAATATTCTCAAGACATACCCAATAAGCATCGTTACAGTCGTTGTAATCTGGTATTTGTGTTTCTTCACTCCGCCATCGACAGGCCTTGGCAATGTCATAGGTTTCGACAAGGTGGTACATTTCGGCATGTACGCATTCCTCGGATCTGTCATTCAGTGGGAGCAGAGGAAGAGCATCCGCAGCATCATTGTTGCTATGGTTCTGCCGATACTGATGTCTGGAATGATAGAAATCCTTCAGGAGACATGTACAGGGGGCAGACGCAGCGGAGAAGTCTGGGATTTTGCGGCCAATTCACTTGGTGCTATAGCAGCTTGGTTTGTCTTTCCTCTGCTGATGAAACTATTGAAAAAGTAACTATGTCGGATTCTTCAACTTTGTGTCAGAAAAAGCATAAAATTGCACAAAATAATATGTTTTTTAGCACATTTTTGCCTTATTTACATTCCTAAATCAATTATTTCATTCGATAATACCAATAATGTGAAAAATATTCACTACATTTGCCACATAACCAAATAGTTTGAGCTGTTATGTGACAGCTCTTAGCGAAGCTGTGCTATTATGACTGCAATCGAATTTAATCATGTTTCCAAGATGTACCAACTTGGCATAGTTGGTACAGGTACAATCAGCAATGACTTAAAACGTTGGTGGGCAATGTCTGTCAGAGGCAAGGAAGACCCTTTTCTAAAGGTGGGTCAGACCAACGACCGCGCTACCAAGGGTACAAGTGATTTTGTATATGCTTTGCGCGACATAGACTTCAAGGTTGAGCAAGGCGACGTTGTAGGCATCATCGGCAAGAATGGTGCAGGCAAATCGACACTCCTCAAGCTCTTGAGCCGCATCACAGCCCCAACGACAGGAACAATCAAGGCTCGCGGACGCATCGCCTCTCTGCTTGAAGTAGGCACTGGCTTCCATCCCGAGCTTACAGGTCGTGAGAACATCTATATGAATGGCTCCATCATGGGTATGCGCAAGCATGAGATCGACCGTAAGCTCGACGAGATAGTCGATTTTGCAGGTGTAGAGCGTTATCTCGACACCCCGGCCAAGCGTTATTCCTCAGGTATGACCGTCCGTCTCGGATTTGCAGTTGCCGCATTCCTTGAGCCAGAAATTCTTGTAGTCGATGAGGTCCTTGCCGTGGGTGATGCAGAGTTCCAGAAGAAAGCCATAGGCAAGATGAACGAAGTTGCGAGCGGACAAGGACGAACAGTGCTCTTTGTGTCACATAACATGGCGAGTGTTCGCCAGTTATGCAAACATGGTGTAGTGCTAAAGAATGGAATGGTTGAAATGTTGGGTACAGCTGATGATTGTGTGGATTTTTACATGGAGACAAGTATTGATGATTTAGTTGGTCACAGGGTTTTGACCGCAGACAATCATCATCCAGGTTTTGCCCGTGAAGTAGAATACAGGGAAGTGAAGATACTGAATAATCATCGTTCAATGGCAACCTACGAACCTCTGTGTCTTGAGGTGTCGTTACATCGCAACGATATGGCTGTAAAACATGTGGTTTTGGGAGTTTTCTTTGACAATAGCGCTAACCAGAGACTTTCAGCAACATATACCAATCCAATAGACTTGCCCGAGGGTGAAGAAGACTTTATTGTAAATATAAAGATACCGAATCATCAGTTGGCAAAGGGATGCTATTCAATTAAGATGAACATTCTTGATAGTTGGGATTTTCAAGGTAAACCTCGTGAGTACGATTCTTGTGAGCGCTTGCTCAGTTTTGAGGTAAAATATGTCGATCCTCAGCACAAGACCGATTTCGTATTCTGGCCGCACCAACATATGGGCAGTTTTGCCATTGCCGATACTACGGGGGAGATAATATGTTAGGTTTTGATTGTTTCTAGCTGTGTTAGATTTATGTTTCAAAAGTTTTTGTGGAACAGGAAACTAAGACCATTTGTTCTTTGGTCTTTGAGATTGTTTCCAATCAAAAGAGGGCGAGTCGTATGTGTCTGTTGGGGCGGGCAAAAATATGGATGTAATCCAAAAGCTATTACTGATTACATAATCAGTAATCAAAATAACAGATTCGAGATAGCTTATGCTTTCCATAATCCTTCCTTTTTCAAAGACAGTCTCCCTGATCAGATAAAACCACTTGGAATAGGACAGCTTTATTATTATTATTGGCTTGCCACTTCTCAGTTCATTATTGCTAATACTCGTTTCGGAGGCGGACTCTTTTGGCCGTTCAAGAAGCGCAAGGGTCAGTATTACATTCAGACAATGCATGGTGGACATGGAATGAAGAAACAGGAGCTTGAAGTAAGTGATAGTTTGAGCAAAGACTATATTAGAGGTCTATATGAGGATGCTTCAAGAATCGATCTTATGATTTCTGATTCTAAGTTCTGGACAGAAAAGGCTCGTACTATTTTTGCGTATCCCGAAGGTGAAATGCTTGAAATAGGATTGCCTCGCAACGATGTTTTTTTCTCTTCATCAGAGAGTAAGAATAGCATCAAAAGAGAAATTTGCAAAAAGATTGATATTGCATATTCAGATAATCTGAGATTCTTGGTATATTGTCCTACATTCCGAAATAATGGAAGGAAAGATGTATATGGATTTGATACTGATAAATTAGTATTGGCATTGTCAAAAAGGTTTGGAGGAGATTGGTATATCCTTGTAAGTTCACATCCCAATATGAGAAGTTATTATCAAGAGATATATGATTTTTTCAATCCGCATCTTGTCGATGTAGGGCAAGAAGACCTACAGCCAATACTTGTATCAAGTGATGCAGCGATTACTGATTACTCCAGTGCAGGATTTGAATTTGCCCTAACTGGCAATCCTTGTTTCCTGTTGTGTCGTGATCTTGAAGACTATGACCGTGGGGTATATTTCGATATGAAGTCACTACCTTTCCCATACGCCGAAACAGACGATCAGCTCGTGTCAAATATCCTGAACTTT
>SAMEA3663186__coassemble_148_pt1 | contig 12542 bp, 9 predicted proteins | sample SAMEA3663186__metabat2_high_PE_009 | metagenome-assembled genome bin SAMEA3663186 (sample SAMEA3663186) | pig gut metagenome | biome: pig gut; feature: pig-associated habitat; material: faeces | place: Denmark | collected 2012
ACACTGTCTGCGGAGTGATGGCACCATCCTGCAAGCCAATTAGGCCTTGTGTAGGCTTGAATGTTGAACCAGGCGGATACGTAGCCGAGACTGCACGGTCATATAGAGGTCGGTAAGGATTGGAAGTCAAGGCCTTATAGTTGCGTCCTCGTTGACGTCCTACAAGAAGTCGAGGATCGAATGTAGGACTAGACACCATGCAAAGAATCTCTCCTGTAGCCGGCTGAATAGCAACGACCGCACCTACCTTATTGACCATAAGCGATTCTGCATATGCTTGAATGTCAGCATCAATGCTAAGTGTCAGATTTCGCCCTGGAATAGGAGTTACGTCATATTTGCCATCCTCAAAGTGTCCTTTGATTCTGCCGTGAGCATCCCTCAGAAGTATCTGCTTTCCTTTACGACCACGAAGATATGACTCATAACTCTTTTCAACACCCAAGTCTCCTGTGTAATCTCCGCGCTGATAATAAGGATCTCTTTGAATGTCTCGCTTATTCACTTCTCGGATGTTTCCCAAGATATGAGGTGCAATAGGGATTTTATACTGTCGGTTTGTTCGCGGACGGATCTCAAATCCCTTATACTTATAAAGTCGAGTCTGTAATGCCCCATAATCCTTACCACTAAGCTGAGTAGCGAAGGTCTGTTGAGTATATGACGAATATCCCGGATTGCGCGAACGATCCTTAATCTCGCGCATACGCTGATCGAAAACCTCGCGTGTGATATTTAGAGTCTTACAAAAATCAAGTGTATCAAGATTCTTGACATTCCTCATCGTGACAACAAGATCGTAAGCAGGCTCATTGGTTACAAGAAGTTTACCGTTTCTATCAAAAATTTGACCACGAGCAGGATACATAGTCTGAGTAAGGAAGGCATTGTCATTAGCCATCTCCTTATATTTATCTTCAATCACCTGAAGGTAAAAAAGACGTATCACATATATGAGTAGGATAACTATAAACAGTCCTCCTATCACAAAACGTCGTTTTTCGAGATCATAATTATGCTGCATCTATGTTGTCAGTAATCATTTTTTATTATACAATGCGAATTCATATGCTACAATAAACAGTAGCGTCAACAAGAATGTGACAAGAATCCTCAATAACATTGGTAATAAATTCAACATACTAAACGACTCTATCAGATACAACAGTATGGTGTGAATAGCTATTACTGTTGCAGAATACTTGACGAAAATAGGCAAGCCCAGTTTCTTCAAGCCTGGGATACCTTTTTTAATTTCGTCCGACACAATATACATGTGCAGGAGTGGCAATCGCATCCACATTGTAAAAGTACAAGTTAATGCGTGCATGCCTATTGAGTTGGAAAAGATATCAACACTCAGACCACATAGGAAACCTAAAAAAATCTGAAATGACCTTCCTATCTGTACAGGCATCTTCATCAAAGGCAAGAGATACACAAGCACAATGCTCCCATAAAAGTGAAGGTGGTCAAAAACCATCACTTGAAGCAAAATGCAAACTGATATCCAAATGAACGAATATAGAGATGCCATATCTTATTCAGCAGATGTTAATGAATTCACCTCCTCAGCATCAAGATTATCAATAACATGCACATCTTGGATAGACCTAAAATCAGCAAAAAGCCTGATGCGAAGAGTGAGAAAATTATTGTTGTCAGTCTCAAAGGATTCCTCAACCATGCCAACTGGTACTCCCGCTGGGAATGAAGAAGAATAGCTGGTGGTCACCACAGTATCGCCTTTTTCGAACTGAACAGTACGAGGCAGGTCTTCCAACAGTGCATAACGAGGATCATTCCCATCCCACCATAACGAACCATAAGATTCTTCGTTCTTCAAGCTCGCCGAAAGTCGGAGATTTGGATTGAGCAGAGAGATGACCAATGCGTAATGGGCACTGACCTTTGAGACAATGCCCACAACGCCATTATGATCTGCAACACCTTGATCCTGACGTATGCCGTCTTCATAACCCTTATCGAGAGTTAGAAAATTCTCAACCTTATTTGTACTGTTTGCCACAACATGAGCAATAGTGTACCTATAATTGCTTACAGTGTCTATGACTAACGACTGAAAATCTTCATAATTCCTGACAAGATGTTTCAAGCGCAAGACTTCATTCTCGAGTTCTGCAATATGAGAAAGTTGCTCTGAATTGATCTGACGAAGGCCGAAATACGACGACACATTATCCGAGGCCTTATATAAAGACCCCGTAATGTAATTAGCACTCCCCATCCACACACTGCGTTGATAGGGATTGTGCTGTACAAGAAGGATGATACTTACAATCGTCAGGATTAACCACACGAAGAACGGGCCATTCCTGAAGAAGAAGCGTATCAGATTCAACATAATCTCAATACCTCAGAATCTCACGAACTTATCTTATCAAGAACGGATATTTTTCAATATTCTGTAGGGCAATACCAGTACCTTTTGCCACCGAGAGAAGCGGATCCTCTGCAATATGGAACTGGATGCCTATCTTGTCCTGAAGTCGCTTATCAAGACCTCTAAGCATCGCACCACCTCCTGTTAGATAGATACCATTGCGCACAATATCAGAATAGAGTTCAGGAGGAGTCTGCTCAAGACCAGTAAGCACAGCAGCTTCGATTTTAGCAATCGACTTCTCGATACAATGAGCAACTTCCTGATAGCTGACAGGGACTTCCATAGGAAGTGCCGTCATTTGGTTTGGACCTCTCACAATATAATCCTCTGGTGGATTATCAAGTACTGTAAGAGCTGATCCGACATGGATCTTGATTTGCTCTGCCGTTGGCATACCCACACGTATATTATGCTGACGACGCATATAGTCCATAATATCCTGGGTCAAATCATTGCCTGCAACACGGATTGAATTGTTTGTAACAAGACCTCCGAGCGAGATGACAGCTATCTCGGAAGAACCACCTCCAATATCTACTACCATGTTTCCTTCTGGCGCGAGCACATCAATACCTATACCGATAGCTGCAGCCATAGGCTCATATAGCATATAGACATCACGACCGCCAGCATGCTCACTTGAGTCGCGAACGGCACGGATCTCTACTTCAGTCGAGCCAGAAGGGATTCCGACTACCATGCGAAGCTGAGGAGAAAACATATATCGGCGATTCTGGAAAGCCATTTTGACCAAACCACGAATCATCAGTTCAGCAGCATTGAAGTCAGCAATTACACCATCTCGCAATGGTCGAACCGTGCGGATTCCATCAGGAGTCTTACCCTCCATGTGCTGTGCCTTGTGACCCACGGCGACAAGCTTTTCAGTACGGGTATCAAGAGCAACGATCGACGGTGCATTAACCACGATCTTGCCGTTATGAATGATGACGGTATTGGCTGTCCCCAAGTCAATCGCCACCTCTTGAGTGAGACTAAACAATCCCATATCTAACTTACCAAATTAACGATTACTTCTGGCTCTCGAACCAAGAATGAATAGCTGTGTCATAGTGCGAAGAAACGCCAAATGCCTGTTCTGCAAAGCTGATTCTATCTTCGTAATCAGATACAGCTCCCTTTGCATCCAGCATGTTTGCCAACTGCTTGTACTGAGCCTTGCTTGCGACAATAACCACATCCTTGAAATTCTTTGCAGCAGCACGGATAAGTGAGATACCGCCAATGTCAATCTTTTCAATGATGCTCTGGAAATCAGCACCGCTTGCCACAGTCTGCTCGAAAGGATACAAATCCACAATTACGAGATCGATTTCTGGAATCTCATATTGAGCCATCTGCTCGCGGTCACCTTCATTATCGCGACGTCCAAGAATACCACCAAACACCTTTGGGTGAAGAGTCTTGACACGACCACCGAGAATAGAAGGATATGTAGTAAGATCCTCAACGGCATTGCAAGGAACGCCGAGGCTTTCAATAAAATTCTGTGTACCACCAGTTGAGAGAAGCTGTACGCCTTCTGCATTCAACTTTTTAATAATCTCATCAAGTCCATCCTTGTGAAATACCGAAACAAGAGCGGTTTTAATTTTTTTCTGATCTGACATATTTTTGAGTCGAAATTATAATTATAATTTATTATTTCTGATTTTGAACTGCAAATGTACAAAAAATTTCTGACATACAATCATTTTTACAGCCAAATTTTAAAATAAATTTTTTACTGCCTATACGCATTATCATAGGTTCAACCCACTTTTCTTTACTTGAACCAAATGTTGTAGCATCTGGATTATTATACTTTGGGCAATGTCCAAGTGCATATTTCAAACAGTGACGTGTAATCATAACAGGATATTGCGTATCTTGCTTTATTTCAAAAGCTTTATCTACATTTTGCAATCTCATATTACGCACAATTTCTTTCGCAAAACGATTCATCACATTCGCTCTGAAATCCTCTGGAATTACACCCCTTGCATCAATGAGATTTGACAAAGACTCATAATCAGGCTTGGCATAAGAGTGTCGTCTCTGCACGTCAATTTCGTCTCTTTTTTCAAGCAATCTCGCTACAACCTCTCTTCTCATGTCGGCAAGGACCGAGGAAGGAATGAACAGAAGGGAAGATATGACATCACAGTCTTCGACCTCAAATGGCGTATCTCCAAGTTTTGCAAGTTGTTTTATGTAGTTTTCCTTTTGAGGCTTAATAGCTGGTTCAAAAGGACCTCGTCTAACGCTTATCACTGATGTACCATCTCCAAGGTTGAGCATAGCATAGTCTCCCTCTATTTCGAGCGACATCTTGACCTTGATTTTTCTTTTTGCAGTAGGTTTATCAAGCATCTGCTGGAATCGATAATCGAGATTACGCCAGACTTCCTGACCCTTTCTGACAGATCTAAGTACATCAGGCTTGGCAGGAAATATTTCTTTACCTTCTACTCTATTGGCACGGAATCCCACCGAACCCACCATAAGCCCGTCTCCATTATTGAGTTCAACTTTTCCATTCACTATCAATCGGTCACTCATCACCTTTTCGATGGTACCGACATACTGACCAACAGCTTTTGGTGTATCGAAATTCCAATATGTCTCACGGTTCTTTTGATAATCGGTAAAACCGCGGTTGAAGCTCTTTTCCAATACTGGGTCAAAGCTATAATACACATTGCCGTCAGAAACATGCTGCCAATCATCATGACGCTCAATGATTTTATCCAGTTTCCTACGATAATATGCTGTAACATTTTTCACATAATCCTTATCTTTTAGCCGACCTTCAATCTTAAGGCTTGTCACCCCTGCACTTATCAACTCTTCTAACAATTCTGAACGATTCATGTCCTTGAGACTCAAAAGGTGCTTTTGTCTGGCAACAACACGACCAGAAGCATCTTCTAAATCAATAGGCAATCGGCAAGGCTGTGCACATTCTCCTCTATTAGCCGAACGTCCTGTCAAAGCAGCAGACAGATAACACTGACCACTGACACATACACACAGAGCACCGTGAACAAAGCATTCCAACTCTACATCAGGAACAGCCTCATGAATGATACGTATTTGCTCGACCGACAACTCACGGGCAACAACCACACGTGTCATACCTAACTGGCGCATCAGTTTAACCTTTTCCACGGTGCGGTTGTCGGTCTGGGTGCTCGCATGCAACTCAATAGGAGGAAGATTGAGTTTTAACAATCCAAGATCTTGAATGATAAGAGCATCTGCACCTGCCTCATAAAGCTGCCATGCCATGCGCTCTGCTTCCATCAATTCATCGTCGCGCAAAATGGTATTGAAAGCCACAAAAGTCTTTGCACCAAAAATATGACCATATTTTGCCAAAGACTCAATGTCTCTGATATCGTTACCAGCTGCAGCACGCGCGCTGAAACGCGGTGCTCCGATATAGACGGCATCTGCACCGTGATTAAAGGCTTCTTTACCTATTTCTGCATCTTTGGCAGGAGCCAACAACTCAATTTTTCTCATCTGATTTCTTGTCTCGTGATCTGAACCATCCTGCAAGTATCGTACCTGAAATACTATGATAAGCGCAGGACAAAGCACATGGTAATACTGTTAAAGCGGCGAGAGGATTAATCGCAATGGCGGCAGGCGTAGAGAAGAAACTATTGGCAAGAACTGTTGCCATACCCGCATTCTGCATTCCTACCTCAAGCGATATTGTGCGCTTCTTGGCTGTTGAAAACTTTGCACACACACCAATAAAATAGCCAAGCAGATAACCTAACCCATTATGAAGAGTGACAACAGCAAGGATGAGCAGGATTAGCTGCAATCCATTTGCGGCAAGTATCGGATGTGCAGTGAAAATTACTCCACCCACAATACACGACAAAGCGATGACTGACACACCTGGCAAGACAGACTTTACATCTTCAAACCATACCTTTCGGCTTCCGAAATAGTTAAAAGCCACTCCTACTGCAACAGGCAACAATGTCACAATACAAATATTTCGGAACATTCCGATTGCATCGACCTCAACCTGCTGTCCTGCCAGCCAAAGTACCATCAAAGGAGTAACGATTGGAGCCAATAGTGTCGAGACGGTTGTCATCCCTACAGAAAATGCCACATCACCTCTACACAGGAAACTCATGATATTGCTCGATACACCTCCTGGGCAACAGCCTACGAGGATAATACCAGCGGAGAGATACGGATTGAGTCCAAAGAGATGCGACAATCCATAGGCTACGAAAGGCATGACCGTGAATTGGGCAAGTGTACCTAAAAGAATATCTACAGGACGCTTCAGCAACAGCTTGAAGTCATCGGTTGAAAGAGTACATCCCATAGTGAGCATTATGATACCCAATATCACATTCGGGCGCTGTCCTTGCTGTACCCAGGCGAATAATTCAGGGCTTAGGCCCGCAAACACCGCTGCCAAAATGACAACAAGCGATGTATGCGAGCCTAAGAACTTGCTAATTTGTTTTAGAATACTCAACATTTTATTACCATTTCGGTAGAAAGTTATCAACCTTCACACCTTGACTTTATCACAATTTGATAGTGATCATAACGAAACTGCTTGGAGCAATTTCAAAAGATGATGTCTTCTTGAGCTTTATACTTTCAGTAACTGGAGCAATAGGCTGTACGTCATAATTGTTCTCTGCCTGAAGATCTCCGCTGAGTGTAGTAATCTCTGCGCTCTTGAAGCCAGGGAATCGGCCGAGGTTGAGCTTTGCTGTGATTGGATGAGTATCGGCATTGCAGATTTTCACGAAGAGCTGACGAGTCTTCACATTGAGAATTACCGACTGTCCAGCGAACTTCTCTTCAGTAACACCCTCAAGTTTCACGCAGTCACCATAGAAGTACTGACCTGCACTCTGGCCAAACATCTGCTGCACGTAATATGAGCAAGTGAGATATGGACGAGCGTTATCGAAGTAGATCAAATCTGGATTCCAGCTTTCGTGACCCTTCTTGGCAAAGAGAGGAGCATAAGAAGTCATTACCACCACATCTCCATTGCGTTCACAACCCAAAAGATAGAGTCCTTCTGCAAGAGCATCGATCATCTTCTTGTCCTTAGAGGCATACTCTCCAAGATATACTTTAGTCTTGCGATCGCGAGGATAGTTGTCATAGTTGTGCTGGTTGTTGAAGAAATATTCACGGAACTCGTAGTAGTGCTCGTCGAGTATTGGCATATTGGTTTCTTCAGCAATGCGCCAAGCATTCTGATAATCTGGATTCTCTGGATGTGAACCAGGGCCACAAGTACCTACGATCACGATCTCTGGGTGTTCCTTAGTGATACGATCATACATATACTTGAATCGAGCCTCAAACTCAGGAGTGATTCTCTCCTCATTACCAATACCGAGATACTTCAAGCCGAATGGTTCTGGGTGACCAGCCTCTGCACGCACCTTACCCCACTTGCTGTCAGCAGGTCCATTTGCCCATTCGATAAGGTCAAGAGCCGACTGAGTCCAGATCTCCATATCCTCCATTGGCACAGCCCACTGATTCTGCTCTGGAATATTCCATCCTCCATTAGCACCCTGGCAGCTCACACCGCAAGGAAGAATAGGCACAGGAGCAGCTCCGAGATCCTCACAAAGCTGGAAATACTCATAATAACCTATCTCCATAGTCTGGTGATAAGCCCAAGTGTTCTTAAGCTGGACACGCTCCTCTTTTGGACCGACAGTTGTCTCCCAACGATAGGTATTCCAGAAGCCATCGCCACCTCCATGTACTACACAGCCACCAGGGAAGCGCACGAACTTTGGTTTAAGAGCCTCAAGTGCTTCTGCAAGATCCTTGCGGAGACCATGTCCCTTATAAGTATCCTCAGGAAGCAATGAAACCATATCTACATCCATCACACCTTCCTGAAGAGCAATGAGCTGAAGACTTGCATTCTCAAAGTCTTCGTTTGCCTCAATCACAGCCTCGTACTTCTTCCAGTCCTTGCTATCAACCTTAATATTGGTCTCGCCAAAGCTGATCATCTTAGGGAACTGCTTGATGCCTTGAAGGACAACGCGCACATCTTTTGGCGCACCAGCTGTGTTACGCAGGAAAGCTGAAAAATGATATTTCTTTCCCTTCTGAATATAGATACCGTCAAAACCCTCATTGGCAAGACCGACGCCATACCAACCATCGAAGTCTGACTTATTTTTCTCAATACGCTCAATCACAACTCGCATGTATGTTGGGTTGTTTTTGTTGAGCTGTTCGATACCGCGAACATAATCGATGTATCCAGTTGAGTGACCATATGCTACACGCTTCCAAGCAGTACCTGGTCCCCAACCGTCACGCTCGTTAGGCGAATATTCAAACGAACCATTCTGCACTAACTGTGCATTCAAGCCGCCATCGGCAGCATAACTGATATCTTCAAAGAAGATACCTAGAAATTCTTCACTGATAAGAGTTCCTCCTTTAGGAGCTCTCATCTTTTGAGCCTGTGCTGCACACGTAACCAATGCCAATGCAGCGCAAAATAATGTTTTCTTCATAATTTATAAATGTAATAATTGGTAAGTGGAAGTCTTTATCTTCATTCAATCGAGTTGCTCGTACTTACTGTGCTTCGACTTGAACTCAGGCACTATTTCTTTCATAATCTTAACGATCTCCATATCGTTATATCCGAAACTTGCCTTGTATAGACGCTGCTCATTGGTAAGAGCCTCCGAGTAGTCATATTCGCGCACAGAAGCAATCTTTATCTTTGGATGGAATGTAGGTTTTGTAGTTTCCTCATCATTGAGTACTTCTTCATACAGTTTCTCGCCATCTCGCAAGCCGGTGTACTCAATCTTTACATTCTTAGCTCCCGACAAGTCAATCATACGCTGAGCCAAATCAGCAATGCGAACAGGCTTGCCCATGTCAAAGACAAAAATCTCACCGCCATTACCCATCGTTCCTGCCTCAAGGACAAGTTTGCAAGCCTCTGGAATGAGCATAAAGAATCGAATGATATCTGGATGAGTCACTGTCAGAGGACCACCTTTCCTTATCTGCTCCCTAAATATCGGAATAACAGAACCATTACTGCCCAAGACATTGCCGAAACGAGTAGTTACAAACTGTGTTACGCCGTTGACCTTGCCTTCTTGAATAGCCTTGTTGAGCGATTGGCAATAAATCTCACAGATTCGCTTCGAGCAACCCATAACATTGGTAGGGTTGACAGCCTTGTCGGTTGAAATCATCACAAATTTCTTTGTGCCATGCTTGACTGCGAGGTCAGCAATGACCTGCGTTCCATGACAGTTGTTCTGAACTGCCATACCTGGGTTATCCTCCATCATAGGCACATGTTTGTATGCAGCCGCATGGAAAACGTATTCAGGTCGATATTCTGCAAATATCTTCTCCATGTGAGACTCATTGGTAATCGAAGTCACAATAGTTTCACATTTGACAGTCGGAAAATTCCTTGCCATAAACAGACGCACATCGTGCATAGGCGTCTCCGCCTGATCGACAAGTGTGAGTTCAGAAGGCGAATACTTGGCAATCTGGCGCACCATTTCACTACCGATACTGCCTGCAGCACCAGTAATAAGAATACGATGTCCGCTAAGCATTGAGCCAATCTTGTTCATATCCACATTGATCTCATCTCGTGGAAGGAGGTCTTCAATTTCCACAGGACGCAACTGTGTATATGACAACTTCGATTTACCATCCCACTGCTCAGCATGGCTCATCATCATAAGTTTCACTCCTGCTTTGAGCAATCGATCGATAAATGCCTGATTATCTATCACCTCTTTTGTACGCAATGGCGACACCAGCATCATCTTGATCTGATAATGTTCTATAGCATGGAACAGCTTGTCGTTTTCGTTGTACACACGTACTCCGAACAAATAACGACCTTCCATCTTCTCATCGCGTGATACAAATCCTTTGATAATGTATGGTGAAGGATGTTCACTTCTGATGCTCTTGGCAAGGCCAACACCGCCAAGACGAGTTCCATAGATCAGGACATTAGGCGCGTTGACTGAATTAAAACTGCTGTCATAAACATTTTTGACAAGGATTCGCATACACCACATCAAACCCACAGACAATGCAAATACCTGTATGCCAAAATACCAGTTGACGTCAGTATGCAAGACATAGGTTTTAACAATGAAGTAGTAGATGGCAGAAAGCACAAAGCCTATCGCCAGTGCTCCCATGACTCTCAGCAAATCAGAAAAAGAGGAGTATCTCAAAATTCCAGAATAGGTATGAAAAAAACGCATACCTATCATCATAAAGAAGCCGCAAAGGAAAGAATTGAGCGCAAGCGACCAGAAATTGTTGGCCAACGCTTCTCCTCCGTTATTGAAATAATACACTACGAACCAAGATACAAACACTATTGTGAGGTCAGCAATGACCACACACCAATATGGCAATGTCTTCTTAGAGAAATACCAATTAATGATTTGCAAATACCAATTCATAATAGCATAATTTTTGGCACAAATTTAATAAAAAGTATTAACTTCTCAAAATAATTGTATAAGAAATGATACTTGACAAGCATCTACATTATATACTTACAAGCATATCTGCCAAAATCAGCAAAGAAAATGGTGTGCCGATAGCCACTCAAATGACTTTTGGCACACCATTGTTTGTGTGAAACTTATATCTTTTTAAGCGATCAAGGCACTGTGATAGTTACACCCATCCAGCCACCGATAGTATAAGAAGAACCAGACTGAAGACCCTTCATGAAGAGCATTGACTTCTCTGGGTAAGCTGCCTTATACTTAGCGATTGTTGAGTTGTAAGAAGCCTTCTTCTCTGGATCCTCCTCGCGAGCTGCAGCCTGCTGCATTTCAGAAACTGCTGCTACGAATACGAGACCCTGGATATTAGCGTCAAGTCCAGACTCTCTTGCTGAAGTAGCATAGAGGTTGGCAATCATTACGTGTGGCTCTGCCTGTTCTGGGTCAAGCGCGAGAGACTTGCGGAGAGCCTCGCGAGCTGCAGACTTGCGTCCACGCTGCTGGTGAATAGCTGCTTCATACTTAAGAATCTCACACTTGTCATCTGGCTGGATAGCGAGCTTGAGAGCCTCCTCATAGTAATCCATAGCGCGATCCCAATCCTGCTTCTTGAGGGCAGCCTGTGCAAGACCCTTGGCAGCTTCCATTGATGGAGAGATCTGATATGAATAGTCGGCACAAGTTGTATAGAGCTCTGTCTCACGACCTTCCTTCGAACGGCCAAGAAGCTTTGATACGTTGTTGAGGAACACCTGGTCGTTCTTCTTCTCCTCTACCTGTGGAGTAAAAATCTCAACGAGTGTAGCAACATCAGCAGCACCTGAACCAGCGAACTGTGTCACAAGACCCATCTTTGCCTTACGGGTATAGTCGATAAACTGCTTTGCGAGAGTTGAGTCCTTGGCAGCCTTCTCTGGAGTGTTAGCCTTTGTTGCAGGATCAGAAGCCTTAACGCCAGCGCAGATGTCGCGGTCTGCCTCAAGACGAAGCTGATAGCGGTCGAGCGCACCGTCAAGATATTCAGTACCCTTCATGTAGTTAGCGATGTAGGTTGGCTTGTAAGTAGTATCATCCTTGAACTTATCATAAGAGATGCTGACATACTGTGTCAAAACCTTTGCATCAGCATCATCCTTCTGCTCAAGCACATTCTGCTCAATCCATCCGAAAGCCAGATCCTTGTCGGCATTCTTGCCCATGATGGTAAGGTAGTCAGTAGCCTTCTTTCCAAGAATTTCTGGTGAAGGGAAATACTTCATACGATTGTCATAGAGAGCCATAAGGTCATCTACCGCAGCCTGACGTGCTGCAGGGTCAGCCTTAACCTTGTTGATGCGATCCTTGAGGATGTTTACGCCATAGACATAGACATTCTTGTTGAAGTTTGGAACGGCATCATAGAGAGCCTTCCAGAACTCGTAAGCATCGCCCCAGTTTTTCTGCTTGGCATACTCTGTGTAGAGAGAGTTGTTCTCACCCACTGTGTTACCATTGGCACACTGAATCTCCAGCTGTTCTGGAGTCTGTGCAAATACTGATGAAGCTCCCATCGCAAGGATAGCTCCAATAAGGAATTT
>SAMEA3663186__coassemble_150_pt1 | contig 12452 bp, 9 predicted proteins | sample SAMEA3663186__metabat2_high_PE_009 | metagenome-assembled genome bin SAMEA3663186 (sample SAMEA3663186) | pig gut metagenome | biome: pig gut; feature: pig-associated habitat; material: faeces | place: Denmark | collected 2012
GCTGAATGGATGTGCTGTAGATGCCTGGGAGAATGCCAGCCACTGAGCCAGTCAAAACTGTTGCGACGAAGGCGATGATGAGCAAAACAGGCTTACTGCCTATCTCGAAAGTATCAGGTGTTAATCCGTTCATGCTCAATGCGCTGCACACAGGATTGAACAAAATCACGGCAAAGAAGAACGACAATACACTCCACACCAGAGATTCGCCTATCACCTCACTTCTCAACGCCAGCTTTGATGCTCCGAACACCATGCGCGTATTGACGCTGCGCATCCTCATAGGGGTGAGCGCGATGTAGAAATTGGTGAAGTTGATCATGCCTGTCAGCAGAATCAGAATGGCAATGGCAATGAGCAGAAGAAGTTGCGAATAGCTGCCGCTCTTGTAGATGTTACCTTCGTTGAGGAAATAGATGTCGGTGAACTTCGTCAGCTGGATTGGTGTCAGCCAGTTGTCGAATCGACTGAAATCATAGGTTGTGTTGAAATTATCCTCCACAGCCTTGCGGTTGGCAGGATCGTCGAGCAGTACATAACAGATGAAGTTGGCTCCTCCATACTGACCTTCCTGCATGTGCAATGCCGAAACAAAGAGGGCATTGTCGAACTGCGTGTTGCTTGGGAAGTCGCGATAGACGCCCGTCACCGTGGCATTGCCGTTGGTTTCCTCCAGTCCAATATCCGACTCTGCATGAATCATCTGTCCCAATGCGCTCTTGCCTGGATAGAGAACATTGGCAAGCGATTGAGGGATGATGACCGTGCTTGGCTGATTGAGCGCATCGATGTCGCCTTCGACCATCTCAATGCCAAACACCTTAATGAAACCTGGAGTGACATACTGCGCTTTCTTGGTAAAGCCTTCAGGATTGTCGCCTATAGTAGTGAAACGACCGTCTTCATAAAAAGGAAAGAACGAACAGCCTGCTACGATATGTGGCGACGAGGCAATGATATCGTCAGAAAAGCCTCGTGGCAGGATGTTGCGGAACATCGAGTCATCATCGATCTTGTCGGCACGAAACACCCTGCTGGCTGTTGGATGACAGGTATCGAACGTCAGCTCATATTCAACCTGATGACTTATGACCAAGAACGCCGTGAAGGCACAGGTAAGTCCGATAAAGTTAAGCATCAGCGACAGAGGGTACTGTCGCACAAGGTGCTTGATATTCTTGAGTATCATCATATTATTGCTATTATTTATGTTTATTCATTTTTCAGACTATCTTTCGGATTCGCATTGGCAATGCGCAGCGTGAGCAACATCTCTACAAGATATATAGCGAGGAGTACAGCAACTCCTGTCACGGCAAACATCCACCAGTCGAGCGGCAATCGGTATTCAAACATTTGCAGCCACTCGCGCGATGCCAAGACTGCTGCAATCTCACCAACTATGATGGCAGGAATGGCAAGACTAGAGAAGTTTCGTATCATAAGCAACAGAAGACTCGTCACCGATGCTCCACACACCTTCCTGATGGCTATCTCCTTGCGACGGCGTTTCAGTTCGTCTGAAATATAGCCGATGAGTCCGATGGCAGCGATGACCGAAGCCAGGAGTGCAACGATCTTCAGCAGGTTCTTGAAATGGATCTCGCCTTTCATTTTGTTGTTGAACAAGTCTTCGTAGATGTTCATCGTATATGAGTCGATCGACTGATATTCATGATACTTGGCATTGACCAAATCAAGATTGGCCTGACTCATGTCGTTGAGACGCAACATCGTTCGGAAACCGCCATACATCCATTCCTCCTTTGCTATGTATTCCTTGATGCTCGTATAGACAATCGGCTGGAACCGTCCCGACTCCGTGGTGCGAACGTCGTCAACCACTCCGATGATGCGGTATCGGCCAATGATGTTGCCTTCGTTATCTCCCTGGCATACAGTCTTTCCCAACGGATTTTCTGTCATGCCAGCCATCTCAAGGAAGCGTCTGTTGACCACCACATCCTCGTAAGGCGAAGTCTCGTCGAAGATCCTTCCTTCTATCAGCTTGATTTCCATCACGTCGAAGTAAGAATAAGACACTCCTTCCTTGACGAATGGGAACACCACATTGCCCGACTTCTCATCGATGAGCGGATTGTTGGGCATATATCCGAAGCAAGGCAACGACCATGCCGTTCCTGCCTTATCGACACATGGCAGAGCCTCAAAACTGCGCTCGGCATTGAAGAGCCCATCGCCTCCATGAACCAGCAGACTCACAGTCACCATGTTCTTCGGGTTGTAGCCCAACTGTCCGTCTTGCAACATCCTTATCTGGCGGATTGAGACAAGCAGGAAGACACAGGTGAAGCTCACACAGATCACCTCAAACACGAGGAGTGCCTGCTTCCAACCCTTGCGCTTATCGCTGATGCCGCGGAAGGCTACAGTGGTCGGCACCGAGGCAAAGAGGGTTGCAGGTATGATGCCAGAACCCAAGAAGAAGGTCAAGACCACGAGCACTGTCACCCAGATATTCTGCATGGTGAAGAGATTGACCACTGGACTGTCGATCGTCGTGGCAAGAGTATCTCGCAACAGGTATATGGTGACGACAGCAATCGCTCCGGCGGCTATCATGATGAAGAAAGTCTCCCACATGAACTGTGCCCAGATGTCGGATTGCGAGGCTGCTGTGCAACGCATCACGGCAATGGTACGGCTACGGTTGACGAGCGACGATATTGACAGAAGGGCGTAGTTCAATGCACAGAGTATGAGCACCAGTATCGTGAGCACTGCAATAAAATCCATATATTGACCCCTTGTTCCAACCATCACCTCTGCCCTCTTGACAGGCACCATCATGAACGACAGTGCATACTTGTCGGCAACTTCGCGCAAGCCATATTTGTCGAGCATGCCTCCATTCATCCACTCTTCCACAGCTTCTGCCGAAGCACCCTGACGCAACTTGATGTATGAGAAGTACTCGTTGGTGCCTTCCCAACTGGTCTCAATATCATAGTTGACCTGATGTTGACTTTCTGAGACCAGGGCATCGAAGCGTCCGAGCGAGGTGTTATAAGGCACCTCGCGGAAAATGCCAGCCACTGTCTTTGGATAATCGAGACCGTCTTTCAGCACCTTTCCTATCGGGTCCTCATCTCCAAATATTCTCTTTGCGGCTTCTTCCGAGATAAATACATTTCCAAAATCACCAAGTTTGCCCGGGTCGCCTACAATGAGTCCGAAGTCTAGAACATTGAAGAACAATGTATCTACGCTATAGGTTGTCAGCTGGTGCTCTTTATCATCCTCGTCTTTCCATGCAAATGTCATCGAGCCATAGATGCGTGTGCCTGTTTCGACCTCAGCACAATCCCTCATCAGCGAATGAGCCAGCGGGGCATGTGTGAGCTGATCGACTTCTCCGCCTTCCTTAGCGACATTGGTGAAGACCTTATACAACCGGTCGTTGTCAGGAAGGAAGTTGTCGTAGTTGTAACGATAGTTGACATACGACAGGAGGAATACGCCTAAAGTCAAACCCAGAGCCAACGATATGATGCGTGTAATGACACGTCCCTTGTTGTGGGTCAGGCTGCTAAAGGCAATTTTTGCATTGATTGACTTCATTTATTACAGTTAATTATTTAAGTTTCGCATGTGCTCAACCCTCAGAAGTTAAGGAAGTTGAGTTAATAAAGGTATGATTCTATGCTTACAATTCGTTCTTGACGTCCGATACTATCTTTCCGTCGAAGAGGTCGATTGTGCGCTGAGCCATCGAAGCATCGCGCTGAGAGTGAGTCACCATGACGATGGTTGCTCCTTCCTTGTTGAGTTCCTGAAGCAGCTGCATCACCTCCTTGCCGTTCTTTGAGTCGAGGTTACCTGTAGGCTCATCGGCGAGCAGTAGCTTCGGATTTGCCACACATGCACGGGCAATGGCTACACGCTGCTGCTGACCACCCGAAAGTTGCTGTGGGAAGTGCTTGGCACGATGACTGATGTTCATGCGCTTCAGCATCTCGGTCACTCTCTCCTTACGCTCGGCAGCTGGGATGTCCATGTAACGAAGCGGCAGCTCGATGTTGTCATACACGCTGAGCTCGTCGATGAGGTTGAAGCTCTGGAAGATGAAGCCTATGTTGCCCTTGCGGAACTTTGTGCGATCCTTTTCCTTGAGCTTTGCCACTTCTTCATTGCCAAACATATAAGAGCCATCGGTAGGATTGTCCAACAGTCCGAGGATGTTGAGGAGCGTTGACTTGCCACATCCCGAAGGACCCATGATGGCGACAAACTCACCATCCTTGATTTCGAATGAAACACCATTGAGAGCTGTAGTCTCGATTTCTTCTGTTCTGAAAATCTTGCTGAGGTTTGATACTTTAATCATAATCGTATTTTTTTTATTTGTTAGTTTGTTATTTTTTGGGGGAGTTAAAGGAGATAAAGAAGTTAAAGAAGATAAAGACAATAGTTGCATTGTTGTTTCTTTTTTTGGAAGTTAAAGTCGAATATTTCAAAAGACAAACTTCATTTGTCTTTATCTCCTTTATCTTCTTTATCTTCTTAACTATTTATCAATTAATTCAAGATAAGCACTTCATTGTCGCCAAAGTTGTCATATCCCGAGATGATGACCTTCTCGCCTGGGGCAAGTCCTTCGAGCACCTCATAGTATTTAGGGTTCTGGCGACCGATGCGGATCTCGCGTCTCACAGCCTTTGTGCCATCGTCGTTGAGTACATAAATCCACCTGCCACCAGTCTTCTGGAAAAACGAGCCACGAGGGATGAGTATTGCTGCCTCTGGCGAACCTAACTGGAGGTTGAGATAATAGGTCTGACCGCTGCGGATATTCTCCGGCACGTCGCCCTCGAACTTGAAGTCGGCCTTGAACTTACCTTCGCGCACCTCTGGATAGACCTTGCGGAGCGATGCGCTGAAGGTTGCATCCTGTCGCTCGAATGTTGCGTCGAGTCCTGGGATGACACGGTCGATATAGTGTTCGTCGATCTGTGCTTCAATCTTATACGAACTCATATCGCTGATCTGACCGATCTTGGTTCCTGCTCCGATGCTTTCGCCAAGCACTGCGTCGAGTATTCCGAGCTGTCCGTCGATAGGAGCCTTGATGGTGAGGTTGTCCTTGCGCTTGCGTATCATCTTCATGTTGAGCTGCATGTTCTCAAGGCTCTCGCGCATACGCTCCACCTGAATCGAACGGTAGAGACTGTCCTGAATCTCCTTCTCCGAGATGAGCTGGAACTTATCCAATGCGAGTTCGTAGTCTTCCTTGGCTTTCAGATAGTCTTCCTTGGCGATGAGCTTCTCTTCGTAGAGCGACTTCTGCTGCTCGTAGGTTCGCTTCAGGCGCTTCACGTTGAGCTGGTATTCCACTCTCGACTGACGCACGTTCAGTCGGTCCTGCTCCATCTGTATCTGAGTGTTGCGCAAGATGTTCTCCTTCTCAGCAAGCTCTGCTTCAGAGTTCAGGATCTGGAGGTCGAGGTTGTCGTTCGAGAGGCGAAGTATCTCATCGCCCTTCTTCACCTGCGAACCTTCCTCAATCAGAATCTCTTCGACAATACCGCCTTCCACTGGGCTGATCTGGATAGTCACAAGTGGCTGAACCGTTCCGCTCAAGCGGATATAGTCGTTAAACTCACCCGATGTCACGTTGCCCACCGACACAGTGTCGCCATTGATGCGCAGTGTGCTGTGGCTTGGTGTCAGCAGCACCCATGCAATCAGTATCACCACTGCTCCACCTATCCACCAAGGCAAAGCCTTCATTGTAAACCAAGCTCTCCAACCTGTTTTCTTTTCAATTATCTTATCCATAATGACTTGTCAAATATATTGTTTGTTTATTCTTCATTGTTAGTTCTGATAGAGATAAGCCTCTCCGTTGTAGTATCTCACGACTGCGTCCTTGATTCGGAGTTTCAGCAGCGAGTTCATTCGTTCGGCCATTGCGTTGAGATAAGTCTGCGATGCCGTCTGGAACTCTATTGCCGAGATCAGTCCGTTCTCATACTGCTTGGTGCTCAATTCGAAAGCTTCCTTCTGCACCTCTGCCAGTCGGTCGGCTTGGCGGAACTCTGCCTGTGCGCCATCGCGGTCGCTCACTGCTCTCACCACCTCGTTCTCTATGTCGCGCATCTTCTGGTCATATTCGGCTTCGGCACGTCTCAATGCGTTCTTCTTGTTCTGCAACGATGTGCGACGGCGGAACTGGTCGAAGATCGGGACGTTGAGCGAAAGTTGAATAAATTCACCTCCATTGTTGCGGAACTGTTCGCTGAACGATACTGCCTTGTATCCCTCTTTTCCAGGATATGTATAATAGGTTGTTGACCATCCTGCATAGAATGCCAAAGTTGGCGAATAGGCTCCGCGTGCGCTTTTGAGGTCGAGCTTTGCCTTGCGTCGGTTCATTGTGGCAATCTCTGCCGAAGGGAGCTGGTGCTTTGCCTGTTCCGAGAGTTCCGATGCCACCACTGGTATGAGCAAAGGCTCAGTCACGTCGTGTACTATGTTCAGCTCGTCTCTCACTGGCCAGAACATCACGTCCTTCAATGTCAGCGTTGCCTGTTCCTTCTGGTTGTGAGCCGTGGTGCGCTTGTATTCTTTCTGTGCCATCTCCGATTCCATCTGCACCACATCGGCGTGACTCTTCTGTCCGAGTTCCTCCTGTCGCTTCGCACGTTCGAGAGCCGTCTGTGCTGTCAACACCTGTTCGGCAAGCACCTCCTCGAGCTTCGTGTAGTAGATCACGTTGTAGTAAGCCTCCATCGTCGCGAGGCAGATCTCATCGCGCGTCTGCTGTTCCTTGCTCACACCCATCCTTGCTGCCGTCTTCGCCATCCTCATGTTGTTGACCGACTGGAATCCGTCGAAGAGCGTGAAACCTGCGTTGGCACTGTAGCCGTTGTAGAAGGTCGTCACATTATTATATGTATTGGTCTCTGGATCGAGGTTTCGTCCATATTGGTTATAGGCGTAAGTCTGTGCCGAAATCTCTGGCGTGAACACCTTCATGATGGCCTGTCGGCGAAGCCACTGCTCATCGTTGCGGTCGGCTGCCTCAATCCTCATCTTGGTCGAGTTGCTGACAGCATATTCCATACATTCGCGCAATGTCATGGTCTTTGCCTGTCCTGCCTCCTGTGCCTCTGCCAATGAGGGAAGCATCCAAGCCACTACCAAGGCTGTCAGCAACGAGTTTCTCTTGTTTTGTTTCATATTCCTTGTTTTTTCAATTTTTTCAATTTACATTCTATACTAATCTATATGCATAAGGTGTGCCAAACTATATATATCACTGATTATCAATATATTCAAAATTTAGTCCATGTGTAAAAGTGTAAAAAATCTTTACACGACATGTAAAAAGACTTTACAACGTCCGAAAAATGTTTGGCAGTTTGGCTAATAATACTTAACTTTGCCCCCGAAAACAAAACTTAAGAATATGAAGATTATCTGCGTTGGCATGAACTATGCCGAACATAACAAGGAACTGAACCATAGCATTGGCGAGGTGAATGGCATCGAGGGCAATCCCACTCTTTTCCTCAAGCCCGATACCGCCATTGGCAAGGAAGGCTGGCCTTTCTTTGTACCTGAATTCAGCAATCAGGTTGAATATGAGACCGAAGTGGTAGTGCGCATCTCGCGCCTCGGCCGCTGCATCCCCACACGCTTCGCCCATCGCTATTATAATGAGATCACGCTCGGCATTGATTTCACTGCACGCGACCTGCAAAGGGAACTGAAGTCGAAAGGCCTGCCTTGGGAGATTGCCAAGGGCTTCGATGGCAGTGCTGCCGTCGGACGTTTCGTCAAGCTTGAAGATCTCGGCATCGCCACCGAACAGCATCCAGAGGGTAAGTCCATTCAGAATCTCCATTTCGAGATGTGCCTCAACGACGAGGTGCGTCAGGTGGGTCATACTGCCGACATGCTCCACAGCATCGACGAGATTGTAAGCTATGCCAGCCGCTTCTTTATGCTCAAGATTGGCGACCTCATCTTCACTGGCACTCCTAAAGGCGTGGGTACAGTCAAGGAAGGCGACATCATTAAGGCTTCGCTCGAAGGTCAAGAACTGCTGAGTTGCAAGATAAAATAAGAAACTTTAGGAAGATAAGGAAGATAAAGAAGATAAAGAAGTTAAAGGAGATAAAGACAAATGATGTTAGTCTTTTGTAATATCTTACTTTATCTTCAAACATTATTTACAACAATGCTGCTATTGTCTTTATCTTCTTTATCTTACTTTATCTTCAAACATTATTTACGACAATGCTGCTATTGTCTTTAACTTCTTTATCTTACTTATCTCCTTTATCTTCTTTATCTCCATTAACTTCCCCATAACAACCTATGTCCCGCATCCCTCTCCTCCTCCGCATCCTCATTGCCATTGCCCTCGGCATTGCACTTGGCTTCGTAATGCCCGAAGTCGGCGTGCGTGTCTTCAACACGTTAAACAGCGTCTTCGCCCAGTTGCTCAACTTCCTCATTCCGCTCATCATCGTCGGACTGGTCACGTCGGCCATTGCCGATGTGGGACGAGGTGCAGGCAAGATGCTTGCCATCACTGCAGGCACGGCTTATCTTGCCACCGTCCTCTCTGGACTCTTCTCCTACGGCTGCAGCGTGTCGCTCTTCCCGAGTCTCATCGAGACCGGAACGAGTCAGCTGCTTTCGTCCGAAGGCGATAAGTTCCCAGCATTCTTCACCATCGAGATCCCTGCCGTCATGAGCGTGATGTCGGCATTGGTCAGCTCCTTCCTCCTCGGACTTGGCATTGCAGCCTTCGGTGCGAAAGTGCTGAAACAAGGGTTCGATGAGTTCAAGGACATAGTGACATTGGCGATATCAAAGGTCATCATCCCCCTCCTTCCTTTCTACATCTTCGGCCTCTTCCTCGACATGACAGCCTCTGGCTCGGTGGGAGCTGTACTCATGGCATTCCTTCAGGTCATCATCGTCATCTTCATTCTTACTGCCATTCTCCTCATCATCCAGTATTCCATTGCTGGCATCGTCACTCGCCGCAACCCCATCAAGCTGCTCACCACCATGCTGCCAGCCTATTTCACGGCACTCGGCACCTCTTCTTCGGCTGCCACCATCCCTATCACCCTTCAGCAGACCATCAAGAACGGCGTGTCGGAAGGCGTTGCGGGCTTCGTCGTGCCTCTCTGTGCCACTATCCATCTCTCGGGTTCTACGCTCAAGATTGTGGCTTGCGCATTGGCGATCATGCTGATTGAGGGCATCGCGTTCGACTTCCCTCTCATGCTCGGTTTCATCCTCATGCTTGGCGTCACCATGGTTGCTGCTCCTGGTGTTCCTGGCGGTGCTATCATGGCCGCATTGGGCATTCTTGACAGCATCCTCGGCTTCACGTCCGAGCAGCAAGCAATGATGATCACGCTCTATATAGCGATGGACTCATTCGGCACTGCATGCAATGTCACAGGCGACGGAGCCATTGCTCTCATTCTCAATAAGTATTTCACAAAAGAGAAAGCCTGAAACAAGCAAAATGAGGGTCAATCCTCTCGGAATAACCCTCATACCATCACGATTGACTAAGTGTAACAATTGCTGCCTGTGATTGTTATTAATGAATGACATTGAGATCCACATAAGCTATGCAATTCAATCTGATGATCCCAACTCATAGTCTGGTTTTGCTCAGACTTTTGCCAGTTCATCATTGCATAGACAAAGTAATTCAATGCAAAGATAAAGTTTTTTCTTTACATAAGTATAAACTAACACTTACATGTCAGTGTTTTTCCTATTCTCGTGCATTGTTTTCACAGTTATCTCAATCAAATTTATACGTTTATCACCCGACACATCTCTAATTTCATAAATTGCAAATATAAGTATATTTTCAAAATATCATTCTTTTTTCATCTCTTTTATTGCATATTTATACCTTAACCGTCAGAATACCGTCGATATCTGTAAGGTAATTCGGGCTGCGGTGTTCACACTTGACATGCCACGACTGCTGACCAGTGCCCTCGACAGCAAGGCGCAAGGTCTTGGAACCGAAGCGGTGGTTGATTTCATCCATTGCCTTCATCAGCTCCTTGCGTTCCTTGCGCTTCTGGTTTGGGTCGAACAAGTCGAGCTGAAGAGGAGATTCGGGGGTTATCTCGCTCACCACGACTCCAGTCTTCTTGTACATTATGCCAGACTGATAGATCGACTCAAGGCACTGAATGGCTGCCTTGGTTATCTCAATGGTGTCGGAGGTGGAGGTGATGAACGAGGCTGTGGCGGCATTGCCGTATTGCTTCAGATCCTCGCGGAACCTGTTGCTGCTCACAAACACCATCACCGATTTGCAGACACTCTGCTGTCCCCTCAACTTGTTCGCACAACTGGCGGCAAACGATGCCACGGAGGCCTTGAGCGAATCGAGGTCTGACACCATCTCGCCAAAGCTGCGGCTCGTGCAGATGGTCTGATTGTGCCTCACCTCGGAGGTGTCGATGCTCGATGTGCCGTTCAGTTCGAGCCATGTCTGTACCCCTGGTTTGTGCAGATTGCTCTTCACCCATGACTCGCTCTTGTCAGCAAAGACGAGCGGAGAATGAACGCCGAGATAGTTGAGCTTCTCCAACGTATGCCGCCCGATGCCCCACACGTCAGCAAGGTCGAATAGCTCAAGTGCCTTGCGTCGCTTCTCATCGGTATCGATCATGCACACACCATTATACCCCTTATACTGCTTGGCGAACTTGCTCGCCATCTTTGCCAGGGTCTTCGATGGGGCAATGCCTATGCTGACTGGAATGTCGGTGCAGAGCCTGATCCGCTCCTTGACGTCGTGCATAAGCTTGACCAGATCGTGGAAGCGCTCATATCCATCGAGGTCGAGAAACGACTCGTCGATGCTGTAGTTCTCGACATGATGGATGCTTTTCCTCAAGATGCTGGTCACCCTCTGGCTCATTGCCGAATAGAGCTTCATATTGGTCGAGAACACATGCACGCCATGACGCTTGACGATGTCTTTGACCTTGAAAATCGGGTCGCCACGGTGCAAGCCACATGCCTTGGCTTCGGGTGTGAGCGCAACGATGCACCCATCGTTGTTGGAGAGCACACAGACGGGCTTGCCTTCAAGTCCAGGATGAAAGACCTTCTCGACAGAGCAGAAGAATGAGTTGCAATCGACCAGTGCGTACATCGCTTTTGTTGTTGATTGATGAGCGGATCGCAAGATGTGGAACTTAATTGACATGAGGCTTGTGGATGACATAAGTGACTGTGCCCCAGACGCAGAACGAGTCTTCGTCGGTGAGCGTCGTCTCTGGATAGTCGGGATTGGCTGGAACAAGATAGCCTGTTCCGTCGCGCATCACAAACCGCTTGATCACATATTCGCCATTGAGCACGCATACCGCAATCTCGTCGGGCGAAGGATTGCGCCGGCTCTTATCGACAATTACAATGTCGCCAGAATATATGCCCGCATCGATCAGCGAATTGCCGTCAACGCGGATCAGATACGACGATTCGGGATAAGGGCAGAGCATGCGCAACAGCTCGATGCTCTCCGCTTTCTCGTCATTGTCGAGAGGCACAGGGAAGCCCGCCACGACGTTCAGGTCGAAGAACTTGACCTTGAGTTCCTTGACCCTGCTCGCTGGATAGGCATTGCCAATATCGTTCAATCTCTTACATTCAGCCATAACTCCTCAATTTGAGGTTTTGAGGTTGTAAGGTTATATGGTTCTTTGACAGCGCAGAGCTACCTAATAAACTTATAACCTTACAACCTTTATAATAATTGTCATTCAAAATTTCAAGGCAAAGTTATAGAAACATTTTTGAAAATACAAGAGATTGATGCACAAAAATACTTGGCAATCTTTCAAAAAAAAATCAATCTTTCAAAAAAAAATCAATCTTTCAAAAAAATGAATTCAATATAATATTCATTTTGTTAAATAATTACACAAAATTTCTAAAAAGATGTTACAAAATTACTAAATCTTAAGTTTTTTTAAGCAAAATGATTATTGATTAGGAAAAAATACTATCTTTGCGCAACGATATAATCAACAACTACACACAGCTATGATTAGATTCCTATTCACAATATTGCTTGGAATACTGTTTTGCCCTATGCTCTACGGACAGCACTATATCTATCCGGTAGCGACTGGATCGACATGGGCTAGAGAAAAATTCGACAAGCAGGAAAAGCGCGACTGGGAAGAAGCTATGAAGGTCAATTTGCCAGAAGATGCGCCAGACATCCTGAGAATATTCGAGGAATTCGCAGCCAACTACCGACTTTATAACCATTACAACGACAGCATCTTCATCGAGCAGAATAATCCGGAATGGATAGCCATGTTTATACGCAGAGCCCACGTCTTTTCCAACATCTACGCTCAGAACAACGACAATATCGAGAAGCTGCTCGGATGGTTCCGTCAGGGCGAAGCGCC
>SAMEA3663186__coassemble_162_pt1 | contig 11818 bp, 10 predicted proteins | sample SAMEA3663186__metabat2_high_PE_009 | metagenome-assembled genome bin SAMEA3663186 (sample SAMEA3663186) | pig gut metagenome | biome: pig gut; feature: pig-associated habitat; material: faeces | place: Denmark | collected 2012
AGTGCAGCTTGCAGCTGATCGCTCACGATGTAGTAGCTGGTCCAGAAGACTCCTGCTCCCGGGACGAGTGGGAAGATGCCGCAGACGATGAAGATGATGACGGGGCAATGGAGGGTCGATGCGCACTGATAAGACGAGAGCACGACGATCATGGTGGCGAAGAACATAGCCTCAATGCCGCTGGTGCCGAGAAGTCGGGTGAAGACCAGATAGACAATCCAGCCAAGGGTGCCGCAGATGCCAGCTCCGTGATAGAAGCGGCGAGGAACGCCGAAGAGGACGGCAAAGCTGACTGTGCCAAGGTAGGCTACTTCAATCTGAATGAGCCAGTTGGCCGTGAGCGGGTCGGTGAGCATGCCGTGAAGCTGGATCATGCTTCCAAAGATGTAGCTGTCGATGATGAAGATGGTGCAGACTCCTATCGCCATGCAGAAGAAGACCATGAGGGCATCGGCAAGGCGGGTCATGCCGGCAAGATAGTCTTCGGCGGCAAGGTCGCGGATGCCGTTGGTGAATGATATGCCCGGGATGAGGGGGATGATGGCTCCGATGACCATGTTGCCAAGATGGGCAGAAGGGATGAGATGGTGGCTGATGATGCACATCAGCGAGACGAGCATTCCGCCCGTGATGTTGCCTATGACCTTCGACAGATAGGGCGCACTAACCCAGAGGACGTAGATCCAGAGGATGATGCCGCAGAGGGTTGAGATGGCACAGTCGAGCAGACTGCCGCCGAAGATGGCGCAGAAGGCTCCTGAACCAAGGGCAGAGGCAAGTATCTGCTCCCACGCTGGATGATTGGGCATCTGACGGATCTTCTCCAATCGGCGCGATGCCTGTTCGAGCGTGAGATTGTGTTTCTCAATGTCGCGCGAAAGCTGATTGACCTCGACGACGCGGTCGAGCTGACAACCGTGGATCGGGATATGCTCGACGTTGGCATAGCCCTGTCCGGTGGTGAAGATACCGTTGCTGAGTACAAAGAAATGCTTGGCATCGACGCCATAATGAGATGAGATGCGATCCATCACCTCCTCGACTCGCGAGATCTCTGCTCCATTCTCGAGCAAGATGTGGCCCGCTTCGTTGGCGATGTCGAGTGCTTCTACTTCGCGCGACATTGAGATTGAGGTTTTGAGGTTTTGAGGTTTTGAGGTTATTTGACAGCACTGTGCTACCTTATAACCTTACAACCTCATAGCCTTATTAGAAACGGAAGTACAGTTCAGCCCAGAGCTCGTTGAAGTGCTTCTCTGAACCGTAGTTATTGTTGTTGAAGTTGTACTGCAACTGCAACTTGAGGTTCTTGTGGATCTGGAATTCAGGAATCACCGAGAGGATGGTCTGCTTCTGGCCTTTCATCTCGTTGTTGGCCCACTGATACTGTGCCGATACCTTGAACCAGTCGTTGAGAGGTGCGCCAGCAACGGCATAGAATGCCTCGCAGTTGCCGAGGTCAGACTGTCCGTGAGCATATTCAGAACGGAAGACATAGCCAGCGTTGTCGTACTTCGCACCGAAAGCATAGCGGTTGCGCGAGTGGTTGACAGTCTTGCCAGCGCTGTCCTTGGCGTCGAATGTTCCCTTCCAGCCGAATGCGCCGATGAAGAGTCCCTTGATAGGCTGAACCTGGAATGTAGCTGTGATGTCCTTCTTGCCGTCGGTATCGCTTGTGTTGATGCCTGTGCCGTTTGACACCATGACCTGATAGTGGAAGAGCATGTGATTGTCCTTGCCCACAGGGAGGAAGTCACCCTGAATCTGGATGCCGAGGTCGCGTCCGCCGTTGGCACTGCCCTTGACGTCAGCACCGAGATAGTCGCTGTGGCCAGTGAGATACTTGGTCATGAGCGAGTAGTCGCCTGTCGAGATGTCCCAAGGGTTCATTGGGTTCTCGAAGCCGAAGGCACGCTTGAACTGACCAGCCTTGATCTTGAAGAAGCCATATTTCTTCCACTCAACGAAGAAGTCCTTCATGTGGAAGGAGTCGTTGTTGGTCTGCACCTGAATGCGATAGGCGAAGTCCTTGAGGATGGTGCCATCGACATAGAAACGCACAAGTCGCTGATTGAAGCCAGCGCCCCCCTTCTTGCCATACTGGTCGCTGTACTGATAACGGCCGATGACATAGCCACCGAACTTTGGAGCTGACACGAAGCCAGTGACAGCACGTCCGTATTTCAGTTCTTCAGCCTTGGCTGTCTGTGCCTGCATTGCATTTTCGATTGAGCGGTTGATGTAGCTTGTGACAAAGCCCTCTTCGAGCTTCTCTTCGCTCATGAAGTCGCTGTCGGTGTTGTTGTCGTTGGCAAAGGCTGTCAGCGACAATGACAAAGCAAAGATTGATAAAAAGAGTTTTTTCATTATTGTGGGGTTGTTTATTTTTAGGGAGATAAAGAAGTTAAAGAAGATAAGGAAGATAAGGAAGATAAAGACAAATGATACTTGTCTTAAGAAATAAGTTCTCCTTTAACTTAACTAAAGTAAGGGCAACTATTGTCTTTATCTTCTTTAACTTCTTTATCTCCTTTAACTCCCCAAATTAAAGATTATCCGAAGATGAATGGCAGCTTGACCCAAGCAAGTCCGATGACGAGGCCGAGCAAGCCAACGATGATACCAACCTTCATCATCTCGCTCTGCTGGATGAAACCAGTAGAATGTGCAATGGCATTCGGAGGAGTAGAGATAGGGAGGATCATTGAAACTGAAGATGCGATGGCAACGCAGATGAGCATCTGTGAAACACCGCCGTCAGTGATTGTGCCTGCACTTGCCATAGCGCCTGCTACGACACCGAGCACTGGCACGAGCAATGATGCTGCTGCCGAGTGGCTGATGAAGTTAGAAAAGCCGAAGCAAACGAGCGACGCAATGATCATGACGAGGAGTGGTGACCACTCGGAAAATGGGATAGATGCGACGAGGACGTTAGAGAGCTTGGTGGTGTTGAGGGCAACGCCGAGTGCGAAACCGCCGGCTACCATCCAGAGCACGCTCCAGTTGATTTCCTCAAGGTCGTGGCGAGTGATGACGCCTGTCACGGCAAATGCTGCCACTGGGATGAGGGCGATGATGTTAGAGTTGAGTCCGAGATCCCAGACACCGTCGATCTTGCCGAAGCACCAGAGGAAGACGGTAACGGCGAAGGTCACGATGACGATCCATGACTGTGGTGTTGAGTGGAAAGCGCCTTCGATATTGAGCTCGATCTTCTTCTGCTGGAATGGGAAGAGGATGCGGAGTAGGAACCAGCCTGCAAGGAGGAGGATGACTACTAATGGAACCATCTTGATCATCCACTCACCGAATGAGATGGAAACACCGAGAGTCTCGTTGAGATAACCGAGCACGATGGTGTTAGGAGGTGTGCCGATAGGAGTGGCAATACCACCGATGTTGGCACCGAGTGGAATGGCGAGTGCAAGCGCTGTGCGGTCTTTCGAACCTTCAGGCATTGCCTTGAGCACTGGAGTGAGGAAGGCAAGCATCATGGCAGCGGTCGCAGTGTTGCTGACGAATGCCGAGAAGATGGCAGTAACGACGATGAAGCCGAGGAGCACGGTCTCTGACTTGGTGCCGAATGGCTTGAGAAGGATTCGTGCCGAAACAATGTCGAGTCGGGTCTTGGTCATGCCGATGGCAAGGATGAATCCACCAATGAAGAGCAGGATGGTAGGATCGGCAAAGCAGTGCATGATGTCCTTGTATGGAACATAGATAGCGCCTTCGACTCCTTTGAAGCACGTGAGGCTTCCCGTGGATATCGTGCATAGCATGACGACGATGATCAGTACCGAGGTGCACCACGATGGGATGGCTTCGGTGAGCCACATCACTGCGGCAAACACAAAGATGGCGATGACGCGCTGCTGTACTGGGTTGAGCCCTTCGATGCCAAACATCTCGATTGGCAGGAGTGCGATGATGATAGAGACAAGCGCTGCAATGGCTGCTTTGGTGTAGCCGCTCAGCTTGAATCTCTTCTTGTGCTTCTTTGATTGGTAGGATTTTACCGCGTTGTAGCCAGGAAAATTTTTAAGCATAGGATTAATGTGTATTTGTTGTTTGTTTTTTCGTGTCGAAGTGTGTTGCCTTCAAAACGCGCAAAGATAATTATATTTTCAATATCTTGGTGCAATTTTTGAGATGAAAATGTTAAAAATTAGTATATTTATTCTGTTTTCAACATTTTGGCAAGTGCCCTTCACATCTTATGAAGGTCGTTTCTGCCATATTTCTTGCACTGATAGAGCGAAATGTCGGCTGTCTTGTAGAGCTCGTCGAACTCGATGAGATGGTCTTTGTCGGAGCGTGCCACGCCGAAACTTGCCGACGGACACTGTCCGCACATCTCGGGAATATCGACTTTCTGCAGTTCTTCGCGCAGCTGCTTGAAGATGCCGATGGTGTTGAGTCCCTCTTCTGCCTTGCGGTCGATGAACGACTGCTGGAGGAAGCATACGAACTCGTCGCCTCCAAGTCGGAACACTACCTGGTCTTCGAACACTTTCTGCAGGGTTTGTGCAACGACGATGAGCACCTTGTCGCCGACAAGATGTCCGAACGAGTCGTTGATGAGCTTGAACTTGTCGCAGTCGAAGAGTGCGAGGATGCCCGATTCCTTGCGCAGCAGATCCTCGATGAGGGCTACTCCTGCTGCTCGGTTGTAGAGACCTGTGAGTCCGTCGTGCTCCGAACGCATCTTCAGCTGGTCGAGTGTCTTGTGCTCTTCATCGACCACCTCGGTGGTGAGGATGACGTGAGTGAGGTCGCCTTGAGCCGTGTATTCGGCTGGATGGATGCGGAGCTTGATCCAGACCTTGTCGATGCCCTGGAACTCGAATGAAACCGAACGTCCAGATTCCAGTCTGCTCTTCAGCTCATCGGGATTGCTTAAGATGTCGAACTTGTCCTGATATTCAGGCATCACGAGCTTCGATGACAGCTCCTTGAGATAATCGAGCGCATTGGTATGCTGTTCGGAGAGGTTGCGCATTGCCATCGTTCCCTCAAGAAACTTGAACGAATGGTCGGTGAGATTGATATATAAGATGGAGTCGAAGGTCGATTTCAGTCCGTTGATGATGCTGATGTACTCGTTCTGGCTCTCGATCACGGAGTGCATGTGCTCCTGTGTCTTGCTGATGTCTTCCGACGTGCCTGTGATATACTCGATGTTGCCGTTGGTGTCCTTGGTGACGGTGTAGTGGCTGCGTATGCGACGCGAACGATCCTTATAGTCGAGGTCTATATATCCTTCTTCGGGCATGGATGGGTCGATGGAGAGGCGATAGAGGAGGTCGTTCCATCGCTTCTGGCTTTCACGGCACAGCGGACGACCAGCGTTGAACTTGCCTTCGGCTGTCTCGTCATAGTCGAGGATAGGGTGGGAGCTTGACTGTACATTGCCCGAGCCGTCGCGGAACATGACGTGGAACATCTTGGTTTCAACGTCGTAAATCCACAGGTCGATGCCATTGATCTTGGTGAGGAGGTAGTTCCTGCTGTTCAGAGCCCTGAACATCGAGGCTTGCTTCTCGTGGGTTGCTTGCAAAAGATCTTCAAGTTTCATTTTTCGTATCAGAGTTAAAGAATGTATTTGGTGGCAAATTTAATGAAATAGTCGTTAGGTTGTAAATAATTTTGACAAAAAATGCTCTTTTTATGTTGTAGAATATAATGGAAGAGGTAAAAACAAAAAAAAGGCAAGGGCGCAGAGCCCTTGCCTCATATTTAATTAACTGAAAAATCAGATGCCCAAGCTTGCGCAGATCTTTGCGAGCTTCTCGTCAGCAGCTGCACATGCTGCTGCATAGTCGGCCTTGGCTGGCATCTCTGCAGGAACTTCGCAATAGAACTTGATCTTTGGCTCTGTGCCCGATGGACGTACTGATACTTTCACTCCGTCTTCGGTGAAGTACTGGAGTACGTTGCTTGTAGCTGGCATGTCGATGTCGCTCACGTTGCCAGTTGCCATGCAAGTCTGCTTGAGGGTCTTGAAGTCCTTGGCAACAGTTACCTTGCTTCCGCCGAGCTCCTTTGGAGGGTTGCTGCGGAAGTTCTCCATCATTGCCTTGATCTCGTCGGCACCGCTCTTGCCTGGCTTCACTACGCTGACTGCCTTCTCCTTCTGGAATCCGTAGTCGAGATAGATCTGGAGGAGGAGGTCATAGAGAGTCATGCCATTGTCCTTTGCCCAAGCTGCGATTTCGCAGATGAGGCAGATAGATGCCGGAGAATCCTTGTCGCGCACCTTGTCGAATGGGAGGAAGCCGAATGACTCTTCACCACCACCGATATATTTCTTGACGCCCTCGTTGATGCGGATGCGATAAGCAATCCACTTGAAGCCAGTGTATTCGTCGAAAATCTCAACGTCGTTCTTCTTTGCAATCTTTGCGATGAGCTCTGATGTCACGATGGTCTTCACCATGAACTCGTTGCCCTTGAGCTGACCGAGCTTCTTCTTGTTGGTGATGATGTACCAGTAGAACATCATTGCTGTCTGGTTGCCATTGAGGATCATCCACTTGCCCTTGTCATCGCGGCATACGATAGCCAGACGGTCAGCATCAGGGTCAGAAGCGATGACGAGGTCAGCACCTACCTTCTCGCCGAGGTTCATGCCCATGGTCATTGCTTCAGAGTTCTCTGGGTTAGGAGAAACGACTGTTGGGAAGTTGCCATCGACTACCATCTGATCCTTCACTACGTGGATGTTCTGGAAGCCCCAGCTGCGGAGAGCTTCAGGGATGATGACGCGGCCTGTGCCGTGGAGTGGTGAATATACGATGTTGAGGTCCTTCTGGCGGTTGATCACTTCCTGATCTACCATTGCCTCCTTGACTGCCTGGATATAGTCCCAGTCCATCTCACCGCCGATGATCTCGATGAGGTCGTTGTTAGGCTCGAACTTCACCTGGTCGATAGTCACCTTGTTGACTTCCTCGATGATGCCAGTGTCGTGTGGGCTGAGCACCTGTGCGCCGTCATCCCAGTATGCCTTATAGCCATTGTACTCTTTTGGGTTGTGAGAAGCGGTTACGTTGACACCTGCCTGTGCCTTGAGCTGACGGATGGCGAACGAAATCTCTGGAGTAGGGCGGAGGCTCTCGAAGAGATAAACCTTGATGCCATTGGCAGAGAAGATGTTGGCTACGGTCTCGGCAAACATACGTCCGTTGTTGCGGCAGTCGTGACCTACTACAACGGCTGGAGTGATGTCAGGGAAAGCCTTGTTGATGTAGTTGGCGAAGCCCTGTGTTGCCATGCCGACAACATATTTATTCATGCGGTTGGTGCCAGGACCCATGATGCCACGGAGTCCGCCTGTACCGAATTCGAGGTTCTGATAGAAAGCGTCGATGAGCGGAGTCTTGTCTTCTGCATCGAGCATTGCCTGTACTGCTGCCTTGGTTTCTTCGTCAAAGCCTTCGCCCAGCCATGCCTGTGCCTTGGCTGTGCATTCTTTCAAAAGTTCGTCATTTGCCATAGTTATAATATATAAAGTGTATATTTTGATAAAAGTAATGCTTCTGTCTCTGCATAGGCATAGCTTGCCTACGTGGAGGCAAAGGTAAAAAAAAAGGACAACTTTCCAAAGAAAATTGTCCTTATTCTACCTAAAACATGATGTAAAACATGTTTTTTGGCTCAATAATATTTGTATTATGGCTTTTATCGGTTGGAATACATGTTTTCGTAATACTTTTCGTATTCGCCCGAGGTGATGTTGTTGAGCCACTCTTCGTTGTCGAGATACCACTTCACAGTCTTCTCGATGCCCTCCTCAAACTGCAGGCTTGGCTCCCAGCCGAGTTCCTTCTGGAGCTTGGTTGAGTCGATGGCGTAGCGTGCGTCGTGGCCAAGGCGGTCGGTGACGTAGGTGATGAGGTTGAGGTCTTCGCCTTCCTCGCGTCCGAGGAGTCGATCGACTGTCTTGATGACTGTCTTTATGATGTCGATGTTCTTCCATTCGTTGAAGCCGCCGATGTTGTAGGTCTCGGCAATGGTACCATTGTGGAAGATGAGGTCGATGGCACGAGCATGGTCAACGACATAGAGCCAGTCGCGCACGTTCTCGCCCTTGCCATAGACAGGCAGCGGCTTGCGGTTGCGGATGTTATTGATGAAGAGCGGAATCAGCTTCTCTGGGAACTGATAAGGGCCATAGTTGTTCGAGCAGTTGGTCACGATGGTCGGCATGCCGTAGGTGTCGTGGAATGCACGAACGAAATGATCGGAGCTGGCCTTTGATGCCGAATATGGGCTGTGAGGATTGTACTTGGTTGTCTCGTAGAAGAAGTCCTCACCATAGGCAAGGTGGTGCTCTGTGCTCGATGCAGTGGTGGTGAACGGAGGCTTGATGCCTTCCGGATGGGTCATTTCGAGTGCGCCATAGACCTCGTCGGTCGAGATGTGATAGAAGCGCTTGCCCTCGTACTTCTCTGGGAGTGACTCCCAGTAGAGCTTGGCGGCCTGAAGGAGCGAGAGTGTGCCCATCACGTTGGTGCGTGCGAAGGTGAATGGATCCTTGATGCTTCGATCAACGTGTGACTCGGCAGCAAGATGGATGATGCCATCGATCTGCTCGTCCTGCATGAGCTTGTAGAAAGCGTCGAAGTCGCAGATGTCCATCTTGACAAACTTGTAGTTGGGCTTGTCCTCGATGTCCTTGAGGTTGGCGAGGTTGCCCGCGTAGGTGAGTTTGTCGAGATTGATGATGTTATACTCTGGGTATTTGTTCACGAAGAGGCGCACCACATGGCTTCCGATGAAGCCGGCACCGCCTGTAATTACGATATTCTTCATTTATGATGATGTGTCGATTTAGTTTTGTCCAAAGAAACTTTGCCCAAAATATTAATAATGTGTAATCAGAGGTCGTGACGTCCGTCGCGTTCTATCTCGTCGATTACCTTGAGCAGGTACTGACCATACTGGTTCTTGATCATAGGTTGTGCCAGTTCGCGCATCTTCTCGGTGGAGATCCAGCCCTGACGATATGCTATGCCTTCGAGACAAGCCACTTTCAGACCCTGACGTTTCTCAATTACCTCGATGAATGTCGATGCCTCGCTCAATGAGTCGTGGGTACCAGTGTCGAGCCATGCAAAGCCGCGTCCGAGAGTCTGCACGAGCAGTTCATGGTCGTTGAGGAACCACTGGTTGACGGTAGTGATCTCGAGCTCACCGCGTGCAGAAGGCTTGATGTTCTTTGCCACATGAACCACCTTGTTAGGGTAGAAGTAGAGACCGACAACGGCATAATTGCTTTTTGGATTCTTTGGCTTCTCCTCGATGCTGAGGCAGTTGCCCTGCTTGTCGAATTCGGCTACGCCATATCGCTCTGGATCATTGACCCAGTAGCCAAACACTGTTGCCTTCTGATTGTTCTCGGCCTGACGGACGGCTTCCTTGAGCATTTTTGTGAATCCCATGCCATGGAATATGTTGTCGCCGAGCACGAGGCATACAGAGTCGTTGCCTATGAATTTCTCTCCGATGAGGAACGCCTGCGCCAGTCCGTCGGGTGAAGGCTGTTCTGCATACTCAAAATGCACGCCATAGTCGGATCCGTCGCCAAGCAGACGCTTGAAGCCGGGCAGATCATAAGGCGTAGAAATGATGAGAATATCGCGTATTCCAGCGAGCATAAGCACAGAGATAGGGTAATAGACCATCGGCTTATCGTAGATAGGTATGAGCTGTTTGCTGACACCTTTTGTGATAGGGTAGAGGCGTGTGCCTGAACCTCCGGCGAGTACAATTCCTTTCATCGTTGACTGATTTTATTATGAATTACTCGCAAAGATAGTTAATTTTTTTATGCGCAATGCTATTTGTAGTCAAAAAAACTTAATTCATTGAATAAATAGTCCCAAAATTTGGTTATTTGAAAAGACATAGTTACATTTGCACCACTATTGGCAACATAAAGTCTTAGATAACAATCAAAAATTAACAGATATGAAGAAAATTTTACTTTCAGCTCTTTGTGCACTCGGATTCTGGACAATGAGCTCAAATGCCAACGCTCAGTTGCTTGCCGACATCGAGGGCATGCCTCCTTATAAGCTCGGTGTGACTGCTGGTTTCAATTCAAGCAATTTTTCTGTAAACGGGACTGATCCAAAAGCAGGATTCAATTTTGGAGCAGACCTCATGCTTGATGCTTCTGATCTGATACAGAATACGTATGTTCGCCTGAATCTCTTGATTCAGCGCAAGGGTGCTCGTTATGAATGGGGAGATATCATAGGCAATTACAGCCCTGACGATGGTGCGCAGAGAGAGTTCTATGGTGAGACAAAGGTTAGAACATGGCATCTTGAGATTCCTATCGCTTATGGTTATGCCTATCGTCTTGACAAAGACTGGACGCTGCTCGGAGAAATGGGACCATATTTCTCGTTGGGCTTGGGCGGAAATTACAAGTATGAAGGTGCGCTCACAAACAGATCGATGAAGTTCTACGGCAATGATATCAAATACGCAGGCAAGACTATTGTAGAAAGCCCTAAGCGCTTTGATATAGGATGGGGACTTGCTGTTGGCGGTGTGCTTTGGAATAAGCATCAAGTAAAGGTCGGCTATCAAATAGGATTCATCAATATGAACGATGCCTATCAGCAGAATCGCAACTTCATGATCAACTATACATATTTCTTTGAGTAAAAATATGAAGTAGATATGACAAAATTTATGAAAAACTGATAATATTTGTCATAATACATTAAGAAATATGTGAAAAAAGTTGCCGATTAAAAAATTATCGCTATCTTTGCGCGCTTGATTCCGATGTGGGCTCAAATAAGTGGCGACTGATGAGTGGTCTCCCGCCCAGCGGAGAAACTTTTTTAAGTTTTTTTATATATAATGTACGCAATCGTTGAGATGAAGGGCCAGCAGTTTAATGTTGAGCCAAATCAGAAAGTCTGCGTGTTGAACATCGCAGACGCAAAGGTTGGTGACGAGATCATCTTTGACAAGGTGCTCCTCGTTAACAACGATGGTGCTATCACAGTTGGTACTCCAGTTATCGCTGGTGCCAAGGTAGTTTGTGAGGTATCACAGGTAGAATTGAGAGGTAAGAAGATCAAGGTATTCCACAAGATTCGTCGTAAGGGCTTTGATAAGCTTGTTGGTTCACGCCAGCACTTTACCGAGGTGTTAGTTAAAGAGATTGTTGCATAATTAATTTAGTTAGAAAGAAATTATGGCACACAAAAAAGGTGTAGGTAGTTCAAAGAACGGCCGTGAGTCACATAGCAAACGACTCGGTGTTAAGAAGTTCGGTGGCGAAATCGTAAAGGCAGGTAATATCCTCGTTCGCCAGCGCGGAACAAAGCACAATCCAGGTCTCAATGTGGGTCTTGGTAAGGATGATACTCTCTATGCTCTCATCGATGGTAAGGTAGTATTTACCAGAAAGCGTGAGAACAAGTCGTATGTATCAGTTGAGCCTCTTTCATAAGCTAGACTGATAGCGCATAACAAATGGGCAATTGGCACCTGAACACTATCGGTTGTCAGTTGCTCTTTTTATTTTATATTTATTGACTGATAATTGTTAATAGAGACATGTTGACTTTGAAATTGATTACCGAGCAGACCGAACGTGTCATTGCCGGTTTGAATAAGAAGCACTTCGCTGGTGCCAAGGAAGCCATCGAGGCTGTCATCGCCAAGGATGCTGAGCGTCGTGCAACCCAGCAGGCGCTCGACCAGAACCTGGCTCAGGCTAATGCTCTTGCCAAGAATATCGGTGCATTCATGAAGAACGGCCAGAAGGCTGAGGCTGAGGAGGCTA
>SAMEA3663186__coassemble_171_pt1 | contig 11415 bp, 9 predicted proteins | sample SAMEA3663186__metabat2_high_PE_009 | metagenome-assembled genome bin SAMEA3663186 (sample SAMEA3663186) | pig gut metagenome | biome: pig gut; feature: pig-associated habitat; material: faeces | place: Denmark | collected 2012
TTCAACGGCAAAAGCTTCGTCAAGCGCATTGATGCCGAAAGGCGAGAGCTTTGCAACGTCAGAGATCGGAATGTCACCTTCGTCGCGATTATTGAGATAAGGGTCAAACAGGCGCAATCTGCTGTCTTTGCAGCTGAACCGAATGAAACAGGATTCATACCTGAAGAGCTTGTCGTCGAGTGCCAGAAGGTCGCTCTGCACGCTCCAATAGATTCCACTGTAGGTGAAGTCAGCCGAGACATTATTATCCAGCGAATCGACTTCCACAAGATGCCACATGCCATCAAGGTTGCCGTTGTCTGATACCTGAAAACCGTCGCAAGCATTGAAAAGCATGAGCAGCAAAGCAGCCATCAATATGGCGGATATACATTTATATAATGAACCAAGATATTTCATCGCGAATAGATAACCGAAATCTGAACACCATTGTTATTGCCAAGCAGCTTGCCATGATCCATTCCAAAAGCCGACTTTATCATCAGACCTTCGACCCGAGGAATATCATAAGAGGCTTCGAGCATGAGACTTACGTTCTCTCGTGCCACTGGATAGGGCTGACGATAGGTGCCAAGTCCTTTCTGCCAAGTGCCGAGAACGCGATAACTGAAGCGATCGGATATTGATCCCAAAAAGCCCAGATGCCATGCGAAGAACCTGTTGTCCTTGATGTCGAGCGTCCCGTCGTTGTAGATGGGCGAGAGGTAGAGCGGATTGCCCATGACTTGTCCATAGTAATGCCAACCAGGATAGAACTGGTGGTTATAGTAATTGTCAAGGCCACCTATCTGATCTGGAATGCTTGATGTATGGTCGTGATAGATTGGGCCACTCTGATAACGTGTGTTGATGAACTCAACGACGATGTTTCGGATGAAATCCTGCTTCTTCAGTTCGACCTCCATGCCAAGCATGCCATCTTTCAGAGGATAGAGATAGAGCTTATGATTGCGCTTCTGCCAGTCGCTGTCCTCTCCATATCCGTATGTTCCGAGATGATATAGGGCAGACTGATCTTCGAAGAAATGATCGGCATAGAGAGATAACGAGAACGATTCATGCGCGTAAGACAGACGAGCAACCCAGCTGCCAAGCATATTTCCCTCGACATTTACATAGCCTTTTTCTTCTTCCTGGAAGTCGCTTCCGCCTGGAACCAATGCATGCCAGAAGTCCGACAGTCCATGACCGCCCTTGAAGGTCACTTGCTTTTGCTGTTTCTCGTCATACCAGTGGACAGTTCCTCCAAAGACCGTTGCCATTTCCAGTCCAAGTTCGAATGATAGCCTTTGAGTCTCTTTGCCAATTCTCAAGTACCCTGCCTTGCTGTGATAGAGTGCTCCTTCGGTCCATTTCATCGACTCACGCGCAAAGTCCTCTTGCCAATGTCCATCAGTCATATAGCCATAGGAGAGATGACCTTTGACAGAAAGCCAGCCACGTGTGAATGGGAGAGTGTAGTACTCATCAAGGGCAATGCGCAGCTGTGGCACAGGACGTGCATTGATACCAAGAGCCTGTGGACCACTCCTGATCCTCTGGTTCTTCAATTCCATCGGATGGCATTTGCTGCCAAGGCTGAACGTCATCCTCTTGTAACGCACCTCGGCATAGAGCTGCTGAATCGCAACATTGGTCGAATAGTTGTATGGCAGAGCAAAGTCCAGGCCATAGCCAAAACCAACTGTACGTTCATCATCACGGCTGATGTCGCGCTTCACCATGGCACGCAGGTAACCGTTGGACTTATCAAGCGAGCTGAGTCCGTGCTTGTTGGCATTGAGCCATAGCGGTGTCTTGTGGTTGCTCACCGAAACCTGCGATTCATACATATATTCTATACCGTCAGACATGCGCTGGGCATGAATGACGAATGGCAGAACAATGAATAAAAGGCTAAAGAGATACTTCATTTTGAAATATGATACGCTACTGGGAAGTTTTCCTTGACGTGTCCAATTGGAGCTCCTAACCAGAGAGGAATTCCATGACTTTGGACTATGTCGCGGAAATTGTCCCACAACTTGACAGGCATTGTAGGGTCTTCATCGCAACCGGTAAACTGTCCGCATATGAGTCCGCGGATGCGGTCAAACACACCCATCAGATTGAGTTGCTGTAACATTCGGTCAATCTTATACGGACTCTCCGAGATATCCTCAATGAAAAGCAGTTTGCCATCATAGTCGAAGTCAAACGGAGTGCCATGAAGTGCAGAAAGGACTGCGAAGTTGCCACCTACCATTGCTGGAGGGGCTGCAAACAGCTCATCCAACAGCGCCTTGGTCTTCTCTGGTTCAGGATCCTCGTTACACCAACCCTGATAGGGGGCAACGAAGAGCTTTGCCTTCTTGAGGAAAAGAAGATTGTGCTTTGCCGGCCATGAGTGATGAGCAGAGAAATAGTCGAGCAACTCCCTGATGGTGCGCGAAGTGACGTGAGTAGGTTCTTCGCCCAGATGCTTCATCATGTGGGCATGCAGACTCGGAACTCCTGCCTTCTGCCATAGTGCGTGCAGAGCTGTGATGTCGCTGTAGCCAATGATTGGCTTATTTGCTCGAGTAATGAGCTCAAGAGGGAGCTTGTCGAGAATCTGCATACAGCCATAACCTCCACGGCTTGCATAGAGCACTTCCACCTCTGGGTCTTCGAGAGCATCAATGATGTCCTGGGCTCGTTCGTCGGGCGTAGCGGCAAATCGGCCGTAGCTGCCTTTTGCATGTGCAGCCACCGAAGCCTGATGACCCCACTGTCTCAACGTCTCGGCACCAAGGTCAATCACCTTGCCCTTGATGCTACCTGCAGGAGAGATAATCCTTATATTCATAATGTGTAGTGGAAACAGAGTTAGAGACGTGTGGTGACAGCCTTGACCATCTCGTCCTTCCATGGCTTGAAGTCGCCTGCGAGAATGTGCAGACGTGCCTCATTGACCAGCCAGAGATAGAACGCGAGATTGTGGATTGATGCAATCTGAAGAGCCAGATACTCTTCGGCATGGAAGAGATGACGCAGATATGCCTTGCTGTAGATGCGATCGACCTCGCATGGACCATCTTCCTGAATAGGAGAGAAGTCGTTCTTCCATTTGGCATTCTTCATGTTCATGATGCCATGTTTGGTGAAGAGCATTCCGTTGCGTCCGTTGCGTGTAGGCATGACACAGTCGAACATATCGACACCTCGTTCGATAGCTTCAAGGATATTGGCAGGAGTGCCAACACCCATGAGATAACGAGGGCGGTCGGTCGGTAGAATCTCGTTGACCACTTCAATCATCTCGTACATCTTCTCGGTAGGTTCGCCCACTGCAAGGCCACCGATAGCATTGCCTTCGACATCCATTGCTGCAATCTTCTCCGCAGCACGACGACGCAGGTCAGGATATGTACAGCCTTGAACAATAGGGAAGAGGCTTTGGTGATAACCGTAGAGACCATTGCCATTGGCATCCTCTGTTTCCTTATATCGCTTATAGCAACGGTCGAGCCATCGTTCGGTAAATCCAAGCGATTTCTCGGCATATTTATAGTCAGAATCACCAGGAGGACACTCATCGAATGCCATCATGATGTCGGCTCCGATGATGCGCTCTATCTCCATCACACGTTCAGGAGTAAACAGGTGCTTCGAGCCGTCGATGTGGCTACGGAAGGTACATCCTTCTTCTGTAATCTTGCGGTTTTCACTCAAAGAGAATACCTGGAAGCCGCCCGAATCGGTGAGAATAGGACGATCCCAAGTATTGAACTTATGCAAGCCACCTGCCTGCTGGAGCACCTCAAGTCCTGGACGAAGGTAGAGATGATAGGTATTGCCAAGAATAATCTGTGCCTTAACCTCCTCCTTCAATTCGCGAAAATGCAGGCACTTGACACTGCCCACTGTGCCTACAGGCATGAAAATAGGAGTCTGGATCTTGCCATGGTCGGTGGTAATCTCACCGGCACGCGCCCAACTGTTCTTGTCTGTTGCTTGTAATTCGAATGTCATTAGTTAGATTTTTTATTTCGCATTGCTGTTTTCCTGTTTGCCTCAATCACCAGCTTGGCATAATAGGCCAGACAGATAAGTATGATGACGACAAGGCCGATCTTCACATAACCACTATAGAGCTCGACCTTCTCAATGAGCACTTCTTCAGGCATTGACTTGCCAAGAACCGCTCCGAGGACAACCAGGACTGCATTCCATATTCCTGCACCCAAAGCCGTGAAAACCAAGAAAGTAGTCATCTTGAGGCGAGCCAAGCCAGCAGGGATGGAGATGAGCTGACGAATCACAGGAATGAGACGTCCGACGAACGTACCTACAGCACCATGTTCGGCAAAGTATTTTTCGGCCTTCTCAACGCCATCGTGGTCAATGAGCAGCATGTGCGAGAGCTTGGTGTCGGCAAACTTGTAGATGAGCGGACGACCCAGCCACTTGGCAAGGAAATAGTTGACCAATGCTCCGATGACAGCACCGATGGTACCTGCAATGATAATCATTGGAAGGTTCATTGTGCCTTGGTTGATAGCGATATATGCTGCTGGGATTATCACCACTTCAGAAGGGAAAGGGATAAATGAACTCTCAATGGCCATGAAGAATGTAACCACCCAATAGTTCATGTTTGCAGCAATCCATGTATATATTTCTTCCATATCTTATAATAAAGTTTCAATCTGTTTGAGTGCATCCTTGTCTCCGATGCTTTCGAAATACTCGCGCATGAGGTCGATGGTCGATTGATCGGTAGGCTTCATAGAGAGCAGTTTCCGGAATTCCTGATCCGCTATCTCGACGTTCTGAATGCCAATGGCCAGTTCAGCTTTCGCAAGCACGAACCGATGAGCCTTTGGCTTGATCTTGATGATCTTGTCAAGCATCTCCATCGCCTCTTCAAAGCGGTTCATCGTTGCCAATATCGATACCTTGAGCGCAAGGTAGGGTGTCGAACGTCGCTTCAGCTTTATGGCACGGTTGACGACATCAAGAGCCTGAGGCAAATCGCCCTTTTCGAGGTAACATTGAGCGAGTTCGAATATCACCTCATGGTTTTCCGGTTCGCGTGCCAGATATTTCTCATAGCTCTCGATTGCCTTGTCAACCATGTTGAGTTCGGCATAGCATTTGCCGATCATCTCATAGGTCATCGAGATCTGCGAAGCGACCATCGTTTTTGGCACAACTATGTCATTGTGCTGCATCTCGCCCTCGAAGAAAGACCTGCACACCAACAGTGAATCAAGTGCCTCCTTGTACTTGCCTTCATCGGACAACAGTATGACGCCATTGATGAAATGGAGCAGTGGGTTCTCTGGATCAATCGCCAAGCCAAACTCGCATGCTTCCTTGCATTTCTCGATGTCATAAGTCTCGAAAGCACATCGTGCGAGATCCTGCCATGTGAAGATGTTGTAAGCATCGATGTCGAGCGATTTGTCAAGGGCGGTCATGGCCTGTCTATACATCTGGACATCCATAAGCATCGCTCCGATACGCGACAAAGCCTCGGCATTGTCGCTGATATCCTTGACAGCCTGATTCAGATAGTCATACTTGACGTAATCAGGTATCTCGCCCCACATCTCATCAATGAAATTGACAAAGTCGATAGGATCAGTCTCCTTCCTTCGTACCCTGGTGAGCATGTGTCGGAGTGTGCTCCTGCTTCTTCCTTCTACGACCTCAAAAGCGTAAAACAATGTCTCGGTCGAAGGAGTCCCGTCGTCCTTGTAAGGCAAGAAGAGCTCACGCGCCTCATCAATACGTTGAAAATGAATAAGAAGCATGATCTTCAACTTCGTGAGTGTTTCGTTGCCGCGGTGAATCATCAGGCCCTCGTCAAGCACATACATAGCCTCGTAAGCCAACTGATCGTCGAGCAGGTCATAAGCGATCTGCTCGATCTCATCGCTTCCGAAATAGGGGAACACCCCTTTTGCCTGTTCTTCTTTGTAGCGATAGTAAGCTGCGGATTTCTTATTCATTTTCAGCATAATTGATTAACAGAAATAAAGATTACTTTGAATCCTTGAGAGTGACTGTACGGTTGAACACGAGATGATCAGGTGTAGAATCGTAATCGACAGTATAATAACCGATGCGCTGGAACTGTAGATAGTCGAGCGGCTTGCGTGTAGCACACCACTTCTCGACATAGGCCTTCTTGATCTCGAGCGAATCAGGATTGAGGAAAGGACGCATAGCCTCGATGCCACGCAAGTCACCGTTGGCCTTCGAGTAGTTAGCCACCTCGTCGCGTGGGTTCTCAACGAGCCACAGACGGTCGTAATTGCGTACCTCTGCCTCGATGCAGTGGTTGCATGACACCCAGTGGATGGTCTTGCCCTTGATCTTCATATTCGAATTGGCCTGACCTGTCTTTGTCTCTGGCACATATTCGGCATAGATCTCAACGATGTTGCCATTCTCGTCCTTCTTGCAGCAGTTCTCCTCCGGACAGCGTATGATATACGAGTTCTTGAGGCGCACTTCCTTGCCTGGGCCAAGTCGGAAGAATTTCTTCGGAGCATCTTCCATGAAGTCCTCGCGTTCGATCCAGAGCTCACGGCTGAACTCAATCTGATGTGTTCCGTCGGCTTCGTTCTCCGGATTGTTGACCGCATCATATACTTCAACCTCTCCTTCTGGGAAGTTGGTGATAACGAGCTTTACAGGATCAACGACTGCACTCACACGCAAAGCACGCTTGTTGAGGTCGTCGCGCACTGCACTCTCGAAAAGCGACATCTGGTTGAGAGCATCGAAAGTAGTGTAGCCAATCTTGCCGATGAACGAGAGGATTCCCTCTGGTGAATAGCCACGACGGCGGTAGCCACAGATGGTCGGCATGCGAGGATCGTCCCAGCCATTGACAATGCCTTCATTGACAAGTACGAGAAGATTACGCTTCGAAAGCAGGATGTGGGTCAGATTGAGCTTGTTGAACTCTGTCTGACGAGGACGGTTGTCATCAAGTGGCTGATCATCGCCTGCAACCTCCTTTGCCCAATCGACAAAGAGATCATAGAGCGGACGGTGAGGAACGAACTCGAGAGTACAGAGCGAATGGGTCACACCCTCCCAGTAGTCACACTGTCCATGGGTGTAGTCGTACATAGGATAGGCATTCCACTTGTTGCCTGTACGCCAATGTGGGATATTGAGCACGCGATACATGATAGGGTCGCGGAAATGCATGTTGTCCGATGCCATATCGATCTTTGCACGCAACACCATCTTGCCTGGTTCCACATTGCCAGAATTCATCTCCTCAAACAGGCGGAGGCTCTCTTCAACAGGGCGGTTGCGGTAAGGCGACTCAACACCAGGCTGGGTAGGAGTACCCTTCTGTGCTGCAATCTGCTCCGATGTCTGCTCATCGACATAGGCCTTGCCCTCCTTGATGAGAGCCACAGCGAGATCCCAGAGCTGCTGGAAATAGTCGGAAGCATAGAGCAACTTGCCCCACTTGAAACCGAGCCACTCAATATCTTTCTTGATTGCTTCTACGTATTCAGTATCTTCTTTCTGAGGATTGGTATCATCCATTCGGAGGTTACATACGCCTCCATATTGCTGTGCAATTCCGAAGTCAATGGCGATAGCCTTGGCATGACCGATGTGAAGGTAGCCGTTTGGTTCAGGCGGGAAACGGGTCTGTACACGTTTTCCATTCTTACCTGCTGCAAGGTCTTCTTCAACTTTTGTCTCTATGAAGTTCTTGCTTTTCTTTTCAACTGTTTCAGAAAGTTCCATAATTCAACACTATTATTTTAATAATTCCAATAATTGCGCGAAAATAATAAATTATGATGAATTATTCAACTTTTTCGGATATATTAACAGACAAAGAACACTCATCTTACATGAGAATGCAAGATTATCAATGTGGAGTAATCAAATTTTCTTTAGTTTATGGGGAATGATATCAGAGGTCTATTCCGAGGATTTTCCTCACATCGTCGGTGAGTTTGAGTATTTCGGCATATTCTCCGAAGCACACATTGCTGGTCACATAATACTCAAAACTCTTCTTCGACTCGACTTTCTCCATCGTTGAACGGGCATGTGAGACGAGCAGTTTCCCCATATAGACTACAAGGTCATAGAGGTTGTGTCCACGCACATAGAGATAGCAGTTGTCGCGACTCACTCCAAGTTCGTTGCATCGAGCCTCGTGCCATGTATAGTCGGCATCAGGATATCGTCGCTTCAGACTATTGTGGAAGCGATTGGCACGGTCGCGCAGTATGTTGAGTACAACAGCTCCATCGTTTTTCCAGAACTGCACTGGCACATTGACTGAGAGCATTCGGTGGAAGACGCTCTGTGGAAAGGCTTGCCTGTCGATGTCGGCAAGATAGAGCTGCCATACCATCAGCGGATAGACGATACGGCTGTATTCTTTCAGGAATTTGCAGAAATCAAAATCAATTGTCTGGGGATAGACGGCTTTCTGCAATGCAAGATTCAGGTTTGGACCGAAACAGAAATGATTCTCAAACGAATAGGTATATGTCTGAAGAACATAGTTCTCCCATCGCATGAAAGGCTGCTCGTCGAGATAACGGTAATCAGAGTCGATGGCTATCCAGAATTTCTTGTCGAGAAAGTCGAGATACTGAAGACATTGTGTGCAGCCAGCGGTCATGTTGCCCGTATGACTGCGTGATGAAGAAATGAAACGGAATTTGCCTTGTGGATAGACATGATGCAGAACCTTGCCCCAAAACATCTCGTCGTTCTTGTTTTCAAGATGTATTGCAGCAGTAGCACCATAGAGTTTCAGTTCGGCCTTGAAACGTCGTGATGCAATCTCGTAGAATCGATGTTTTTCCTGATCGTACATTTCTGTCATTCGGTAACTACCAAATCCGAAATAAACACAAGCTTGTCCTCCCATCCATCGGCAAAGATGTTAGGAGAGTGGGTTGTCATGATAATCTGGCAATTAGGGTTGAGCTCGTTCATCATTGATACGAGCTTGTCCTGCCATTCGATATGAAGGGAGATTTCTGGCTCATCAAGGAGCAAGACATTTGGCTTATCTTCCATAAGGAAGAGGGTGAACAGGAGAAGGAGTATCTGCTTCTCACCTGCACTCAATCGTTCCAATGGTATTATTGTGTCGTTCTTCTTGAAGATGATGCGGTTCATGTCATCGATCATTATGGTCTTGTTGGTCGAACTGAACAGCATATTGATCATCTCGAAGAACTTCTCGATTCTGGCTTGTTTTGCCAATGCCGAATGAAGGTCCTTGAGCATTCCAAGTCGGTAGTCGGAGAAGCTATATACAGAAGGCGAACGCTGATAGATCACAGAATCGAGCGACATGCCAAGCTGCGACAATGTCGATTTCTTTGAAGCCGGCATGTCGAAGGTGCTGACGTAGTGGAAGCACGAAACTGATTCGAAACCACCGAAGGCAGGAGAATGAACCACCTGCTTGCCGTCATAATACATCTGACCGCCAACGCTGGTCTTGACCATGATCTTCGCCTTTAGTTGCTTGATGAACTTATCGTCCTTGGTCAGCACGGCACGGATAAGATTGAGCATAGTGGTCTTACCGAAACCATTCTGGCCAACGACAATATTGATGTTCTTGTCAAGATTGTGCCAACGCAGGGTGGTGTCACCCCACATTGACTCAATATAAATATCTTCAATATAAACCGACATCTTTTGTTTATTTGATGACTGATTGATAATGACTTGATTAATGATGGAAGAGACGTACTCCTGTGAAGCACATCGCAATGCCGTACTTGTCGCAAGTGGCAATAACATTGTCGTCACGCACGCTTCCGCCTGCTTCAGCAATCCATTGCACACCGCTCTTGTGAGCACGCTCGATGTTGTCGCCGAATGGGAAGAACGCATCACTTCCGAGGCTCACGCCCGAGAGGGTCTCAAGCCAAGCCTTCTTTTCTTCGCGAGTGAGCACTTCTGGCTTCTCCGAGAAGAAGTTCTGCCATACGCCTTCTGCCAATACATCCTCGTGGTCATCGCTGATATACACGTCGATAGTGTTGTCGCGATCAGCACGCTTGATGCCTTCCTTGAATGGGAGAGCCATTACTTTCGGATGCTGACGCAAGTACCAGATGTCGGCCTTGTTGCCTGCGAGTCGTGTACAGTGGATGCGGCTCTGCTGTCCTGCACCGATACCGATGGCCTGACCGTCCTTGACGTAGCACACAGAGTTCGACTGGGTATATTTGAGCGTGATAAGAGCAATCATGAGGTCGCGACGAGCTGCATCAGGAATCTCCTTATTGGCAGTAGGGATGTTCTGGAAAAGAGCATCGTCGTGAAGATTGATCTCGTTGCGTCCCTGTTCAAAGGTAACACCGAAGACCATCTTGCGCTCTACTGGAGCTGGCTTGTATTCAGGATCGATCTGGATTACGCAATAAGTACCCTTGCGCTTTGCCTGAAGCACTGCGAGAGCCTCTGGCTCAAAACCTGGAGCGATGACACCGTCGCTCACCTCACGGTTGATGAGCTTGGCTGTAGCGAGGTCGCACACATCGCTCAATGCGATGAAGTCGCCAAACGAAGACATACGATCAGCACCACGGGCACGAACGTATGCACAAGCGAGGGGAGAGAGTTCGTAATCATCGACAAAATAGATCTTCTTGAGAGTGTCGTCCAAAGGCAAACCCACGGCAGCACCAGCAGGCGATACATGCTTGAACGAAGTAGCAGCACAAAGGCCAGTAGCTTCCTTCAGCTCCTTGACAAGCTGCCAGCTGTTGAATGCATCGAGAAGGTTGATGTAGCCAGGCCGGCCGTTGTAACCGCGGGTATGATTGAAACAACCGCCCTCCATGAAGATGCGCGATGGCTTCTGATTCGGATTACAACCGTACTTAAGTTCGAGTTCTTTCATTATTATGTATTTTGTGGCAAAATTGCCTCATTTGATATTTTAATTAGAGCAACAAAGTTAATTTTTTTCTGCGAATTTCACAAGTGAAAACACTTTTTTTTCACATTTTAAATTATTTTTCCATATAAACGTTCTTCGTTTCCCAAAAAGTTATTATATTTGCAAGTTAGAGAAAACATCACTCAATAGATACTACCGTGTTTTTGAAAGATTATCTGATTCGACAATGCAATAAGCTTGACCAAAGCTATTGGGCGCTGAAACCTCGCAAACGCCGTATTGTGGGGTGGAGTGCCTTGCTCATTTCTGCCATTCTGATCATTACGGGTGGCTACCAGTTCTACAACCTCGGCAAGTACCTCGGCCAGCTGTGCCAAGGCGCTTGGGTCACTGTGACAGAAGGCGAGGAGCAAGAAGAGGAATTCGTAAATGCTGACGAATGGACATACGAAGGCAAGCATCGCGAGTTTCCTGTACAGGAGAAGGACCCGAAGCGCAACGTTAAGCTCTCACGCGACTTC
>SAMEA3663186__coassemble_172_pt1 | contig 11351 bp, 7 predicted proteins | sample SAMEA3663186__metabat2_high_PE_009 | metagenome-assembled genome bin SAMEA3663186 (sample SAMEA3663186) | pig gut metagenome | biome: pig gut; feature: pig-associated habitat; material: faeces | place: Denmark | collected 2012
TTGGCTCGTTGCCAGGAGTAAGGTTGATGGTTGCCTCGATACCGAAGGCATATTTGATGAGGGTGAAGAGATTGCACATCAGCAATGCCTGACGCACGAATCCCATGACAAGGCTACAAAAGGCAAGGAGGTAGATGCTGTCGGTATTGGCACAGAAGAGACTCAACACCATCAATAGGCAGAAGCCAATGATGAGCATGAGTTTCTGTCGGCGGATACAAACCAGCTGATAGAAGAATGGCGAGAACGCCGCCATGCCCACCGATGTGGCAAAGCCCACGAAGGTGATGTGTTCCGATTGTATGCCCAATCCACCTATCGTTTCAGCCGAGTTGGCAGAATAGACGCCACTTACGGTCATGATAGGGATGAAGAGCAGCAACAGGAACAGAATACCCAAAGGCTTGGGCACCCAGTCGTAGAACGGAAAATTTTTTGGTAATACTTTCATTTATCTCTATTATTACCCGATAGCTTTACAGTTCAGCCTTTACAATTACCATCATTCCAGCAGCCAGACGGTCATTGTCCTCCTTGCTGAGATCAACAAAGTCGATACGTACAGGTACGCGCTGCTGAATCTTCACGAAGTTACCTGCCGAGTTGTCGGTTGGCACAAGCGAATACTTGGCACCAGTTGCACCAGAGATGGCAGTCACTTCGCCAACGAACTCACGATCGCTGATGGCATCGACTGTCATGCGCACTTTCTGGCCAATGTGGATATTCTCGATCTGTGTCTCCTTATAGTTGGCAATAACCCACTTCTGGGTATTAGGCATGATGTATGTGATGGTCTGGCCTGCATTGACCAGCTGACCTTCTTCAAGGGCACGTCGGCCTAACTTGCCATCGCATGGTGCAGTCACAACGCAATACGAGAGATTGAGCTTTGCCATTTCCAATGCAGCTGTCATACGTTCGATGGCTGCTTCTGTGTTTGCCTTGCGTGTCTTCACCTCATTGACTCCAGAAAGAGCAGCTTTCTTCTGCTTCTTCACTGCATCGAGTTTGCGCTGTGTTGCTGCATATTCAGTCTCATACTGTTCGAGCTGGATAGGAGTAGCGGCATTGCGCTCCACGAGGTTGCGGTAGCGAGCTACGTCCTTCTGCAACTTCTCCATACGAATCTCAATCTCTGCAATGCTTGCATCATATACTGTAGCCGAAGTCTGTGTGGTGCTCATTGTGGCATCCAGTACTTCTGCACCAGCAAGTGCGTCTTTGAGAGCTGCTTCAGCTTCCATCACACGGATGCGGTATTCGCGGTCATCAAGCACAAGGAGCGTATCGCCCTTCTTGATATCCTGATGCTCGGTGAAATAGATCTTCTTGATATAACCCGATGCACGGAGGTTGACAGGCGAGATATACTGCTCGATCTGTGCATCATTGCTTGATTCGTTACTGCGATAGTCAATGAGCATCATGATCATCTTCAGTACGCCATAGAGTACGAGACCTATACCTACGATGCTCACCACCCATTGACGCACTCTCTGCTTGTTGATTCTCTTGGTTTTCTTCTCGAGGACAATTCCCTCTTTATTGTTTTCCTGTGACATTTTGTTTCTGAATTTTTATTGTTTATCTTTATTAAGGGAGATGAAGGTAATAAACAAGATAAAGGACAATAGTTGCATTTCTTATGTGAAAGATAAAGTTTAATACTACTAAAGACTAAATCATCTATCTTTCTCTTCTTTCACCTCTTTATCTTTTTCATCTTCAATATTTTAATATAAGAGTGTCTCAAGCTTTCCTGTATATTTTAGAATCTGCAGGTTCGACACCATATATTCATAATGTGATGTGAGATATGAGTTTTGAGCGTCGCTCATGCTCATCTGATCTGTCAAGACCTCAACCATTGATACGATGCCTTCCTTGTATCTGTTGTAAGTTACATCGTAGATATTTTCAGCGAGTCTGTAGTTGTCGCGCTGGCGGAAATAGTTGCGCTGGTTGTTAGTCAGATCCTTCACAGCATTGGCATAATTTGTCTGCATTCCCTTAAGGGTGTTCTCGAAGCCAAGTCGGGCTGTCTCTGCATCTATCTTTGCCTTGCGCACCTTCGAACGTTTCTCAAAGCCGTCAAATACAGGTACTCTAAGAGAGATGCCTATGCCGTTTGAGTTGTACCAGTGATTGGCTTCTGTGTCGTGGAACCAGTTCTTGAACTTGTCAGAGTAGGCTGTGTACATGACATTGCCTGTAAGAGCCAAGGTAGGCAAGTAGCCTTGCTTTGCGAGCTTTGTCTGCTGGTCGGCAAGCGTCACCTTCTGCTGCATCAGCTGTAGCTCATACATGTTTTCGTTCAGACCCGACATTTCAGCAGTTTCTACTTCATCAACGCTCTTGGCTATGACCTCAATCTCTTCTTCTGCAGGATAGTCGAGAATATACTTCAACATGTTGTACTGCTTGGTGAGCATAGCCTGAGCATTGGCCGACTGGATTTGTGTGCTCTCGATGCGAACATTGATACGCTGCAGGTCAACTTCAAGAGCCATTTGGTTGTCATAGAATGCCTTAGCAATTTCCTTTAGCTCTTCAAATCGCTTGATGTTGTCGTCGATGATACCGATCTGCTCTTTGGTATTCTGAATCAGATAGTAGATGCTGGCAATCTGAATGATCAGGTCTTCGCGAGCCTTCTCATACGAGAGTTCGTTCAGACGAGCCATGGTGCGAGACAGATCGACGGCTGTATAGGCCATCTGGCTGTAAAGTGGCATCTGGAGCTGAAGTCCGCCAGCGGCATTGAACTGAAGTGTCTGTGTCACGTTGTACTGCTTGCCGTAGGCACGTCCGTCTGTTACCGACACTGGAGGATCGAAATTGTCATTGAAGCTGCCTACCAGATTGATTTGAGGCAAAAGCTTGGCACGATTCTCACTGATGGTTTCCTTCGCCTTATTTACCTCATTCTGAGAGGTGCGGAGCGAGAGGTTGTTCTCAATACCTATCTGCAGGCACTCCTTCAGCGAGAGTGTCTTTTGAGCCATAAGCTGCAAGCTCAATGCAAATAGGGGTAGAATGAATAATTTTTTCATCAATTTGCCTTGTTTTATAGTTTCTTTATCAATTATTTTCTAAAAACGAATGCAAATTTATGCAATTTTTCCGAAATATTCAAATACAAACATTCATATTACCCCTATATATGACTTTTGGTAAATTATTATAGCATTTTAGAAAAATTAGTATATACCGAAGTTGACAAATTTGAATTCTATTTCTTTGGCTCAATATGCAGCATGATGTGTGTGCCATTGCCAAACTCATGTTTGAGAGACTTTTCGATGGAATTGGCGTGAATGTGTGATTCGGCAAGTGTGACGTCTGAAGGCATGCGCAAATGCATTTCAATGGCTATGATGTTGCCTATGCGTCGGGTATGAAGCTTGTGGATATCGCTGACCAATGGATCTTGGTATGCAATCTGTTCGATTCTATCTTCAATATCTTTAGGAAGACTTTCTTCAAGCAATTCGCCCGATGCCTGGCGGATAATCTTGAATGCTGTGACGATGATGAGTATGCACACAACGATAGCAGCTATAGGGTCTAGAATTGCCCAATTGTTGCCAAGCATCACAGCACTACCAATACCTACTGCAGTGCCTATCGATGACAATGCATCGCTGCGATGATGCCAGGCGTTGGCTTCAAGAGCCTTCGAGTTCTCCTCCTTAGCAACTTTGCGCGTTGCTCTGAATATCCATTCTTTGAGTACAATGCTTAGTATTGCAGCCCAAAGAGCAATGATGCCTGGAGATTCAAGCTGGTTTCCCTGCATGACGTAAATTATCTTCTCTATTCCATCCCATCCAAGCATTACGGCTACTACAGCCAATGCCATTCCAATGACAGAAGTGGCAAGCGTCTCGTATTTGCCATGGCCGTAGTCATGATCATGGTCAGCAGGCTTGCTGCTCAACCTTACAAAGACAATGACTATGATATCAGTGAGAAAGTCACTCAGCGAATGGATGGCATCGGCTATCATTGCAGCAGAATGACCCAGTATTCCCGCAATAAACTTGAACACAAGAAGCACTATGTTGACAATGCTTCCTGCAAGTGTGATTCTGTATATACGACGATCGCGTGGTTGCATATTACCTCAGTTACTATTTTTTGGTTGCAAATTTATGTTTTTTATGGCAATTTCGGGCAAAAAATTGGCTGTTTCTGTTAATTTTGCCGGAATTATCAGTTTTTGTGCCATATTTTTCTTGTGAGAAATGATGAAACTTCATATCTTTGCACAAACAAAATTCAAATTAATTTCTATACTAACATTTAAACAACTGATATTATGGCAAACAAGTATTCAGGTACACAGACAGAGAAAAACCTTGAGGCTGCATTTGCAGGTGAATCACAGGCTCGTAACAAATATTCATATTTCGCTTCTCGTGCAAAGAAGGATGGTTTTGAGCAGATCGCTGCCATCTTCCAGCACACTGCCGACAATGAGAAGGAGCACGCTAAGCTCTGGTTCAAGGAACTTGAGGGTATTGGCACAACTGCTGAGAACCTTGCTGCTGCTGCCGATGGCGAGAACTATGAGTGGACTGACATGTATGATGGCTTCGCAAAGACAGCTGAAGAAGAAGGCTTCAAGGAGCTTGCTGCAAAGTTCCGTCTCGTAGCTGCAATCGAGAAGCGTCATGAGGAGCGTTATCGCGCTTTGCTCCGCAATGTTGAGGCACAGGAAGTGTTCAAGAAAAGCGAAGTCAAGGTTTGGGAATGCCGCAACTGTGGTCATATCGTAGTAGGTACAGAGGCTCCTGAGCTCTGCCCAACTTGCGCTCATCCTAAGGCTTATTTCGAATTGGTTGCTGACAACTATTAATGTTTAATTTAAATATACTATTATGAAAAAGTACGTATGTGACGTATGCGGCTGGGAGTATGATCCTGCAGTAGGTGATCCTGATGCAGGCATCGAACCAGGTGTAGCTTTTGAGGATCTTCCAGAAGATTTCGTATGCCCACTCTGTGGCGTTGGTAAGGATGAGTTCTCTCCAGTTGATTGATTTCTCATATCCTTATTGAATATTAAACCCGTCGTTGCTATGAGTAACGACGGGCTTTTTGTTCGGATTGTTGAACAGGTCGAAAGAACAACATAATGTAATGTCAGCTTCTTCGCTTCACGACAAGCGATACAGCAACAAATATCATGCACATTCCAATTGATTCAACCAGCGAGACGCTTTCACCAAGGAATAAGATACCGAGCACCACGGCAGTTACTGGTTCAAGAGCTCCGAGAAGGGCAGTCTCTGTACTGCCTATGCACTGTATGGCTTTTGCTGTGAAGATGAGCGATATGACAGTAGGGAAGAGACCTAATCCAGCGCAGCACATCCACATAAAAGGAGTCGTTGGTATTGTAAGCGGAGTGTCAAAAGTGAGACGGACAATGTAGATCAAAGAGCCAAAGACGAGCACATAGAAGGTAACAGGAAGTGACGCAATGGTGCGAATCCGGGTCTTATTGAGTCCGACAAGATAGATGGAATATGCAAGCGACGAAGCCATAACGCTCAAGAAACCAATATAGAAGCCATCGTTGTTGCCGCTCGTGCCATCGGTGCGGCAAAGGAGAGCGATGCCAGCTGTAGCAAGTAGCAGACATCCTACGACGAGCCATGATAGTCGCTCATGAAAGCACAATGTCATGATCACAGCCACCAGGATAGGATAGACGAAGAGCAAGGTCGATGCAATGCCGACCGGCATGTAGTTGTAGCTGATGAAGAGCAGAATAGACGATGCCGACATCAGAAGTCCCATCAGAATAAGTTGTGGAAGGTTGTGTCGCTGTACCTTGAACATTTCTGCCAATGGCCTCTTTTTTGAATAGCATTGCCATAGCATCAGCATAGCCATCATCAGGATGGCAATCAAATAACGGAAAAGAAGGACCGAATCGGTATTCATGCCAGCAGCATATAGAGGCTTGGCAAAGATTGGATTAGTTCCGTAAGTGGCAGCGGCCAATGCCGCAAAGATATAGCCTTGAAGTTTCATTAATTTATTATTACTATTTTTTTTCAAAATCACTGCTGCAAAGATATATTTTTTTTACAAATATTGATACAATGTTTAAACAAGTTTTTTCATATTTTGTCATTTCTGTCCTATTTGTTGCATAGATATTATATTTTGCAAAAAAAGTATTTGCATTATTTTCTTCATTTTACTAACTTTGCACCGCAAAAACATAAGTTTTCAGCGCACTTACAATATTAATACTAATACTCTTATTTTAATTATAATACTAACAAAACAAACACTTCAACCCATGCTTAGAAAAAAGGTAATGGAACTCAAGTCTGTATTGATGGCATTGTGCTTTGCATTAATGTCTATGACTGCTGCCGCTCAGGTGACAGTCTCAGGTACGGTCTATGAGACGACTGGTGATCCAGTAATCGGAGCAACAGTCATGGAGAAGGGTACCAGCAATGGTACAATTACCGACATCGACGGTAACTTCTCGTTCAAGGTAGCCAATGCAAATGCTACCCTTGTAGTGTCATACGTTGGTCTTGAGACACAGGAGGTCAAACTCGCTGGTCGTACAAAGGTCAATGTAGAGTTGAAAAGCAATGACGAGCTTCTTGATGAAGTCGTTGTTGTAGGTTATGGTGTCCAGAAAAAGAGCGACCTTGCAGGTGCTTCGTCTTCTCTTTCTGAGTCTGTCCTTAAATCAGCTCCTGTAACCAACCTCGACCAGACATTCGCAGGTCGTGTTACTGGTGTGACTGCCGTACAGACCTCTGGTGCTCCAGGTTCAAGTTCATCGATCCGTGTCCGTGGTCAGGCTACCATCAATGCTGGCGCTGAACCTCTCTATGTCATCGATGGTGTAATCGTACAGTCGGGCGGATCGTCTGGTGCTGACTACGGTTTGGGCGACAAGCTCGGAAATGGTAAGGTATCTACTATTTCACCTCTCTCTACCATCAACCCTGCCGATATCGTAAGCATGGAGATTCTCAAGGATGCTTCTGCAACGGCTATCTATGGTGCTCAAGGTGCCAATGGTGTAGTACTCATCACTACCAAGCGAGGTAAGGCTGGTGAGGCAAAGTTCACTTATGACGGTATGGCTCTCTGGTCTCGTCAGACCAAGCGACTCGACTTGCTCAACCTTCGCGAGTTTGCCGAATATTACAATGACCTTGTTGCTCAGGGCGAAATCTCTAAGCCAGATCCAACTTATTCTGATCCTTCTGTTCTTGGAGTTGGTACAAACTGGCAGGATGCTGTATTCCGCACAGCACTCCAGCATCAGCATCAGATCGGTGCCCAGGGTGGTACTGAAAAGATGAAGTATTACGTTAGTGCAGGTTACATGAATCAGGAAGGTACTATCATTGGTTCTGAATTCAGCCGTTTCTCTCTTCGTACCAATATCGATGCCGAACTCAAGAAGTGGCTCAAAATGGGTGTCAACATCTCATACAGTCAGACAGATGAAGACCTTCTTAAAGCCGATTCTGACGAGGGTATCATCATGTACTCATTGACTACTCCTCCTGATATTCAGATCTATAACATTGACGGAGGCTATTCTTCTGTCAGCAAGGAAGGTTTCACAAGTCCTAACCCTATTGCCATGGCATTGCTTAATGATATTACTCTCGAGCGTCAGAAGCTCAATGGTAATGTGTTCTTCGATGTCACTCCTATGAAGAACCTCACATGGCATACTGAGTTTGGCTGGGATCTTGGCTGGAATCATGCAAAGACCTACAATCCTACTATTCATCTTGGCACTTATAATCAGGACAAGAACGAGGCTCGTGCTCAGAAGAATACCAATACTTTCTGGTCTGTCAAGAACTATCTGACCTATAACGGACAGATTGGCAAGCATGGCTTCACTGCCATGATCGGTCAGGAAGCATGGGAGTCTAAATGGGACTATGCTTCTGTATATAACACTGGTTTGCCAAGCGATGCTGTTCATAATCCAGCTCTCGGTACTGGTGATCCACAGATTGGCTATGGCTTCGGTAGTGCAGCAATGGCTTCATTCTTCACACGCGAGACATACAATTACGACAATCGCTACCTCTTGACTTATACATATCGTTATGATGGTAGTTCAAACTTCGGTCCTAACCAGCGTTGGGCAGGATTCCATTCATTGGCAGGTGCATGGCGTTTCTCTGAAGAGAAGTTCTTCGCCAACATCAAGGATAGTGGTATCATCACCAATGGTAAGCTCCGTATCGGTTGGGGTCAGACAGGTAACTCAAATATCGGTGGATATAAGTGGGGTTCTTCAATGAGTGTGATGGAGACTGGTCTCGGCACAAGCTACCGTCCAAGCAACATCAAGAACCTCGACGTGAAATGGGAGACTCAGGAACAGCTTAACGTAGGTCTCGACCTCAATTTCCTCAACGACCGCATCAACCTTGTTATCGATGCTTACAAGAAGAAGTCTGCTGACATGCTCATGCAGCTCACACTGCCTTCATTCATGGGTACATCGGGCAACGGTTCGTCTGCTCTTGCAGCCCCTTACGGTAACTATGGTGACATCGAGAATAAGGGTATCGAAATCGCTCTCAACACTCGTCCAATTGAGACAAACAATTTCTCTTGGGGTTCAGACTTCCAGGTCTCGTTCAACAAGAACAAGCTGAATAGTCTTTCTAACTCAACTGCTTTGGTTGGCTATGGCCAGTGGACCGATGTTGTATCACGTACCGAAGTGGGAGAGTCTCTTTACAACTTCTATGGCTATGTTGTTGATGGTATCTACACAAGTTTTGACGATATTCTCAACTCTCCAGTAAATACTATTCAGCAGAATAATCCATATAATGTTGATTCTAACGGTAAATACAGCTGGTCAACTGATCCTTCAAAGTATAGCCGTTCGAACACTACATTCGTAGGCGATATCAAGTATAAGGATATCAATGGCGATGGCAAGATCGACGAGAAGGATAAGACCAATATTGGTTCGCCACTTCCAAAGTTCACATTCGGTTGGAACAACACCTTCCACTACAAGCAGTGGGATCTCAACATCTTCATCAATGGTTCTTATGGTAACAAGGTAGGTAACTACAATGCTATGAAGCTCACTCACATGAACTCAGCATGGACCAACCAGACAACTGCAATCCTTGATCGTGCCAAGCTCACTGCCATCGATCCTTCGCAGAGCGATTGGTACAACCATATTGATAATGTACGCGTGAGCAACCCAGGCGCAAGCATCCCTCGTGCATCAATCAACGATCCAAACGATAACGATGCTTGGAGTTCGCGTTACATTGAAGACGGTTCATACATCCGCCTCAAGAGCGCAAGTCTCAGCTATACTCTCGACAAGAAGATTGTTAAGAAGATCGGTCTTGAAAACGTTCGTGCCACTATCACTGGTACCAACCTCCTGACCATCACAGGTTATGATGGATATGATCCAGAAATCGGTGCTTCTACAACAAGCAGCAATGTCTTCGGTCTCGACAATGGTCGTTATCCTTCGCCAACTTCTTGGTCTTTCGGTCTTAGTGTTTCATTCTGATAACTCCTAAATAATTCGAAAATATGAATATGAACATTTCTTTGAAAAAAGCATTAGGAGTTGGTGCAATTCTTACATCGTCACTCCTTGCAACCTCTTGCGACGATTTCCTTGACCGTCCTACAGAGGATAACTATAATACCGAGAACTTCTATGCTTCCGACGAGGCTTGTATCTCAGGTGTCAACTATCTCTACAACTCACCATGGTATGACTTCCAGCGAGGATTCATCAAGGTGGGAGAGGTCTTCTCAGGCAATATGTACCAGGGCAATTCTCCTTATCTGAACTTCTCTGTCAATGGTACCGATGAGCATCTCGTCAACATGTCTTACTCTCTCTGGTCAGAGATCAGCCATTGCTCAACTGTCTATCAGTCAATCAAGAATGCCAATGCATCTGAGGCTGTCAAGAACCAGTGCATGGGAGAGTGCCTTGCATGGAAGGCTATGGCTTATTTCTATCTTGTGCGTTCGTTCGGCGATGTGCCTATCATCCACGATAACTCTGCTACTCTTGCTGAAGGCAACTACAATGAGCTTTCGAAGGTTGAAAAGGCCGATGTCTATGAGTATATCATCCTCACTCTCGAAAAAGCCATGGAGCTTCTTCCAAAGTCATCGGCTGCTGGACGTATCGACTATTATTGCGCAGAAGGTCTGCTTGCCAAGGTTTATCTCACCAAGGCTGGCGTGACTGGTTCGCTCAACAATGATGACCTTGCCAAGGCTGCTCAATATTCTAAGGACGTAATCGACAACTCTGGCCGCAAGCTCATGGACAACTACGAGGATATATTCCGTGGTTCGAATAACACCTGTCCTGAGAGCCTTATTGCATGGCGTTGGACAGTAGGTGCTCACTGGACTTGTCAGAACTCGCTTCAGTCAGACCTCGCAATTGAGGGTATGTGCGAAGTTGGCTCTGTTTGGGGTGGATGGGGTGGCCCATCGGCCGATCTTATGGAGGCATTTGGTATCCTCCGCATTGAGGGTCAGGGTGCTGATGCCCGTCTTGTCGAGTGGCAGAGCCCTGAGAGCCGTGCTGACATCGATACTCGCCGAAAGGCTACAATGATGATTGCTGGTGACAAGTATTCTTACTTCTGGCGTGACAAGGGTGGCTTCGACTATCTCCGTTTCATCTATGATAGCGACTATAATCCTTCTGCTACAGGACAGCTTCAGGGTCCTTGCGGATGCAACAACGTTAAGCATATTTATGGTAATTCTGCCGACCACGTAGCAGAGATGGGCATGGCTGATGGCCGTATGGCATCTGCTCTTGCAACTCATATCCTCCGCCTTTCGGATGTTTATCTTGTTCATGCCGAAGCAATGACTTTGATGGGTCGTGGTTCAGAAGCATCTGCTCTTGCAGCCTATAATGCCGTTCACCAGCGAGCTATCCCTACTGCTGCACCAGCCACTTCACTCACTTTCGACATGATATGGAAAGAGCGTCGTCTTGAGTTCGCAGGCGAAGGTGACCGCTGGTATGACTTCGTGCGTCGTGCCTATTATGATGTCAATGCTTGTATCAATGAACTTAAGTCGCAGCACCGCAATCAGTTGTGGAACTGTGATGCTCTCTATAAGGCATATTATCAGTCGGGTGCATGGGGACTCACTACAGCCGATGGAACAGTCGAGTACAACTTCGATACTCCAGTTCCTAACGTTACAGAGAAGAGCTTCGTCCTTCCTTTCCCAACCGAAGACGTTGCCCTCAATCCTAATGTAGCAAGTGATGCTCCAAGTGTTCACGTCAACATCCG
>SAMEA3663186__coassemble_178_pt1 | contig 11111 bp, 14 predicted proteins | sample SAMEA3663186__metabat2_high_PE_009 | metagenome-assembled genome bin SAMEA3663186 (sample SAMEA3663186) | pig gut metagenome | biome: pig gut; feature: pig-associated habitat; material: faeces | place: Denmark | collected 2012
GACGCTGGAACAGGTTTCTTCTCGTCGTTCTTATAGGTGCGACATTGGTGAGCAGCGAATCTTCTTCAGGACTCAGTGGGATAGGACGCACTTCATTCAGGTTCTCCTTGTCAAATTTCTTGGAAAGGATATCAGTCAGGTCAAGGTTGTCCTTCGTGCGACTCCTTTTCCTGCTTCTGAAAGACAGGTCTTCCACCTCAAGATAAGTGTCAAATTCGTTTACTCCCTTGTTTCCTCCATACACATAGCTTATTGAGGCGTGGTTCTGCTTAGGTATGATGGTGTTGGTCTGCTTGTCCAGTTCGAAGGTCATGTACGAATCCACTTTGCCGAAATCCACGCGTCCCGAGAACATCATCGCCCTGACAACGAAGTCTTCGCCCACTTTGATATATCCTGTGCCCAGTGAGTGGTGTTCGTGTTTAGGCGAGAAGTAGATGACATAGAGCGTACTGTCGCCCGATGCAATGGTGTCAATCTTCTGGTCAAAGCAGTATTTGTCCAATCCTTCATCGGTAAACGGCAGCACATACGACTTGTTCTCATCCGAGCCCTTGAACGAATAGACAGGTAGCAGCACCTGAAATGATTCCCTCAGGAACTTTGCGCCTCGCTTGTAGTTGGTGCGCAGAGCTACAGGCGTGAACTGCAACTGGCAAGGGTTCTGGTAGGAGATGTGATAGACTGATTCGAAGGCTGTTGTCCTTCCCTTATGAGCTTCGAAAGGGAGAATGTTGGTCAGATATTTTCCTGTTTTTCCAATCTGCAGGTTCTGCGACGTACCCTTGATATAGACACGCGCAGAAAGTCGATCCACCACGCTGTCTTGCTGGTAGTTGACATTGCGGTTTATGGCGATGAGCAGACTGTCGAGTGAAGGATTGCCGGTATTGATATGGTCAATGACCTCTCTCGCCATCGACATCTGAGCCATAGCAAGACAGCACACAATCATTGATAATACAAGGCTCTTCACTTATTCTCGGTATTTGCTTTCGGTTTCGTCATCGAGTATGCTCAGGTAGCTGTCGTATCTCGATTGGCTAATTCTATGATTCTTGAGAGCTTCAAGCACAGCGCATCCAGGTTCGTGGGTATGAGTGCAGTTGTTGAAGCGGCAGTCTTGTGCAATCCTGAAAAACTCCTTGAAGTAGTGGCTTGTCTCCTCTTTGCTGAACTCGATGGTGCCGAAGCCCTTGATGCCAGGGGTGTCGATCAGGTATCCACTGTCAGGCTGATCCGACAGTTCATACATCTCCGAGAAGGTTGTCGTGTGCATGCCCTGGTCATGTACGTCGCTCAGCTGAGCCGTCCTTATGTTAAGGTCGGGGAGGATGGTGTTGATAAACGAAGACTTGCCCACTCCACTGTGACCTGAGAGCAGTGTGACCTTGCCCTTCAGCATGTCGCGTATCTCGTCCATTCCTTCGCCAGTAGTCACCGAAATGAGCTTTACCTCATAGCCTATGTAGCGGTAAAGGTAGGCGAGGTTTTCGGCATATTGCAGTTCCTCGGGCGAGTAGAGGTCTTTCTTGTTGATTACTAGAGTCACGGGCACGCGATAAGCTTCAGCAGTAGCCAGAAACCGGTCGATGAAGGTAGTTGAGGTGACAGGGTGAGCAACGGTGACAATAAGCATGACATTGTCGATATTCGACGCGAGGATATGAGCCTGTTTCGAGAGGTTGCTGGCTCTTCTGATGATGTAGTTGCGTCGTTCCTCAATCTTGGTGATAAAGGCACTCCCATCGCTGTTTGGCACTATTGTCACATGGTCGCCTACAGCCACAGGATTGGTAGTTCGCAGGCCTTTGAGGCGGAAGTTGCCCTTGACCTTGCATGGTACGAGGGGTTGAGCTTCATTGCCCAACCCTTCTATCTGGTCAACCTTGACCAGATACCAGCTACCAGTATTTCTGATGACAAGTCCGGTCATCCTATTATACTGACATGATTTCCTTCTCCTTGGCAGCGAAGTGAGCGTCAAGGATCTTGATATACTTGTCGTGCAGCTTCTGCATGTCATTCTCGGCATCCTTCTCGACATCCTCTGGCAATCCGTTCTTGATGTCCTTCTTGAGAGCCTCGATAACATCACGGCGGATATTGCGCACAGCAACCTTCGCATTTTCTGCCTCCGACTTTGCCTGCTTTGCGAGTTGACGGCGGCGTTCCTCAGTCATTGGTGGAAGGCCGATGCGGATTATCTCGCCATTGTTCTCAGGTGTGATGCCGAGAGGCGAGTCGATGATTGCCTTCTCAATCACCTTGAGCATACTTTTTTCCCAAGGAGCGATGACGATGCTCTTTGCATCAGGGCAAGAGCAGTTGGCAACCTGTGTGAGATCCATTGGTGAGCCGTAATAGTCGGCTTTGATGCCATCGAGCAGCTTGACTGTTGCACGGCCAGCACGGATGTGGTCGAAAGTGTCAGCGAGATGTTCAGCGGTGCTTTGCATTTTTGCTTCAGCGTCCTTCAGTGTTTTCTTTACGTCTAGCATATTTCTGTGTTTTTTGTTGTTTGTTCTTTTTTTGGGGCAGTTATGGAATAACTGCCAACGGTGGTTTATCCTTCATAGACAAGGGTTCCGATGCCTTCGCCCTTCATCACTTTGAGAAGGTTGCCGTTCTTGTCCATGTTGAAGACGATGATTGGCAGCTTATTGTCGCGGCAGAGGGTAGTGGCTGTAAGATCCATGACCTTAAGTCCCTTGTGATAAATCTCGTCGTAGGTGATCTTGTCAAACTTCGTTGCTGTAGGATCCTTCTCTGGGTCGGCAGTATATATACCATCGACGCGAGTACCCTTGAGCATTACATCAGCCTCAATCTCGATGCCACGCAAAGCCGAGCCTGTGTCGGTTGTGAAGTAAGGGCATCCTGTGCCACCAGCGAGGATAGCGATCTCGCCCTGTTCCATCACCTCTATAGCCCTCCACTTGCTGTATTGTTCACCGATAGGGAACATGTTGACAGCAGTCAGCACGCGAGCCTTCTGTCCGATGCTGGTGAGAGCGGAACTCAGTGCCAGAGCATTGATTGTAGTGGCAAGCATACCCATCTGGTCGCCTTTTACACGGTCGAAGCCCTTGCCTGCACCACTTAATCCACGGAAGATGTTGCCACCTCCGATGACGATGCCGATCTGGACACCCATTTCAGCCACTTCTTTGATCTGTTGAGCATATTCAGCGAGGCGAACCTCGTCGATGCCATACTGTTTGCTGCCCATGAGTGATTCGCCACTCAGCTTCAAAAGTATTCTCTTGTACATATCAGTTCGTATTATGTTTATGTATGTGATTATTGTCTGACCTATTCAAGCACCCTTATGCCTGTCCGCAAAGTTAGGAATAATTTTTTTGGCAGCCAAATTTTGCAATATATTTTAATAAAAAAAGACCACAACATATAACTGCTGTGGTCCTTTTTATCGTTGAAGAGCTTTTTGCTGCTATTATTTCTTAGCAGAGTAGCTGATCTTCAAAGTCTGTGCCTTACGGAGCTGTGTCTTAAGTTCGGTAACGATACCCATCTTGGTCTCCTTGTCGATCTTGAGCGACACCTGCATCTTAGGCTGGTCTGCTTCCTTCATTGACTGGCGAGCCTGTGTCATCTTTGGCACAACGTTCTCGAGTTCGAGGAAGTCATCGTTAAACTGAATGCGGCTTTCAACACCATACTTCTTGTCCTTTGGACGACCTACGAGAACTGTAGTCACCAAAGATTTGTTCTCAAGTTTCACAACCTGGTCAGCACGTGGAGTGTTGACGTAAACGAGTGGGTTATCTTCACGCATGTGAGTAATACACATGAAGAAGAACAAGATTGAGAACACCAAGTCAGGAAGAGATGAGGTGTTCAATTCAGGCATTCCTCTTTTTTCGCCTTTATTAAATTTACTCATGATAATTCCTCCTTATTAGTATTTAGCGTTAGCCTCTGAAATATTCATTGGATAATAATCCTTGATTGCCTGGATTTCGTCATTATCCAACTCTTCTTCGCTGTAGTTCTTGCCAAACTTTTCCTTAGCCAATTGCTGACGCAATTCGTTGTAAGCGGCAACGAGCTCGTTCTGTACCTTGATGTACATTTCGTAGCTTGTACCGTAGTCAGACTGCAAAGAGATTACGTGCTGCTTTGTAGTCTTGACGTCCTGACCAAAGAATTTGACGAGTTCTGGATTCTTCTCAGGGTTTACAGCATGGAGCTCAGGACCACGGTCGCCAGCGAATTCGCCGGTAGCTGTGATGAAAGCCTTAGCCTTCTCGCGCAGATCCTTTACGTCCGACAGGTTATCGCCGACCATGAGGTCGTTGTTGGCGTTAACGAGCACGTTGAGGATGTTACGCTTCTTGATTTCCATATCTGTCTGCTCCTCTGTCCAACGAGGGAGGAGACGAGTCAAACCTTCATCAGTATCCATAGATGTGACCACGAGGAAGAAGATAAGCAATGTGAATGCCAAGTCGGCACTTGAAGACGAGTTGATACTCGGTGCTTTTCTTTTCTTTCTTGCCATAGGTCAAATCTTATTTCTTAATCAAGTTCTTGATACCACCAGCTACGATGAGAACAACAGTTGCGCCCACGAGGAATACGATTGCGTTGATCCACATGTCAACAACCTTCATCTCTGTAGTTGTGAAAGTCTGAGTCTCACCGTTTACAACGCGTGAGAAACCTTCAGCTCCGCTGATGAAATAGCAAACTGCGAGAATAGCGAAGAAAGCAAGGATAGTAACGAGCGACATGATAGCGCTCTTTGCATCCTGCTGGAGGTTTGTAATGAATGTCTTCACTGCGAAGATAATGAGGGCTGCAACACCGAAGATGATGATGCCGATAGTCCACCAGAGGTAGAGGTCGGTATTAGCCCAAGTACTCTGAACACCACCAGTAGTTGTAAGTTCCTCAACCTGCTCGCCTGCGAAGAACATCACAGTGAGAAGGATTGAAACACCCGCGAGGATCCAGAGCACTATGCTAGAAATTGAAATATTCTTCATAATACTCTTTTACTTTACTACTAGTTATTACTTCTAAAAGTGAACTTGATGATAGAGTCAGTGAGCTTGATAGAAGCATCTTCCATGTCGCTAACGATACCTTCAACCTTAGAGAGGAGGTAGTTGTAGAATACCTGGAGAATGAGGGCAACGATGATACCACCGATAGTAGTGATGAGGGCCACCTTCATACCTGATGCAACGACTGTTGGAGAGATATCACCAGCCTTTACGATATCGTCGAATGCCTGTACCATACCTACTGCAGTACCAAGGAATCCGAGTGATGGAGCAGCTGCGATAAAGAGTGTGATCCAAGAAAGGTTCTTCTCGAGGTAACCAGCCTGAAGTGCACCATAAGAAGTGATGTCCTTGTCGATCTTGTCAAGATCCTGACCCTTCTGAAGGTCAACGAGTGCCTGAGCATAGATAGCTGCGATAGGACCGCGAGTCTTCTTAGCAATCTCGAGAGCCTCGTCAACGTTGCCAGCCTCAAGAGCCTCTTCTACTGAAGAAACGAGCTTGTCAGTGTTAACCTCAGCAAGGTTCAAGTAGATGATACGCTCGATAACGAATGCCATACCAAGGATGAGTGCGAGAGCTACACATGCCATGAAGCCAGGTCCACCATCGATGAAGTATGTCTTAAGAACATGGTGGAAGCTTGCAGATTCAACTGCCTCTTCAGCCTCCTGAGCAAAAACTGGAGCAACCATAGCGATTGAAGCCAGTGTCAAGAAAAACTTTTTCATTGAGTTTGTGTTTTTAATTGTTAAATAAAATAGGGTTTGTTACTAAAGTTATTAAATGATTTCTGTCTGCAAAGTAAGTGTTTTTTTCAATATGATGGTCAAAAATCTCAATCTTTTCTCAAATATCATGCAAAAAATTATGCTTTTTGTTGATTTTTTCCTTTTCTTTATTGAAAATTAAACAGCTTTTTGGCATTTGCCGTTGTCATCTGCGCTACTTCCTCTTCGGTCGTGCCCAGTGCCTCGGCTATGAAATGTGCCACGCATGCGGTGTATGCTGGCTCATTGCGCTTGCCCCTGTGTGGTACTGGCGCGAGGTATGGAGCATCTGTCTCGAGCACTATATGATTGAGCCCGAAGTGCTTCACAATCTCAATCCGATCACTCTTCTTATATGTCACCGTGCCGCCTATTCCGAGCCAGAAGTCGCCCATTGTCATTGCTTCTTCTGCCTGCTCGATGGTGCCGCTATAGCAGTGCAATATGCCTCTGATGCGCTTGCCTTGCCGGTTTGCCTCATTATATATATTATGTAGCAGGTCGATGAATTCTGTCATTGCCTCTCTGATATGCAGCAGCACGGGCAAGTCGTATTCGAGCGCAAGGAGCATCTGCCTTGTCAGCACCTTCTTCTGGTCATCGAGTCTCGACTTGTCCCAGTATAGGTCCAGCCCAATCTCGCCCACAGCCGTGAGACTCTTGTGGTCGCGTCTCAGCAAGCCCTCCATCTCATCGAGCTGGCTGTCGATATCGTCGGCCATATTCTCTGGATGGATGCCGAGTGTGGGCAGCAGCACTTGTTCGTGTCGGCCACACAGCTCCCTTATCATGGCGTATTCCGTGCAGTCGCAGCAAGCCAGCACCATCCTTGTCACCCCAGCCTCCACCGCACGCCCTATCACTTCCTCTGTGTCGGCAGCAAAGTGCTCGTCAATGAGGTGACAGTGTGTGTCAGTAATTGTACTATGCGTATCTGTTGTAAAACTGTCAGTATCTGCAATCATAATCAGAAGTCAAGTGCGTTTTGCATCATTTCGGCTTTTAGTCGTGCCTTCTCGCTCTCGCGGAAGTAGTAGATGATACCGAAAGCCTTGCATTTTTCAATTTTCAGCGCAAATGGCAGGTCATCGTAAGCTTGTTCCACAAGGTTCCAGATGTCGAGTATGATATCATCGACCATCGGCCTCATCCGCGTCACTCCGTCGAGATATTGTGCTACGCTCTCGCGGTAGGTGCGTATGCTGAAGAGGTGGTCGGCGAAGATGTCGTAGTGGACCTTGACCTTTGCGATCGTAGGGTTGTAGATAGGCACGCCGCCTTTCATGGTGCGAGCCTCCTCGCCGGCAATGATCTTCCTTCCCCAATCGATGATGCTCTGCTCGCCTGTCAGGTTAGGCACGGCATTGCTCTCTGGGTCGAGTCCATATCCTGACTTTATCTCCTTCTTCAGCTCACCGCGCATGATGGTCATGTTCAGCACCTGGATGAAGTGCGACAGATAGAGCCTTGCCTTCTGCGTCTCGACCTTGAATGTCTTGTTGAGCTTGATGAAGGCATCGTAGTTCTGCTGGTAGAGTTTCTGCTCTTTCTTGAACTTGTCGAGCAGTGCCGCAATCTCCTGCACGATGCGGAAGTCGATGATCTGCACGTTGTTGTGTTTCGTGGTGCCCATATCGACGATGCGTTTCAGTGCGGCAATGCGCGACAGGTCAGTGTTGGGTAATCGGCGGTAAGGCATGACGTCAGATGTTTCGGTTTTCAAGTTTGGCAGCCAGAGCCTTGAGCAATGCAAGCTTCTCGTCGGCCACGCTGATGGCGCTCAGCTCCTTCATGGCCTTGCCGTGGTAGTAGGCAATCTTTTCGCGGCAAGCCTTTTCGGCACCTGTCTCAATATAGAATGCCTTGATAGCGTCGATCTTCTCTTGCTCACTCATTCCGCTGCATTCAGGGATTTGAGCCGTCTTCTCGGCGGTGATGCGCAGGTATGTCTTCTTGTTGCAGAGGATGTCGCCTCCAATGCGCTTGCCGAAAGTCTTTGGGTCGCCCCAGCAGTCGAGCCAGTCGTCCTGCAGCTGGAATGCCAGTCCGATGTCGGTACCGAAGCGATAGAGGATGTCGGCATCCTGCTCCGAAGCCTCGCCGATGATGGCACCCATCTTGAGCGCGCAGCCCAGGAGCACAGAAGTCTTCAGGCGTATCATCTCGATGTATTCCTCTTCAGTCACGTCGTCGCGGCTCTCAAACTCGAGATCGAGCTGCTGACCTTCGCCAATCTCGATAGTGGTGCGGGTGAAGAGTTCAAGGACTGGGCGCAGCAGTATGGTGCGGGTCTTGGCAATATGTTCGAAAGCCATCGACAGCATGGCATCGCCCGAGAGGATGGCAGTGTTGTCGTCCCATTTGACGTGCACCGTCGGTCTGCCGCGGCGGTCGGGAGCCTTGTCCATCACGTCGTCGTGCAGCAATGTGAAGTTATGGTAGATCTCGAGCCCTAAAGCCGGTCCGATGGCAGGGATGATATCATCGGTAAAGAGGTTTGTGGCCATGAGCACGAGGGTAGGGCGAACACGCTTGCCGCCCGATTCCAAGGTGTAGCGCACAGGGTCGAACAGACGAGGTGCGTTGGTTGAATACACGATGGTGTCGATACCATTCTGTATGATCTGTGAGAGTTCGTCTTGCGAGTACATAGTGATTAGAAATGAAAAACGGAGATTGCCCTATCCAGACAATCTCCTGCTAATATCATTAGATGTTTTTCTAAATTACTGGAGACGGAAGGTAACAGGGAGCACGTACTTAACACGTACCGGTTTACCACGCTGCTTACCTGGCTTCCACTTTGGCATTGCGCTTACAACTCGCTTAGCCTCCTTGGTAAGGTCCTCAGAAGGAGAACGCATTTCCTGAATATCGGTAACCGAACCATCCTTCTCAACGACGAATGAGAGAGTCACACGACCCTGGATACCGTTTTCTGCAGCAAATGCAGGGTACTTGAGGTTCTTCTTGATGAACTGCATGAGGGCAGCTTCACCACCAGGGAATTCAGGCTGCTGCTCAACGACTGTAAAGATTGTGTTGGCATCAGCGTCTTCTTCCTCTTCAGGAGCCTCAACGCTTGAGAGGTCCACGATCTCGACTACGGTGTTAGCGTCGTCCTCGGCGCTCTGCATGTCGATCTCCTCGATTTCAACATCGTCCTCTACGACTGTCAGCTGCTCAATGACATCAGGCATTGGCGGTGGCGGTGGTGGTGGAGGGGTGTTATTCTGCACGGTCATCACGATCTCTTCCTCTTCTTCGTCGATGGCGCTCTGCACACCGAGAGTACTGCGACGTGTAGTGGTGTTGGTCCACTCAAGTCCGATGAAGAGGATCGCAAGAATTCCGACGAGTCCTGAAAGAACGTATGTGCTCTTTCTGGTCTCAAGATTCACTTTCGGGTCTTTCTTGATTTCCATTTTTGTTAGACTGTTTATTTGGTTAAATGTGTTGCAAATGTACTGTTTTTTTTCGAATGGTGCTATAAAAGACTCAAAAATTTAGGTCTTTTAGGGTAAAATATTGCTTTTTTGAATAAAATAGGGTACTTTTGCATAAAAATAATGCATTTAACATGGGCAAAGTTCAGCTTGCACGTATTGCTGTTTCGGCAATGTTGCTTCCCGTCCTCACGTGTTTCAGGGCAGTGGCTCAGGAGGTCGGGCAATACGGCTTTCTCGAGATTCCCGTGTCAGCGCGGGCATCGGCTCTCGGAGGCTGTGCGCTGTCGGTAGTCGAGCCCGAGACATCGCTCATCGACCAGAATCCGGGTTTGCTCTGTAGCGAGATGTCGGGTCAGTGTTCGCTCTCATATATCAATTATGTGGCGGGCATCAACCTTGGTTATGCTTCCTATGCAGGACGCTTCCTTTCTGAAGGCGCATGGGCATGTTCCGCCCGTTATGTCGATTATGGAAAGTTCGACGGCTACGACCCTGACGGCAATTCCACAGGCAAATTTACCGCCAAGGACATCGTCATAGGAGGCAGCGTTGGCTATCCGCTTACCAATAGGTGGAACATCGGAGGCACCCTGCGAGCTATCTACAGCCATTACGACATATATTCGGCATTTGCGATTGGAGTCGATGTAGGTGTCAACTGGTATGATGAAGCCTCGGGCAGCAGTTTCTCGGCTGTGGTCACCAATCTTGGTGGACAGCTCAAGAGTCTAGACGATCATTATCAGCACCTGCCTACCCAGGCAGCTGTCGGCTATAGCAAGGAGGTGGAGCATCTGCCTGTCTGCGTCAGCCTTTCGGCAGTAAGGCTCTTCGACTGGGGCACATCTTTCGCCAAGCATCTCGTCGTCGGTGCAGAATGGATCATCACCGACCGCCTCTACTTTGCTGCGGGCTACAATTTCTCGCATTTCTCGGCAGGCGGCGGCTTCCGCTATCGCGACTGGCTCTTCCAGCTCTCCTATGCCCGCTACAACAGCCTCGATGGCTCGCTTGGCATCGGCATCAGTTATTCCTTGCAGCATTGATCCCTGCATCGTCAGCTTTTTCTTGACCAATAAAGACAGCTTATAATAATAAAAGACAGTCTTAATTATTTATAATGTATATCGACACTACTATGAAGAAGATAACAATAGCCATCGACGGACACTCTTCCTGCGGCAAGAGCACCATGGCAAAGGAGCTGGCACGTCAGCTTGGGTATGTCTATGTTGACACGGGCGCAATGTACCGTGCTGTCACTCTCTATGCACTGCGCAATGGACTGATGGACGAAGTCAGCAAGAACATCGACACCGAAGCCTTGCAGAGCCGCCTTTCCGACATCATCATCACCCAGAGCGTCAATGCCGAAGGCAAGGTCGAGACCTTCCTCAACGGCGAGAGCGTCGAAGGCGAGATTCGCCAGATGCTCGTCAGTTCGTGCGTCAGCCCTATAGCTGCACTCGGCTTTGTGCGCGAGCATCTCGTCGCTTGTCAGCAGGCCATGGGCAAGGAGGGTGGCATAGTGATGGATGGACGCGACATCGGCACAGTTGTCTTCCCTCAGGCTGAACTCAAGGTCTTCGTCACAGCAAGCGACGAGGTGCGTGCCCAGCGCCGTCTCGCCGAGCTGCGTGGCAAGGGCGATGACTCCATCACATTCGAAGAGGTGCTACAGAACGTGCGCGAACGCGACTACATTGACTCACACCGCGACGTCAGCCCTTTGAGACAGGCTCCAGATGCCCGTCTTCTTGACAATTCCGACCTCACAATAGCCCAGCAGAACGAGCTCCTGCTCGCTTGGGCAAAATCAGCAATTGAACAATGAGAATCGAAGTAGATAAAGATTCAGG
>SAMEA3663186__coassemble_179_pt1 | contig 11071 bp, 6 predicted proteins | sample SAMEA3663186__metabat2_high_PE_009 | metagenome-assembled genome bin SAMEA3663186 (sample SAMEA3663186) | pig gut metagenome | biome: pig gut; feature: pig-associated habitat; material: faeces | place: Denmark | collected 2012
CTTGGCAACGGCTGGAGTCCAGATCTGGTCGAGCAGGTTATAGACGTTCTCGCTGGTCTTTGCCATACGGTTTTCGAGCGCTACCTCCGAATAGTTGCTATAGCCCATAAGCTTAGCCTTCTCAATGCGGAGAGCTACAATCTGGCGGCAGATATCACGGTTGTCATATTCGTTGCCCTGTGCACCACGTCCGTAGTAAGCATCGTAGATCTTCTTGCGAAGGTCGCGGTTGCTGCAGTACTGGAGAACTGGATTGCACGATGGACGCTGCATGTTGAACATGTACTTGCCCTCCTGGCCCTTAGATGCAGCCATGGCAGCAGCTGCCTGAATATTTGCCTCTGGAAGTCCGGCAAGTTCCTCTACGTTATCGACTGTGACATAAGTCTCGTTGGTCTCATGAAGGAGATTCTGTGAGAACTGGAGCTGAAGTTCAGAAAGCTTGAGGTTGAGCTGCTTGAGCTGCTCCTTCTTGGCATCGTCAAGTTCAGCACCTCCACGCACGAAGCGCTTGTAGCAGTTCTCGAGCACCTTGCGCTCTTCCTTGGTGAGGATAGCATCGCCACCTTCAGGGTTGACAGTCATCGAATGATGCTTGTCATAAACGGCCTTTACCTTATTGAAGAGAGCCTGGTTCATGTAGATGAAGTCGCTGTGGGCAGACTCCAGTGGAGAGAGCTCTTTCTCAAGGTCGCGCATCTCCTGAGTTGAGTTGCTCGATGAGAGAGGTCCGAAAGTAGAGCTGGCACGGTCAAGCAGTTCGCCCGACTTGTCGAGAGGTGCGATGACATTGGCAAAAGTAGGCTCGTCCTGACAATCGATGATGGCCTGGATCTCTGCCTTCTCCTCCTCCATGCCCTTGATCATAGCCTCACGAAAATTGTCGATGGTGATCTGGTCGAAAGGTGGAATGCCGTAAGGAGTGTTGAACTCCGAGAACAGCGGATTGGTGCTCTGCTCCTTATTGCCCGAACAAGAAGAGAGACCAAGGGCTGCAACAACAGCAGCGGTCATGATGATTTTGTTCATAATTTTGCTTTATTTGGGGAAGTTAAAGAAGATAAAGAAGATAAAGGAGATAAAGACAATAGTTGCATCGTCTGATAATAATAAAGAGAAAAGAGAATACTAACACATTTGTCTTTATCTCCTTTATCTTCTTTATCTCCTTTATCTTCCTTTATTCTCGATAATTCAAGAAAGATACTCATGCATATGAGCTGCAGCACGACGTCCGTCGCCCATTGCGAGGATTACGGTTGCGCCACCACGCACGATGTCACCACCAGCAAAGACATCCTTGACATCCGATTGCATAGTCTCCTCGCTTACGACGATAGTGCCCTTGCGCGAGATCTCAAGACCCTTGAACTCTGATGGGATGATTGGGTTTGGTGAAACACCGATTGCCACGATGACGAGGTCAGCTGGGATAGTCTCGGTCTTTCCCTCGACTGCCACAGGGCTGCGACGGCCTGATGCGTCAGGCTCGCCAAGCTCCATTACCTGAAGCACAGCCTCCTTGACACGTCCGTTCTCATCGGCAATATATTCGATTGGGTTGTGGAGCACGTGGAAGTCGATGCCCTCCTCCATTGCGTGGTGAACCTCCTCGGCACGTGCTGGGAGCTCTTCGAGACCACGACGATAGACGAGAGTGACAGTCTCTGCACCCATGCGCTTTGCTGTACGGGCAGAGTCCATTGCTGTGTTACCACCACCGCACACTACGACATGCTTGCCCTTGAGGACAGGAGTGTCGAAGCCCTGACCGCGACCTGCACCCATGAGGTTGATGCGTGTGAGGTATTCGTTAGATGACATCACGCCGATAGCATTCTCGCCTGGGATGTTCATGAAGCGAGGCAGACCAGCACCCGAACCTACGAAGATACCATCGAAGCCCATCTCGTGGAGCTGATCGTAGCTCACAGTCTTGCCCACGATGACATCTGGCTGGAAGTTGACGCCCATCTCACGCATGATGTTGATCTCTGCATCGACCACGCTATTAGGCAGACGGAACTCTGGAATACCATACTTCAATACACCACCGATCTCGTGAAGTGCCTCGAAGACTGTAACATCGTAGCCGAACTTGACCATATCGGCAGCAAATGCGAGTCCTGAAGGACCTGATCCAACGACACATACCTTCTTGCCGTTCTTTGGAGCACATTCAGGAGCCTGCATGTGTCCGCTTGTGCGCTCATAGTCGGCAGCAAAACGCTCGAGATAACCGATAGCCACAGGCTTCTGCTTCATCTTGAGCTTGATGCACTGACCTTCGCACTGCTTCTCCTGTGGGCAGACACGACCGCACACTGCTGGGAGGCTCGATGTCTGCTTGATGGTCTTGGCAGCCTCAAGGAACTCGCCCTTCTCGATATGCTTGATGAATGTAGGGATATTGATGCCTACAGGACAGCCCTTCATACATGATGGATCAGGGCAGTCGAGACAGCGCTGTGCCTCCTGCACAGCCATCTTCTCGGTGAGACCCTGCTGTACTTCTTCGGTGAAAGTAGTTACACGATATTCTGGTGTCAACTCTGGCATCTTCACACGCTCGATAGCGCCACGCTCCTTTGCTGGGATTGCCTTGCGGAGCTCTTCACGCCATGGCTCATTACGCAGAGCCTTTATTTCTTCAAGTGTCATTGACTTTCTTTTTTCTTAACAATTTAACTTTTCCATAGCCTCTGTTTCCTCGGCCTTGTATGCTTTCATACGCATCATCATCTCGTTGAAATCTACCTGATGAGCATCGAATTCTGGTCCATCGACGCAGACAAACTTTGTCTTGCCGCCTACGGTGACACGGCATGCGCCACACATACCTGTACCATCGACCATGATGGTATTGAGCGAAACGATGGTTGGAACCTCGTACTTCTGTGTGAGGAGGCTCACGAACTTCATCATGATGGTAGGGCCGATACATACTACCTTATCGACCTTCTCGCGCTGGATCACCTGCTCGACACCTGTTGTCACCAGACCCTTCTGGCCGTATGAGCCATCGTCGGTCATGATGATCACCTCGTCGCTGCTGGCACGCATCTCGTCCTCAAGGATGATGAGATCCTTGGTGCGGGCTGCAAGCACCACGATGACCTTGTTGCCAGCCTCATGCATAGCCTTCACGATAGGAAGCAGAGGAGCCACGCCTACACCACCACCGCAGCACACTACGGTGCCGTAGTTCTGGATGTCGGTAGCATGACCGAGAGGACCTACGACATCGTGGAACATGTCGCCCTCATTGAGCTGAATCATACGAGTAGAGCTTGCGCCTACTGCCTGAACTACGAGCGTGATAGTGCCACGCTCAACGTCGCTGTCAGCGATGGTGAGTGGAATGCGCTCACCTTTCTCGTCAAGACGTACGATCACAAAGTGACCAGCCTTGCGACTTCTCGCGATGAGTGGTGCCTCTACTTCGAAACAAGCCACCTTCTCGCTGAACATTTTTTTGCTTACAATCTTGTTCATTTCCAATAATTATTGTGTTTATTAATTGCTTTCTGAATTAAAACAAACCTGAAAATGCTTTAATTTTACCTTAAAAGACACGCGCAAATATAAACATTTATTAAATAATGACCAAATTTTCTGCAACGTTTTGATGGCATTTGAGAGATTTTTACTATATTTGCGCACGTATATTATAAATATGATAAGACTCTTTTACACGATTTTGGCATTTTGTGTAGCAATTTTCGCTGCCAATGCCCAAAACAATAGCAATGTGAACAAGGACAAAAAGCGACCTACCGTAGCTTTGGTCCTGGCTGGTGGCGGTGCCAAGGGCATGGCTCATCTCGGCGCGATCAAGGTGATCGAGTCGTGCGGTATTCCTATTGACATAATCGTGGGTACTTCGATGGGCTCAATCGTGGGAGGTCTATACAGCATTGGATACACGTCGGACGAATTATTGGAGATTGCACGCGAGACCGACTGGCTCAACCTCATACTCGACAAGCCCGACTTCGGCAGCGAACTGCTCACGGCAAAAAAGAACAACGAGAACTTTCTCCTTCGAGTGTCGCTCGACCGTTCACGCGTGCTTTCGAGCACTGGCGGCGGTGGCATCATCGACGGCAGGAACATCTCGCTGCTGTTCAATCATCTCACCGACGGACTGCCCGACAACAGCGACTTCAGCAAGTTCCCTATCCGCTTCGCATGCGTAGCTACCAATGCCGTCACGGGCGAGAAACATGTGTTCCACGAGGGCAATCTCGTCACGGCTATGCGAAGCAGCATGGCCATCCCATCGGTGTTTACTCCTGTCAAGGTGGACGATGCGACTCTCGTCGATGGCTTTGTGGTCGATAACTATCCAGTGGATGTGGCACGAGATATGGGTGCTGACATTATCATCGGCGTTGACCTTGTGACTCCCATGACAGAAGATCAGCTCGCCAACAGCGCATTCGACATCATGATGCGCATGCTCGACTTCAACAGCATGGAGCTCTACAAGGCTAACAAGGAAGATACCGACATCTATATCCCAGTCAATACTGAAGGCTACACTGCAGCAAGCTTCTCTGCCGCAGCAATCGATTCGCTCATTGAGAGAGGCAAGGAAGCTGCCGTGGCTAATATCGATTCGCTCTACAGACTTGCAGAACATCTCGGCATCGACCAGTCGGCAGGCGTAAGCCGCACACGCATGAGCTGCGTGAATTACTGCACGAGCAATGCCGATGTCCATAAGGAGATTTATGATGAAGCCGACGAAGATGTCAGCATCATCAAGACCGACAGCCTTGGCATGATCGACTTCACAGAGACACTGAAGAGCAGCTACCACTTCGCAAAGCATGTGTTCCAGCACGGAGCGCTCAGCCTTGGATGCCGTTTTGACAATCAGGAATATGCGGCGATGCAACTGTCAATCGATGCGCGCCTGCTGCGAAGAAGCATGATCGACTTGAATATCTACGGACGTCTGGGTGCAAGGATGGTGGGTGGTATCTCGATTGCTCATATCTTCAAGAACGAAAGCAAGATAGAGTCGGGCTACTCTTTTGCCAAGAAAGATATGTCATGCTACTTCAAGGGCTTCCGCATTGCCGATTTGAGCGATTATCATCAGCGCTTCATCATGCGCTACAAGAAAGAATATAATAAGGTGGGATATTCATTAGGGCTGCGATACGATGTGGACCGATACCGCAATCTCCTTTTCCATAAGGATGTGGCTGTCATAGCTCCCGATCTGAACAAGGAGAAATATTTCACCTATTTCGTAAAGGCAGAGTTCAACAACCTCGACTCTCAATATTTCCCGACACGAGGCACTCAAACCGAAGCAAAGGCTGAGTTGATATCGAGCAACCTTTATGAGTACCACAACTACGCCATGTTCCCTGTCTTCACATTCAAATGGCGCACGTCGTTCTCTCCCAACCGTAGGTTCTCGTTCATACCTCATGCGTCAACACGCATCATCTGTCCGGGTGATGCTCACGTACCGTTTGCCCTTAAGAACTTCTTCGGAGGTCTGCACAATGGCCTGATGAAGGATCAGCAGATGGAAGTGGCAGGCGTGCCGTTCCTCGAGATTGTAGATTCAAAGGCGGTCAATGTGGCGGGCTTCGACTTGCAGCAACGCATGGGTGGCAACCACTTCATCGTGGCGAAATTCGACGCTATGTCACTCTGCAACAACATCGACCATGCGCTCGACAAAGAGGCTCTCTTCTGGGGTTGCAACCTCGGCTATCACTACCGAGGCGTGGCTGGTCCAATCTCTCTGATCGGCACGTGGAGCAATCGTACTAAAGAAACAGGAATTGTTCTTAATGTAGGTTATTATTTTTAATGATATGATAAATCCAAGAAACATCGAAATCAAATCATACGATTATGAATTGCCCGATGAGCGAATAGCCAAGTATCCGCTGGCCGAACGCGACCAGTCAAAACTGCTCATCTGGAGAAATGGCGAGATAGAACAGAAACATTTCTTCGACCTGCCTGATCAGATTCCCGCAGGCAGCCTGATAGTGTTCAACAATACCCGCGTGATTCAGGCCCGACTGCATTTCCACAAAGAGACAGGTGCCCTGATCGAGGTGTTCTGTCTTGAACCTGAAGCTCCGCGCGACTATCAGCAGAACTTCGCTTCAGAACATGAATGCACGTGGACATGCCTCGTGGGCAATAGCAAGAAATGGAAGGATGGCGCTCTGTCGCAGACTATTACAGTCGATGGCGAAGAGGTGGTTCTGAACTGCGAACGTGCCAGCGTCAATGGTGCTTCGCAGAAGATTCATTTCTTCTGGGATAAGCCAGTGAGCTTTGCCAAGATTCTCGATGCCATAGGCGAACTGCCTATACCGCCATATCTGAACCGTGCGACCGAAGAGAAAGACAAGCAGACCTACCAGACTGTCTATAGCCGCATCAAGGGTTCTGTGGCAGCCCCTACTGCAGGCCTGCATTTCACAGAAAAGGAGCTTCAGGCTCTGCGCGACAAGAATGTCGATCTGCAATATATCACCCTGCATGTGGGTGCAGGTACTTTCAAGCCTGTCAAAAGCGACACTATCGAAGGCCATGACATGCATACGGAGTTCATCTCGGTGCCAAAGTCGGTGATCGTGCGAATAGCCGAACATCTCAAGACCAGCGACTCCCCTCTCGTGGCAGTGGGTACAACATCGGTGCGCACTCTCGAAAGCCTTTATTACATAGGTAACAAGATTGCCAAGAATCCTGAAGCTCATGCCGAGGAACTGGTAGTACACCAATGGGAACCTTACGACTTCTCATACACAATGACAGAGGTCGAGGCTTTGGAACAAATCATTGCCTATTTGGAGCGGAATAATATGGATAATCTTGTGACTGCCACTCAAATCCTTATTGCTCCGGGATTCCAGTACCGTCTGGTCAAGACCATCGTCACCAATTTCCACATGCCGCAGAGCACGCTCCTGCTGCTCGTGTCAGCTTTCATCGACGGTGATTCGCTCGAAGGTCCAAACTGGCACCGCATTTATCAATACGCACTGAACAATGAGTTCCGCTTCCTTTCGTATGGTGACTCAAGCATTTTGTTCAGATAATTCTGGTAATAAACAATTTGAAATACAATGAAAATAGGTGATAAAGTAAGATTTCTCGACTCAATAGGAGGAGGCAAAGTATCAGGCTTCCAAGGTTCGAATATCGTGTTGGTGGAAGATGAAGACGGATTCGAAATACCTACTCTCATCACTCAATGCGTAGTGGTGACCGACGAAGGCGATGCACGTGCAGCAGGTCATGCCCCCATTCATGAGGCTCCGCTGACAGAACGTGCTCGTCAGATTGTCGAAGCCAAAACCGAGAACATTCGACTTGAAGAAGAAAACCGTATTCTCAAGGACGAGATATCTCGCCTGCGTGCCGAGATTGACCAGCTGAAACTCGCTTTGCTCAAGGCTCAATACAACAGCAACCCGAAAGATATTGCCAAGGGAAAAGCCAAGAATAACGAGAACCAGCCACTGAAAGCCCTCGATGGCAGTCTGTTGCCAGGCGTATTGCGAAACGGTATCATCGAAGTCGATCTGCATATCAACGAGCTGCTCGAGACAACTTCTGGCATGGACAATGCAGCTATCCTGAAATACCAGCTCGGTGTGTTCCGCAAGACAATGGATACCTACAAGAAGTGCAAGAACCAGCGCATCGTGTTCATACACGGCAAAGGTGAGGGAGTATTGCGCCGTGCCCTGATCGACGACCTAAAGCTGCGCTACCCTCTCTGCACCTATCAGGATGCCTCATTCCAGCAATACGGCTTCGGAGCAACAATGATTACAATTCATTGATGGCTGAATACTGTTTGCTGTAATCAACATCAGAAGATCAACGTCCCATTCCGCATCCAGGACGAACCATCTCACGTTCAGAGACGACATAGTTTGCGCGATATTCAGCATTAATATCGCGTATTTCTTTTCGTCCTTCTATATAGTCTTTATACATCTCTTCGACATCGTTGCTATAGAAATTATCGCAACCCTCTTCGCTATCTTCCAAACTACGGCGCACTATCTCGATGCGCTGTTCACGTGTTGTATCTTTAATTAATATACTCATAATTGTATTTGTTTTATTCTGCACAAAGTTAACTAAAAAAATCATCAAACACTTTGTTTTGCAATTATTTTTTATCAAAATCCTACATAATTTTGGATTTTACGGAAATTATTCCTATATTTGCGACAAAATTTAATTGCCAAATATGGGAACACAGGAAATAAAGCTGTCAGATTTTATTGATTTTAATCGAGTGAACAAGTCGCTCGTATCTTCGATCTACGAAGAATATTATGATAATGGAATGGAGTGCATGTATGTACTTGATCTTTTGAAAGGTCAGGTCGCTGATTGTGGCCATCCTTTCAATATCCTCAAAGAGAATAATTATGAAAGTCTGGTAACTATTTCCCCTTTGACCGACTTTGTAGATAGCATAGTGGCAAATGCTTATCAAATCTATGACAGCCGCCGTTTGAGGAGAAGTTTCAGCAAGGAACGTTTGCAAAGGAAACTGAGGGAAGTGAATTTCTATCAGTTCATTGCGCGCAAAAAATCGGGCAATAACGAGGTTTCAGTGATTATGTTCACTTTCTTTCCAATCGACGATGATCACAATCTCATTATTTTGGCAAAAAGAGATGTCACCTCTACTCTCGAGTATGACATCTTGACTGGCGGACGAAACCGCATAGGATTCTTACATCTTGTTCAGCAGAGACTCAGAAACAGCACATCTACTGACGAGTATTCTATGGTGTTCTTCAACATTCAGTCACTCCATCATATCAATGTTCTGCATGGTATCACAGCTGGCGATACCGTACTCCAGCATTTTTATTCGACATTAGGCAATTCTAATCTCCAACCTGTAGCCTATGCGCGTGTCGAAGCCGATCATTTTTACGCATTGGTTCCGCGAAGGCAGGTAACGGAAGACAACATCCATAACCTTTGCCGCCTGGAGACAACATATAAGGACAAGACCATCCCTTACCATTGCGTCTGCGGTATTTATCACCTGACAAGCTTGAAAGAATTGCCTGCCAACATGTGCGGTAAGGCAAATGTGGCTGCCAACTTCGTGAATGATCCATTCAACAAGCCTTGGAAAGAGTTTGATGAAGAGCTTAGCAAGCGTTATATTTCCGACAGTGAAGTGATTGACCGCCTCGATCAGGCTTTAGCAAATAATGAGTTTGTACCATACTATCAGCCTATCGTCAATGTGCGAACAGGACGTATAGAAATGGCCGAAGCCCTTGCCAGATGGATTTCTCCCGAATATGGATTTGTGTCGCCAGGCTATTTCATACCTTCACTCGAAAAACATGGAGGAGTTTCGCGAGTTGATATGTCAATAGCCAACCAGGTCTTTGAACTACAGCGAAGCCGATTGCGTGAGGGCAAAAATGCTGTGCCTATCGATGTCAACGTTTCATGGGTGGATTTTGGAGATGCCAGTTTTGTCAACAATCTCATCAATCATCTGCAAGACGAGGAGGTCACGTCCGACTTGTGCCGCTACGAGATTACCGAATCTACAATATCTGAATTGTCCGAAAGCAACTCAAAGATTATCGATTTATTCAAGCAGTATAAGGCCAAGCTTCTGATCGATGATTTCGGACAGGGCTATTCGTTCTCAACTATGCGCGATCTCGATTTCTGCATCGTGAAACTCGACAAGTCACTCATCGATAAATTAGGAACCAACCGCAAAGCCGATCTTTTGGTCGATACATTCATCGGAATGTTCCATAAGATGGGCGCAAAAGTTGTAGCTGAAGGTGTCGAGAAACTTCAACAGGTCGAATATCTTCGCCGTGTGGGATGCGACTATATCCAAGGCTACTATTTCTATCGCCCTATGCCCCAAAGCGAGTTCATTGCATTGCTAGATAAGGAAGCTGAAATGCAACCTATTCAGGAAGAAAAAGCTTCAGAACAGGTTTGGGTAGAGCGTGAAATCCTTGAGGCTCAATATGACCAGCTGAAGAAAAGCAATGAAGAGGCTGCCTGCCTGAAAGCACTTCTCGACAAAGAACATATATTCGTCTTCGAATGGGATGTCGAAACCCATATCGATAACTGTCCTGACAGCTTTGTCAAGTTGTACAACATGCCGTCAAACGAGGTTCCCAACATGCCTGAAGTTGCGGATCTCTGTCACCCAGAAGACCGCGAACGTTTTCGTAATTTATATTATAGGGCAGCCAGTGGCGAACGATCTGGCTTCGATTATATTCGTATCATCAATCCTGATGGTAATAGCTACTCGTGGTATCGTAAGACATTCTATACCATCTTCAATCAGGAAAACAAGCCTTACAAAGTCATCCTTGCAATGCAGAACTGTTCAGAGAAGTACAACAATCAAGCTCTCTTCACACGTAATGACCTGCTTGTGCGACAGCAAGGCATCATTTCTTTCGGCTACACACTCGAAAACGATACCGGTTCTTTCTCTTTTTTATCAAAAGAAGGTATCGTCAAGAACTTCACTATTCCAAACTATGTGGCTTCATCCGAAACAACGAGCGAGACACATGACCAAAAACAGGTTGCCAATATTATAAGGAAGATTCTTGCCGACAAAGAGACAAAATCTGGCTATATTGACCTCTGGAGCAACCGCTTCGGAATGAATATCCGTGCGCATTATGCAAAGGTGGAGAGTGAATATGGCAACACCTACGCTATTGTAGGTCAGGCAGAAGATGTCAACCGAACAAAGGAGAAATTGAGCGAAACCATTGCTAATCAGCAGACTCTCATTTCCATGACTGAAGGATTGAGAGCAATCTATAATTCTATAGCAACTCTCAATCTTGTCGATGGCACTTCGCGTATCCTCATGCTCGACATTGAGCATTCACATGTTTTGAATTCAGATATGGATTGGGAAACAATCTCTACAACATGCGCTCAAGAGCTTCTCAAACCAATGTATCGTGAGGAGTTCCTTAAGTTTACCGATCAATCTACTTTGGCAGAAAGGCTAAAAGGAAAGAAATATATC
>SAMEA3663186__coassemble_182_pt1 | contig 10994 bp, 6 predicted proteins | sample SAMEA3663186__metabat2_high_PE_009 | metagenome-assembled genome bin SAMEA3663186 (sample SAMEA3663186) | pig gut metagenome | biome: pig gut; feature: pig-associated habitat; material: faeces | place: Denmark | collected 2012
GAAAAGGCAGTCTCATGTTGAGAGTTGAGAAATTCGGCTACACTCATAACTTTTTTATTGGTTTCGACAGCAAATATCGCGATTTTTTGTCAATTTTCTTTCATTTTTTTACGAAAAAATATGTTATACAGCATATTTGGGCAAGTGCAATCGGTTGTTGTGTTGTATAACATACAATTTTATTTGCATAGAAAAAAAATTGGTCGTATCTTTGCAGCACCTTAAAGGATACATAACCATAACACAATACCTTAAATAACACAACCTGAAAAGAACCTGAAAAATCTTATACGTGGGCATGAGAACATTTATTAGATACAACATTCTTCTACAGAAGAAAAAAAGGGCAGATCGCGAGATCCTCCCTTTTTTTTGTTGTCAGCATCATAGAATCTCGACCACAGTCACTCCTGCTCCTCCAAACTGAACATGCTCGTCGTGGAAATTGACCGAACCTTTCAGCGATGAGAGATATGTGCGTATTGCCTGTCGCAATGCGCCTGTGCCTGTGCCATGAAGAATACGCACCTGATTGATGTCGAGCAGCATGGCATCGTCGATATAGAGAGTCACTGCCGATAGAGCCTCGTCGGCACGCATGCCTCGCAAGTCGATCTCATGCTTGAAGTTCAGGCGTCGTTGGCGTATCTCGTCACTAACGCTTGGGTCGTGTACTCCCCCAAGCATGTTGTTCTGGGCTTCCTGCCTTATCTGTGCGCGGTTGACGTGCTCAATGCGCGACATATCGAGGTTGCTTCTTATCATACCGAACGTCACCTGACACTGACGGCCGTTGACCGATACTATCTGTCCGATGGTGGTCTGTCCTTTGAGACGCACATTGTCGCCGACAAGGAAAGGACGCATTGCCTCTTCCTGCTTGTTGGTCTTCGCTTTGGCTGCCTTTTGCTTGTTGCCAGCTTTTTCAGCCATTGCCTTTTCAGCCACCTTCTCCTTGAAGTCGTCAAACTTCTTTCTGATGGAGCGAGTCGCTTCTTTTTCAGCTTGAGCCTCCTTGATATCCTTAATGGTTCTCTCTATGCGCGCATTAGCCTCCTTCAGCAGAGCCGAAGCCTCGTCTCTTGCCTTCTGGAGCACCTCCTGCCTTTTGCTCTTCAGCTCGCTCGCCTTCTCATCGGCTTTTGCTAATTTCTCTTCGAGGTCTTTCTCCTGCTGATGAATCTTCTGTCGCTTCTGTTCCCAGTAACGCTTGTCTCGGCTGATGTCCTGAAGGTACTTGTCCATGTTGACATAGTCGCTGCCGACAATCTCCTTGGCCGTCTCAATAACGTCCTGTGGCAAACCTATCTTGTGGGCAATCTCGATGGCAAAAGAGCTGCCAGGGTGACCAATCTCAAGCTTGAAGAGAGGGCGGAGTCCGTTGCGGTCATAGAGCATAGCTCCGTTGACAATGCCAGGAGTCTCTTCGGCAAAATGCTTCAGGTTGGTGAAGTGAGTGGTGATGACGCCATTGACCTTTGCTTCATTGAACTTGCCGAGCAATGCCTGTGCTATGGCTCCTCCAATCTGTGGCTCTGTGCCACTTCCAAACTCGTCAATGAGTATTAGAGTGCGTTTGGTGGCATTGCGCACAAAAAATTTCATGTTCTGCAGATGGCTTGAGTAGGTCGAAAGGTCGTTGTCAATGCTCTGTTCATCGCCAATGTCAATGAAGATATTGTCAAAGATAGTACAGAGTGAATTGGCAGCGACAGGGATGGCGATGCCGCATTGCAGCATGTATTGCAGAAGGCCGAGCGTCTCAAGGCACACCGACTTTCCTCCAGCATTTGGACCAGAGATGAGCACGATGCGCTGATTGCGTCGGTCGAGCATTATGTCGAGAGGCACGATGTCGCCAGCCTTGCCCTCGCTCTTATACCTTATATATAATAATGGGTGCTTGGCATGAATCCAGTCGAGCGAACCGTCACTCGACATCTGTGGTACCGTAGCCTCAATTCGTTCGGCAAACTTTGCCTTGGCACGCACGAAATCGACTGTTCCCATGAAGTCGAAGCTTGTCATGATGTCGGGCAGCATCGGGCGTATCTCGTTGGCAATAGCTGTGAGGATGCGGATGATCTCCTGTCGTTCCTCGCCTTCAAGTTCTCGTATCCTGTTGTTGGCATCTACCACCTCAGCGGGCTCGACATAGAGCGTCTTTCCGGTTGCCGACTCGTCATGCACAATGCCTCGTATCTTTCGCTTGTTCGACGGAAGGATAGGAATCACGAGTCGTCCGTCGCGCATGGTCGGTGTCACGTCTTTATCGACAATGCCATCGCTCTGTGCCGAACGCAAGATGTTGTTGAGCAGACGCGAGATGCTGCTCACCGTGCTTGCAAGCTGCCGGCGGATATCGGCAAGAGCAGGCGATGCGTTGTCCTTGATTTCTCCAGTAGGAGTCAGGGTGCGGTCGATCTTGCGGCACAGGTCGGGGAAGACCATAACATCAGCAGTGATGGCTTTCATCAGCGGAAACGTCTTGCGTCCTTCCTCCTCTTTTGGGTTGAAGAACTTCACAAGGTCGATGATGGCACCAAGCGAACGGCGCAGGCTGAACAGGTCTTCTGCTTCAAGGAAGGTGCCGTGCAGACGCAGGCGCTTCAGCTGTTCGGTAAGGTCGAAGAACCCGTCGGTAGGCATCGGAGTCTTGCTTTCCTGCAATATCTCGATCATCTCTTTGACCAATGCAAGCTCATACTCTATGTCGTTGCGTTTGGTCATGAACTTCATCTGATCAATGCGTGCCGAGCCCAAAGGACATAATACAGCCCCTTTCAGCATTGTGCGGATCTTGTCGAATCCAAGTTTTGTTTCAAAATTTTCAGGATAGAACATCTTAACACCTTAACATCATAACATCTTCACATCTTAACACCCTCACATCTGCTCGTAGTCTTTAGCCAAGCCACCTTCGCTTGTCTCCTTGTAGAGTGAAGGCAAGTCGTGACCGGTCTCTTTCATCACCTCAACGACCTTGTCGAACGAAACACGGTGAGTGCCGTCGGTGAAAGTGGCATAAATATTTGAGTCGAGAGCTCGTGCGGCCGCATAGGCATTACGTTCAATGCAAGGTATCTGAACGAGTCCGCACACAGGGTCGCAAGTCATTCCGAGATGGTGTTCCAGACCCATCTCTGCCGAATACTCAATCTGTGCAGGACTGCCTCCAAACAGCTGATTGGCAGCAGCGGCAGCCATGGCGCAAGCTACGCCTACCTCGCCCTGACAACCCACTTCGGCTCCAGAGATCGAGGCTTTGGTCTTGACCACATTGCCCACGAGACCAGCTGTTGCCAATGCGCGGAGAATGCGCATCTCGCTGAATTCGCGGGTCTTCTGCAGGTGATAGAGCACAGCAGGCAATACTCCGCACGAACCGCAGGTAGGAGCTGTCACGATCACTCCGCCCGAAGCATTCTCCTCGCTCACGGCAAGGGCATAAGAGAACACCAAGCCACGGCTACGCAGGTTGGCCTGATAGCCCGAAGCCTTGATGAAGTAAGCCGAAGCCTTGCGTCGAAGGTTGAGCGGACCAGGCAGCACGCCTTCGTTGTCGAGTCCTCGCTCCACGGCAGCCTTCATCACCTTCCACACCTCATGCAGGTAATCCCATATCTCTGGTCCTTCACATTCCTCGACATATTCCCAGTAGCTGCGGCCAGTCTTTTCGCACCAGAGCAGAATGTCGGTCATCGAATCCATGTCATAGACATCAGGTGTCTCGATAGTGTTGGCGCCTTCTTCAGCCAGAGCACCGCCTCCAACACTGTAAACAGTCCATTCGTCCGAACGATTGCCGTTGGCATCAATGGCGCAATATTTCATACCATTAGGATGGAAAGGCAGGAAAGTCTTTGGTTCCCAGATGATCTTCACATCGGGTGTCTTTGTCCTCAGCACGTCGAGTATGGCTACATCGGTCATGTGACCTTTGCCCGTTGCTCCCAAGCTGCCATACAATGTGACTTCAAAAGCCGCAGCTTCAGGGTGTTTGTTCAGGTATATTTCAGCGGCCTTGCGAGGACCCATGGTGTGGCTGCTCGAAGGACCCATGCCTATTCTGTACAGTTCTTTTATCGTTTTCATATTATTATTGTTTTGCAGGTTATCCGTTTTGTGCTATTGCCTTTACAGGACTGATATTGGCAACCAATGCCGATGGCAGTATGAGCACGGCAAGTGCTATGATCACTGTGCCTATATTGATTGCCAGGATCTCAACGACATTGATTGATACAGGAACCCATTCGAGATAATAGTTCTCTGGATCGAGCTTGATGACGTGGAAGAAATGCTGTATCAGGCACAGCCCTATGCCGATGATGTTGCCTATGACAAGTCCTTTGCCGATGAGGAAGGTGGCGACATAGAGAAAGACCTTGCGCAGCTCAAAATTCGAGCAACCAAGCGACTTCAGTACGCCAATCATGCTTGTGCGCTCAAGTATGATGATGAGCAATCCGCTTATCATCGTGAACGAAGCGACGGTTGCCATCAGGATCAATATGACCCAGACATTGGTGTTGAGCAGGTCGAGCCAGCTGAAGACCTGTGGATTCAGTTGTTCGATGGTCTGCACGTGAAAGGCTGTTCCTCGTCGGTCGTGCAAGCCGTTGACCGCAAAGATGAGGTCATAGTAGCGGTCTTCGAGCTGTGCAAAATCAGTGATGTTGATCTCCAATCCGCTTGCCATGTCGCTTTCCCAGCTGTTGACTCCCTGCAGCATCTCAAGGCTGCCCACAATCATCATCTTGTCATACTCGTTGAAGTGCGACGAATAGATGCCTGAAACATGCAGCTGGCGAGTCTTGACCGACAGGTCATCGCCGCCCAGTTGAAACTGATTGGCATTCTGGTCGGCTCGGATGAAGTAGAGCCTCACACGGTCGCCCACCTTCAGGTGCATCTTGTCGGCAATGACCTGCGAGACAAGGATGTCTCGATCTGTTTCGGGCAAAGAGCCTTCTTTGAGGTTCTTGCCGAAGAAGGAGTCGGGTGTCACTTCGTCCTCTCCCTTGATCACGATGGCAAGAAAATCATCGTCGGTCTTCAAGACAGCAGGCTTCGTGGTGTAGCGCTTCACGCTTGTGATTCCGCTGACCCCACCTATGGCATTGAGCAGAGTGTCGTCTATGCAGACAGGCACAGTCTCATAAGTCTTGTTGTTTGCCATGGCGTGAATCTGCAGATGGCCGCCAAATCCTATTGCTTTTTCGCGAATCTCTTTCTTGAATCCAATGACAATGGCGACCGATAAAATCATCACCACCAAGCCGATGGCAATGCCTGCAATGGCAATGCGTATAGCAGGTGGTGACACTCGCTGGGATTCATCTCCCTTCGAAAAATGTATGCGTTGCGCTATGTAAAGAGCAAAAGACAAAATAGTCAATATTAGTTTAACACCTTAACACCTTCACATCTTAACACCTTCACGCCTCCGCGTTCATCATTGTTGCCTGATAGACGGTCAGTGCCTTCTGCAACACGATGAGAGCATGCTTCAGGTCGTCTTTGTTCAAGACGTATGCCATGCGCACCTCGTTCTTGCCAAGACCTGGAGTGACGTAGAAACCATTGCCTGGAGCCATCATGACGGTGCAGCCCTCAAACTCAAAGTCCGAAAGACACCACGCACAGAATTTTTCTGCATCATCGACCGGCAGCTTCACCATCGTATAGAATGCTCCCATAGGGATTGGCGAATAGACACCGTCGATTCGGTTCAGTCCGTCGATGAGGTACTTGCGTCGCTCAACATATTCATTGTAGCAATCGAGCATATATTCAGGGTCTGCATCGATCGAAGCCTCGGCAACAATCTGTCCGATGAGCGGTGGAGAGAGACGAGCCTGGCAGAACTTCATGATGTTCTGTCGTACCTTCTCGTTCTTTGTCACGATCGAACCAACGCGGATACCAGTCTCGCTGTAGCGCTTTGACACAGAGTCGATGAGCACCACGTTCTGCTCAATGCCCTCAAGGTGCATGGCAGAGATATATGGCGAACCGGTATAGATGAACTCACGATACACCTCATCGGAGAAGAGGTATAGGTCGTGACGCTTCACGATGTCGCGTATCTGGTTCATCTCCTTCTGCGTATAGAGATAGCCAGTAGGGTTGTTAGGGTTACAGATCAGGATGCCCTTGGTGCGAGGAGTGATGAGCTTCTCAAATTCCTCGATAGGAGGCAGGGCAAAACCTTCGTCAATGCTCGTAGGCACCGACTTGATAGTAGCACCGGCTACAATCGCAAACGACATGTAGTTGGCATAGGCTGGCTCTGGCACGATCAGCTCGTCGCCAGGGTTGAGGCATGACATGAAGGCAAAGAGCACCGCCTCCGAACCGCCTGTCGTAACGATGATGTCCTCAAGATCGACGTTGATCCTGAATCGGTGATAGTAGTTGAGCAGCTTCTCGCGCAAAGGCTTGATGCCTTCCGATGGAGAATATTCGAGAATCTTACGGTCAATGTGCTTGAGCGAATCAAGACCAGCCTGCATGGTGTTGAGGTCTGGCTGACCGATATTCAAATGATAGACCTTGACTCCGCGAGCCTTGGCAGCGTTTGCCAATGGCACGAGTTTGCGGATAGGCGAGAGTGGCATCTGCTTGCCACGTTCTGAAATATCTGGCATGTCTGTTAAATAATCAACTTTGTTTTTGGATACATAACTTATTGAATGGCAAAGATACATAATCTATGGCTAATGTCCAAGAAAAAGCCGTGATTTTATCTTTTGTTCTTCAAATATGCGTTCAATGCGGCGTGATAGCGAGCTGCATTTCGCAAATGCTCACCTAAATTTGTTGCAAAATTGTGAGTTCCCGAGAAATCTTCCTTGGCGCACATATACAGATATTTGTGTGGCTTGCTGTTGAGCAGTGCATCGATGGTGCGCTTATCGACCATGCGGATAGGCCCAGGAGGCAAGCCTGCCACCTTATAGGTGTTGTAGGGCGAATCCTTCTCAAGGTGTACGTTGAGCACACGGCGCAGCGAGAAGTCACCCACGGCATATTTCACTGTCGGATCGGCTTGCAGAGGCATTCCGATGTTGAGGCGGTTGAGGTAAAGACGCGCCACCACTCCGCGCTCGGCACGGTTCTGTGTCTCTTCCTCGGCTATGCTGCAGATGATAGTCGCCTGCTGCGGGGTGATGCCAAGGTCCTGTGCTTTCGCATTCCGCTCGTCATTCCAGAACTTGCGGTATTCTGTCAGCATCTTTCTCACAAAGCTGTCGGGCGCAGTGTCCCAGTATGCCTCATAGGTGTCGGGCAGGAAGATGCCGATGACATTGGCACTGTCGGTGTCACATTCCGCAAGAAACTCTGGGTCGAGCATGGCATTTAGCATCGATACCGAGTCGCACATCAGCTTACTGCTCATCTTGCCAGCCAGTTCCGGAACCAGACGAGCCTCATTGAATGTCACCTTGACTGGTGTCTGTTGGTGACGCAGTATGCGGGTCACTATCCTTGCCGCAGTCATCCCTTCTTCCAGATGGTATGCTCCGTAGTTGTTGTCAAGCGAGCCTCCTCCCTTCTTCTCATACAGCTTCTGTGCCAGCTGCACATAGCCTAATTCGTCGAGCGTCATCTGTCCCTTCTGCAGCTGCTGGTAGATGTTGGCAGTAGTAGTGTTCGGGTCAATATAGACCCAGACATCGCTATGCAGCACAGGTTTCTTCATCAGGTAATAATAACCATAGCCCAGGAGTCCGCAAAGGGCGATGACGACGATAGCAGCAATCACCGAGACAATGACGACAATCTTTTTTTTCATCGTTGTCAAGACTTAATGTTTATTGTTGCCGTATTTCTCCACGCGCCAGTCATTGATTTTGCCGCTCCAGTTCAAGCCGAAGGCAAAATCATAGGCATTGCCACAAGCATCGACATAGCAGTCCATGTCGCGAGGCGTGTCCTCGGCTTGCAGTTCCACTGTCTTCATGTTGGCTGGCATCTGGAAAGGCAGCAATGCATAAGGTTCGGCCTTTCCTGTGACGATGTCAAGTATTGCCTGGTTCTGGACACTGAATGTCACGAGGATAGCATCGCAATATGGCTCGATTTCGCTCATCACCAGAGGGTTGGCGCAGTTCACCACCACTATCACTGGCTTGTCGCCCATCTCCTTGCGTGTCTGTTGCACGAGCTCCATGTCGCACTTGTTGATAGTGCGCACTCCCTTACCCTTATAGCTGCGGTTGGCTATCGCTTCAAAAGGGTCGCCGCCAGCCAGGCTCACCTCGCGTGCATCTTCAGCAATGTAGTCAGAATACTGGAGGCTGATAGGGTAGTAGCCGTTCTTAGGCTCAACCACCTTCTTGCCCTTTGGCTGGAAGTAGATGTCGTCTTCCGTGACAATCTGATCGATAGGAGCATCGAGTGGAATATTCTGATTGTAAGCCTTGTTGTATGCTGCTATGGTCTGTTTCTTCAGTGCTGGGTCAGAGAGAGCTTCGCTCACCTTGTAGCCCCAGCCAGATGCTGGAGAGTCGATGAAGACGATGGCAATGTCGGCATCACCGGCAGTGGCAGCATGCTCGAAGTATTTGCCAGCTATCTCTGCGCTGACAGGGCTGACTGTCTTGTCTTCCGACTTTCCGAAGAAGAACTGTACCCGACCCGGAACAAAACGTTCAGGGATATATGCTTTCAGCTTCTTGCTGTCCTTAAGAGGCAGAGTGTTGTCGTTGTTCTTTAGCATCACGATACTCTTGAGCTGGGCATCATAGCCTGCTGCCATGTACTCTGGGTTGCCGACAATCTTGCCTGTCTCTTCAGGATTCAGATAAGGGTTTTCGAACAAGCCTGTACGGAAGATGTTCAGGAGAAGACGCTCGGCCGACCTGCGGATACGTTCCAGCATCTTCTCTTCGCCCTGTTCGTTCTTCAGCATCTCGAAAGCTGCCAATACGGGCTCTTTGTCATCGTTGCCGCCAAACTGGTCAACACCTGCCACGATAGCCATGTAGTGGCGTTCGGCAACGGTCAGCGATTCTACTCCCCAAGGTTTTCCGCTGTGGATGCCTGGATTGATCACGTCGGCTGTCACACCCCAGTCGGTGCAGACTACACCTTCATAGCCTACCTCCTTGCGAAGCTGTTCGCCGATGATCTCCTGGTTGAAGTTGTTGGCAACGTTTGTCTTGCTCTGGCCATAAGCGATGGTGTAATATGGCATCACAGCCGAAGCCATATCTGTTCCTTCCTGAAGCTTGAACGCGCCTTCCACGAATGAGAACTTTTGCAGGTCGATGTTGTTGTTTGGATAGACAGCATATTTGCCTCGTCCGAAATGAGCATCTCGTCCGCTTTCGCCAGGACCGCCTCCAGGCCAGTGCTTCACCATAGCATTGACACTGTTCTTGCCCCATGCACCATAGAGAGCATCTTCGCCCTTTGAAGTCTGGAATGCGTCACAATAAGCCACAGCCATGTCTCTCACGAGCTGAGGATCCTCGCCGTATGTGCCATTGAATCTCATCCAGCGTGGGTCGGTGGCAATGTCAATCTGCGGAGAGAGCGATGTGGCAAAGCCCAGTGCACGGTATTCGGTCGAAGCTATCTCTCCGAAGCGGTGCATTATGTTTGGGTCAAATGTAGCGCCCATACCCAGCTCGTTGGGCCACATTGAGATGGCACCACCGCCACCTGCGTTGAACTCAGCGTTGTTGTCGGCCGAATGGCGCGGGTCGCTTGAGTTGTTGGCAGGTATTCCGAGCCCGAGGCTTTCGGCAAAAGCCTGTGCGTTGTTGTTCCACCTTGCGGCAATCTCAGGACTCTCGACCGTGGTGATGAGAATATGGCGCAAGTAGTCGTCGTGCATGAATTTCTTCTGTGTGTCGGTAAGTTCAGCCGACTTTATCGCCTGGTGGCTGCTGTAGAGCATCAGTCCCGCAATCTCCTGTGGCTGCATCTTCCCGGCAAGGTCTTTTGCTCTTTCCTGTGGCGACAGGCGCCAGTCTTCGTATCGATCGACCACTCCGTTCTTGTTGAGGTCCTTGAAAGCCTTATCCTTGTCGATGATTATCGAAACGCCGGAATTGGGTGAATAGCCAAGGTCAGGTCCGTTCTGATGAACAAGTGTATATCCGTCAAAAGCCTCTTCCTGAGGACTGTTGTTGCAAGAAACGACTATTGCCGTAAAGGCTGGCAACAGCATCAGTTTTTTCAAATTTGATAAAAGATATGTTTTCATACTTATTGAGATTTGTTAAGCAATCATTTTGTGCAAATTTAGTGCAATTAATGTTAATGCACAAACTTTTGTTGATAAGAATGCCATTTTCAATGAATATTGTCAGCGTTTGGCAATTATCAGTGCTGAAATATTTGGAAAAATTAATTAATTCCAATATCTTTGCACCTGAAAACTAAACAATAATTGGTGATTAAAGTATGAAAAAAATGTATTACATGATGCTCGCTATTGCAGCATCGATGATGATGACAGCTTGTGTTGATGAAGACGTTGAGCGCTCAATCAACCTGACAGGTTCTTGGAAAGGAGATTTGAACATGTATTATGGTATAGAAGATCATCGTGGCAACTATTTCGAGTTCGATGCCGAGTATTCTGACATCGTCTTCTATCCTGACTACGACTTTGCGACCCATGGCTATGGCAAGCAGGTCGATTGGTATCTCGAAGGTCCTTACGAGAAGCAATACTACCGTTTCTACTGGGAGATTCTCGATGGAGTGCTCTATCTCGACTATCCACACGACCCGGAGCTCGACACCGCTGTCTATGAGTATTATATGGACCGCGACTATTTCTCCGGTTATTTCAAGAACTCGGATTATAAGTTCCGTCTTTACAAGATTACCGACTATTACGACTGGTCATGCTATCACGACGATTACATGTACTGGGAGAGGTCGGGCTATTACAGCACTCGTTCAGCCGATGAAGATTCGACCGATGCGGCACCTGAATTCAAGGTAGTGAAGCGCGGACGTCGTCAGCC
>SAMEA3663186__coassemble_189_pt1 | contig 10758 bp, 5 predicted proteins | sample SAMEA3663186__metabat2_high_PE_009 | metagenome-assembled genome bin SAMEA3663186 (sample SAMEA3663186) | pig gut metagenome | biome: pig gut; feature: pig-associated habitat; material: faeces | place: Denmark | collected 2012
TGCCACCAAGCGCGGTATCGTCAAGAAGACCAAGCTCGCTGCTTATGCCCGTCCTCGTGCCAACGGTATCATTGCCATAAACCTTCAGGAAGGCGACTCGGTTGTTGCTGTCACTCTCACCGACGGTTGGCAGCATATCGTCATGGCAAACCGCAACGGACGTGCCATCACCTTCCCAGAAGACAAGGTTCGTACCATGGGACGTGTGGCAACAGGTGTGCGTGGTCTCAAGCTCGATGACGACAACGATGAGGTTATCGGCATGATTGCCCTGCACCGTGCTGACCTTGCTACTGAAGAGCCAGAAGCAGAAGAGGTAGAGACAATCGACGAGGCAGCAACAGAGCAGCCTAAGGGCGATTCACTCTTCGGTGACTCACTCTTTGGAGACGATGACTTCGCAGAGGAGATGACCGACGAGACTGACGAATCGGAAGAGGAAGAGGTAGTGACCAACGACAATGCCCGCGCTCATGACGTGGATCTCTCGGTCGATGCCAACAAGTCGATTCTCGTAGTCAGCGAAAACGGCTATGGCAAGCGTTCGGACATGGCTGACTATCGCGTCACTAACCGTGGTGGAAAGGGTGTCAAGACAATGCAGATCACTGAGAAGACTGGTGCAGTGATTGCCCTCAAGGCAGTAACTGACGACGACGACCTGATGATCATCAACAAGTCGGGCATCGTGATTCGCATGCACATTGATACAGTGCGTGTCATGGGTCGTGCCACACAGGGCGTGAAGCTCATTGATCTCACCAAGAAGAATGATGTCATTGCCAGCGTCTGCAGGGTAATGAAGGAGGAGGAACCAGACCCATCGCTCCAGGAAGAGAATGAGGGTGAAGAGTCACAGGCTCCAGAAATCCCAGTTGAAGAATAAGTTTCTTTTCAAAACAATATTTACTTTTAATTCATTCTATTATGAAAAAACTTTTGATTTCTGCTCTTGCACTCACAGTTTCATTTGGTGCAATTGCACAGAGCAAGGAAGAGCTCAAGGCTATCAAGGAACAGCAGAAGGCTATCACTGCAATCTTGAAGGATGCAGAGAAGCTCGGTAAGGTGGCTGAAGATGCAATGGGTCAGATCGATCAGACAAAGACTCCTGATTTCGCAGGTGCTCGCAGCAAGGTCGCTGAAGCTATGGCAAACCCACAGGCAAAGACAATGCTTGGCGACATCAACCGTGTTGCAGGTGACATCGAATACAACGTGATGCGCTTCAACACTGCAGGTGCAGGTGCTGGTGACAACGATGCTCTCAAGGCTTATCTCGAGTCTTGCGGTGCTGGTTTCAAGTACTATCAGGCTGCATGGGATGCTTATGCTACTCCAGACGAGAAGGGTAAGACCAACACAAAGTACAACGAGAAGATGGCTGCCAATGCTGCTAACCTCTTCATGTTCTCATCTGGTCTCTACAACGCTGGTCTCATCTGTTTCCAGGCTGAAGAGTATGAGAAGGCTGCTGACTACTGGAAGCTCGCTGGCGACGCTATCGAGAGCCCACTGATCACGACTGCTACAGCAAAGAACCCTCTCATCTCTGCTAACCTCGAGGAGTTCAAGAACGACAGCATCCGCTTCCAGAGCAAGCTCTATGCTGCTTCTTGCTACAGCAAGGTTGACCACAACAAGTGCATCGAGGCTTACAAGGATCTTCTAAAGGAGGGCAAGCAGCTCGAGGCTGTATATAGCGGCATCATTTCAGAGTATTCTGAATTGAAGGATACTACCAACATGATCAACTGGCTCAACGAAGGTATCAAGGCACTCCCTGGCTACGGTGTATTCACTAACAGCCTCTTCTACATCTACCTTGATCGTCAGGATTATGACGGAGCTATCGCTTCTCTCCAGAAGAGCCTCGAGTCAGCTCCAGACAACGTAGGTGCTATCGTGCTCATCGCTCGTCTCTATACACAGCAGGGCAAGCACTCTGATGCTGCTCCATACTATCAGAAGGCTATTGCTCTCGACGCTAACAACCTCGACGCTAACCTCTACTACGGTCTCAACTTCCTCGCTGAAATGGAGGCAGGCGAGAGCGAGATGCTCAAGAACCACGCTCGTGAGGCTGAAATGGACAAGTTCTCAAATGAGAAGCTCGACGCTGCTCTCCCTTATCTCCGTAAGGCATTCCAGCTCGATGTTAACCACGAGAACAACGACATCCCAACTCTCTTGATGCAGGTGCTCTACCGCAAGTTCCAGCCAACAGGCGCACAGAACAAGGCTGCTCTCATCCAGGAGTACAACGATGTAGCTGTTGCTTATGGTCGTCCTGAATATCACAAGTAATTTTTGATTGCTCAATAAATAAAGAAAGCGTTGGCATGAGTGCCAGCGCTTTTTTTTATGAAGATTGCGTATTGAAGATTTTGTTGTGAAGACTTTCTTTTGATGACTATTTTTTGAAGTTTTATTATGAAGGCTTTGTTTGATATTGTTTTATGATGACTTTTTTATGATGACTTTGTTTGCCTGAAAAAGAATAAGCATTTATTATATGACCATAAAATTATACTCTCATCCTTCGAGCCTTGTTCGAGTTTTGTTCGAGAATCCTTCGAGTTGACCTTTGCTTTGAAATTTTCAGAAAGTTATTATCGTAAATAATCGAACTTTTGTTTCATTCCTTGCTTGGGATAGTTACTTTGAAGTCGGGGCTGTCGCGATGTTGCTGAAGCACGATGTCGATCATCTTGCTCACTATTTCAGGATGGGCTGACGCGATGTCGTAGTCCTCGTGAATGTCGCTTGCCAGGTTGTAGAGGTGAGGCTTGCCCTTGATCACCACAAGCTTCCAGTCACCCATGCGCAGAGCTATCTGGTTGGTCTCGTGGAACTCCCAGTAGAGCCATTCGTGGGCTGTCTGCTGATTGTCGTTGCCAAGCAGCGTAGGTGAGAAAGAGATGCCGTCGAAGCAGTCACCATCGAGCTGGGCATTCAGATATTTCTTCTGGAAGTTGTGTATTCCAGCGAGGTCACAGAGTGTTGGCATCACATCGTAGAAAGCGAGCTGATGATCGTTGGTCTGACCTGCCTCAATGTGCTTTGGCCATCGGGCAATAAAAGGAATGCGGATTCCTCCTTCGTAGCACTGTCGCTTCAATCCGCGAAGCTTTCCGTCGCGTCCGAAGAAAGCAGGGTCAGCACCGCCTTCCTCGTGCGGACCATTGTCGCTTGTGAAGAACACTATCGTATTCTCATCAATTCCTTTCTCCTTCAGCTTTGCCAGTATCTGCCCGACGTATGTGTCGAGACGGGTTATCATGGCTGCAAACTGGGCATGGACGTGAGTGCTCTCATGATAGCGCGAGCCATTCTGTCCGCCCCAAGTGCGATCCCAGAAGAACTCTTTCTTGTAGGCATTTAGTATCGAGTCTTCGGGCTGAAAGAGTTCGGCATGAGGCAAGGTATAGGTGAAGATACCAAAGAAAGGCTGCGAGCCGTCCTGACTGTCAATCCACTCCATTGCTTTCTGATGTATCATGTCGGCAGAATACTGCGTGCGCTTCTCATAGTCTTTGCCCATCATCCCATACTTGATGTTCTCGGTGAGAAGCTCGCGTGTCACGGCAGTATCGCCCTTTGCACGGCTGTAGCTGTTGAGGAAGTTAGGATAATAGGCATGTGCCTGGAACTGACATATATAGCCATAATATTCGTCGATACCGCGTTTGTCGGGCGTTGAGACAGAGCCTTCGTAGCCTCCTGCCCATTTGCCAAACATTCCTGTGGTATAGCCATTCTGCTTCATGATCTCGGGCAGGATTGCATGCTCGGGGTCGTAAGGGTGCTGACCAGTCACGGCATATTCGTCGTTGACTCCATAGCGCACAGTCGGCCCGTTGATCCAATACTCCTTGTTGCCTCGCACGACAGTATGACCCGAATGTTGGCCAGTCATCAGGCAGGCGCGTGAAGGAGCAGACACAGGGCTTCCTGCATAGGCTTGAGTGAAGCGCATGCCTTCTTCGGCCATACGGTCGATGTTGGGCGTGTGGATGAAAGGCTGACCATAGCAGCCGAGATCACCATAGCCCATGTCATCGCACATTATAAATATAATATTGGGTTTCTGCTCCTTCTGTTTCTTCTTGGCAGAAAGGCTTAAAGGCAACATCATGCCGCCCAACCCACATAGCATGAAAGGAAGTGTCGAGGTTGTTTTCATGAAGATCTATGTTTTTTTGTTTGATTGCGCAAAGCTTATTGTGATTGCGCAAGGATGTAATATTTTATCTGTGCAAAGATAATAAAAAACTTGTAGAAGATCCTATGTTTGACTGAAAAAACAAAAAAGCCAGAAGGAAATAGCTCCTTCTGGCTTGATATTGTGCGATGGTGCTGTCAAAGCACGATGCTGAAATGTGTCTTTATTGTCAAAGCACGACGTTGACAATCTTCTTTGGAACGACGATCACCTTCTTTGGAGTTGCGCCATTGATCCACTTCTGTGCATCTGGCTGGGCAAGCACCGTAGCGATGATGTCGGCCTGTGACATGTCGGCAGGGAGGTCGATGGTGAAACGCATCTTGCCACCGATCTGCACAGGGTACTTGATTGTGCTCTCGACGAGATACTTCTCTTCGAACTTTGGCCACTGTGCGTCGCACACTGTAGTGTTGTTGCCAAGCTGGTGCCAGAGCTCTTCAGCGATGTGTGGAGCGAAAGGAGCAATGAGCACAGCGAGAGGAGAGAGGATGGCGCGTGAAGTACACTTCTGCTGCTGGAGCTCGCCAACTGCAATCATGAAGGCAGAGATGGCTGTGTTGTAAGAGAAGCCCTCGATGTCGCCAGTCACCTTCTTGATGAGCTTGTGGAGGCTCTTGAGATTGTCGGCAGTAGGAGCATCATCAGTCACCTTCAAGCCGTCGGCAGTGTTGTAGAGTGCCCAGAACTTCTTGAGGAAGCGGAAAGCACCGTCGATGCCGGCTGTATCCCAAGGCTTCGACTGCTCGATAGGACCGAGGAACATCTCATAGATGCGGAGAGTGTCGGCTCCATACTTGTCACAGATATCGTCAGGGTTGACCACATTGTACTTAGACTTCGACATCTTCTCTACAGCTGAAGAGCAGAGGAACTTGCCATCGGCATTGAGCTCAAATTCTGCGTCGTTGTATTCTGGTCGCCACTGCTTGAATGCCTCTATGTCGAGAGTCTCGCCTGTCACGATGTTGACATCGACATGGATAGGCGTAGTCTCGTACTTGTCCTTGAGATCGGCGCTCACATACTTGTTTGTGCCGTTGATGCGGTGAGCAAAACGGCTTGAACCCTGAATCATGCCCTGGTTGATGAGCTTCTTGAATGGCTCTTCGCTCTTCACCACGTTGATGTCCTTGAGGAACTTGTTCCAGAAACGTGAGTAGATGAGGTGACCGGTAGCGTGCTCTGATCCGCCGAGGTAGAGATCGACATTATCCCAATACTCGTTGGCTTCCTTGCTCACGATTGCCTCATTGTTGTGAGGGTCAGTATAGCGTGTGTAGTAAGCCGAACTGCCAGCGAAGCCAGGCATAGTGCAGAGCTCAAGTGGGAAGACCTTACTGTTGTCGATAAGTCCCTTATTGACCACCTGTCTCTTCTCTTCGTCCCAAGCCCAGACGGTAGCATTGCCAAGAGGCGGCTCACCGGTTGCAGTTGGCTTGAACTCGCTCACTTCTGGAAGCTGTAGAGGCAGACATTCAGCAGGGATCATGTAAGGCATTCCATCCTTGTAATATACAGGGAATGGCTCGCCCCAATAGCGCTGACGTGAGAAGATAGCATCGCGAAGGCGGTAGTTGACCTTCACGCGGCCAAGCTTCTCTTCTGTCACATACTTCTTCATTGCAGCGATCGACTCCTTGACGGTGAGGCCATTGAGGTTGATCTTGTCGTTGGCAGAGTTGGTCATGATACCTTCCTTGGCATCGAACGAACCCTCGTTGAGGTCATAGTCGCCCTCGATGAGTGGGATGATAGGGAGGTTGAAATGCTTGGCGAAAGCCCAGTCGCGCGAGTCGTGGGCAGGCACTGCCATGATGGCACCTGTACCATAGCCAGCAAGCACATATTCGGCAATCCAGATAGGGATGTTTTCGCCTGTGATAGGATTCACTGCATAAGCACCCGAGAAGACACCTGTCACCTCATGACCAGCCTGACGCTCACGTTCAGTCTTGCGCTTGCAAGCATCGAGATAAGCATCGACGGCAGCTTTCTGGCCGGCTGTAGTGACCATCTGCACATACTTGCTTTCAGGAGCGAGCACCATGAAGGTCACTCCGAACATAGTGTCGGCACGGGTTGTGAAGATGGTGAATTCGAGTCCATCCTGAGTTGCAGGATTATCGTTAGGCACAACCTTGAACTGTGCCTCTGTACCTTCGCTTCTGCCAATCCAGTTGCGCTGTGTCTCTTTAATCGAATCACTCCAGTCGATGGTGTCCAGACCATCGAGGAGACGCTGTGCATAGGCAGAGACGCGGAGGCACCACTGACGCATCAGTTTCTGCTCAACTGGGAAGCCGCCACGTTCGCTGACGCCATTCACCACCTCGTCGTTGGCAAGCACTGTGCCGAGTTCCGGACACCAGTTGACCATTGTCTCACCAAGATAGGCGATGCGGTAGTTCATGAGAGTCTGCTGCTTCTCCACTTCGCTCATTGCGTTCCATTCGTCGGCAGTAAACGAGAGTTCTTTTGAGCATGCGGCATCGAGTCCCTCAGTACCCTTCTCTGAAAAGCGTGCGATGAGCTTCTCGATAGGCTTGGCACACTGGCACTTGTTGCAGTAGAACGACTGGAACATCTTCTGGAAAGCCCACTGTGTCCACTTGTAGTAGCCAGGTTCGCAGGTGCGCACCTCACGATCCCAATCGAAGCAGAAACCAATGCGGTCGAGCTGCTCGCGGTAGCGTGCGATGTTCTTGTCGGTAGTGATGGCTGGGTGCTGTCCTGTCTGGATAGCGTACTGTTCAGCTGGGAGGCCATAAGCATCGTAACCCATTGGGTGAAGCACATTGAAGCCGTTGAGTCGCTTGTAGCGGCTGTAGATGTCGCTGGCGATGTAGCCGAGAGGGTGACCGACGTGAAGACCCGCTCCCGATGGATAAGGGAACATGTCGAGTACATAGTACTTCGGACGGTTGGCATCGATCTCAACCTTATAGGTCTTGTCATTGACCCATTGAGCCTGCCATTTCTGTTCGATGTCTTTGAAATTGTATTCCATTTTCTATATTTTTTGTTATATTTCTTTCCTTTAAACAGAATCGGGCGCAAATATAATAAAAAAATTACAAACTAATATCAATTATATTGATTATTTGACAAATTATTGTCATAATTCAGGGTTAAGCATCACTTCATGTATCAAAGTGATGGTCTCTTGTGGAATTCCAACCTTATGCAGATCGCTGAATCTGCTCCTGATGTATTCCAGCATTTTATAGATATCTACTTCGCCATAACGTTTGAGTGCCAATGGGATATTGTTGTCAAGCAGAGCAATATGTCCGCCTAATATCCAGTGGTCATCATTAGGTTTGCCTTTGAGCACACGGGCAATATTTTGTTCGGCACTCTCCTTGTCACCCATGTAGAGAGCACATTCAGCCATCAGCTTCAATGTTGTTGTGTCGTTCTCCCTGATGACATCGGCCTTATATAGGTAGTGCATTGCATCGCTGTATCTGTCTTGCTTCATATAGCTTTTGGCAATCAGATGGATGAAAGTCACGTCATCGGGATATTGCTCCATAGCCTTAAGCAGAACCTGTTCGGCAACGCTGTAGTTAGTTATCATTATCAATTCCTTGGCGTGGTTTCTGATGATCCATGTATCATCGGGCCACTGGATGTAGAGTGCCGACAGGATGTCAATCAGCTGCAGATTTTCAGAGTCATCCTTGAGCATGCTGTAGGCAAGTTTCATCTGATTTTCCTTGTTGCGCTTCAGGGTCACAAGTTCTTTCTGCACAGTGATTGCCTCTCGATAATTCTTGTTCTTGAACAATAGGTTGGCTATCTCGTATTTCAATTCGTAAGTTGCGACTGCATGCTCGAGAGTTGCGTATCTGCCGAAATACATGCTCTTCTCAAATGGGTCGATCTTGTCATCTTGCTTTTTGAGGAAGATCTTGTAATAGCGGAAAAGGTCGTGAACATAGCTGATGATCTCGCTGCCAAGTGTTGGGGCTTGAGATGGTTGTTCGTTCTCTCCATCCGTCGAGGTCAGTGCATTTGTCATCATCTCGGCATTCGCGCCTGACACTAATTCGAGGAATGAGAGATTCGAATACTTGTCGGTCGAGCTCATTCTGTTGGATTTTGAAATGAACTTGACGAATTTCTTCGCTATCTCGTTCTTTGATAGTAGCTTTGCCACGTCGGGATGTTCGCACGAGAAAGGCATAAGCCAGTTGGCAGATTCCCTGAAGAATGGTGTGTTCTTTACCTGGCAGAACGATTCGAAGAAGATATCGATGCCCTGATTCTGCATCTCGATGAAGTCGATTATGCTGTCTTGCAGATTATCCAGCTCCTTATCATTGCTGAAGTCGAGTTCGATTTCTTCTTTCGGCTCCGACTTGGCATCTTTCTTGATGTTCAGGAAATTCTTTTCGATTGATGGAGTGATTTCGTTCAGATACAAGTCACGGGCTTTCTTCGTTTCGAGGCTCTGTATGAGCGCAATCTGCACTTTTATGAGTGCTTTCTCTTCGTTGGTGCTGTCTTCTTCGCAGATGAACTTCAGCTGTTCGACCAGTCGTGGCTGTTTCATGATACGCTTATCGTGAATCATTGCGACGAGCACTATGCCCACCCATGCACGCGCTCTGACCTCAATGGGTTGGTCATCGAGCGTATAGGTGTAAAGGCTCTCGAACTTTTCGTTGTCGAAATAGTTGATCAGGTTGATCGTAAGTGCAGCCACAGCCATGCCGCGCAGATAGATTGGCAAATGGTCGTCGAGTATAGTCCGCTGCAGGAACGCACGGTCGTCGGCTGTTGGGGGGAAGTTGCCTATTATTCCGTCGAACAGCTCTTGCGCGTTGTTAGGATCGATGGCAGAGAGAGCGCCTGAATTGCATGTTAGCTTCCTCTTCTTGACATCAATTTCTGTTGCTATTCTATATGCCTTGTCATATATTTTTGCCAGCATTTCGCTTCTTGAAGGGTCATTTGCACCTTTGGCAAAATATTTGAGCATATATTTTAGTTCAGTCAACAGTTGGCTCGCTTCTTCAGCTGTGTTGCGCATCCCAAGTCTCGTTGCTTCGTCGCCGAGGCAACCAAGTGCATTTGTGATAAATTCGTCGTTGATTAAACCGATGCATTTATTGATTTCGTAATCCTTCATATCCAAACAGATTTAGTTTGCGCGAATTTAATGTATTTCTTTGAATACGCAAAATTTATTTAGTTTTTTTTGCACAATATTACATAGATGATCACTGGTATGCCAAGAATTGGTGTCAGAGCGTTGATTGGAAGTAGTTTTCCTCCTGAAGGCAGTGTGCTGATGAAGAGGCATATCGAAGTACAAAATGCGCCGAGTAGGGCAGAGGCAGGCAGCAGACTTCGGTGGTTGTCAGTCTTCATCATCATGCGTGCCACGTGAGGCACGCTCAAGCCTACGAAGGCTATTGGTCCGCAATAGGCGGTGGTGACAGCAGAGAGAAGTCCTGTTGTGGCGAGGGTGAGCAGCCGTGTGCGAGCGATGCTGATGCCGAGGTTTGCGGCATATTGCTGACCGAGCATCCAGCCATTGAGAGGCTTGATGAGGAAGACCGACATGCCGATGCCCATGAGGTTGAGAAGGCAGAACAGAAGGAGGTTGGCTGAACCTACGCCATTGAAGTTGCCCATTCCCCAGATAAGGAGCGACTGTACGCCTTCGGCTGTCGAGTAGTAGTTGAGCAAGGTGATGATGGCATTGGTGAGATAGCTGATGAGGATACCCACAATGAGCAGAGTGATTGTCTGCCGCACAATCTTGCTCAAGCAAAGGAGAATCAGCAGAATAAGCATGGCTCCTGCCATTGCGCTCATCGTCAGCGTGAAGCCCGAGATCATACTGAAGCCGAGGGTGCAGATGGCAACGGCAAGATTGGCGCCCGAGGTGATGCCAAGTATTGAAGGCCCGGCAAGTGGATTGCGGAAATAACTCTGTAGTAGAAGTCCGCACACGCCAAGCGAAGCCCCTGTGAGCAGTGCTGTGACAGAAGCTGGTATGCGCGAATGAATCACGATATAGCTGATTGCGCTGTTGCCAATGTCCTTGCCCGTGAGCACATCTGTAATATCGCCGATGGCAATGCTTGCCGAGCCGCAATAGATATTTGCGACCAAGCCAATGACATTGAGCAAAACAAAAATCATCAATATGCTTTTCTTTCTCATCTTGTCCCTTATTCTTGTCTTAACTTCCTGAATACTTTGTTCTTCGTTATTTTAATCTCTTGAAATAACTGCCATTGCCGAGATTCTGCAATTCATGCAATAGAGAATCAGGGCGAAAAGGCATTACATCGTAGAAATCGGAGTGATTAGTGTTGCAACCGAAGACATTGCCTGTCTGTGAGGCCTTGAACTGCCGATAGATGTCGTTCTGTGAGAGCAAGTCTTCGAGCTCATAGTCTTTTTCTGCCATATACTTGATAACCCAGCAGTCGGCATACTGTGCCTTTTCAAGAACTATCTCTGCCGATAAAGCGAGCGAGCCCGAATGGTCGTCGTCAGCCCACACATAG
>SAMEA3663186__coassemble_192_pt1 | contig 10699 bp, 7 predicted proteins | sample SAMEA3663186__metabat2_high_PE_009 | metagenome-assembled genome bin SAMEA3663186 (sample SAMEA3663186) | pig gut metagenome | biome: pig gut; feature: pig-associated habitat; material: faeces | place: Denmark | collected 2012
TGCCATTGTCAACACACGAGGCACATTCAACGTGGTGAGCGGCACTGGCGTGCAGTATAAGTCGGGCGATCCAGAGCCGACTCCAGAGATCATGGTTCCACTTGAGGATGGCGGACGCATGGCTCGTCTCATCAAGCGTGGCGAGAAGGTGGAGATGGAGCTCGACATCAAGAACGTCTTTACCGACAATAAGCAGATCAACAACGTATATGCCGAAATCCCGGGCACTGACCCTAAGCTCAAGGATCAGATTGTGCTCATCGGTGCACACCTCGATTCATGGCATGGCGGAACAGGTGCAGCCGACAACTCATCGGGCTGTGTAGTCATGATGGAGGCAATGCGCATCATCAAGGCTCTCGGTGTTTCTCCTCGCCGCACTATCCGCATAGCTCTCTGGGGTGGTGAGGAACAGGGTCTCTATGGTTCGCGTGGCTACCTTGAGAACTACCTCTACGACCGCAAGAACGACAAGAAGCTGCCTGGTTACGACAAGTTCGCTCTCTATCTCAACATGGACAATGGTTCAGGCCGTTTCCGTGGCATCTATCTTGAGCAGAACGACATGGCTTTCCCATATTTCAAGGAATGGATGAAGGGCATCGAGACTCTTGGTTTCAAGACCCTCTCTCCTCGTCAGACAGGCAGCACTGACCATGTCACCTTCGACCGTGTGGGTCTTCCTGCTTTCCAGTTCATCCAGGATGAGCTCGAGTATGACCGCACCTACCACACAACAATGGATACCTACGAGCGTCTCTCCATTGCCGACCTCAAGCTCGATGCAGCTATGGTGGCATGGATTGCCTTGAGCGCTGCCAACGACAATGGCCGCATCCCATTCAAGCCAGGCTATCCAAAGAAGGATCAGGGCCGTCCATTCTGATAAAAGACTCCCAAAAAACTTATTGAATAACGATAAATGCCGGGAAAAAGAGATTTTTTTCGGCATTTATTATGCCTTTTTTGCCATTCATATTCTATTATTCAAACAAATTTCCTATCTTTGCACCATCCTTATGGACTTTCAATTCGAGAAACAGAAACAGATGAAAACAATTAAAGCGCTTTTTATATTAATAATCTCACTTTACTCTGTTGCCTCTTGCAGCAAGTCAGATAGTGAAGGAAATGCTCGGGACGCTTACAACGTCTCTGGTTCGATATTTCAGGATTCTGCATCGGCCGGTGCGGAGCTCCGTCTGTTTGTCGATAAGCATGGCAGCTTCGAAGAGGTGACTCTGCCTGTGCTCAAGGGAAAGTTTGCCTATAAGGGAAGCACGTTGGGAACCGATGAGCTGTTCCTGGTTGACGATAAAGGAAATGTGGTGAGTTTCTTTGCCAAGGCGGGCTCACAGATTGACCTGACCATCGACTCGTTAGGACAAGTCGTGTTCGGTGGTGCGGATTCGCTCAATATGATGTATTCGCAGCTTGTTGCGCAATTTGAGGAATGTGACGACAGCCAGCGAGGTGACTTCCTCGACTCGGTTTGCTCTACTTATCGCACGTCGATCGTTCCGGCTCTCCTGATTCGTGACCGTATGCAGCTTCTCAACGACTCTGTGAGACTTCGCCAGTGCCTCGGCAGGATAACTGACGAAGGCAAGCCTCAATGGCTTGTCAATAGCCTCGAGCAGCGCTTTGACAATGGCGGAAAGAAGATGAAGAGAAACCTCCGCCTCAATCCGTTGCCAAAATTCGGTACTGACAATGATACGGTCTTTGTCAATTTCACCGAGACAAGGCAGAACTCCATGTATATCTATTTCTGGGCCGACTATAGCCAGGAGTCGGTCGATTCGCTCAAGATGCTCGTGCCTATGGCAAAGTATTACGGCTTGCACAAATATCTCGACGAATATGTGAAGAAGGAAAAGAAACGCCGTCCGAAGCGTGTTGACATCATGACAGTGTGCCTTCATGCTGCCGACAGTGCTGCATGGAAGAAGGCCATCGACAAGCTCCCCGGCTACCATGTGCTGCTGCAGTCGGGCTTCAGCGATCCTACCATGAAGTCGTGGAAGATCACTACAGTCCCATATAACATCATCACCGACCGATTCAGTAATATTCAAGATAGTTACCTGTGGGGAAAAGATCTGCGCGATGCGCTGGAAAAGACCCCGTCTAATTTTTCAGTTAAGCTAAATGGTAGTAAAAACAGTGTCAGCCGCACTGCAAGGCATTGATGCTACTCCTGTTTATTGTGAGACATCAGCCTCTTTAGGCTGCCGAATAATCATGATCGGGTTACCAGACACGGCAGTAAAAGAGAGCAGAGACAGAATTGAGAGTGCGTTTCGTGAGGCGGGATTGCGTTTCCCGCGTCATCAGATTACCATCAACCTTGCGCCTGCCGATGTGCGCAAGGAGGGTTCGCTGTATGACGTGCCCATTGCCGTGGCCATAATGGCTGTAGGTCAGATAATCAAGACCGACAAGATCAACGACTACATGATGGTCGGCGAATTGTCGCTCGATGGCTGTGTCAAGACCGTGAAGGGTTGCCTCCCCTTTGCAATCCTTGCACGCGAGATGAAGATGAAAGGCATCATCGTGCCACGCGAAAATGCACGCGAGGCTGCTGTGGTCAATAATCTCGAAGTGCTTGTGGCAGACAACCTTCAAAATATTATAGACTTCATGAACGGCAAGTCGGAACTCGAGCGCGTTGAGGTCAATACCCGCCAGCTCTTCTATGCTGCCGAAAACAACTTCACAGCCGACTTTGCCGATGTCAAGGGGCAGAATGCCGTGAAACGCGCTTTTGCCATTGCTGCCAGTGGCGGACACAACCTCATCATGGTGGGTCCTCCAGGTGCGGGCAAGAGCATGATGGCAAAATGCCTGCCTTCCATCCTTCCTCCGCTGTCGCTTTCCGAAGCCCTTGAGACCACCAAGATACATTCGGTAGCCGGATTGAGATCAGCCACTGGTCTCATCACCCAGCGCCCTTTCCGATCGCCCCATCACTCGATATCGAGTGCTGCTCTGATAGGTGGCGGACAGAACCCTATGCCAGGAGAAGTGTCGCTTGCTCACAACGGAACGCTCTATCTTGATGAGCTTCCCGAGTTTTCGAGAAGCGTGCTCGAAGTGCTGCGACAGCCTCTTGAAGACAGGCAGATCACGATAGCTCGTGCCAAGAACACTGTCGTCTATCCTTCGTCGGTCATGCTCGTCGCAAGCATGAACCCCTGCCCTTGCGGCTATTATACTCATCCCACCAAGCAGTGTACATGTACGGCTATGCAGGTGCAGAAATATCTTGGCAGGATCTCTGGCCCTTTGCTCGATAGAATAGACCTGCAGATTGAAATAGCGCCACTGTCGTTTGATGAGATGAGCCAGACGACGGCAAGCGAGCCGAGTGCGATAATCCGTGAACGTGTGGTGAAGGCAAGGCAGAGGCAGGAAGAAAGGTACAGGGATCATCCGCTGATTCACTGCAACGCGCAGATGACCTCTGCACAGATCCGCGAATACTGTCAGCTCGATGACAGGTCGATGAGGGTGCTCCGTAACGCAATGTCCAAGCTCGACCTCTCTGCTCGTGCCTACGACCGCATACTCAAGGTGGCACGCACGATAGCCGACTACGAGGGTCTCGACCAGATAACATCGACACACATAGCCGAGGCCATCTCCTATCGCAACCTTGATAGGACCAATAGAGGATATTGATTATGGTAATATTATTTTGGTAATATGATTTTGATAATATGATTATGGTATTATTGATTATGGTGAAGGGCAGTTCTCTGTGAAGAGCGCTGCCCTTTTTCTTTTTTTGTGAAAGACTGAATGGATAAGGTGATGCTTTTTTTTTACCACCCTTGAATCATTATAATCCTAACTTTTTCTTCAATGCCTTTGGAAGTGCGTCCTTGTGAACCATGACGTAGATGGTCTTGGCGCGAACGAAGCTCTCGGACATGTTGAGGTAGCCGCCGTTGCTGTTGCGTTCTGTGCCCCAAGAGTTCTTGGTGATGTAGTATTTTGTGCCGTTCTGATCCTTCACGATGCCTGTGATGTGCATGAGGTGGTCGTCGGTGGTGACGAATGACTCATAGCCCTGCTGACGGATCTCCTGGGTGACGTTGATCTCTGGACATGGAGCTTCGAACTTGAATGCTTCTTCCTGAAGCTGCTGTGGAGTCATGTTCTCGAAACGGGCGCGATCGGTGCCTGAATAATCCTCTACCTTCTCGAGCTGTGGATTGATGGCAACGCCATTCTTGTGGCTGAATCCCTTCTCGCTCACGTCACCATCCCAGCATACTGAATAGCCGTTGTCGATGGCATAGTCGATGACTTCCATCATCTCATCGAGTGGCACGTTATACTGCAGGAAGCCCTCCCAGTTGTCATGAACCTCCACTGCGAATGGCTGGTAGAATGGCTTATGGCTGAAGCTTGTGATCTCGACATAGTCGTCCATGTTGAGTCCAAGGCTCTCGGCAAATGTCTTTGCTGTGTATTCCTTGCCATTGTATTTGAATGTCTCTGGCAGCGGACCTAGATAGATATCGAACACACTGTTGAGAAGCTTGTAATACTCTGGCGAACGCTTCTTGAGCTTGACCGCTGTCTGTGCGATGGCATTGACATACTGGTTGAACTCACCGTGGTTGTGACGGTCGGAATTGTAGTTGATGCCTGTATAGACCTCCTCAGGCACGATGCCCACCTGTTTGAAAGCGTTCATCCAAGTGTGAGAAAGACTGCCCTGTCCGACGTTTCCTCGTCCACGACGCAGGTAATTGTCTTCTGCCTGATTGAAGTACTTCTGGCGCACGATAAACATCTCTGAAAGGTCGTATTCGCCCTTGCCCATGCGGAGCAGCTCTGTCTCCATGAACGATGTTGTGGCGAAGCACCAGCACGTGCCTGTCGAGGCCTGGTTCTTGACTGGTGTTGTCTTGATGGATTTGACTGTGGTGAACTGATAGCCCGATTCCTGGGCATTCATTCCTGCTGCCCCTGCCATGAGGAGTGCAGTAAGCAATAAAGTTTTTTTCATTGTGTTGTATTTTAGGATATTATATTCTTGTTTGATCTGCAAATTTAGAGTTTTTTGATCAATATGCAACAATTATCGACTAATATTTGAATTCTTCCATGTTATTTACTCCTTTTCTGCATATTTTTCCATTTTTAATAAATAATATTTGAGAAAAATCATTATTTTTGCATCTGCTTATCCGTTAATAATATCTTTCAATATGCGCGAGGTCATCTCTGTCATTATTCCTGCCTATAATTCTGAAAGTACGCTCGAATCCTGTGTTGCGAGTGTGCTCGATCAGACATATCGTGAGACGGAGATCGTCATAGTAGATGATGGATCGGTCGATGGCACACTGAAGATGGGAAATCGATTGTCCTCTATTTATAATAATGTCAGAGTGGAGAGCATCAAGCACGCTGGCCCATCTGCTGCCCGCAATGCCGGGTTACGATTGGCGCGAGGAAGATACATTGCATTTGTTGATAGTGACGATAGGATCCATCCTGAATACCTTGCGACACTTCACTCTTTGATGTTGGTACACGGGGCTGATATCTCGGCAGTCACATATCAGATGGTGGCTTCAAACACGCTTTCTGCTTCAAACAAGCCTTCTGCCTATAAACAGATTTGTACGAACGATTCGAAGGCAGATGTCAGGGTTTATTCGTCGGCAGAGGCTGTTGCAGACTTGCTTTATCAGAAGCATCTTGACTCTTCACAGTGCTGCAAGCTGTTTAGACGGAAGCTTATTGAGGGGCTCTGTTTTCCTGAAGATTGCCGAGTATATGAGGACTTGCTCTTCGTCTATCAAGCGTTCTGTAGGAGCGAGAAAATTGTTTGGACTGACAAACAGATGTACTACTATCACAAGACGGCCGATGGACAGATGGATAGCGTTTCGCCTTGCGTCACTGATGCCTTCGAGGTCATGGAGCGTATCCGAAAGGACTTGTCAAGCCGCTACCCTACTCTATCTCATGCCATCGACAATCGCACAATCAGCGTGTCGTTCAATATCCTTAAGCTGATGGCTGTTTCACATGAAACACGTCACGACGAGGGCATCGAACATCGATGCTGGGACAATATTCGCTCATTGCGTTTTGCAAATTTCTTTGATCCAAACGTGAGGATTAAAAACAAGGTTGGTGTCCTCCTCTCCCTTTTCGGATGTCGCTTCACAATGTCGGTTTTCTCGATAGTTGCCTGTTCTCGCAGATGAGCAGAAGCGAGAAAATTATTTCGATTACTATCATTGCTGCAGCTACGATATGAGGTGGATAGATAAGTCCGACACAAAGGATTGACAATCGGGATTACGACAGACAGCACCATGTATGATTTGTTTCATCGTGCAGTCGCGTTTCAGTTCTTTTAAGTGTTCCGTAATTTTTGATTTGTGAAATATTTCTCCTATAATTGGTGCCTGTTTCACGTGGAACAATGATATATCCCTCTATATATTCAGAATCGTTTAAGAAAAGAAAAAGGCCGAAGTCGTTTAAGCTTCAGCCTTTCCTTTTGTGATTGCGTGTTCGAAGCGGAAAGAGGGGGATTCGAACCCCCGGTACAGTCACCCGTACACTGCATTTCGAGTGCAGCGCGTTCGACCACTCCGCCATCTTTCCTCGTCATATTGTTCGATTCAGCGTGGCAAATTTACTAATTATTTCGATTGGTTGTGCAAAATTTATTAAAAATTTTTCAAAAAAGTTCAGTTATGAAATAAAATGCCTAATTTTGCAGTGTCTTTTATAGACAAAGAGGGTGTTAATCGTTATTAGTTTGACAATCTTTAATATCACAATCACTATGCATCATTTCATCAGTTTCATCCTTCGCATTGCTTATGCGGCAGTGTTCGGTGTCATTCTTCTGTGGCACACAGGCGACATCATCAAGTATATTCCACAGTTGCTCGGCGGTCTTTTGTTGTTTGAGTGTGTTGCCCAATTGTTGGAATTGTTTGTCCTGAAGACAAAGACAAAAGTGCATGGAGGCTTCTTTATCGTGCCTGCTTCGATCATGCTCTATGGCTTGTTCCTTGTGTTCTTCTGCAACCTTCCGCTCAATATCAACCTGAACGAATTTGCATCGAGTCTTGGAACGATGATTGCCCTGAAGATCGAGCTTAAGATTGGCGGGTTCTGCTTCCTTGCTTTCGTGTTGTCTGAACTCGTGATTTCGGCTGTCTTCTTCAAGCCGCTTTATCAGCCAAAGAAGTTTGCCGAGGAGCAGGCAAAGATACGCGAGGCTCAGCGAGTGCTCGAAGAAGAGCGTACGCGCCAAGCTTATGAGGAGGCTGCAAGAGCTGCAGACTTGGCGGAAAAAGAAGCAGCAAAGACAGTTCAAACTGCCAATGCTGCTGATAAGCCAGAGGGATAAAACCCTGCTTTATGTCACTGATGTTTCACGTGAAGCATCGAAGTAATCTCTGATTTTTTGAGCCTTTGAAGAGCCCACAATCGTCGTTAGTTCGTCGGTTGTGGCTTCTTTTATTCTCTTTACACTCTTCAGTGCCTTGATCAGTTGCTGGCGTGTCTTTGGCCCAATTCCTGGGATGTTGTCGAGCTCCGACTTCACTTGCGACTTGCTTCTTTTGTCTCGGTGGAAAGAGATGGCAAAGCGGTGAACCTCCTCCTGAATGCGTTCGAGAAGATGGAAAAGATTGGAGCTAGGCTTGACATCGACTTCTTTTGCGGGGCTGCCGAAGAGAAGCTGTCGTGTGCGGTGGTGACCGTCTTTGACCAGACCTCCGACTGGAATCTGCAGTTTCTCGCGGATGTCGTGAAGCGTTTTCTCGTCAATCTCTCCTCGCATGTGGGTTGCTACGTATTGCGATTCGAGGTCGATGAGGGCTTCGCGAATTACGCCCATCTGCCCTACCCCACCGTCGGCAATGATGAGGTCGGGAACCTCGAGCTGCTCGTCGATCACGCGTCGGTAGCGTCGAATCACTACCTCGTGCATTGAGGCATAGTCGTCGGCACCGACCACTGTTTTGATGTTGAATTTGCGGTACTGTTTCTTGTCGGGTTTGCCCGCAATGAAGACAACGCATGAGGCCACTGCATCTGTTCCCGACACGTTGGAGTTGTCGAAACTCTCGATGTGCATAGGCAGTTTCGGCAAGCCCAGCTGCTTCTGGATTTCCGAAAGCAAGCGCAAGTTGCGCTGCTCGGGATTGAGCTTTTCCGCTTGCTTGATCTGGTCGATGCGATACTGCTTGCAGTTCTTGTCGGCAAGCTCGAGCAGCTTGCGCTTGTCGCCTCTCTGCGGTATGGTACACTCCACGCCCTCGGGCAACATCGACGGAGCAAAAGGCACTATCACCTCCTGTGACATGCTCTCGAAACGCTCTCTCATTTCGCTTATTCCAAGCGCCAGAACGTCCTCCTTTTCCTCGTCGATATTCTTCTTGTATTCGAAGATGTAGCTCTGGATGATGGCTCCCTGCATGATGTGGAAATAAGCCACAACGGCGTTATTTTCCTCCTCGTCGTAGGCAAACACATCGACGTTGCTGATAGTCGATGGCACAATGTTGCTGCGGGTCCTGTAGCTCTCTATTAGCTCGCATCGTTCCTTTATGGCAGCAGCCTCTTCGAACTTCATCTCCTCGGCTTTTGCTGTCATCTGGTCGTGCAGGGTGCGTATCAGTTCGGATGTGCGCCCGCGCAGAATCTGTTTGATTTCTTCGATTCCCTCCTGGTATGTTTCACGTGAAACGAGGTTGGCGCATGGAGCCTGGCACTTCTCGATGTGGTATTTCAGACACACCTTATAGTTCTTCTCCTCGATCATGGTCTCTTGCAGATTCAGGCTGCAAGTGCGGATTTTGTACATTCGCTCGAACAGGTCGATGAGGGTTTTGGCGACCATGATGTTGGTGTAGGGTCCGAAATATGACGAGCCGTCCTTCACCACGTTTCGGGTGAGAAAGACGCGCGGGAAGGCTTCGTTTCTGACGCAGATCCATGGGTAGGTCTTGCCGTCTTTGAGCAGGACATTGTACTTTGGCTGATGCGCCTTGATCATTCTGTTCTCCAGGTTGAGCGCATCGTTCTCGGTGTTTACAACTATATATTTAAGGTCGTAGATCTGCCGCACCAGATTGGCTGTGCGACGAGATTCGTGTTCCTTGGTGAAGTAGCTCGACACGCGACGTTTCAGGTTCTTCGCCTTGCCTACATAGATGATTGTTCCCTCGGCGTCATAATAACGATAGACGCCAGGGGAATCGGGCATGATGTTGACGATCGACATCAGGTAGTCGTAGCGAGGATTGTCTTTAGCTTGAATCACTCTTCTTGGTATTTTAAATAACAATGCCTACGTAAGCTTGTCTTTTGTTTAAATAACAATGCCCACGTAAGCTTGTCTTTTGTTTTGAATAACAATGCCTACGTTAGCTTAGTTTTGTTTTGAATTATCTTGGCAACGTAGGCATTGGTGTTATCGACTATTGTTTAGTTTATTCTCCTTCGTAGGTTATTGGGCAATAAACTTCCGCATCTTCTGGGAACACTTCCCTGCCCTTCAGATCGACGAGTTCGATGATGCAGTTTATATAAACCTTCTTTACTCCGAGCTTCTTGCAGAGGTCGTAGGCAGCTTTCATTGTGCCGCCAGTAGCCATGAGGTCGTCGTGGATAAGCACGATGTCATCGGCACAGAGGGCGTCCTTGTGAATCTCGATTTTGTCTGTTCCGTATTCGAGGGCATACTCCTGTGAGATGGTCTCTGCTGGCAGCTTGCCAGGTTTGCGGATGGTGACAAAGCCTGCGTTGATGTTGTTGGCAATTATCGGTCCAAGGATGAAGCCACGGCTCTCGATGCCGAGCACCTTGGTGATGCCACGTCCAGTGTAGTAGCCTGTCAGTCCGTTGGCGAGTTCGCGAAGGCAAGCAGGGTTCTTGAGTACGGTGGTGATGTCGCGGAACATGATTCCTGGCTTTGGGAAGTCTGGGACAGTGCGCAGGTTGGCTTTGATCAATTCGGTGTTCATAATTGTGAGGTATATTAATATGTTTGATTGTTTCTGTTTTTTTGTCTTAATCACTTTGCTTCTCACCTTCCCATCAGAACGAGGAGGATGTTGATGTCGGCAGGTGAAATGCCTGGGATTCTCGATGCCTGTCCGATGGTCTCTGGGCGAATCTTCGAGAGTTTCTGTCGAGCCTCTATCGTGAGTTGCATAAGCGAATTGTAGTCGATGGTCTTTGGCAATTTGATGTTCTCGAGTCGCTGAAGCTTGTCGGCTATCATGCGTTCGCGGTCGATGTAGCCCGCATACTTGATGCGTATCTCTGTTGCCTCGATAATCTCTTCCCTGCGGTTTGGAATCGAGTCGAGCAGTTCCTTAAGTTCGGGAATGTATTCGGCAAGCAGGAGGATTGAGAGCTGTGGACGATTGACGAGCGAGATGAGTCGGCAGCCCTCCTTGAGCGGAGTCTCGTTGAGTGCGACAAGAGTGTCGTTGAACGAAAGTTTCACGTGGAACAATTCGCAGAAGCTGATGATCTTCTCAATCCATTCCTTCTTCTCGACCATCAAGTCGTAGCGATGCTGGCTGGCAAGTCCGATGGCAAACCCTCGTGGAGTGAGGCGCATGTCGGCATCGTCCTGTCGGAGGAGGATGCGATATTCGGCACGGCTCGTAAACATACGATATGGCTCATC
>SAMEA3663186__coassemble_198_pt1 | contig 10597 bp, 10 predicted proteins | sample SAMEA3663186__metabat2_high_PE_009 | metagenome-assembled genome bin SAMEA3663186 (sample SAMEA3663186) | pig gut metagenome | biome: pig gut; feature: pig-associated habitat; material: faeces | place: Denmark | collected 2012
GGAAGTTATATGTACGACCTGCACTGCGAGACGAACCAAAAAGCACGAGCTCATCAATTGGGAAGTTACGCTCGTCGAGCACACGAAGGAACTCCTGACCTACGGCGCCACTGGCACCTACAATAGCTACTTTCATTTTCTTTTTGTTTTTTAGGAGATAAAGAAGATAAAGAAGTTAAAGGAGATAAAGACAATAGTTGCATTGTCGTGAACCTTAATTGAAGAGAAAGGGAAATAATATCATTGACTAACATCATTTGTCTTTATCTCCTTTAACTTCTTTATCTTCTTTATCTTCTTCCGTTATATCTATTTATTTTGTTATTAATATAATGTGCAAAATTAAACAAAAAAAATGAATTCCTACGCTATTTTGCGAGGAATTCATTGCATAAAATGTATTTTTAAGTATTTTTTTCAACCTTTGCACAACTTGCATTGCACAAAATTGGCAAAACCGTGCATATATTTTACAATGATGCGAGGTAGTCAGAGACATTCTTCTCGATGCGGGCAGCGAGGTCGGTGTCTTCTGCCTTGACGAACTTCTCGCCTACGATATGCTCGTAGAGTTCGATATAACGCTCTGATACGCTTTCTGCATATTCGTCGGTAATCTCTGGCATAACCTGACCTGGCTCGTTCATGAAGTTATGCTCGATAAGCCACTGGCGCACAAACTCTTTTGAGAGCTGCTTCTGAGGCTCGCCCTTTGCGAACTTCTCTTCATAACCCTCAGCATAGAAGTAACGGCTTGAATCTGGAGTATGGATCTCGTCGATGAGATATACCTTTCCATCCTTCTTGCCAAACTCATACTTGGTATCAACGAGGATAAGTCCCTTGCTTGCAGCTATTTCTGTACCGCGCTGGAAGAGAGCATAGGTGTATTTCTCCATCTGCTCATAATCCTCCTTGCTCACATAACCCTGGGCGATGATTTCTTCCTTTGAGATGTTGAGATCGTGACCTTCCTCTGCCTTGGTGGTTGGAGTGATGATTGGAGTTGGGAACTTCTCGTTCTCGCGCATGCCTTCAGGGAGCTTCACACCGCAGATCTCACGGCATCCTGCCTTATAGTCACGCCATGCTGAACCTGTGAGGTAGCCGCGGATGATCATCTCAACACGGAAACCTTCGCACTTGAGACCCACTGTGACCATTGGATCTGGAGTAGCAAGCTTCCAGTTTGGCACGATGTCGCTTGTTGCATCGAGGAAAGATGCGGCAATCTGATTGAGAACCTGTCCCTTGAATGGGATGCCCTTTGGAAGGATCACGTCGAAAGCAGAGATACGGTCGGTTGCAACCATTACCATGAGCTCATCGTTAATGTTATAGACATCACGAACCTTGCCGTGATAGACAGACTTCTGACCTTTGAAGTTGAAGTCGGTACGAGTTAATGCTGACATATTGTTTTGTTTTATTGGTTTCTATTTTTGGAGAAGATAAAGAAGATAAAGGAGATAAAGACAATAGCTGCCTTTAATCTTGTTGGGGAAGTTAAAGGAAAGACCATTACTTATAACAAATTTCATTTGTCTTTATCTCCTTTATCTTCTTTAACTTCTTTATCTGCCCCTATTCCTCCGGCGGCTGAAGAGTAAGCGTTTTCTTTCGCTCTTCTTCAAAGCGGTCGTAGGCATCGACAATCTTCTGGACAAGACGGTGGCGCACAATGTCATGACGGTCGAATTCGATGGTGGCAATGCCTGGAATGCCCTTGAGAATGCGCTGAGCCTGAACGAGACCGCTCTGGACGTTGCGAGGCAGATCGACCTGCGACATATCGCCTGTGACAATCATCCTGGCACCGAGTCCAAGGCGTGTCAGGAACATCTTGATCTGTGGGGCTGTAGTATTCTGCGCCTCATCGAGGATGATGACGGCATCGCTGAGCGTGCGTCCGCGCATATATGCCAAAGGAGCAATCTGAATGACGTTGGTCTCAAGATACTCGCGGAGCTTGGCGGCAGGTATCATGTCCTCGAGCGCGTCGTAGAGAGGCTGGAGATATGGGTCGAGCTTATCCTTCATCTCCCCAGGCAGGAAACCTAACTTCTCACCTGCCTCAACGGCTGGACGCGAAAGGATGATACGGCGAATCTCCTTGTTCTTAAGAGCCTTGACAGCGAGGGCGATGGCTACATAGGTCTTGCCAGAACCTGCAGGACCGAGTGCAAAGACAAGATCGTTCTTGGAGAAAGCATCGACCAGAGCCTTCTGATTGCTGGTGCGTGCGGTGATGGGGCGACCGTTGACTCCATAGATGATGAGATGATCCTGCTTCTTCTCCTGCGGGCCTTCGCCATTGTAGAAGTCGAGTATCGCCTCTTCGTTCAGCTTATTATAGTTACTGCAGTAGTTGACCAATCGCCCGAGGAAAGTCTCAAAAATCTGGATATCCTCTTCATCGCCATATATCTTGATAGCCCTTCCCCTTGCCGCAAAGCGCAGCTTCGGATACAGGGTCTTGAGCAACAGTATGTTACTGTTGTTCACTCCATAGAATATTACTGGATCAACTTGGTCTAAAACAATAACTTTTTCAATCATATTTTATAATCGTTAGGTTTTGAGGTTTTAAGGTTTTAAGGTTTTGAGGTTTTGAGGTTTTAAGGTTTTTTGTCAGCGCGGAGCTACCTTACATCCTCATAACCTCATAACCTCATAACCTCATAACCTTAATACCCAAACAAGCCTAATACAAAGCCTATTATCATTGCGAGCAGATAGGCAATTATGATGCCGATCAGGATGTTTCTTGCCAGCCGGTCGAAGAAAAGGCCTTCAGTCGTTTCGCTGGAAGCCTCGTCGGCACTTATTGCTTCGCCTGCTTCTGATTCCTCTTCGGTGATGAGGCTATCTTCGGCTACTTCATCGCTTTCATTGTCTTCATCTTCATCAACAGAACGGACATGCAGGAGATAGGCAGAGTGGTTGTCCTGATTTTCGGATGTGTAGTCGAGCAAGGCATCGCGCTTATGTTCAGCAGTCCAATCCGGACGATTCATTATCGCCATAAGGTCTTCTACGTCGAGTGCCTCGCACATTCCATCGGTCATGAGCAGGAACCAATCGCCATGCTGCACATCCCTGATTACGAGATTGTCTTCGCCTTCCGAACTATAAATCGGCTCGTCGAAGCCTGGGCGGATCTGGAATACGCGACAGCGGCCTGTGATGCTGATGCGCATGCCATAGGGCATGACCGTCAGACTCGCCATCTGCTGATAACTATCTTGCTGACGGCCCTCGCCAACCATAAAATGGCAATCGGTGACCTGTGCCTCGCCAAAGGCAGGAACAACATAGTCGGTCTGCACTGGACGATGCCCAATGTCATGGATGCATAATGGTCGGTCGAGAGTTATCTTCATTTATTCAGAATGTTATAACAACGTGCAAAGATATAGCTTTTTGATGAACTTTCAAAAAAAATAATTATTTTTTTGGAGATAAATAGACTGAATGAGAGCTGATGACTGATTGTCCGTTTCTTGAATACTAATAAATAACGAAAAAAGATCCGTTCCCCGAATGAGGGACGAACCTTTTTCTTTGTAGTTTCTTGAAATTTGAAAACTAACCGCGTTGTATTACTCAGCGCACTTTGTTGAGTCAGCGCAAGCACCGCAGCAAGCAGTGTCAGCAGCGCACTTTGCAGAGTCACCACAGCACTTTGTAGAATCACCGCAGCAAGATGCCTCAACAGCAGTTTCAACAACCTCAACAGCCTCCTCTGTAGCAGGAGCCTCAGACTTAGCTGAGTTACAAGAAGCAAATGATACTGCAACGAGTACACCTGCGAAAAGAACCAACTTCTTCATAGTTTGATAAATTAATTTAGTGATAACACAATAACCTTTTTTATTTTTGCGTTGCAAAGTTATAGTTTTTTGAAACTGATAGTTTATTTTTCGCAGATTTTTGTCAAAAGATGCTTTTTTTAATTTTTTAACCATTATATTTGCAATGTGCAGTGAGTAAAATAAGAAGAATACTGCTCAGTAAGATAAAGACCACAACGAAGTTGATGACAAATGAAAAGATTGCTACTGACTATTCTTGTTCTGCTGACAGTCTTGCCTGCTATGGCGCAGAAGAATGTTTTGAAGAATATCCCATACATTGACCAAAGACGGTTCCACTATGGATTCGTCATGGGTATCGACATGAACAACGTGATTTTCGAACACACCGGCAAGGACTGGTATGCCGAATGTCCCGACCTCAACCCAGGGTTCTGTGTCGGACTGCTCGGCGACATGGCGCTGACCGAGAATCTGAACCTGAGGGTCACTCCTACCCTGCATTTCGTCTCAAGGAAAGTGGCTTTCGTCAACAGCAACATCGGCAGCAAGACAGAGCAAGACCTGAAGAGCTGCAACATTGAGATTCCCGTCAGCCTGAAAGTGGCAACCAAGCGCCTCAACAACTACCGCCCATACGTCATAGCCGGTGCGAGCATACTGTACGACCTGTCGAAAGACAAGGAGACTCCGATAGTCTTCAAACCTTTCGACTATAGCATACACATCGGCCTGGGCTGCGACACCTACCTGCCTTTCTTCAAGTTCTGCCCTGAACTGCGTTTCAACCTTGGCCTTGCCGACATGATCGACCATCGACGCAAGAACCTGAAGGACGAAACGCTGATGCAATATACCGATGCCATTGCCAAAGCACGAAACAAAAGCATTAGTCTAATACTATATTTCGAGTAATATGAACAAATACATCTTACCTTTCTGTTGCCTTTTGGCAGCATGCTCTTGTTCTGCCAATAAGAGCGATAGTGACGAACCAGCAAAGCCAGAGCTGAAACCGCGACTCGTGGTCATGACCGACATCGGACCAGCTGATGTTGAGCCCGACGACAACGAATCGGCAGTGCGTCTGCTCTCATACGCCGACCGTTTTGAGATTGAAGCTATCTGCACTACCATCGGCTGGAACTGTGACCCCTATCCTGAAGAATGGGCTGACTATCTGTATCGCGTAGTAGATGCCTATGAGACAGATGTCTGCAACCTGATGAAACGCTCGAAGCAAGAGGGACACCTGACTCTTGACGAGGAGAACTCGTTGCCTCAAGAGATTGGTTATTGGCCAAGTGCTGAATATATACGCAGCCGCTGCATGATGGGCAGCAAGCGTGCAGGCATAGGCGTGATTGGCGAAGGCAATGACTCGGAAGGCAGCGAGATGCTCATCCGTCTTGCCGATGAGGATGATGACCGCCCTATCTGGGTGACTTCGTGGGGTGGATCGAACACCTTGGCACAAGCGATATGGAAGGTGCAGCAGACGCGCACTCCAGAGGAACTGAAGAAGTTCCTTCAGAAGTTCCGCATCTATACCATCACCGACCAGGACATGCAATGGTCGATGCGCATGCAGCGCGACTATAGCTCACACATGTGGATGCGCAAGGAGTTCAAGGATGACCTGAAGTTCGTGTGGGACGAATCGGCTTGGCTCAATCAGAATGCCCTCGGTGTGCAGAACTGGGACAAATATGCCTCTCTCATACAAGGCAAGGGTGAGATGGGCAAGGTCTATCCGAAATATCTGTGGGGCGTGGAAGGCGACACTCCAAGTTTCCTCAATGTTATGCCTAACGGACTCAACGACCCCGAGGACCCTACACAGGCAGGCTGGGGCGGATATCATGTCTTCGGTCTCTCTCCCGACAGCATCACCTACTCTTGGACCAACTGGGAGGAGCCTATCAAGAGTGCTTCTGACGCATACGAGAAGAAGTTCTACCCTGACGAATTCAACGACTTTGCCGCCCGCATGGCTTGGGCAGAAAATGGCACAGGCAACACCAATCCTGTGGTCATTGTCAATGGCAACAAAGGCACTGCTCCTATATATATAAATGCACGCGCGGGCGAGACCATCACTCTCGACGCTTCAGAGACCTTCGATCCCGAAGGCGACTCCCTCACTTTCGATTGGTGGGTGCAGAAGGAAATAAGCTCGCCAGTCGAGATCGCCAACCCATCGGCAAAGATAATCACAGTGACAATACCAGAAAACGCCGCTGGCAAGACCCACATCGTGTGTGAAGTGCATGACAACGGCGCTTTCAATCTTGTAGCTTATAGGAGGGTGGTTATAAGGTTGTGAGGTTATGAGGTTGTGAGGTTATAAGGTTGTGAGGTTATAAGGTTATAAGGTTGTGAGGTTGTGAGGTAACTCCACGCAGTCAAAAAACCTTAAAACCTCATAACCTCACAACCTTATAACCTTAAATGTACGGAGTAAAGGTTCCGTTCTTGCAAGCGAGGATCTCCTCGATATCGACAGGCTTTCGCAATCCAAGATGGCGTGAGCCTGTTTCTGTTATGAGATAGTCTTCCTCATTGCGCATTCCACCGAAGTCCTTCCAAGCATCGAGCTTGTCGTAGCAGATGAAGTCGGTGAACTTGCCGGCAGCTCTCCACTGATTGATGAGTTCTGGAATGAAATAGATACCTGGCTCAACGGTGAATACGAAGCCTGGCTCGAGTGTGCGGCCAAGACGGAGTGAGCGGAAGCCGAAGCGAGGGTCTTTCTGTGCACCGCGTGGATAGCCGACATAGACCTCACCATAGTTCTCCATATCATGAACATCCATTCCCATCATGTGGCCAAGACCATGAGGCATGAACATTGCCACAGCACCAGCCTCAGCTGCCTCCATAGCATCGCCCTTCATCAAGCCGAGCGCCTTGAGTCCTTCAGCAATCTTTGCCCATACAGACACATGAACCTCACGATAGGTGATGCCTGGGCGAATCATTGATGTGGCAGTCTTATAACTGTTGATGAGCACATTATACACATCCTTCTGGCGAGAAGTGTAGTCGGCACCTACAGGCATGGTAGTAGTGAGGTCACCTGCATAGTGCATCACGTTCTCAGCACCCGCATCAAGCAGAAGCAGGTCGCCATCGTTGAGGGTGTGGATATATCCGTGGTTGTGAAGAGTCTGTCCATGGCTTGTTGCGATGGTTGGGAACGAATTGTAGTAGCCCTCGCGCAATGCCACTTCCATCACAGCAGCAGCGATATCTTTCTCGTTCATGCCTGGCTGTACCATCTGCACTGCCTTGCAATGCATGTTGACAGTAATGTTGACAGCCTTCTCGATCTCGGCAATCTCTTCTGGAGCCTTATGGTTGCGCATGTCGGCAACATTGTAGCACATTTCGAGCGAAGGGGTAGCCACAGGCATTCCTGCCAAGAAGGCATCGCCGGCAGCGGTGTTAACAGGCACACCAAGGAGTTCCTGAAGCCAGAGGATGGTGTGTCCGCGATATGGAGGGATGAAATGAATAGGCTGTTTCTTTGCCTTGGCCGCATTGATATAGTTGGCGAGTTCCGACATCGGAAGAGTCTCTGTCACGCCTACGGCAGCACATTTCTCTGCAATGGTTGGCTGCACTCCTGTCCAGATGATGTCGTCGATGGTGAGTTCGTCGCCAAAGACGATTGTCTTGTTGTTGTCGATATCTATTACAGCAGCAAGACCCTCATAGTCCAAGCCGAAGAAATAGAGGAAGGTGCTATCCTGGCGGAACTGATAGTTGTTGTCGGAATAGTTGAAACTTGCAATACCATTACCAAGGAACAGGAGCAAACCGCCTCCCATTGCCTTCTTGATGCGGGCTCTGCGAGCCTCATAGATTTCTTTTGAAAAAGCCATAATGTTATTTCTTAAAAGTGTTTTTATTCATAGCAACCGATTGTTGGTGGTGACTGCCGAAGCTTACCATCAATATCCAATCTATGTCTTGTAGTTGTCTCTTCTGAACCTGCGCCCTTGGCTGCCGACTCGTCGGTCAGATGGAAGTCATAGGCATAGTTCTTGTCATCAATGAGCAGGAACCCTGGATCGATGTTCCACAATGTGCTCACAAACTGCTCATCGTCGGTGCCATCGGCATGTATCAGGCAATGGTCGAAGCGATAGCTGAAGATGCTGTCGCCCTGCTCTGGACGATGATAGTCGAGGCGGATATCGGGACAGAACTTCCTGCCCCAGATGATAGTGTTAACAAACTCGCATCGCTTGAGCGGAATCGTAGCATTTCTTAGTGTGTCACGGTTCGACAGTCTCAATGCCTCCTGCGTGATTGACGCAGCGAAGTTATAGTTTGCCAAGGTGCAATGCACCACTTCCGACTCACCTCCGATGATGTCGAGCACACTGCCTGCCGCATTTGACAGTTCGCAGTTCTCAAAATGAGTCTGCGCATCGACAGCAGTAACCAGATTGCCATCGGAGTTCTTGATGCGGCAGTTGGCAAAATCGGCCTGCGACTCAATCCAGATGCCATCGCTCATGCCTCGGATATTGGCATATTCAAAACTGTTGCCATGGCTCTGCCGCTTCAGATAAAGACTGCCCCATTGCGAAGGGAGATTGTCGTAAGGGAGGTTGTCGAACATATTGTCGGTTCTGTCACCTCTTATCGTCACAGGACGGTCGATAGTGCCTTGTGCTTGCAAAGAGCCATAGACGACGATGTTCGCCTTGTCATGCAGATAGAGCGTCGTGCTATCGGTCAAGGTCAATACTGCACCTTCGGTTATCACCAAGCTATCGAAGACCTGTATCTCGCTTGCCATATCCCACACCTCATTGGCTGTTACCACATAGCCTTGCAGTTTCCTGACCTCTTTGCTCACGGCATCGAGCACGATGGTTGTTGTCTTCCCATTGCACGAGACATCGACATAATCGAGATGGTGCTGTATGCCCTTGCCTTCAGGCTGGAATGTTGCCTCGACAAACACGAACAGCGAGTCGCCCGAAGCAATGCGCAGCAGGTCGCTATTGGTGAACGACGTGCCGTTCATGCCATCGACATTCATGCGGAAGCCTGAAGACGGAGCATTGCGGAGCACTATCGAGGTGAGTTTCAGTTCCTTGCTGTTGGGATTGTAGAGTTTGAGCTGATAGGTTGGCGAACTGTTGCCTGCCAAGATAGTGCCCATGTGCAAGGTGTCGGCTGAAGCGACAGGCTGGGCTTCACTTCCCGTGGCAAAGTCATCGTCACAGGAAATGAGCGAAAGCATCGCTAATAATATCAGCACAAGGTTCTTCATCTGGTCACGGTTACTGTCACTCCATCCATAAGCCGCTGGGCTCTGTATCGGCGCAGGATGAGTTTCTCTTCATTGGCAGGACCTGCCGTCGGTGCAGGCGAGCCCCAGAACACAGCGCCATATTCGGAAGCACAAGAAGGGCAGACAGCCGTGATGCCATCATCTTTCATACTGATGCGGCTTACCTTCGTTCCTGTCTTGCCTTCCGCGAAGCAATATGGGCAAGCGAGGTCAAAGGCATGGAATGCGCCTTCGTAGGTCTGAAGTATCAGCAATCCGCCCAAGCCAATCACATCGCTTGCCGAGAGGTTTTTCTTGTCATAGACCCTCACATATCCGCCCTGACAATCCAATCCCACCTGTTCGGTCTGCTGCAGATAGGCGTTGACAAGCGTCGCATTGCAGCTATAATGAATATTGTATTCGGGGATCACACTGTCGGTCACATCGTCTTTGCACGAGGTGAGTAGCACAACGGCACACAATAATGTCTTGAGGGTCTTTATCATAAGTTATTTCACCAATTTCTCGACAGCCATATCGACTTTCTCGAAGTTGAACGACTTGACTACATCGTCCATAAGGGCGCAGATGCGGTCGTTGCAAAGGTTGCCGATTGAACCTTCGTGAGTATGTGCCACGCTCTTGGTCGGGGTGAACTTGCCCGCTTCGATGTCGAGTCCCACTTTCTTGTAGGCATCGCGGAACGGCATACCATTGGTTGCCAGACGGTTGACCTCTTCGACCGAGAACATCAAGTCGTAGCGCGAATCATCTAGGATGTGCTCGTTGACCGTGATATGTTCGAGCATGAGAGTCACCATGCGCAAGCAGTCCTTCAACTCGTCGAAAGTTGGCAGGAACACCTCCTTGATGATCTGAAGGTCGCGGAAATAGCCCGATGGCAGATTGTTCATGATGAGCATGATCTGCTCTGGCACAGCCTGAATCTTGTTGCACTTGGCACGTGTGAGCTCAAACACATCAGGATTCTTCTTGTGAGGCATGATGCTCGAACCAGTGGTGAATGCGTCGTGGAGCTTGATGAAGCCGAAGTTCTGGCTCGAATACATGCAAGCGTCGAAGGCAAGCTTTGCCAATGTTGCTGCTATGCCACCGAGAGCCTGTGCCACGATGCGTTCGCTCTTGCCTCGTCCCATCTGTGCATACACTACGTTATAATCCATCGAGTCGAAGCCGAGCAGGTCGGTTGTCATCTGACGGTTGAGCGGGAACGACGAGCCATAACCCGCCGCACTTCCCAAAGGATTACGATTGACAACCTTATAAGCGGCATTGAGCACAGTGAGGTCATCGACCAGTCCCTCTGCGTATGCGCCAAACCAAAGGCCGAACGACGACGGCATTGCCACCTGAAGATGTGTATAGCCCGGCATCAGTACGTTCTTATACTTCTCGCTCTGCTGGATGAGCATGTTGAAAAGCTCGACGGTGAGACGAGTGATCTCCTGAAGCTCGTGGCGCATAT
>SAMEA3663186__coassemble_199_pt1 | contig 10560 bp, 7 predicted proteins | sample SAMEA3663186__metabat2_high_PE_009 | metagenome-assembled genome bin SAMEA3663186 (sample SAMEA3663186) | pig gut metagenome | biome: pig gut; feature: pig-associated habitat; material: faeces | place: Denmark | collected 2012
CATGGGTAAGGCTGCTTTCATGGAGTTGCAGGATTCGAAGGGTCGTGTGCAGGTCTATGTGTCGCGCGATGCCCTCTGTCCAGATCCAGAGAATACGGTGATGTACAATACAGTGTTCAAGAAGCTTCTCGACATTGGCGACTTTGTGGGCGTGAAGGGTTATGTATTCCGCACACAGACTGGCGAGATCAGCGTTCATTGCTCTGAACTCACAGTCCTCTCGAAGTCTATCCGTCCGCTTCCTATCGTGAAGTACAAGGATGGTGTGGCTTACGACGGTTTCAATGATCCAGAGCTCCGCTATCGTCAGCGTTATCTTGACCTCATCGTCAACGATGGCGTGAAGGATGTGTTCCTGAAGCGTGCCAAGATCGTGAGCACCATGCGCAAGGTCTTTGACGAGGCTGGCTTCACCGAGGTCGAGACTCCTATACTCCAGCAGATTGCGGGTGGCGCAAGCGCTCGTCCGTTCATCACTCATCACAATGCTCTCGACGTTGATCTCTACCTCCGTATCGCAACAGAGCTTTATCTGAAGCGACTCATCGTAGGTGGTTTCGAGGGCGTTTATGAGATTGGCCGTAACTTCCGCAACGAAGGTATGGACCGCAGCCACAATCCAGAGTTCACCTGCATGGAGCTCTATGTTTCGTACAAGGATTACAACTGGATGATGTCGTTCACCGAGCAGTTGATCGAGAAGATCTGCATAGCAGTCAACGGTACTACAGAAGTAAAGATTGGAGACAACATCGTCAACTTCAAGGCTCCATATCGCCGACTCCCAATCCTCGATGCCATCAAGGAGAAGACTGGTTACGACCTGTCGGAGATGAGCGAGGACGAGATGCGTGAGGTGGCAAAGAAATGTGGCGTGGAGGTAGATGATACCATGGGCAAGGGCAAGCTCATCGACGAGATCTTCGGTGAGACTTGCGAAGGCTCGTTCATCCAGCCAACCTTCATCATCGACTATCCTGTCGAGATGTCGCCACTCACCAAGATGCACCGCAGCAAGCCGGGACTTACCGAGCGTTTCGAGCTCATGGTCAACGGTAAGGAACTCGCCAATGCTTATTCAGAGCTCAACGACCCAATCGACCAGTACAACCGTTTCGTAGAACAGATGAAGCTTGCCGACAAGGGTGATGACGAAGCTATGATCATCGATCAGGATTTCGTGCGTGCGCTCGAATACGGTATGCCTCCTACATCTGGTATCGGCATCGGTATCGACCGTCTGTGCATACTCTTGACTGGTCAGCCAACAATCCAGGAAGTGCTCCTCTTCCCAACAATGAAGCCAGAGAAGGTGGCTCCAAAGGACAAGGAAGACAAGTATGTGGCACTCGGCATCCCTGCTGAATGGGTACCAGTGGTACAGAAGGCAGGCTACAACACTGTAGAGAGCCTGAGAGGAGTGAAGCCTGGCAAGCTCTTCCAGGAGCTTCTTGACATAAAGAAGAAGTATCGTGACTATCTTGCTGACCTCCAGAATCCTACTCAGCAGGATGTTGCCGAATGGATTGAAAAACTCGGATAATACAGTTCTGATATGAATATTCCAGGAAGAGTAGCCATACTCGGCAGCGGAAGTTGGGCTACAGCAGTGGCAAAGATAGTGCAGCAGAATGGTGCTGACATGTACTGGTACATGCGCAATCAGGATCGTATCGAGCAGTTTCAGAACCTCGGGCACAACCCTGCCTATCTTTCAAGTGTGCGTTTTGATGTATCGCGCATCAAGTTTACTGCCGACATCAACGAGGCTGTGCGTGGCAGTGACACGGTGATCTTCGCCATGCCTTCGCCTTATCTGAAGATGCATGCAGAGAAGATTGAGGCATCGTTCAAGAATAAGATAGTGATCTCGGTGATCAAGGGTATCGTCGCTGACGATAACATCACCATTTCAGAGTATCTTCAGGCAAAGTTCGGCCTTGAGGACTGGCAGGTGGCTACGCTCAGCGGACCAAGTCATGCTGAAGAGGTTGCATACGAGCGACTCACTTACCTGACTGTGGGCTGCAAGGATGATGACGTAGCCGAGGAACTTGCCGATTTCTTTGGAAACTATTATGTCCACACCACGGTGTCGAACGACATAATCGGTATCCAGTATGCCGGAGTGCTCAAGAACATATATGCCATTGCATCGGGTATCATCGGTGGCTTGAAGTATGGCGACAACTTCCATGCCGTATTGACAGCCAATGCCATCCGAGAGATGAACAACTTCATCAGCAGGCTGGCACCATTGCCTGACCGACAGATCGTGGAATCGGTCTATACTGGAGACCTCTTGGTGACTTCCTATTCGAAGTTCAGCCGCAACCACCTCTTCGGTACAATGATCGGCAAGGGCTACAGCGTGAAGACAGCCCAGCTGGAGATGGAGATGGTGGCAGAAGGCTACTACGGCACGAAGTGTATCAAGGAGATCAACCAGAAGTATGGTGTCTCGATACCTATTGTCGATTGTGTCTATAACATCCTCTATAAGCGCATGAGTCCGTTTGTCGAAATCAAGCTGCTCAGCGATCTATTAAGATAATATCAGGTTATAAGGCTGTAAGGTTATAAGGTTGTAAGGTTTGCTTAGCGCGAATCAAAAAAACCTCAAAACCTCAAAACCACAAAACCTTGAAACCATAAAACCTCTAAAAATATGAAACTTTGTATTGAAAAAGCACAATGCTTTGTTCCTGCTGGCAGCCTTGCAGCTGTAGCAGCACAGACAGCTCCTTGCAACGAGCTCCTTGAGAGCGGCAAGGGTGCAGGTAACGATTTCCTTGGTTGGGTTCACCTCCCATCAAGCATCACTGACGAGTTCCTCGCTGAAGTACAGGCTACTGCTGATCTTCTCCGTTCAAAGGCAGAGATCATCGTGGTTGCTGGTATCGGTGGTTCTTATCTTGGCCCACGTGCCGTGAACGAGGCTCTCGACCACACTTTCGGTCTCAATGGCAACAACCCACGAGTAGTATATGCTGGCAACAATATCGGTGAGGACTATCTCGCTGACCTCATGGAGCTCCTTGATGGCAAGACATTCGCCATCATCAATATCTCAAAGTCTGGTACGACTACCGAGACAGCTCTTGCATTCCGTCTTTTGAAGACAAAGCTCGAGGCACAGGTAGGCAAGGAGGCTGCCAAGGACCTCATCGTGGCAGTAACTGACAAGGAGAAGGGCGCAGCTCGCAAGCTCGCTACAAAGGAAGGCTACAAGACATTCGTCATCCCTGACAATGTAGGTGGTCGTTTCTCGGTTCTCACTCCAGTAGGTCTCCTCGCTATCGCTTGCGCTGGTCACGACATCAAGGCTCTCGTGAAGGGTGCACAGGACATGGAGAAGGCTACAGGCGTTGACGTTCCTTATGAGCAGAACCCAGCAGCACAGTATGCAGCAGTGCGCAACGCACTCTATCAGTATGGCAAGAAGACTGAGATTCTCGTCAACTACCAGCCAAAGCTCCACTATATGATGGAGTGGTGGAAGCAGCTCTTCGGTGAGTCAGAGGGTAAGGATCACAAGGGTATCTATCCTGCTTCTGTCGATTTCACTACCGACCTTCACTCAATGGGTCAGTGGATCCAGGAGGGTGAGCGTACGATCTTCGAGACAGTCGTTTCTGTAGAGAAGGCCAACAAGACAGTGCTCTTCCCATTCGATGAGGAGAACCTCGACGGACTTAACTTCCTCGCTGGCAAGCGTGTCGATGAAGTGAACAAGATGGCAGAGCTCGGTACACAGCTCGCACATGTCGATGGTGGAGTGCCTAACATCAAGATTACTATCCCTGTGCTCGATGAGTACAACCTCGGTCAGCTCATCTACTTCTTCGAGCGTGCTTGCGGTATCTCTGGCTACATCCTTGGCGTCAACCCATTCAACCAGCCAGGTGTAGAGGCTTATAAGAAGAATATGTTTGCTCTTCTTGAGAAGCCAGGTTACGAAGAGGCAACCAAGGCTATCAAGGCTCGTCTTGCTGAATAATGACCAAAGCTTTTCTATTTGACATGGACGGCGTGTTGTTTGACAGCATGAAGCATCACGCCGAAGCATGGTACAAGGTCATGGGTGAACGCTACGGTTTCACCTGTGACCGTTCTGTATTCTACCTTTACGAAGGCAGTACGGGCGGACAGACCATCGACGCTTTCTTTGTTGAGCAGAAAGGCCGTCATGCCACCGACGACGAGTGGCGACAGATTTACAAGGAGAAGTCGGAGGTCTTCGCTTCGCTTGGTGAGGCTTTGCCTATGGAGGGCGCGGCAGAAGTGTTGCGCAAGGTAGGAGAGATGGAAATGGCGCGAGTGCTTGTGACGGGTTCAGGTCAGGCAAGTCTTATCGGCCGTCTCGACCATGCCTATCCTGGAGTTTTCGACGAGGCGCACATGGTGACAGGCAACGACTGCCCTATAGGAAAAGGCAAGCCTCATCCGTATCCATATCTCAAGGGCCTTGAAAAGGCAGGAAACATAAGACCGGAAGAGGCTATTGTGGTTGAGAATGCCCCATTGGGCATCAAGGCAGCCAAGGCAGCAGGTATCTATACAGTGGCGGTCAATACCGGACCGCTCGACCCTCAGGTACTGAAAGATGCTGGTGCCGACATTGTCTTAGGTAGTATGACCGAGCTTGCGGAGAAAGTTGTCGCGATAGCTTCCGCCGACAGGGATGCTGACACCTGCCACAGTTACTGACATCGAACCGACTTCAGAGATGTGGTCGATCGACACTATATAACTCTTATGTACGCGCGCGAAGAGATCTGACGGCAGCTGTTCCTCAAGGTTCTTGAGCGAATAGAGTGCCGTGATACGCTTGGTTGTCGTATAGAAAGAGACATATTCACGCTGACCCTCTATATAGAGCAGGTCGGCGTAATATATTTTATAGAGCTTATAGTCGGCCTTTACCATGATGAAGTCTTCGCTGTTGCTGACCGACTGCAGTCCGTTGATTTTTGCCTTTGCCTTGTCGATAGCCTTCTGGAATCGTTCGAAGGCAATAGGCTTGAGCAGATAATCGACGGCATCGGCCTCGAAGCTCTCCAGGGCATATTCGCTATAGGCGGTGGTAAAGATGATGGCAGGGACAGAGACGCAGGTCTTGGCAAAGTCCAGGCCGTTGAGGTCGGGCATGTGGATATCGAGCAACAGGATATCGACCTTGTTGTCCTTGACCAGGTTAAAGGCTTCGAAGGCATTGGCGGCAGTACCTACCACATTCATGTCTTCCATTTTCTCCAGATAGCTCAGCAGCAGTTTGCGAGCCAAGAATTCATCATCTACAATCAGTACGTTGTATTTCATAATTTTCTTAAAGGGAGTTATCTTCCATTAACTCCATGATAAAAATTAAACATTTATAATAAGCTTTGTCTTATACACACATTCGGTTTCAGAGATCTCGAAAGAGTAGTCGTCACCGAAGATCAGGTTGAGTCGCTGGCGCACATTGTTGATTCCGATGCCTGTGCGTTCGTCGTCCTCCTGCTGATATTGGTTAAGGTGCTTTGAGTTCTCGGTCTCGAACACCACGCGTTTGTCTTCCTGCAGCAGAGAGATACGGATGAAGGCGTTATGGTCGTCGATGATACGGCTATGCTTGAAGCAGTTTTCGACCATAGGCTGGAATACCATAGGAGGGATCTCCATGCTGTTGTTCTGAATTTTACAATCGAAAGTCAGGTTTGGCACATTTTCCATCCTTATCTTCTGGAAGTCGATATAATTGCGGATATAAGCCACTTCCTTAGCTATTGGCACCCTGTCGGCACGGCAGTCATCGATCACGAATCGGAGCATCTCTGACAGTTTCATGACACTATCTGGAGCCTTCTCGTCTTTTGTCAGGGTCAGCGAATAGATGCAGTTGAGCGCATTGAAGAGGAAGTGAGGATTGATTTGCGCCCTAAGATATTTCAGTTCCTGCATCATGCTCTGCACTTTTGTTTCCTGTTCGAGTCGCTTGGTTTCATCAAGCATGTGGGAGATGGTGACGACGGCGAAAGTGATGCAAAGAAGAATAATATATTTGGTGTATAGGATATCCTTGCCCACTCTTTCTTCTATCATGGCCAATCGTATCACTGTTTCTTCAGGCAGGTTCACCAAGTTGTGGTTGAACAGATATCCATAGATGCGTGTGTCGATTGACACCACGACTGTCGATAGCAACAAGATGGTGATGAAGCTATAGAGATAGTACCATATACGTGATTTCTGAAGGAAACGCGGGATGAGCACACGTCGCAGCAGTTCGGTCATAGCCAGCATCGGGGAGATGGAGATGGTGGACATGAGCAGACTCGCCAAGAGCGGCATGCGTCGTGACGTAGCAACCAGAAAGATCAGGAAGATCACTATCCAGGTGTATGTTCTGCGGTTGCGATAGATGTGCTGAAGAAATTCCTTACGTTTTTTCATGTTGCAAAGATACTTCCTTTTTTGTAAAGTTAATGTTGTAATCGGTGCTAAAAAATCTTAAATGGTTGAATAATGTGGTGTTTTGGTTGAAAATATAGCTATATTCGTTGATATGAATTTTTATATATATTATATTTTTAGTAAATTCGCGTTCGAATTCAGGTGAGAAAAATCTAAAAAATAGAAGAATAATGAAAAGTATCAGTAAAAAAATCCCTTTTGTTATGGGATTGTTCGCCCTCGGCTTGTTGATGCCGCAGCAAGCAAAAGCACAGAATGATTCTGTGAGCATGAATCTCGACAAGGTACTTGAGGTTGCTCTCAGCGACAACCCTGATATCAAGGTTGCCGACAAGACCATCGAGATCCAAAAGTACGCCAAGAAGGAGACCATCACAGGTCTTTTCCCAACTCTTTCAGCATCGGCTTCAGGTGTTAAGAATATTAAGGTTGCCACAATGGTGATGGCGATGGGAGATCAGGTTATCAAGGCCAAGATGGGTCGTCCTTACAACTACCAGCTTACTGGAACGGTAGCTCTTCCGCTTGTTGCTCCACAACTATGGAAATCGGTTGAGCTCTGTGAGGAACAGGTGCAGCTTGCAATCGAACAGGCTCGTTCGAGCAAGGTATCTACAATCTCAGGTGTAAAGAAAGCTTTTTACTCGGTACTTCTCACTCGCGACAGTTATGATGCGATTCTTGCAAGCTATAACGTAGCTGAGGAATCGGCACAAAACACAGCCAAGATGTTTGAGCAGGGACTTGTTTCTGAATATGACAAGCTCACAGCCGACGTGCAGCTTGCCAGCATCAAGCCACAGCTTCTTCAGGTTGCCAACGGGCTCAAGCTCGCAGAGATGCAGCTCAAGGTGCTCATGGGTGTCGATGTTGAGGAGCCGATCAAGTTTGAAGGAAAGCTCTCGGACTACGAGACCGACCTCTTCAGCGAACTCATGCTGCTCAAGGAAGACACTTCGCTCGACAACAACTCTACTCTCAAGCAGCTTGACATACAGCGTCGTCAGCTCGAACTGTCAGAAAAGCTCAATAAGCTCGGATATATTCCAACGCTTGCACTCCAGTTGCAGGCAGGTTATTCTTCAATGCCTGATAAGTTCAATCCATTCAAGGCCGATTACTACGGAAGCACTTCTTTGGCATTGGCATTCTCATGGAACATCTGGGATGGTGGTGCAAAGATGATGAAGACCCGTCAGAACAAGCTTCAGCTCGAGAACCTTGATGTCCAGCGCGAACATGTCAAGCGCCAGCTCGAACTCTCGATCAGCAGCAGTCTCAACAGCATCGAGACAGCAGCCGAGCAGGTAGTGAGCAACAAGGAGAACGTCTATAGTGCCGAGAAGGCATACAACATCAGCAAGAAGCGCTACGACGTAGGTTCAGGCACAATGCTCGAACTCAACAGTAGCGAGACTCAGCTGCTAAACGCACGTCTGCAGTACGTACAATCAATCTACGACTTCCTCACCAACCGTGCTGCTCTTGAAGAGACACTCGGCAAGGTAGTGACAGGAAAGTGATTTATTGAAGCAATAAAATTATTATCGACAATATGAAAAAAGTATTTATGGCATTTGCAGTCCTTGCTACTGTGTTCACTTCTTGCGTGAACAACAAGGAGACTGCTACTACATTCCGTACTGCAGAGACAGACGAGGCAGTGAATGTAAAGGTGAAGAAGGTTGAGGCACGTGATGTGGCACAGCTTGTTGAGTTTACAGCCAATGTTGAGGCAAACAAGGTCAATTCCATTGCTCCTCAGGCTCCTGTGCGTATCCGTGAAATCAAGGTTGAGGTAGGCCAGCAGGTTACAGCAGGTCAGGCCCTCGTAATCATGGACAATACCAACCTCAATCAGGTCAAGCTCCAGCTCGACAACAACCGTCTGGAGTTCCAGCGTATCGACGAGCTCTACAAGGTGGGTGGTTGCAGCAAGTCACAGTGGGATCAGATGAAGACCCAGCTCGAAGTGCTTGAGAGCAACTACAACAACATGGTTGAGAATACTACTCTCCGCAGCCCTATCAATGGTGTCGTTTCTGCACGTAATTATGACAATGGCGACCTCTATGGCGGCCAGCCTGTTCTCGTGGTACAGCAGATTTCGCCTGTCAAGCTCATCATCAATGTCAATGAGCAGTACTTCAAGGAGGTAAAGGTAGGCATGCCAATTGAGAATATCGCACTTGATGCTTATCCTGGTGAGGTCTTCACCGGCAAGGTATCGATCGTATATCCTACACTCGATGCTGCAACACGTACTTTCCCTGTAGAGGTGAAGATCGACAATGGCAACCAGCGCGTTCGTCCAGGCATGTTCGCACGTGTGACACTCGACTTCGGCAACGCCAACCATGTGTGTGTTCCAGATCAGGCTATCGTGAAGCAGAATGGTTCGGGCGACCGCTTTGTCTATGTCGTAGGTGCCGACAACCGAGTATCGTTCAACAAGGTTGAGCTCGGTCGCCGCATCGGTGCAGAGTACGAGGTGGTCAGCGGTGTTGAGCCAGGTTCGACAGTAGTAGTATTTGGACAGACACTCCTCGCAGCAGGCAAGAAGGTCAATATCCTTAATTAAAAAAACAGTAACCAATGACAATATATGAAGGTTCGGTCAGACGACCGATTATGACCACGCTGGTCTTCATGGCCGTTGCAATCTTTGGTCTCTATTCCCTCACCAAGCTGCCTATTGATCTCATGCCGGATATCGAGAGCAATACCATCATGGTGATGGAGACCTATGCAGGTGCAAGTGCCGAAGATATCGAAAACAACGTGACCCGACCACTTGAGAACACACTCAACTCGGTCAACTATCTGAAGCATATCACTTCACAGTCGAAAGAGAACTATTCGATCATCACGCTCCAGTTTGAGTATGGCTACGACATCGACGCCCTTACCAACGACGTGCGCGATAAGCTCGACATGGTGAGTCAGTCGCTTCCTGACGGAGCAGGCACACCTATCATCTTCAAGTTCTCGGCCGACATGGTGCCTATCCTTATCCTCTCGGCTCAGGCAAAAGAGAGCAAGGACGCGCTCTATAAAATCCTCGATGACCAGGTAGCAAATCCGCTTGCACGTATTGCAGGTGTAGGTACAGTATCTGTATCTGGTGCTCCTGAACGTACTATCTATGTCTATTGTGACCCAGAGAAGCTCGAGGCTTATAATATCCCTATCGAGACTATCTCGAACATCATCGGAATGGAGAACCGCAATGTGCCTGGTGGCTCATTCGACTCTGGTAACAATGCCTATTCGCTCCGTGTCAAGGGTGAGTTTGAGGATCCTAAGGAACTTGAGGATCTCGTAGTAGCTACCAGTGGCAACCAGATTGTGCATCTCCGCGATGTGGCTCGTGTGCAGGATGGAGTTCAGGAACGAGCTCAGGAGGTTTATTCTTATTTCACTAACCCTGACGATCCAAAGGGTTATTCGGGCGAACTTGGTGCGATGATCATTGTACAGAAGCAGTCGGGTGCCAACTCTGTGGCAATCTCGGAGAAGGTGCTTGCCATGCTTCCAGATATTCAGAAGAATCTGCCATCCGATGTCACTCTTGGTGTGATCGCTAATACATCCGAGAATATTTACGCTACCATCGGCTCACTCGAAGAGACCATCATCTATGCAATGCTTTTCGTGGCTCTGGTTTGTATGATTTTCCTTGGACGCTGGCGTGCGGTGGTCATCATCTGTATCACCATCCCATTGTCTCTCATCGCATCGTTCATCTACCTTGCGGTTACAGGCTCTTCGCTCAACATGATCTCACTCTCATGTCTGAGTATCGCCATTGGTAACGTCGTCGATGATGCCATAGTAGTATTGGAGAACGTCACAAACCATATTGAGAAGGGTAGTGACCCTAAGCAGGCTGCTATTCATGGTACCAACGAGGTGGCGATCTCGGTTATCGCTTCTACACTCACCATGATAGGTGTGTTCTTCCCATTGACCATGGTTCCTGGTATGGCAGGTGTGCTCTTCAAGGAGTTGGGCTGGATGATGTGTATCATCATGACTGTATCTACTACTTCGGCGCTCACCTTCACACCAATGCTCTGTAGCCAGATGCTCCGACTCAAG
>SAMEA3663186__coassemble_202_pt1 | contig 10417 bp, 7 predicted proteins | sample SAMEA3663186__metabat2_high_PE_009 | metagenome-assembled genome bin SAMEA3663186 (sample SAMEA3663186) | pig gut metagenome | biome: pig gut; feature: pig-associated habitat; material: faeces | place: Denmark | collected 2012
CAGGACAATAACCTGTGGATCGACCTTCAGGACTATCAGCACGAGGATTGGCAACAGCTCGTGATGCTGTTGAAATTATACAACCAGCATATTTGCCATGTCATCAGTTCGGTTGACCAGACCAAGCTCAACAACTACTGGATTGACTACGAGGGTTGCCGTGTGACGCTCGATGCAATGATACGCGGATATATCAACCACTTGAACCTCCATTTCGGGCATATACATGAACTGCTTTAAATTTCCGTTTCAATTATGTTAAGATCATTGATATCATCCATAGTTCTTGCATTTTGTACATTATCAATTAATGCACAGAACGTTTCCCCAAAGGCAGCAACTCCTGAATTGGAGTTTGTCATGCAACTTAATGTCACTCTTGGCGAAGCCTATACTGTGGGTGAGACACAGAGTGGCAAACGTCACGTTATCCCTATTACTGGTGGCACGTTTGCAGGACCGCTCATTAAAGGCACTATCATCAATGGCGGAGCAGACTACCAACTCATCAGTTCCGATGGAACCCGCACCACACTTGAGGCCATATACTCAATTATGACCGATGACGGTGTTTATATCCATGTGCGCAACCAAGGCATAGTATATTCTGGAAAGGATGCTTCGGGTAATGACTCATTCTATTTTAAGGCAGCACCAAAGTTTGAGGCACCACAGGACAGCAAGTATTTCTGGCTCAACAATGCCATATATGTCTGTGCTCCTTCGTTCGGAGCACCAGGAACTATTACGCTTGACGTATGGCGAGTAAAATAAGCTTTGGCACATCATTGCCTACAGTTTTATTTCTGCTAGTCAATGACTTTGCCTTATGTAGTCAAAGAATACTTTTGAAATTGATTAATCTTGTATAACCCAAGAGCCCTGGACTTATGGTACAGGGCTCTTCGGTGGGAGTGCCTTGCTTATTTCAGATTGAACACTATCTTGCCGCTATTGACGAGGTCCTGGTGTGAGACTCTCATCGACTGCAGCTTATTGGAGCCGACCTTGACTGAGCTGATTAGCTTGCCTTTGCCTTTGGCCTCAATCACGAGCTTGTCATTGCTGTAGTATTTAGGGTCAAGATGGATGGTGATGCGCTTGAAGACTGGAGATGTGAGGGTATAGAATGGCTCACTTGGGCAGTCGGGATAGAAGCCCATCATTGAGAATACAGCCCAGCATGACATGGTGCCGGTGTCGTCGTTGCCAGGGATACCATTAGGTGCGTTGGTGTAGTACTTGTCGAGCAGGTCGCGGACGATGGTCTGTGTACGCCATTCCTCGCCCTTGAATCGGCTGAACAGGTATGGATAGACGATGTCGGGTTCGTTGGCAGGGTCGTAGTACTTGTTGTCGAAGACCGACTGAAGGCGATCGATATAGGCTTTTGGTCCGCCCATCAGCTGAGCTAATCCATCGACATCGTGAGGAACGGCGAAGGTGTAGTTGTAGGCATTGCCCTCGTGGAAACCAGGCGATGGCTCGAAGTTCTCTCCTTCCTTAGGATTGAACGGATCGTAGAACTTGCCTTCCTTGGTGATAGGGCAGAGGAAGCCATATTCAGGTCGGTAATAGTGCTTGTAGCCCAATGACTGCTTGTAGAAGCGGTCGGCATCGGCATCGTGCCCGAGTGCCTTGGCGAAACGTGACAAAGCATAGTCGGCAATATAGTACTCGAGGGCATGTGACACAGAGTTATCGTACTGGCTCTCCATCGGGCAGTATCCGAGGTCGAGATAGCCGTTGATGTCTGGTCGCATGATGTTGCTCTCACCTCGGGTGGTAGCTGACTTGATCATAGCCTCGTAGGCTGCATCGACATCGAAGTCGCGCAAGCCCTTCATCCATGTATCGACGATTACAGGTATGGCAGGGGCGCCTTCCATCTCCATTGTCTCACGGCCGAAGAGCTCCCATTTAGGCAGCCAGCCGTTCTCCTTGTACATATCGACCATGGTGCGCACCATGTCGAGCTGGCGATCAGGATAGAGCAGGGTCATCATCTGATGCAAGTTGCGGTATGTGTCCCAGAGCGAGAATACGGTGTAGCGGTCGGCTGTGGTGTGTCCGTTCTCTGGGCTCTCCATGATAGGATATTCACCATTGGCATCCTGCAGGATGTTTGGATGGATAAGTATGTGATAGAGAGCTGTATAGAATACCGTCTGCTGGTCGGCAGTTCCGCCTTCAACTTCTATGACACTCAATGCCTTATTCCATGCCTCATTGGCATTCTGGCATACTGTCTCGAAGGTATTGGTCTCGGCCTCAAGGTTCTTGCGTGCATTCTCGATGCTGACGTATGATACGCCGAGTCGCACCTCTATGGCTTCGCCCTCGTGTGTGTCGAAGTCGAACCAGCATCCGATGTCATCGCCGCTGATGTCGCGGCGGTACTGGGTATAGAGCTTGTACTTGCCTGCGGTATCATCCCAAGCTGCTTCGGCAGTCATCGGACGTTGTTTCTTCCAGTAGCCTGAAGCTTTAGGCTGCTTGTTGATTCGCATCACGAAATAGATGGGGAAAACGCTCTGAGGGAAATAGCAGAAGGTGCCGAGCAGTTTGGTACCCTCAATCTCACATTCGTTGACCATCCTGACCGAAGCACCGCTCTCGTTGGTGAGTCCTTCGCCAAGGTTGATGAGGATGTGCGACTCGCCTGCGGGGAAGGTGTAGCGTTCGACGCTGGTGCGCAGGGTGGCAGTGACCTCGGCCTTGATGCCATACTTCTCGAGCTGGCAAGAGTAGTAGCCAGGGTGAGCCACTTCGTTGCTGTAGGTCGAGCCATAGTTGTGATAATCGACATCGAGCTTGCCTGTAGTAGGCATGACCAGAAGCGATCCAAGGTCAGGACAGCCCACGCCGCTCAATGCGCAGTGGGCAAAGCCCGTGAGGTAACTGTTGGTGTAGTCGTAAGGCGTACTCCACCAGCGGTTGTCCTTGTCGTAGCGGTTGGAGTCTGAGCCCATCACGTTGAATGGGATGACCGACATCATGCCATTGGGACAGATGGCACCTGGGTTGCATGTGCCGTAGTTGGTGGTGCCGATGAATGGATTGACCTTGTCGGCAGGACGCAACTGCTGTGTCTGTGCGAAAAGACTGAGGCTGCAGCTGAAGATACAGATTAAGGCTAATGAATTCTTCATAGTTCTGATGTTATTGTTTTTTTAGTTCTGGATAAGCTATGCGGGTGTGGTAGATTCCCATGAGATCCTTGATGAACGAGAGCTTGACCATCTTGATCTCGCGGAGGGTGATCTTGGAGTTGTTGAGTCGTCCGCTCGATACTATATTGTCGATGATCTTGTTCACGAGGTTGGTGATTGACTCTTCGGTAGGCTCTTTCAGGCTCTTGCTGGCTGCCTCGACCGAGTCGCCCATCATCAGTATGGCCTGTTCCTTGGTCTTTGGGTCTTCGCCCTGATAGGTAAACAGTTCCTCATCGGGTTCTTCGTCGGGATGCTGGTTGCACCATGTATTGTAGAAATACTTGATCACGCTTCTGCCGTGGTGGCACTCGATGAACTCCTGGATCTCGACTGGCAGCTTGGCCTTCTTTGCCATGGCGAGTCCTTCGGTCACATGACGCTTGATGATCTCGACACTCTGTTCGATGGTGAACTTGTCGTGAGGGTTGACGCCCTTCTGATTTTCGGTATAGTAGATTGGGTTCCACAGCTTGCCGATGTCGTGATACAGAGCACCTGTGCGCACGAGCTGGGCATTGGCCTTGATGGCTTTGGCTGCATTGGCAGAGAGGTTGCTCACGTGCAATGAGTGCTCGAAGGTTCCAGGCGCCTCTTTCGACAGGCGGTCGAGCAGTCCGACATTAAGGTTGCAGAGTTCGACCAGGGTCACGCCGCTCATGAAATGGAACATCTTCTCGAAGGCGTAGATGATGACATACGACATGAGGAGCAGCAAGGCATTGCAGCACAGGAAGCCGATGGTCTTGACCGATATATTGACCAATGTGCCTTCGTTGGCAAGGAGATATGCAGCATAGAGCGCACAGTAGGAGATGCCTGTGAGGATGCTGACGCGCAGCAGCTGGTTGCGGTCTTCGAGTCCGTTCTTGAGGTTGAAGATGATGACGATGCCCACAAGAGTCTGTATGATGAGGTACTCGAAGTGGGAAGGAGCCATGAACGAACAGAGCAGCGCCATGATGATGTGGCAGTAATAGGCTGTGCGTGAGCCAAGGAAGGTGGCAAGCACGATGGTGACGATGCCGATAGGGACGAGGTAGGCTCCGTTGATGATGTTGTTGGACGTGATGGCGGTGAGCACGGTCATGAAGGTCACACTGCCTATTGCCACAAGTGTCTCGGTCTGGCGCACGTAGATCCATGGGCGATAGAGATAGAGGAAGCCCATGATGCTCGACAGCATGAGGGCGATGAGCAGTATCTGACCGATGAGCATCAGCGTCTCGTCGCTCGATGTCTCGCGTCGCATCTCGTGTTCGATGCTGTAGGAATGTATCTTGTCGTAGATATCCTGGGTGATGATCTCGCCCTGATCGACGATGCGGCTGTCGGCAAGCACCACGCCCGTGATGGCAGAGACTTCCTGGCGCAGCCTTGCAAACTCATGGTTCATCGCCGTGGTGTCGGGCGAGAGGTTGACCCCAATTAGATCGCGTATCTTGGCGCGCTGGAATAGCGGTCCATAGACCGAGTCGCCGACTATCTCGGTGTAAATCTCCTTCTCGCTCTTGATCTGTGATGCGGGATAGGCTTTGGAGTGATTGTCGATGCGGACGTGAGCCTCGGTCTTGCCTGAACTCTGCAGCTTGTCTTTTTCAGCCTCGTTGAGGATGCCTGTGGCATAGTAGTTCTCCATCAGCCTGCGCAGGTGGCTATAGGCATCGGCAGGGAGATAGGGCTGAACCTTCCTGCGCATGTTGTCAAGCATCGTGGCATTGACCTCGGCGTTCATCACATAACGCGGTGTGAGCTGCATGCGCAGGCTGTCTTCCATCTTATGTATCACCGAGTCGTTGCGGTAGATAGGGTAGTCGTAGGGGGCAGTCAGTCGGCCGTATCGCCAAGGCTTGCCGAGCTCGTACTCGTAGTGGAACGTCTCGCTATGGGGAAAGAAATAGGTGACGATGCCGACTGCCGCAATCAGGAAGATGATGCGGACGATGATTTGAAATATGTTCAATTGTTTCTTTTCCATAGTAGATTCAATTAGCTGTTAGCAATGAATTGGCTGGGCAAATATATGCAAATTATTTTATTTTGCAAAGTAAATATAACAAAAAACGGCAGCACTTCATGATGAAGTACTACCGATGTAATGTTTGGTTGTAAATTCTCAGCGGAATTACGCCTTAACCTTACGGTCGCGAATACGAGCTGCCTTACCAGTGAGGTTACGGAGGTAATAAAGCTTAGCGCGGCGAACCTTACCGAACTTGTTGACCTCGATCTTCTCAATGAATGGAGACTCGATAGGGAAAATACGCTCTACACCTACGCCGTCAGACATCTTACGTACAGTGAAACGCTTCTTTGTACCGTGACCCGAAATACGGATAACTACGCCTCGGTACTGCTGGATACGCTCCTTGTTTCCTTCCTTGATCTTGTAAGAAACTGTGATTGTATCACCGCTCTGGAATGCAGGAAGCTCCTTGCCAGTTGCAAATGCCTCTTCTGCGATCTTCATTAAATCTGCCATAATAACAAATTTGTTTAAAATGTGATAGTTTGAAGTTAAAAATATGACGATGTCGCATTCATAGGTAGCGTTCCCTATTAGAGGCGACCTCATCGTTTGGTGCTTTCGCCCAGCGTTGCAGCATTGAGCCTGCAAAGCCGAAAGTTTGGCCAAAAGCGGGTGCAAAGTTAGTGGAAATATTGGTTGTCAGCAAGTTTTTTGCCAAAATTCTTTGTTGAATTCCCTGTTTTTCGCTCTTTTTTGTCCGAAAGATGGCTTCACTTGGCAGTTTCGTCGGTTTCGCGGTAGATTTTCTCGGGGGCAATGCCTGTCAGGACTGCTGGATTGAACTTGCTGCCAAGTGAGAGATAATAGCCTTGAGCGACAAGCTGCTGTGCCAAGGCGAGGTTCTTTCTGTAGCCGTGGACGATGAGACGGCAACCCTCGGCATCGGCAGTGGCTGCTCCTCCTTGGCCGAAAACACGCCGTGTGGAGAGCAGCAGCTGGTCCCACATCCTGACGATATGGAGAATGACGGGCTTGCGGTATTGACGGGCAATGAGCAGGGCTTGCTCGAAACAGGCTATCTGGTCGGAGAGAGGTGTGTCGCACTCGCTGTCCAGGCCACATTCGCCGATGGCTACAAAGCGCTCGTCGGATGAGCAGGCGCTGACGGCTTCGGCAAACTGGCTGAGTAGGTCATGACCGGAATACTGGCAGATGTGCCATGGATGGAGCATGATGGAAAAGGACTGATTCTGGCAGGTGCGCGAGAGGATGATCGCCTCCTCGGGAGGGAGCGAGCAGACGGCACGAGGGTTGCCCATGACATGAGTGTGAATGTCGTCAAATTGCCTTAATGTCTCGAATATCATACAGCAAAGTTATCAAATTTCACGAAATAAAAGTGTAAAAAACATAATAAATGCGAAAAATGACCTTATTTTCAAAGAAATATGTTATCTTTGCACCTCGAAATTTATAATAAAAATTATAATAACAGTTATGGCAACTCAGGAAGATGTATTTAAGAAGCTCGTTTCTCACTGTAAGGAATACGGCTTTGTTTTCCCTTCAAGCGAAATTTATGATGGTCTTGGCGCAGTCTATGACTATGGTCAGAACGGTGTCGAGTTGAAGAATAATATCAAGCAGTACTGGTGGGCTGCAATGACCAAGCTCCACGAGAATATCGTTGGTATCGATGCTGCAATCTTCATGCACCCTACTACTTGGAAGGCTTCAGGTCACGTTGATGCATTCAATGACCCATTGATTGACAACAAAGACTCAAAGAAGCGCTATCGTGCTGACGTACTCATCGAAGACCAGATCGCCAAGTATGACGAGAAGGTGGAGAAGGAGGTTGAGAAGGCTCGCAAGCGTTTCAAGGATTCGTTCAACGAGGAGCAGTATCGTGCTACTTCGCCAAAGGTGCTCGAACTTATCGAGAAGCGTGATGCTCTTCACCACCGTTTCCAGGAGGTGATGAACGCTCCAGAAGGTATTGACCTCGACGGATTGAAGCAGATCATCGTTGACGAAGAGATAGTTGACCCAATCAGCGGTACTCGCAACTGGACCGACGTACGTCAGTTCAATCTCATGTTCTCGACCGAGATGGGTTCTACTGCCGACGGTGCAATGAAGATCTATCTTCGTCCGGAGACAGCACAGGGTATCTTTGTCAACTACCTCAACGTGCAGAAGACTGGCCGTATGAAGCTGCCATTTGGTATTGCACAGATTGGTAAGGCATTCCGTAACGAGATTGTGGCTCGTCAGTTCATCTTCCGTATGCGCGAGTTCGAGCAGATGGAGATGCAGTTCTTCATCAAGCCAGGCACAGAGCTCGACTGGTTTGCAAAGTGGAAGCAGACACGCTTGGCTTGGCACAAGGCTCTTGGCTTTGGAGACAACATGTATCGTTTCCACGATCACGACAAGCTCGCTCACTATGCCAATGCAGCTACCGACATTGAGTTCAACATGCCATTCGGCTTCAAGGAGGTTGAGGGTATCCACTCAAGAACCAACTTCGACCTTAGCCAGCACGCTAAGTTCTCGGGCAAGAAGATCGAGTACTTCGATCCGGAGACCAACGAAAGCTATGTACCATACGTCATTGAGACTTCAATCGGTGTCGATCGTATGTTCCTCAGCGTCATGGCTGCATCATACAAGGAAGAAGTGGTCAACGAAAAGGGCGAGACACGAGTGGTATTGTGTCTGCCACCTGCACTTGCACCAATCAAGGTCGCTATCCTTCCGCTTGTCAACAAGGATGGTCTGCCAGAGAAGGCTGAAGAGATCCTTAAGGAGCTCCGCTACGACTACAACTGCCAGATTGAGGCAAAAGACTCGATCGGTAAGCGCTACCGCCGTCAGGATGCCATCGGTACACCTTACTGCGTGACAGTCGATCACCAGACACTCGAAGACAATACAGTGACACTCCGCTTCCGCGACACTATGGAACAGGAGCGTGTTGCCATTGCCGACCTTCACAAGATTATCGGTGACAGCGTGAACATTTCATCATTGCTCCGCAAGATTGAGAACGATTAATAACTTGAAACAATAATAAATGAAGAAGAGTCTTCTTTCCCTTTTATCCTTTTTTGTGGTGATCTTAGGCTTCATCGCATGCAACGAGGACGACACCGTCGATTATTCTGACTACTACGAGTGGAAGAACCAGAACAACGATGTGATGTTGCGAATGCATGACTATCAGAAGAGACTGGGTCAGAACGCCTATTTTACCGATACTATTGTTTCGCAGGCCGAACCGCTCTCTTTCCGATGCCTGTATCGTGTGATTACCCCTGCCAACGAAGATAGCCTGCGAGCCATCAACAAGTGGTACACACCTTATTATACAAGCACGCTGAAGATGCACTATACGTTGTACGACCCGAAGTCGGTGATGTCGAAACTTCCCGTCGATGAGGCTTCGTTCAACAATCCGGAGATAATGGACAAGATCTTCTTCGATAGTGAGAATAAAGCCGACACATTGGAGTCTCAGCAGGTCACCTTCTTCGAGGACTTCACATGTGCAAGCGTGATAGTGGGCTGGGCAGAAATACTTCAGCACATGCACATTGGAGACAACTGGCTCGTGGCTATTCCTTGGTACCTCGCCTATGGTCAGGCAGGAAATTCGACCATCGACCCATATTCAAATCTCTATTTCCGCATGGAACTCGTCGATATTACCAAGCTTGGTGGCCCAGTACCTGAAGGCTCAGGAATTTAGGAATTGCTTCAATTTGCAATGGTGCGACTCATGCTCTCTTGTCGGGGCATGAGTCTTACTATATATGAATAATGAGGAGATACTTATTGACAACGTTGCGACACAATTCAAAAAACGTAATACAATGAACAAACTGACAAAATTTCTTTCGATCCTTGCCTTAGGCTGTACATGCTTTGCTGCAGCTAATGCACAGGACTATTACACAGACGAGGCCGACCGCACTCAGCGTGATCCGTTGTCATGCACCAGCATCATGGTAGGCAAGAAAGCTTCGGCCGACGGTTCGGTCATCACGAGCCACACCTGCGACAGCTGGTATCGCACATGGATGACTGTGCGCCCTGCTGCCGACTACAAGGAGGGCGAGATGGAGAACATCTACGACGGACGCATGCATACCGAATGGGTCGAGGACATGTCGAAGGTCGTGGTGAAGGGTCAGATTCCCCAAGTGAGCCATACATACCGAGTACTCGACACTTCCTACCCTTGCCTCAACGAGAAACAGCTCGGCATGGGCGAGACCACTATCTCTGGACGCGACACCCTGCGCAACAAGAATGGAATGTTCATGATCGAAGAACTGCAGCGCGTGGCTCTCGAACGATGCACCACTGCACGCGAGGCTATCAAGCTCATGGGCGAACTTGTGAAGCAGTATGGATATGGCGACAGTGGCGAATGTCTTACCATTGCCGATACCAAGGAGGTGTGGATATTCGAGATCTTCGGTGAAGGACCTGACAAGATAGGAGGAGTATGGGCTGCTCAGCGAATCCAGGACGATGAGGTGGCTGTCTCAGCCAATATCCCACGCATCTCGACACTCAACCTGAAGGACAAGAACAACTATATGGCATCGGACAACGTGTTTGATGTTGCCAAGAAACTCGGATTGTGGGACGGCAAGGAGCCATTCAAGTTCTGGAAGGCATACGGTGGACCGAACTACAGCGGTGACTGGAAGAACTACAGCACGCGCGAGTTCTTCATCTACACATCGCTCGCACCAAGCCTTGGACTGACCGAAGACATGGAGGAGATGCCGCTGGGCGTAAAGCCGGAGAAACTCGTGACGGTAGAGGAGGTGGCACGCCTGCTCGGCTCATACTACGAAGGTACGGAGAAGGATCTCAGCGGACGTCTCAAGGTGGCACAGCGCAACCGCAAGACTGGTGAGATGGACACTATCGTCTCGCCAGTGGCCAATCCGTGGATGCGTTCGGACGAGATTGCACTCTACGCTGCATTGGGTGACGACAAGATGAAGTGGACACGCACGGTGGCAGTGCCTCAATGCGCCTACTCGACCATCATCCAGCTCCGCGACTGGCTTCCGGATGCTGTGGGAGGTGTGGTATGGATGAGTCTCGACAACCCAGGTGAGTCGCCACGTTTCCCGATCTTCTGCGGCACAGCCAGCCTTCCTGGCGTGCTGAAGGTGTGCGGCAACTACCGCTATCGCGACGACTCGGCACT
>SAMEA3663186__coassemble_206_pt1 | contig 10168 bp, 7 predicted proteins | sample SAMEA3663186__metabat2_high_PE_009 | metagenome-assembled genome bin SAMEA3663186 (sample SAMEA3663186) | pig gut metagenome | biome: pig gut; feature: pig-associated habitat; material: faeces | place: Denmark | collected 2012
CCGAAATTTGATAATAGCCGCGACCTACACACCAGTCGCCCTTCAATCGATGTATAAAAGAAATGTTTAAAAACATCTGTCACTGTCACCAGCGCAGATTAAAACCTTGTATATCAGCGAAAAATAATTCGCAAATGGTGACAGACGATTTAAAAACAGGGCTAAGGTCGCAAAAAAATGGGGCTTTTTTTGTTTATTCCTATGTTTTTTATGTCCATTTTCTTGCATTTTGGGCAAATATACATTATATTTGCAGTGAACAAATAACTATTGATATATGGAAAAGAAAGAGTTGATTGAGAATCTGGGACCAAATTTCACAATGTGCTTCCTTGACGGATGCCCAAGGGCCGACAAATGTGTCAGACACTTGGCCTACGAAGTGCTTGGCGGAGACAAATCTTACGGAAGCACGGTCATGCCTTCATCGCTCAAGGACGGTCAGTGCAGCATGTTTCTTGAAACAAAGATCAAGCACCTTGCCAAGGGTGCAACTCACCTGTACGATGAGGTCAGGATGAAGCACTACGAAACCATCAAGTTCAAAGTGATGGGATTATTAGGCGGACGAACCAGCTACTACCGTTGCATCAGAGGCGTGAAACTCATTTCAGAGGAACAGCAGAATGCCATTGCCTCTCTGTTCGAAAGCTATGGTTATGACTCCGACAACCTCTTCGACGAATACGTCAACAGCTTTTGACACGCCTTTCCTTGCCCTTGAAACAGTTGTTCCATAGGCATGACACACTTGTTTCATCGCGATGAAACAAGTGTGTCAACGCATAGACAATTAACCAATAATACCTATATGAATATGAATAGCAAGAAAATGACCATGGTCAGAATCGACAAGAAGCAGCAGCGTCACGTCTCTTCAGTCACTATCCAGAAACTTATTGACCGTCTGAAAACCAATGTTGATAACGAGATAATTGACACACTGCGCTACAGGATAAGAAGCAATGACAGATTTGTGATTGACAAGCACAAAGAGCTGCATCGCATCTATGCGTCGGCTTGGATGAAGAAGGCCGACAACGGAGCTCTCGTGATTGCCAGATACAATGACATGCTTTTGCTCTCGGCTGGTCCAATAATAGAAACCGAACGACTCGAGCAGTTGAAGCAAGTCACGAAGATCGTTCCTTCGACAATGGCGGCATTCATGGGCGCAAGCGGACGAACGCTTAAGATCGTGGTGCACGTGACTCTACCAGAGATGTCACACCGTGGCAATGAGGCAGAGATGGAGCAGTTCTATAGCAAGGCATACCAAGCCGCATGTTCTATCTATTCATCGCTGCTCAATGTTCCCGTCGTACCTTCTGGCATCAAGGATGGTTCATCGCCAATAATGGCAAGATGCTGCGATAGTGCCGACGACTCACCTTTGCTGATAGAAAAGACAACCCCTTTGAACATCAATGGAGTGGAGCTTGTTCCAAAACTGCAGACAGAATCAGAACAGAGGGACACTGACAATGAAGTGAGTTCGTTGATTGCCTTTTTGATGCAGAGATACGATTTCCGATACAATTCTGTCAGAGGCGCGACTGAATATCTCGACAAGCAATACACATTCTGGGGGTGGAGGCTTGCTGACATGCGATTCATCAACGGCTTATCGATCGACGCACGTGAGGCGGGAATAGAAGCACGTCCAAAGGATGTGATGACATATCTCAATTCGTCACGCATACGTGTCGTCGATCCTATTGACGATTATATCTTTAGTTTGTCGTATAAATGGGACGGGCATGACCATATAGGCGACCTTGCAGACAGGGTGACGACCGACCTGAAGCAGTGGAAACAGTGGTTTAGGATGTGGTTCTATGGAATGGTGGCACAATGGATGGGCTACAACCGCAAATATGGCAACAGCATCGTTCCTCTGCTGGTTGCTCCACAAGGCTATCACAAATCGACTTTCTGCAGGCAGCTTCTGCCACCCGAGTTGCGATGGGGATATCTTGACAACCTGAAGTTCGACAACCAGAAACAGGTGATGCAGTCGATGGCTGATTTCCTGCTGATCAACATCGACGAGTTCAACAGCATCTCAAAGAAGACGCAGGAGGGTTTTCTGAAAAATACGATACAGCTTGCCAGCATATCGCTCAAGCGTCCCTACTCGCGCCGTATTGAGTCGGAACTGCGTCGCGCCTCTTTCATCGCCACATCCAACATGACCGACGTTCTAAGCGACCCTTCAGGCTCGCGTCGATTCTTCGTCGTCAACGTCACAAGTCCCATCGACACCGATAGACCAATCAACTACGAACAGCTATATGCCCAGGCAATTGCTGCCGTAAGGGCAAACGAACGCCGATGGTTTGATGATAAAGACATTGAAGAGGTGATGGTTCACAATCGAAGATATGCACTTCTTAGCAGTGCCGATATGTATTTCAACGACTTTTTCGACATTGCTCTTGCCGATGATCCCGATGCTATGAAGCTGACAGCATCGGAAATCTACAACTACATACGCAAGCGTGCTGGGGCTACAGCTGTCACCGAAAGTCTCACAACATTCGGCCGTTATCTCTCGAATGTGCCTAATATACAGAAAGTTCACACAAAATCAGGCACAGCCTACTATGTGAAATACCGATAATAACAAGGGTGACAGATATTTCTATCTGTCACCCTTCTGTCAACTCTTATCCAACTGTGTATCAATACAATATAGCCACACAGTGACAGATGACAGATATTTTTAAACTTTAAATATGTTTACACTTTGACACTTCATGAGTAAGACAGTCATTGAAACTGCCGACTCGACATTGAAATGTATTACATGTTCATACCGCCATCAACCTGGATGACCTGACCAGTCACATAAGAAGAAAGGTCAGAAGCGAGGAATGTAGCAACATCAGCGATATCCTCTGGCTTACCACCGCGACGGAGAGGGATCTTCTTCATCCAATCAGCCTTGATCTCGTCAGAGAGAGCAGCAGTCATGGCAGTCTCGATGAAACCAGGAGCAATAGCATTTGCACGGATGCCCTTTGGACCCATTTCCTGTGCAACCGACTTTGCGAGAGCAATCATACCAGCCTTTGAAGCAGAGTAGTTAGCCTGACCAGCATTGCCATGAACACCAACTACCGAAGCCATGTTGATGATTGAGCCACCACGCTGACGCATCATGATAGGGATGAGAGCGTGAGTGAAGTTGAATGCCGACTTGAGGTTGACATTGATGACAGCATCCCACTGGGCTTCAGTCATGCGGAGCATAAGACCGTCCTTAGTGATACCGGCATTGTTGACGAGGATGTCGATATGACCAAAGTCAGCCTTGATCTGTGCAACCACCTTCTCTGTCTCTGCAAAGTCAGCAGCGTTGCCTGCATAACCGATGCACTTAACGCCGAGAGCAGCGATTTCAGCTTCAGTAGCCTTGATGCCAGCCATCATATCGTCGTTGAGAGCGAGATCAGTAAAAGCAACGTCAGCACCTTCGTTAGCGAACTTAACGGCAAGAGCCTTGCCAATACCACGAGCAGCACCTGTTACAAGTGCAACCTTTCCTTCAAGAAGTTTCATAATTGTATTGTTTAGTTGTTAAAATTAAGTTTTTGTCAATATCGCCTTCCCGTGCGGATTATTCCGTAGAATATCATTTTAAATATTGTTTCCCGCACGCGTATTGTAGGAACACCGAGAGCAGTAAACTGTCCTTTGATATTCGGCAAATCAAGACCTCGCAAGGCATAGTGAATGGTCACCGCCACAACCGAGGCATTGTCAACCTCGAACGTTCCTTCGTCGATGCCCTGCTGAAGGATGGCACGGAGGATGGCAAGTTCACGAACATCTAGACGGCGACGTGCATGTTCGAGCTTGATGACATCGCGGAAGAATTCTGCCTTGAGCGAGCCGTTGCGCACCACTGTATCCTTGACCTGATCGAGACGACTGAGGATGTAACGCTTGAGTTTCTCATCAGCAGGAATGTTCAGCGGAAGAATGTCCTCGATATGCTCAATAATACGATTGGTCTCCGTTTCGACCACTGCCATAAAGACCTCCGACTTTGATTTGAAATAGGTATAGAGTGTGCGACGTCCCTTGCCCGACTTGGCTGCGATCTCGTTCATCGTAGTGTTGTCGAAGCCTTGGGTAGCGAATAGCTGACGCGCTACCTCTATCAGTTCTGATCTAGTATTATTGCTCATTTTAATAAATTGTGTGCAAAATTAATGATTATATTTCAAAGTCGAACAATAAGCGCAGAAAAAATCACTTTTATCGTCGTTTTAATGCTATTCAACACATTTTTGACAGTTTGAGCACATAAAATGCGATTATTTTGATACAATATTGTTGATTATTAAAATAAATCATTACATTTGCACAAGATGTAATTAAAAACACCGATAAATCTAATCTCGATATGAACTATTTGAAGTTTGACAAGACATTGCTCACCAACCTTGAGGAGTCGTTGCCTATCGAATATTTGCGCACAAACAAGCTGGGCGCTTATTCAGCAACTACTGTCACAGGCTGTAATACACGCAAGTATCATGGCTTGCTGGTGACCCCTGTCCCTGAACTTGACGAAGACAACCATGTGCTTCTATCATCGCTCGACGAGACGGTGGTTCAGCATGGTGCCGAGTTCAACCTTGGTATTCACAAGTATGAGAGTGACACATTTGCCCCTCGTGGACACAAGTACATCCGCGAGTTCAACTGTGAGACAATCTCGACCAACACCTATCGTGTGGGTGGCGTGATTCTCACACGCGAGAGCTTCCTCGTGCTCAACGAGCAGCGCGTGCTTCTCCGCTACACACTTGTCGATGCTCATTCAGAGACAACCCTCAAGCTCCGTCCACAGCTTGCTTTCCGCAACGTGAACGAGCTTACCCAGCGTAACAACCAGATTGACCTTTCTTACCAGGACGTTCCTAACGGAATCAGCCTTTGCCTCTACAAGGGCTATCCAAACCTGTACATGCAGCTCAGCAAGGAAGCTACCTATCGCTCATGTCCTGACTGGAACATCGGAGTGGAATATCCTCGTGAGCAGGCTCGCGGCTATGCTTACAAGGAAGACCTCTACATGCCTGGCTATTTCGAAGTCAGCATCAAGAAGGGAGAGTCGATCATTTTCTCTGCGGGTACTACTGAAACAAACCCAAAGAATCTGAAGGCACTCTTCACTCGTGAGTTGAAGCTCCGCCATCATCGCGACAGCTTCTTCAACTGCCTCAAGATCTCGGCTACCAGCTCGTTCGTCATACGCGACAACAAGGAATACATCCTTGCTGGCTATCCTTGGTTTAAGGTACGTGCGCGTGATACATTCATCGCCCTTCCTGGCTCTACACTCATCATTGGCGAGGAACATGAGTTCGACAACATCATGGCTCCTGCCGTAGCAGCTCTTGAGAAGTACATGGCTGATGGAACGACCGACAAGATCATCAACGAGATCGATGATCCTGACATTCCATTGTGGGCAATCTGGACAATCCAGCAGTATGCAAAATACACCTCTACCGAGAAAGCTGTCGAGAAATACGGCAAACTCGTTCAGGACATCATCGACAATATCCTGAATGGCAAGATGCCAAATCTCGAAGTACGCAACAACGGCTTGGTTTATTCAATCGGCACCGACAAGGCTGTCACTTGGATGAACACCACCGAGTTCGGACGTCCTCTCATCCCACGCACGGGATATATCGTTGAGTTCAATGCTCTCTGGTACAACGCACTGAAGTTTGCCATGGAGATAAGCAACGATCAGGAGAAGATCGATGAGATGACTGTCGTAGCAGAGAAATACGAAGCCAACTTTGCCAAGATGTTCACAGCTCCTGGCGGCTATCTCTATGACTATATGACCGACACATATGCTGACCCAAGCGTACGTCCTAACCAGTTGTGGGCGCTCGGCCTCAAATACACTCCGCTCAACAAGGCACAGCGCAAGGCTGCACTCGACATGGTAACCAAGGAGCTTCTGACTCCAAAGGGAATCCGTTCGCTCACGCCAAAGGCAGGACAGTATCGTCCTTACTATTGGGGCAATGCCAACGAGCGCAACGTGGCTTACCACAACGGAGCTGTATGGCCATGGTTGCTCGGCATATATACCGAGGCATACTTGAGCGTCTTCACTCGCAGCGGTGTTGCCTTCATCAAGCGTCGTCTCTTCAGCTACGAGGAGGAGATGAGCCGTCATTGTATTGGCACTCTCTCGGAAGTTTATGATGGCAACCCTCCATTCTACGGACATGGCGCAATGTCGCTCTCGATCAATCAGGCAGAAGTGCTCCGCGCACTCCGTCTCTTGCAGGACTATGCTCCAGAGGGTCTGACAGGAATGTTTGCTAAATAATAATTGTTGAAATAATAAATACCAGATATAACATGAAAGCTCTCTATTTCTCCTGGGAGTTCCCGCCTCACGCTTTAGGTGGATTAGCACCAGCTACATTCGGTATCGTGCGAGGCGTACATAACACAGGCGAATGCCAGATCGATCTTGTCTTGCCAAATCCACAGGGCGACGAGACACAGGACTTCTGCCATATCATCAGCTGCTCGCAGACACCGGTGGTATGGAAGGATGTGGATTGGAACTATGTCCAGCAACGCTGTGGACATGTCATGAAGAATCCGCAGGAATATTATGACCTTCGCAGTCAGATCTATGCCGATTTCAGCTATATCCACACCAACGACCTTGGCTGTATCCAGTTCTCGGGCAAGTATCCAAAGAACCTGCTCGAAGAGATCAACAACTACTCGATAGTGGCTGGTGTCATCGCACGCAAGACACTGAACTATGGAGGATTCGACGTGATTCACGCTCACGACTGGCTTACCTTCCCTGCAGGCATCCATGCAAAGCAGGTGACAGGCAAACCTCTCGTCATCCACGTTCATGCTACTGAATACGACCGCTGCCGTGGTGTCGTTGACCCTAACGATCCTGTCTATAAGATCGAGCTCGATGGTATGAACCATGCCGACCAGATCCAGTGCGTGTCAGAACTGACTCGCCAGATCGTGATCAACTTCTATCATCAGGATCCAAGGAAGTGTATCGCAATGTACAATGCCGTTGAGCCAATGAGCCAGGAGGTGCTCGACATGGAGGCTCATCGTGGTACCGACGAGAAGGTCATCACCTATCTCGGACGTATCACTGCACAGAAAGGCTGTGAGTTCTTCGTCGAAGCTGCTGCCAAGTGTCTTGAGAAAGCACCTAACGCACGAGTTGTAATGGCTGGTAGCGGTGACCTGCTCGAGAACATGATCCACCTCGTTGCACAGAAGGGTCTGTCAGACAGATTCCACTTCACTGGCTTCCTCCGTGGCAAGCAGGTTTATGAGATGTTCAAGGTCAGCGATGTCTATGTCATGCCTTCAGTATCAGAGCCATTCGGTATCTCGCCTCTTGAGGCAATGCAGTGTGGTGTTCCGACTATCATCTCAAAGCAGTCGGGTTGTGGTGCCATCCTCGACAACTGCTTCAAGTACGACTACTGGGACATCGACGGTATGGCCGATGCCATGTATGCTCTCATCACTTATCCAACACTGCACAAGTACATGCAGGAGAAGGGACGTGATGAAGTCAACCAGATTACTTGGGAGAAGGTGGGACGTCGAGTTGTCGATGCTTACCGCACACTCCCTGGCTTACAAAACGCTTAACGAAAAATAATAAAATTGAAATATACAACTATGAAAACCGTTTGCTTTCTGTTTGAGATACATCAGCCATTTCGTTTGAAGAAGTATCGTTTCTATGATATCGGCGCTGATCATTACTACTACGATGACTATGCCAACGAGGAGATCCTGAAGCGCAATGCATATCAGTCTTACATCCCTGCAGCAAAGATGCTGCTCGATATGATCAAGTCTTCTGACAATGCATTCAAGGTAACGCTGTCAATCTCTGGTGTTGCTATGGAACAGTTCGAGATGTACTGCCCAGAATTCCTCGATTGTGTGCGCGAGCTCATAGCCACTGGCTGCTGCGAACTTGCCTGTGAGACTTATTCACACTGCTTGTCTTCGCTCAAGGATCCAGATGACTTCCGTCTCCAAACCGAGATGCAGAGAAAGAACCTCCTGGACACTTTCGGCTACGAGGCAAAGACATTTGTCAACACAGGCTTCATCTACAACGACGAGATTGGTGCTGAAGTTGCTGCATTGGGCTTCAAGGGAATCATCACCGAGGGTGCAAAGCACGTGCTTGGATGGAAGAGCCCGAACTATGTCTATAGTGCTGCTGCCAACAAGAACGTCGGACTTCTCTTCCGCAACCAGTCGCTTTCTGAGGACATCGCCCTCCGTTTCCAGCAAGGTCTTGACGCAAGCCAGTATATGAGCTGGATTGAACAGGCTCCAGATTCAGAGCAGGTTTATCTGATTGCTGCCAACTTCGATGTCATCGGAGGTATCCACCCTGCATCAACAGGCATCTTCGATTTCTTCAAGGCTCTGCCTATCAATGCTGCTCAGCGCAATATCCGCTTCGCTACTCCTATTGAGATCTTCGAGAATATTGCTCCAGTCGATACAGCATACGTCGGACACCCTATCAGTTGGGACGGTGCTGACAAGGATGTGAGCGCATGGACAGGCAACGACCTCCAGCAGGAGGCTCTCCGTGCCATCTACTCGATCAGCGAGCGTCTGCACATGTCGAACAACGAGATTCTCAAGCAGGACTTCTCTTACCTCCTGTCTTCTGATCACTTCAAGTTCATGAGCACAAAGATGGGTTCATACGTTCCATTCTCTCCATACGACTCTTCATTCGAGGCATTCAACAACTACATGAACATCGTGAGCGACATGCAGATCCGCTTGAAGCAGGAATTCCCAGAAGAGATCGAGAACGAAGAGCTCAACCCACTCCTCAAGCAGATTAACAATCAGGGCAAGGAGATTGAGAAGCTCAAGGCTAAACTTGCTAAGGCTGAAGCTTCACTGGCAAAGGAGAAGAAAGCTCCTGCAAAGAAGTGTGGCACAAAGAAAGCCAAGAAAGAAGAATAATTTTCATCTTTTCATAACTTTTTCAATTAAGGAGTGTCGTCAGCCGGCACTCCTTTTTTCATACCTCATCACAACAACCTCCATAAAACGGTAGTGATAGATGAGATCAACTGCTGCCTGAGTCTGACAGTAGGAATCTGCTATGCTGTCAGTATATCAAAGATCCATCTGCAGGAACGTTGCAAGATGGAGATGCTGTATGCCATCAGTGATGCTGCCACTGGTCCACTCATCGAGACTGACCACATATTTGGGATAGTTGTTGCGGATAGCCAAGAGGTTGCCAAACTCGCGTTGGCGGGTTGTGTCATCGGACAGTAGATAGGTAGCTTGTATATAGATTATCTTGTCGCCACGTCGGGCTACGAAATCAACCTCACGACCTCCTGACTGCTGACCCGTGAACACCTCGAAGCGGCAGTGCAAGAGATGCAGATAGACAGCATTCTCAATGAGTTTGTGGATGTCGCGCTGGAGGTTGAAGCCAAGATGACAGTTACGCAGGCCGAGATCTTCAAAATAGTATTTGTCGCCATTCTCAAACATCTTCAGTCCAGCAACCTCTATACGGCGAACCTTATGTATGAGGTAGGCCTGTTGCAATGAACGGAGATAGTTGATGACTTGCAGGGGCGAGATGTTTACCCGTTGCGACTTGAGATAACGGCTGATATTGTTGGCAGAAAAAAGGTTTCCTACATTGTCGGCGGTATAAAGAACAAGTGACTCCAGAAAATCCACGTTGCGGATGCCTTCCCGCTTTACTATATCCTTGAGAAGAATGGTGGAAAAGACATTGCCAAGGTATTCGAAAACAATCTCTTGCTGCTGAGGCAGATTCGACAGATAGGGCAATCCTCCGAAGGTGAGGTAGTTGCGTAGCGACTGCGTAGATGCTTCAACGCGATGGAAGGTGAGGTACTCCTGATAGGTAAGGCTATGGATATGAAACTCAATATACCTGCCAGCAAGATATGTGGACAACTCGCTGGAAAGCATCGTTGCATTGCTGCCTGTAATAAAGATATCGCAAGAGTCCTGGGCCTGCAGGCTACGTAGGGTATGTTCAAACCCTTGTATATCCTGCACCTCATCGATAAAAAGGTAGTTAGTG
>SAMEA3663186__coassemble_211_pt1 | contig 10055 bp, 8 predicted proteins | sample SAMEA3663186__metabat2_high_PE_009 | metagenome-assembled genome bin SAMEA3663186 (sample SAMEA3663186) | pig gut metagenome | biome: pig gut; feature: pig-associated habitat; material: faeces | place: Denmark | collected 2012
CACTGGCAATTTCGATGCAACATGGCGAGATTGTTTAGAAGGCTGTGAAATGATATTTCAACAATATAAATAATAGGAGAATATATTATGAGAATTTTAGGTAACCTTATTTGGTTGGTTTTTGGAGGACTTGAGGCTGCCATAGGCTATTTTACTGGCAGTCTTGCAATGGCATTGACGATAGTGGGCATTCCATGGGCGATGCAGACTTTCAAGATAGGTTTGCTGTGTCTGTGGCCTTTTGGAGCAAAGATTGAGAGTTCCGATTTCCCTCCTGGATGTTTGCGTATTCCACTAAATATCCTATGGTTTATTTTTGGAGGTCTGTGGGCTGGACTCTGTCATGTAGTGTGTGGATTCCTGCTCTCTATCACTATCATAGGATTGCCATGGGGTAAGCAGCATTTTAAGATGGCAGGTCTTGCAATGGCTCCATTTGGCAAGCGCATTACCCTCGGGTTTTGATCAATTTCCAAAATTTGGAAATAAGGTGTATTGATAATCAATGAAATAGGTTTTGTTTTCACACTTCGTGAATGCAAAGCCTTTTTTGTGTAACTTTGTGCCATCAAAAGATAATTGGCAGAAGTCTAATTACCTATTGATATCAACATATTATGTATAACCTGAAATTTTTTATTATTATGGATCCTATTTTCTATAAATGCCCTGTCTGCGGCAACGTAATGACTCTTTTAGTGAGTAGTGGAATAACCCCTATCTGCTGTGGTAGGCCGATGAAAGAACTGGAGGCGAACACTGTCGATGCATCGGTTGAGGCTCATGTTCCATTGGTGAAATGTGAAAAGAAGTGCGACGTTGCTCATCCTTGCTATGAGGTGAGTGTCACCGTTGGTTCAACTTTGCATCCTTCAACGATAGAGCATCATATCAGCTTCATTGTACTTGCAACAGAAAGTGGAGGAGATATAAAGATTCTCACTCCAAAAATGGAACCGAAAGCCACCTTCTGCTGTTTGTCTAAACCTCTTGCTGTCTATGCTTACTGCAATCTGCATCAGTTGTGGAAAGCTCCAGTTTCTTGTCTCTGATGATTTGGTCTATTTATGAATCGCAAAAGGCTCTTTGCAGCACTGCAAAGAGCCTTTTGCGATTCTTGTCTGATCATTGTCGTTGTTTGTGGAACTTCGCTTTCAGTTCTCCAAGTTCTTCCACTGAACGGTTGTATGCAGGCAATTTCTCAATGAGATTGATAAGTTCTTCGTTCGATAGTTCCTCGTCATCAAGCACATAGTATGCCTTGCGAGCAATGTCGATGTGCATGTTGTTGGCCAGTTCTGCACCATAGTATTTGGTTATCTCTCCAATTCCCTCAAGTACAGACGATGCTGGCTTTGGTTGAGGTATGACAGGCTGTTCCGTTCTGACAGGTTGTGCAGACTGGATAGGCTGAGAGGTCTGTGTTGTTGGAGCCTGCTGTATAGGTTGCGAAACCTGGGTAGGCTGGACAACGGGTGCTTGCTGAATAGGCTGCCCTGATGGTGCTTGGCTGATTGTCTCTACTTTCGCTATAGGTTGTTCTTCAACAACCTGTATCATTGGACTTTCTTCAATTGGGGTAGTATCCTCAATTGAAGAAAGTCGGTTTTGCTCAGTATCGACAGCAGGACCAGTAGCAACTGCTGGCGTGTCATCATCTTCATCTTGTGCAGATAAAGAATCTGTCACTGCGACTCCTTGAACGCTCTCCTCAGGAATCTCCATTTGTTGTTCTGCCTGTTCTTCTTCAGGCAGCTCCTCCGCATTGCCTTGTTCTGGTTCAGTCCCTATTGTAGAGTCATCAGCTGTCGTCTCTGTTGGTTCATCCTCTATTACATTATTCTTTGCTGCCGATCTGTCCAACTCGGGTTTGATTCCGCCGTTTTCGTCCATCTCAAAACCACTGGCAAGGATGATCAACTTAACGTTTTCGCCGAGAGAATTATCGACCATGGCACCCCAAATGACCTTAATGTCTGGATTAAGGGATCTTACGAAATTGTTGACCTCTGCAATCTCTGCCATTGACACAGGATGAGTTTCGCTGAAACATATCTCGAACAGAAGATGCTTGGCATTTGAGATGTCATTGTCTTGAAGCAGAGGAGATGTGATAGCTTCCTTTATGGCTGCAGTGACACGGTTTTCTCCTTTGGCACTACCAGTACTGATCAGAGCTACACCACCATTTCGAAGCGTAGTGCTTACATCGGCAAAGTCGAGGTTCATGTATCCTTCGATATTGATAATGTCTGAAATACTCTTTGCAGCAACAGTTAGTGTGTCATCAGCCTTCTTGAATGCATTGAAGAAGTTGAAGTCTGGATAGATATCTATAAGACGATTATTGTTGACTACAAGAAGCGCATCGACATGTTCCTTTATAGCCTTGACACCTTCTAACGCCATCAGAATCTTGTCGCGGCCTTCAAACTCAAATGGTATAGTGACAATACCGACAGTGAGGATGCCAAGCTCATGTGCAATACGGGCTACAATTGGTGCTGCACCTGTGCCGGTTCCTCCTCCCATGCCAGCTGTGATGAATACCATTTCAGTTCCGTCTTGAAGAGCAGCACGTATCTGATCCTCATATTGCAAGGCGTATTGACGGGCTACCTCTGGCTTCGCTCCTGCGCCCAGTCCCTTGTCAGAAATCTGAAGTTTGTTGGGTATAGGAGAGCCTTTCAAAGCTTGATAATCAGTATTGATGATTAGGAATGAGACATCTTGTATTCCTTCCTGGAACATGTGACGAACTGCATTCGAACCACCACCGCCTACGCCAACGACCTTGATGATGGCGCGACCAGTCTCTGTGGCTTTGTAGTCGAAGTCCAATGTGCTATTGTCTTCGTTCTGCCATTCTATTGGTTTCTGTATATTATCCATTTGTTGTATTTATTATCGAGTTTTGTAATCAAGAGCCTTAATCCTATTATTCATCTATTCCAGAGAAAAGATCTCGGAAGAAACTACCAATTCCAGGGCGTCTGCTTGCCTTTGGTGTTGATTCTTGGTGTTTCTTTGTTTCATTTGCTTTTTCGGAATTTTTTTGCTCTTGGACTGTCGGTTTTACTGTACTTGGCTGTATCACAGGTTTTGGTTGTTCTATTACTGGCTTGCTTTCACAGTCAGCAGTACACAGTGAAATCATTGTCGTGAGCGAAGAGAACTGTGGTTTGCGATCTGACAGACCAAAACAGATGCCACTGAATCCACGTGCCATGATGCGACTTATGCCAAGTTTCTCTCGTATCAATGAGTTAAGCCCATTCTGGAGAGAAGCACCACCAGTGAGAACGCATCCTGCAGCGAGGCGATCTTTGCATCCTGACAGTTCTATCTGTCTTGCAATATTGGCGGCAATTTCTTCATATCGGCACTGACTTACAATGTCAAGTTCTTCCATTGCAATCTTCTTCTTTTCAGCTTCCTCCAATGGGAGGTCATTGGCCATTGCAATATCTTGGGTGACTGAATTGCCTCCCAAAGGTATGGTCGCAAGATGTTGTAACATTCCACCGGCATAGATTGATACTGAAGTGAGCGAATGACCGATGTCAACAAGACAGCAGCCTCGCTGTTTCTCGTCTGGTGAGAGAACCTGAGCCACCGATAGAGGAGTAGCAATGATTCCAGCAAGACGTATGCCTGTTCGCTCCATGGCATTGTGCACACCGAGACAGAGTCGTTTCTGTCCAACGATAAGCTGGTGGTGTGCTATGAGCTTGTTACCAGTGCGACCATTTGGATTGAGACAGTCAATATCATCGAGAGTATAACCAATAGGCTCCAAACCAAGGATATCATAGTTGTCGATCGTCAAGCCAAGACTTTCCTGTCGCAACGTGGTAATGATTTCGTTGCTGACCGAACGTCCTTCTTCGAGAACAATGCCAGGATGGTGCAGGACATTGTGGATCGAGATGCCATTGATGCCCACATATGCAGCCTCAATACCTCGGCAATCTACTGATTTGATTCGATTGTTCAACTTCATGACAAGGCTTTTGATATGTCCTGCCGTTGCTTCAGTATCTACTATACAGCCTTTGCGGATACATCCCAAGGTCTGTTCTGTTTCGATTGCTGCAATCTCGTAGTTGCCATTCTGATCACGCCATGCAGCTGCAGCGCAAATGCGTGATGAGCCAATCTGTATGGCACAAATTAGGGTTCTACTCATCTTGTTTATTTGTTATTTGTTAGGTTTTTCTCCTACGACTTGGTTGTCAAACTTTACATTGATAACCTTATAAAAGTTCCAACCCTTACGGCTTAATACCTTGTCGTAGAACTTGCGTACATTGTTGAGTTTTTTTTCACAGTTTTCGGCTGTGCCAAGTAGTATTGTATGTGTGCCGACACGTGGAATCAGTTCGATATCTCCGTTGGTCTTGACATATATCTGAGTGATATTCTGCCTCCAGAATTTATTGTCGTTGAGATATTGAGCAAGCACGTATAAATCATTGCTTGCCTTTTCTTTACTGATGTTTCCTGTGGCAAGAGGGATTTGCATTGGCACAATGTTTTGAACAGGCATGATGAATCCTTCGCGGTCAACATAGAAGTCTCCTTGACTAATACTCTTTACGCGCAAAATAGGATGGCGCTGGTCAATGTCGATATGCAGCACACTGTCTGGAGAATGATAGCAGTGTGCTTTCTTGATGAGTTTATTGCGTTCGAGCACTTTCGATATTGCAAGGGTGTTGACCGAATCAAATGGTTGACCCACTGGGTTGATCTTTGCATGCCGCAACTGCTGCATCACATCGGCTTTGGTGACAAATGCCTGATCATCAACATCTGTGATGCTGATTTCAATGTCATTGTATTTTGGTGGTGTGCTGCCAATGCGATATACAACTCCAGCTATTGCCAGATAGCTTATCAGCATTATCGCTACTACCAATGCTAATATTTTTCTTGCCATAAGTATTATTTAACTAACCTAAACACTCAACTGTTTCAGGAAGAAGCCGTTCGATGTCAACGCCTGCTCCCATCATTACTACGACATCAAGTTTGCCTGCGTCCTTGAGAGACTTGAGACATTGAGTGAGTTCTGATTGCATCACACAACGTTTGTCATTGCTTTCAATCATGTTGAGAAGCCATTCTGAAGTCACGCCTTGTATTGGCTGTTCTCGTGCAGGATAAATCGGCAGCAGAATGGTGCGGTCTGGAATGCTGAGGGCTTCAGCAAAACCTTCGACCAGATCATGAGTGCGCGAATAGAGATGAGGTTGGAATACCACTGTGACATGACGTCCTGCGAATAACTGTCTGACTGAATTGAGGCTGGCTTTGATTTCGTCAGGGTGATGTGCGTAATCGTCCATCAAGACGAGGTCTTCACGCTTGATATAAAAGTCGAAGCGACGTTTTGCTCCTTCAAACGACTTGAGAGCAGTGCGCATCTCATCTTCGGTACAGCCATTGATCAGACACAGAGCCAATGCTGCTGTTGCATTCTCGACATTGATTGGTGCTGGTACTCCAGGTTCCATATCACGCATGACGATGCCTTCTTCCTTGGCTACAAAATCAAAAAGTATTGTGCCATTACCTATTCTAATATTTGTCGCAAAATAGTCGGCCTCTTCATTGACAGCATATTCTGCATATCGAACACCTTCCTGTAGTCTCATCTCCACTTTTATACCCTTTCGCTTGAGCAGCAATCCTCCTGGTCGGACGAGTGATGAGAAGTGTGCGAAACTGTCGCGGTATGCTTCTTCTGTTCCATAAATGTCGAGATGGTCAGGGTCGCACGATGTTATCACAGCCTGATACGGTGACAGTGTATGGAATGAACGGTCGAACTCATCAGCTTCGATAACCGTCAGGTCGGATTTTGCCGACAGCATGAAATTCGAGCCGTAAGGCTTCAATATGCCTCCGAGGAAGGCATTACAATCTATGTGGCTTTGCTTTAGTATGTGTGCCACCATCGAAGATGTCGTGGTCTTGCCATGTGTGCCACTGATGCAGAGTCCTCGTTTTTCTCGGGTGATAATGCCAAGAAGCTGTGATCGCTTCATGACCTTAAAGCCGTTCTGTTGGAAATAACAGAGTTCCCCGTGGTCTTTAGGGATTGCAGGTGTATAGCAGATGATGGTTTCGTCTGGGTTCTTGAAAACAGGATCAACGGCTTCGATATCGTCTTCGAAGTGAATGTCAATGCCTTCTGAAATGAGTGTTTCAGTGAGAGAAGAAGGTGTCTTGTCATATCCGCCTACTTTATATCCCTCTGCTTTGAAATAACGTTCAAGAGCAGACATTCCGATACCGCCCGCACCAACAAAATATATAGATTTCATAGTCATTTCTTTTTCTTTGCTTCTTCAATTACAATCTTTGCAATGGTATCGGCAGCCCCGAATAGTCCCATTGCTTTTGCTTTTTCCTCCATTGCCTTTATCCTGTCTTTGTTGGCAATGAGGTTGATTGCCTCTGTGACAAGTTTCTGTTTAGCCTCGCTGTTAGCAACGAGAATAGCGGCATCTTTTGTCGAAAGTGCCTTGGCATTGGCTGTCTGGTGATCTTCTGCTGCAGTTGGCAATGGCACAAGTATAGAAGCCTTGCCTATGAGGCATATCTCATTGACGGCTCCTGCACCTGATCGTGAGATGACAACGTCGGCAGCACGATAAGCCTTTGCCATGTCAGTGACGAAACTCGTCGGATGCACCAGTTTTGTCTGTTTTGCAGCTGCTATGTCGTTCCACTTGTCACCATCGGCCTTCCCGGTTTGCCATAACACTTGTATTCCAGCGGATTCAAGTCGCTCTATTCCATCTGCTATGCTCTCGTTGATGCTGCGTGCACCCAGACTACCGCCTGTGACGAAGATGGTAGGGCGGTCTGGGTCAAGCCCGAATGCCTGACGCGCTTCGGCAACAGTCGCTTCACACTCAAGCAAAGACTGGCGCACAGGATTGCCGGTCATGACGATGCGGTCAGCAGGAAAGAATCGTTCCATATTTGGGTATGCCACACATATTTTCCTTGCATGCTTGGCAAGTTTCTGGTTGGTAACCCCAGCAAAGCCATTCTGCTCCTGTAAGACGTATGGGACACCAAGAGAACAGGCTGCTTTCAAGGCTGCAGCACTCGCATAGCCACCTACACCTACTGCAATGTCAGGATTGAACTCCTTTATGATTTTCTTTGCCATGAATGTGCTTCTCAAAAGGTCGAGAAGCACCATGATATTCTTCGGATGGTATAGAGGTCGCAAGAATCCTCTTACCGGTAGCCCGATGATATTGTAACCTTCGGCAGGTACCTTCTCCATCTCCATGCGGCCATTGGCTCCGATGAAGAGAAATTCTGTATCTGGAAGAGCTTTTTTTATCGCATTGGCTATCGATACGGCAGGAAAGATATGTCCGCCTGTACCTCCGCCACTCACTATTACTTTCATAAGCTTTCAATTTGAACTTGTGGAACTTCATTCGCTTCTCGTTCGGCTTTGACAATTCTGCTGAGAGCAAGGATGATGCCGAATGAAACACTTGTAAGTAGGATGCTCGATCCTCCTCGGCTTATCAACGGAAGAGGTTGACCTGTCACGAACATTGCATCCGTGCACACACCGATGTGCATCAGTGCTTGGATTGTCATTATTGTCGGCAGGGCTATCATCAGCAATCTCACGTATGGGTCGGATGTCTTGCCTGAAAGGTAGAAGCATCGCCCAAGAAGAACGAGATATAGCAGCATCACGAACAGAGCTCCGATAAATCCTGTCTCTTCAAAAATGATGGCATATATATAGTCAGAATATGCTTCAGGAAGAAGGTCTCTAAGCTGGCTGTTGCCAATGAATTTGCCAAAAGGATAACTGTTGGCAAGGGCCATGTGGGCATGTATCACCTGTGCATTGTCATCATTAGGACGCTGGTCAGCCAACGGTATATCGTCTTTGTCGAAGATACGGCTTGCCCATGTGTGTGCTCGGTTGAGGGGACCAAGATCTACATATTCCTTATTGGCTGTGACATTGGAAACATCCCACTCGTGGAGTCCAAACAAGGCAGCTGCCCCTATTCCGCCAACTATAAGCAGACAATACAGGGTGCGACGAATATACAATGCTTTGACACCACCAACCCATAGCACGGAAAGCGAAGCCATTCCTATGATAAGAGCAGTAGAGAGGTTCTGGGTCATGATAGGCAGGCCAACTGCTCCTGCAATGAGCAGATAAAACCAGAATCTGTAGAGCTGAACGTTCTTGCGGAAAAGAGAGAAACGATAGTAGAAATCGTCGCTCGTGGTTATTGCAAGACAGAGTGTCATCATCAGTCCCACCTTACAAAACTCCGCAGGCTGTAATCCAGCTACATCACGTACAGCTCCGTTGACAGTTCTACCCATGACAGGAAGCATAATCAGTCCACCAATTCCCAGCAGATACAATAGTACTCCCCAGTTGCGGATTGCTTTGGCATTGAGGCTTTGAAAGATCAGCACAGCGCCAAGACCCCAGAAGAGAAACTCCATGTGCCTGAACACGGGGTCAGTACTCGTCAAGGATTTATAAACCAATCGGCTCGACGCGCTGAACATCTCAATGACTGAGATGAAGAATAGCAACCAGTAGATTCCCCAGATCCAGTTGTCGCCTCTCATTATTGAACCTATGAACGTTTTCTTTTCCATTGAAGTTGATTCGTGTTCAGCTAATCTTTTCTATATAACAATCATTTATTAATATTGTGTAGCCACTTGCCATTCTGAAACAATAGCCTTCATTTGATCTCCGCGGTCTTCGTAACTCTTGAAGAGGTCGAACGACGCGCAGCATGGTGATAGCAGTACTGTATCCCCTGGTCGGGCAAACCTGCGGCATTTTTCAAGAGCCTCACTCATCGACAGCGCATCGGCAACAGGCTTACCCATCTTGTCGAAGAAGTCATGGAGCTTTTCGTTGTGAAGGCCAAGATAGACAAGTGCAGTACATTTGTCCCTGACCAGTTGCTCGATTTCAGTGTAGTCGTTGCCCTTGTCCTTGCCTCCGAGTATAAGCACGGTAGGCCTGGTCATCGACTGTAAAGCATACCAACAGCTGTTGACATTAGTTGCTTTCGAGTCATTGATGTATTCCACTCCGTCAATCACTCCGCATTTCTCAAGACGGTGCTCAACTCCCTTGAACGATTTCAGAGCCTTGCGTATTTCATCTTTCTTGATACCTGTCAGGCTTGCCGATATAGTGGCTGCCATGGTGTTGTACAGGTTGTGCGGACCTGGTAGAGGAAGTTCTTCGAGGTCGATGTTGATCATCTGGTCAACGAGGTCGATGACCATCTGACCATTCTTTACGTATGCACCAGGAGTGAGAGGCTTTTCTCCCATGTCCTTTACCGACTTTCCTGTGAAAGGAATGAGATCTACTTTGAGAGGATCGATATGTCCAGCAAACGGATAGATCTTCTTTCCCTCATTGTCGGTGAGGTCAGGATGTTCGTTGTTGGTTCCCGTGTAGTCTTCTCCACCATCAGGTTCCTTCAACCGTCGTGCAATCTCCTCTGCAATGATTGGGTCTTCTTTCCAATAGATCAGATGGTCGTTCTTGGTCTGATTCTGAACAATGCGCAGTTTAGAGTTGATATAGTTCTGCATCTGGTGATCGTAGCGATCCATGTGGTCAGGAGTGATGTTCATGATGATTGCCACGTTGGCCTTGAACTCATACATGTTGTCGAGCTGGAACGATGAGAGCTCAATGACATAGTAGTCATAGTGCTCGGTTGCAACCTGATATGCGAGACTCTTGCCCACATTGCCGGCAAGACCGACATTGAGACCTGCTGACTTAAGAATGTGGTATGTCATCATGGTTGTAGTTGTCTTGCCGTTCGAACCAGTGATGCATATCATCTTTGCGTCGGTATAGCGACCTGCAAACTCAATCTCCGAGATGATGGGCGTTCCTTTCTTTATGAGCTCGATCACCAGTGGTGCCGTGAGCGGAATGCCGGGGCTTTTAATCACCTCATCGGCATTCAGAATCAGCTCAGCTGTGTGAGCATGAC
>SAMEA3663186__coassemble_220_pt1 | contig 9809 bp, 7 predicted proteins | sample SAMEA3663186__metabat2_high_PE_009 | metagenome-assembled genome bin SAMEA3663186 (sample SAMEA3663186) | pig gut metagenome | biome: pig gut; feature: pig-associated habitat; material: faeces | place: Denmark | collected 2012
TTGCAATCTTCCCAAAGATTGTCCAGACAGTCTTCGCCGAGAACTGCGTTGCCGTTGTCTTTCTGCTTGCCGTTTTGCTCAATTTAATACTTCCAAAAGAGAAAGATGTGTAAAAATGCCATCAAAACAATAGTTTTTTAGGCATTTGATTGCTCTTTTGCACATTTATTTATATCTTTGCTCGACAATTATCAGTATAACTACTAATTTACCAAGGAGATTGATTATGATTTTGACTAAGACAAAGGCAGCCGTTTACGGATTGGTAATCTTGGCTGTGGGTTATGTCGCTGGTGCTGTTATTGGCAATCCAACGGTTGACGAAAACCTTCTTGACGGAGACATCAAGAAAGTTCGTGTATATAACAATGTTGCTGGCGGAGGTGGTGACCTCGGTGGCGGTGGATCTGCTCTTGCTGAAAAGATGCTCAACGACAGTGCTTTTCAGACTGAGATGATCGCAAGCCTTGTGTTCTTGAACAGTCGCGTCCTCGCTGTCGATTCGCTTGCCAATGCAACTCTGGCTGCTACTGGTGGTGGTGGATTAGAGACTCTGAACACCGAAATGAAGCAGTTGGCAGGACTCACTGGCAACGCATGCAAGGCATTCGACTCTTTCATGCAGGCTACTGAATCTGTGCTTGGCGGCAATCCTGTCGATAATTATGACTTGCTGTTGAGCAACGCTCAGTTGGCATTCTTCGCTGTCGATAATCAAGTTACTGACTGCAGTGGCCTTGTCGATGAGCTGGCAGCCAACGGTGGTGATTTCAAGACCTTGGCTGGCGACTGGGTGCGTTTCGGTGCTGAAAATGCACTGATTGGCAGCAGCGATGAAGCTCTTGATTATTGGGTAAAAAAATACAACGAGTTCTTCCCTGGCGGAGGCGGAGGTGGCGATGTCACTACAGCTCTCGGAAAAAGCATTAAGGCTAAGGCTGATGCAACCTGCTTAGGATTGTCACCACTCTTCCTCGGAAGATTAGCTACTCAAACGATGGGTAAACAAGCAGATATACTCGGGTTGAACAGTGCTTCTACTCTTAATATGCATAGTGCTTCTACTCTTAATATGCAAAGCAAATCAACAATGGGCAAGAATGCCAAGGCTTCTTTTGGCAAGAGCTCAAGAAGTACTTTAGGTCTTAAGCAGAGAGTGGCTGTCAGCACCTTTATGTTTAATAATTAATGTTTCCATCAATGCATTATATAAAGAAAAAGAACTATACCTATGGGAGATGCAGACTTCTGTATCTCCTATTGTTTTTTTGCCTTGCCTTAGCTAATCCATTCAATCGGGCAAAGGCTCAGCTTCTCTATCAATATGTTGATAGTGTCGAGAGCGGAGGCTCTGGATTGCGATTGGTTTTCTATTCGCAGGACGTGTCGCACTATGTGCCTCATATAGTGTCGCGCTACTCGGTATCCGAATGGCAGCATCGCAATGTTTGGGGGTTGGACAAAAGCCTGCAGGCTCCATTGCTCCTGCTCAACGATGCTCAGGATGATGGCTCTGGAGGAGCAGCACCTTTACCTTCCAACTACATCGTAGCAAGCATGGCTCCTCTCAACATGTCTTATTATGTAAGCCCAGCCATCGAACGCTATGCCCATCTCTTCCGACACGAATACACACATATAGTGATGACCGATCGCCCTAACTCGCGCGACCGTATGTTCCGCAATATCTGTGGCAGCAAGGTGGTAGCCGACAGCGACAACCCTATGAGCATGGTGATGAGCTATCTCACCACCCCACGATGGTATGCCCCACGATGGTATCATGAGGGTATCGCCTGTTTTATGGAGACATGGCTCTCGGATGGCGTAGGTCGAGCACTCGGTGGATATGACGAGATGTATTTCCGCAGCCTTGTTGCCGACAGTGCAAGGATGTCAACGGTCGTAGGTCTCGAATCAGAAGGCACGACCAAGGACTTCCAGTCGGGTGCCAATGCCTATCTCTATGGCACTCGTTTCGTCAACTATCTCGTGATGCAATATGGCATCGACAAGGTACTGGCATTCTACAACCGCACCGAAGACAGCAAGACATTCTTCTCGAAGCAGTTCTCCAAGGTTTTTGGCAAGCCTCTGCGTGATGTATGGGATGACTGGCAGCAGTATGAAGTAAAGCACCAGAATGAAAACCTCGATGTCATCGCACAATATCCTCTCACACCTCTCCGACCAATCATCGACAAGGCTGTCGGTTCGTCATCGAGCTTCATGGTCGATGAGCAGGAAGGTGTGGCCTATGCAGCAGTCAATGGTCCTGGCGACTGCGCTCATATCGAGAAGATAACTTTGGCAACAGGACAAAGGGAGAGATTAACGTCAATCGACGGTCCTACACTTTATCAGTGCGCATACCTTGCCTACGACAGCAAGCGCCACCGTCTGTTCTGGACCGATCGTAACTCCTCATGGCGAGGATTGCGCTGGATGACCGTTGGCAAGGGCAACGGCGACGACAATGGGCAGCTCCATTTCCAGCGAGTCTATGACATCGTCTATGACAATGCCAAGGACCGACTTTACGGACTCTCGACATTCGACGGAGTCACCCACATCGTATATTACGACTCTGAGTTGCAGTCACGCAAGGTGCTGTATTCTTTCCGCTTCGGTGTAAGCGTCACCGACCTCTCTGTTTCGCCCGATGGCAAGAAGATGGCAATGACGATGGTAGGCGAAAAGGGAGAGAACCAGCTGATACTCTTTGACATAGAAGATCTTGAGAATGCTGCCTTCGACTATCGTGTGGTGGCATCACTCGACGATAGCAACCTATCTCAGTTCCGCTTCTCGCCCGATGGCAGCCGACTGGTGGGTTCGTCCTACTACACAGGTGAATCCAACATCTGGGATGTCGAGATCGAAAGCGGAGAGATGCGCCTGTTGAGCAATGTCAAGACAGGACTCTTTGCCCCTGTCATCACCCAGAACGGAGACAGCATACTTGCACTTTACTTCAACAAAGACGGAATGCAGCCAGTGATGATGCCCCTCCAGCCTATCGACGACTGCAATGCCGTGACCTTCCTCGGACAGAAAGCCTTCGATGCCAATACTCAGTTGGCGACATTGGGACAGACCGGTCTGAAGCCACAGACTCGCAGCTTCTCAGATGTCTATAATGCTATCCGACCATATTACCCAGTGCGCGAGATGGCGTTCCAGGGCTCTCACCCAAACATCACAGGCTTTGCCGACGCTGAGGCTTGGAACAATGTGGTGCCAGTAATTGGCTGGCGTTTCGCGTTCTCTGACCCTCTTGAACTGAGCAAGCTCGATGTATCGTTAGGTGTCTCTCCTTGGAGCCACAACAAATGGAAGAACCGCATCCACGCTTCTATCGAATGGCGCTACATGTATTGGACAGCCCAGGCTCATTGGAACAAGACCAATTTCTACGACCTGTTCGGTCCTACGCTGAGAAGCCGCAAGGGATATGAGTTCGGATTGGAATACAGCCGATCATACACCTACCTGCTTCCGTTCCAGTGGAACTGGTCGCTCGGGGTCAATGCCTATGGCGACATGGATGCCTTGCCTCTTTATCAGAATGTCTCGGTCGATGATGGCATAAAGAGCTTCCAGACCATGCATGGCAACATTGGCATGAGCAAGACCCGCACCACATTGGGAGGTACGACACCAGAGATGGGCTATGTGGCTGACCTTTCTACATACAATGTGCTCGCTGATGGCAAGATTGAGCCATCACTGACCTTGCGCTACGACAAGGGCTTCCTGCTGCCTATCGCTCGCAACACGTCGTTCTGGCTTCGCAATGCCGTAGGTCAGCACTTCGGAAACGGCAACAATGCCTTTGCCTACGACTATTTCGGAGGCTTCCGCAACAACTATGTCGATAACGGCAGCATCTATGGCTACAGGTCGGTCTATGCCATGCCTGGAGCCTCGATTGATAGGATAAGCGCACAGTCGTTTGTCAAGTCAACCGCCGAACTCAACCTGAAGCCATGGCGATTCCGCAATATGGGCTTGCTATGCCTCTACCCTACCTATGCCCAGCTCTCATGCTTCGCCATGGATCTGATGGCCAATCCTTGGGGCAGCAAGTCATTTGCCAACCATGTCAGCATCGGCACGCAGCTCAATGTCGAAGTCATGCTGTTCAACTATATGGCGACGACATGGTCGTTTGGCTATGGACATTGCTTCTCACCAAAGATTGCCGACTCGCCTCGGTCTGAAGGCCAGTGGCTTTTCACCATCAACATTCATTGATTTGCTATGGTCAGCATTATTCCTATCCTGCTCTACGTCATCATCTTGAAGTCGCTCGATGGTTTCAAGCTCGTGAAATGGAAAGTCCTTGTACTTGCCTTGGCATTGGGTGCCGTTTCCTGCGGCCTATCTTTGCTCGGTGCCAACATCAGCAGCCGATACGAACTGCCATTCTATGCTCCACTGATTGAGGAGATACTGAAAGGCTGTGCCGCGCTTCTGCTCTTCCGCTTCAACCGCATAGCGTTCATGGTCGAGGCGATGTGCTATGCTGGTGCTGTCGGTGCAGGCTTCTCATTGGTCGAGAATGCGCTCTATGGCTATTACAATCCCGATATGCTCTTTGCCACATCACTGTTCCGTGGTCTTGGCACATCGGTCATGCATATCGGATGCACTTCGCTCTTCCTGTCGATCTGGCTTTTCAGTCTTAGTGGCATGATGCGCTATGGCAGGGTGATAGCCCTGTTCCCTTCGCTCATCATCCACGGAGCCTTCAATGCCCACCTGCTGTCACCTCTTTTCCAGCTCGTCATAGTCGTCATCGTCTTTCTGCTCATCTTTATCGGCATCAGCTCCTACAATGACCGATGGATTGAGAAATGGCTCGACCACAGCATCGATAACGATGTCAAAATGCTCGGAGACATTCAAGAAGGCCGGCTCGACGAGACTCCTACAGGTCAATACCTGATGAAGGTGCGCGAACAGTTCGACCCAGAGGTCTTCTTCGATATGCTGTGCTATGTGCAGCTCGCGCTCGAGCTGAAGGTCGAGGCCAAAGGCAGGATCATGCTGCATGAGGCAGGAATGGACGATATGGAGACTCCTGAGGAACGCGAGCGCTGGAATGGTATGGTGAAAGAGATGACAGCCCTGAAAGAAAGAGTAGGACTTGCAGGCATGAGCATTCTCAAGCCTCTCGCGCCAATCAGCCGTGAGGATATGAAGGCCATCACAGGCTGAAGTGTATGCGATGATATCTTTGAGGAACAAAGACAAACATAGCAACTAAAGATTTTAAAGACATCGATTATGATTTTGACAAAGACTAAGGCTACCATTTACGGATTAGTAATCTTGGCTACAGGCTATGTCGCTGGTGCCTTGATGGGCAATCCAGAATTTGACGAAAACCTTCTTGACGGAGACATCAAGAAAGCGCGAATATATAACAATGCAGCTTCTCTAATATTGTTTCCATCAAAACTTAAAAAATAACAAATGGGAGATGCAGGCTATTTCTGTATCTCCCATTGTTATATGCTTATCACCGTGATCAGATCTTGTCAGCCTTCATCGTATATTTCACCAAGAAGAGGATGAGGATGACGTACATCACGAGCGAGAGCACTTCGCTCCAAGAGTTGGCAAGCCATGCCGAATTGTCGAACTCAATGCCTGCGAATCTGATACCTGCTGATACTACACCCATGAGCGCACCTCCCGCGATGAAGCCCGAAGCAAGCAATGTGCCCTTCTCACCGCGTGCGTTGTTGAGTGCCTGATCCTTGCTGCGTGTGGTCACATACCAGTTGATCGCTCCACCCACGAGCAATGGAGCATTTAGGTCCATCGGGATGAACATACCGAGGGCGAAGGCAAGTGCTGGAACGCCAAAGAAATTAAGCACTACGGCAAGCACAGCGCCAATGGCATAGAGATACCAAGGTGCGCCTGTTCCCGACATCAAAGGTTCGATGACTGCTGCCATGGCATTGGCCTGTGGAGCCACAAGGGCATTGTCACCCACGAAGCCGTAGGTCTTGTTGAGGATGATCATCACACCGCCTACGGTAGCTGCACTGACCAACACGCCGAGGAACTTCCAGCTCTCCTGCTTGGCTGGTGTTGTGCCGAGCCAGTAGCCGATCTTGAGGTCGGTGATGAAACCGCCAGCAGTAGAAAGTGCCGTACAAACCACACCGCCCATGACGAGTGCTGCAATCATGCCAGCCGAACCCTTCAAGCCTACTGCTACCATGATGACACTGGCAAGGATGAGGGTCATGAGCGTCATGCCCGACACAGGGTTGGTGCCGACGATGGCAATGGCATTGGCCGCCACTGTAGTAAAGAGGAAAGCGATGATGCCAATCACAAGAATGCCCACCACGGCATAGAGCAGATTGAAATCGACCACACCCATATAGAAGAAGAGGAAGGTGACGATGAGAGCCACGATGACACCCACGGCGATGATCTTCATCGAGATGTCGCGCTGTGTGCGCTCCACAACCTTATTGCCTGCACCCGAACCTTTCAGCTCGCGTCCTGCAAGCGAGATCGAACCCTTGATGATGCCCCACTGCTTGATGATGCCGATGAGACCTGCCATGGCGATACCACCGATACCGATGTGACGTGCAAAAGTCTTGAAGATAGCTTCAGGCGACATGTCGGCTACACTGCCCATCTCAGCGAGGTCGAAAGTTGGATTGAGTGTCTGAAGCATACCATCGCCCAAGAGAGGGAGAAGCGGCACGAGCACAAACCACACGAGAGCCGAACCTGCACAGATGATGGCAGCATACTTGAGTCCGACGATATAGCCGAGACCGAGCACAGCCGCACTGGTGTTGATGCTGAACATGAGTTTGGCTTTCTCCGCAAGATAGGCTCCTCCGGCAATGGCACGTGTCGAGAACGATTCAGCCCATGCTCCAAAGGTCGAGACTACAAAGTCATAGAGTCCGCCGATGAGACCCGCAATGAGCAATGGCTTTGCCTGCGAACCGCCCTTCTCGCCCGATACGAGAACCTGCGTTGTGGCTGTTGCCTCTGGGAAAGGATACTTGCCATGCTGATCCTTGACAAAGAACTTGCGGAACGGAATGAGGAAAAGGATGCCGAGGATGCCTCCGAGCAATGAAGAGAGGAACACCTGCATGAAATTGACTGTTATTTCAGGATGCTTGGCCTGAATGATGTAGAGTGCAGGGAGCGTGAAGATGGCACCGGCTACTATCACACCACTACACGCACCGATGCTCTGGATGATGACATTCTCGCCAAGTGCGCCCTTGCGCTTGGTGGCACTCGACAATCCGACAGCGATGATGGCAATAGGTATGGCAGCCTCAAAGACCTGTCCGACCTTGAGTCCAAGATAGGCAGCAGCGGCACTGAACAGTACTGCCATGAGCAAGCCCCAAACCACCGACCAAACGGTCACTTCTCGCGGATTACTTTGAGCCGGCATGATCGGCTCGTAGGTTTCGCCTTCACGCAATTCGCGCATTGCATTTTCAGGCAAACCAGTCTGATTCTTGTTTTCTTCCATGATTGATTTTTGTTTTTAGGAGTTAAAGAAGATAAAGGAGATAAAGACGATAGTTGCACTGTCGATAATAATATATGAAGATAAATGAAAATTATCTAAAGACTAACACATTTGTCTTTATATCCTTTATCTTCTTTATCTCCTTTAACTTCTCCATTAAGTTTAAAACTACCTTGCAAAGATACGACAAATAAATAAATGTGCGAAATTTATTAACAAAACAACACAAAAAAATACAATATATTAGAATTTTGCTTATATTTGCATCTGTTTTTATACATAGAAAATCAAAAATATACAATATATATATGAAAAAGAATCTCGAAACAATCTGTATTCATGGCGGCTGGAAGCCAAGCAAGGGCGAACCACAGCAGCTGCCAATCTATCAGTCAACAACATTCAAATACGACACCAGCGAACAGATGGCTCGTCTGTTCGACCTTGAGGACAACGGCTATTTCTATACCCGTCTTGCCAATCCTACCAACGATGCTGTAGCCAAGAAAATCAATGCCCTTGAGGGTGGCGTGGGCTGTGTGCTCACTTCTTCTGGTCAGGCTGCCAACTTCTATGCAGTGTTCAATATCTGTCAGGCTGGCGACCACTTCATCACATCCAACAATATCTACGGCGGCACCTACAACCTCTTTGGTGTGACGATGAAGAAGCTCGGCATCGAATGTACTTATGTCGATCCTGAATGGCCAGACGAGAAGATCGAGGCTTGTTTCAAGGAGAACACCAAGTGTTTCTTTGGCGAGACCATCTCCAACCCTGGCGGCTGCGTGTTCGACATCGAGCGTTTTGCCAAGATGGCTCACAAGCATGGCGTGCCTCTCATCGTCGATAACACCTTTGCCACTCCTATCAACTGCCGTCCTTTCGAATGGGGTTGCGACATCGTGACTCATTCCACTACCAAGTACATGGACGGACATGCTACACAAGTGGGCGGTGCAGTATGCGACAGTGGTAACTTCGACTGGGAGAAATATGCCGATAAGTTCCCTGGCCTCACTACTCCCGACGAGAGTTATCACGGCCTGACCTATACCAAGGCTTTCGGCAAGGGAGCATACACCACCAAGCTCGTCAGCCAGCTGATGCGTGACCTCGGCAGCATCCCTGCCCCACAGAACTCTTTCCTCCTCAACCTCGGACTCGAGACTCTCGCCTTGCGCATGAAGCAGCATTGCGCCAATGCACAGGCAGTGGCAGAGTGGCTTGAGAAGAACCCTCGCGTGGGTTGGGTCAACTATGCAGGACTCCCATCCAACAAGTACTACCCTCTCGCTCAGAAATATATGCCTAATGGCTCATGCGGTGTCATTGCCTTCGGACTCAAGGGCACACGCGAAGACGCTATCAAGTTCATGGATAATCTCGACTTCATCTCTATCGTGACACATGTGGCTGATGCTCGCACCTGTGTGCTCCACCCAGCATCGCACACTCACCGTCAGATGAGTGAGGAACAACTCCGTGAAGCAGGCGTTGCTCCTGACCTCGTGCGCCTTTCAGTGGGCATCGAGAATGTCGAGGACATCATTGCCGACCTCGAACAGGCAATGGCAAAGATGGGATAACGCCCCAACATAAAAAACAGTTATGCGAAATTCCGTTTCGCATAAATCTGAAATATCTAAACACTTCTATTATGAAAAGACTATTAACAACAGCGGCTCTTTCAGCCATAGTTGCATCAAGTGCCCTTGCACAGAGTTACAACAAGATGGAGGCTTTCCACAATGTGGGCGTAGGCATCGAAGCAGGCCTTATGGGAGCAGGCATTGAGGTATCCATGCCTGTAGTCAGCGATCACCTCGTCCTGGTTTTGGGCTACAACCTGCCAAAGCTCACCATCGGCACCGACTTTGACGTATCTTCAAGCGAATTGCGCAGCAAGATCCACGAGTTGAACGCCAACATCGACCGCTACAATGCACAGGCAAGCAATATGCCTGGCTACTCGCGCATCGACAATCTCGATTGCCCCAACTCTGACATCAACGTCGATGTTGATGCCAAGGTCAACTTCGGAGCATTCAAGGCAATGATCGAGTATTACCCTTCTGCACGCAGTGGTTTCCATCTCACTGCAGGTATGTTCGTCGGTCAGGAGGATTTCATCTCTTTGAACGGAACAGCTGATGCTGCATGGTGGCAGGTCTATCAGCAGGCATTGAGCATCAACAAACAGCTCCCTTCTGACATGCGCATCAGCGATATTGAGAACTCTGTGAAATTTAATATCGACGAACAGACA
>SAMEA3663186__coassemble_221_pt1 | contig 9786 bp, 4 predicted proteins | sample SAMEA3663186__metabat2_high_PE_009 | metagenome-assembled genome bin SAMEA3663186 (sample SAMEA3663186) | pig gut metagenome | biome: pig gut; feature: pig-associated habitat; material: faeces | place: Denmark | collected 2012
TCATAGACAAAGACCGTTGCTCCCGAGATCATCTGTCCGTAGAACTTGCCCCATACAGCCTTGCCCCATCCAGTGTCGGCAAGGGTGAGGTGGAGCGAGCCTTCGTGGACATTATGCCAGTATTTGCCCGTGATGATGTGGGCGAGAGGATAGCTGTAGTCGTGCATCACCATCTTTGGCTCGCCGCTGGTGCCTGAAGTGAAGTACATCAGGAAGTTGTCGGTAGTGAGGTTCTGTCCCTTCTGGCTCACGAATTTGGGAGCGTTGAACAGTCCCTGCCAGTAGTTGTCCCATCCTTTTGGCACTGTCGGGCCAATGGAAATGCAGTGCTGCAGCGAGCTGCAGAATGCACGAGCCTTGATGATGTTGCGCAGGATGGTGACATCGCCACACGCTATGATAGCCTTGATGCTTGCCTCGTGACAGCGGTAGATGATGTCCTTGTCGGTAAGCAGGTGAGTGGCAGGAATGGCAACCGCACCAATCTTATGGAGAGCAGCCATGGTGATCCACCATGCCAGGCGACGCTTGAGGATTAGCATCACGCAGTCGCCACGCTGGATGCCGAGCGTCAGGAGGTAGGAAGCACACTGGTCGGACGCTTTCTTGTATTCGCTGTAGGTGAAGTGCTTGACATCCCCGCGGTCGTTGGTCCACAGGATGGCATCCTTGTCGGGCTCAGTCTCTGCATAGGCATCGATGACGTCGTAGGCAAAGTTGAAGTGTTCTGGAACTTGAACTTGGTAGTTCTCCATAAAGTCCTCGTATGATGAGAACTCGGTCTGCTTAAGATATTTTTCGAGCATTCTTGTTGTTGTTGTTTGTTTCTATTTGCAAAGATACATTATTAAATTATAGAGTGTAATACGTTTGTACTTTTATCGACCTCTTTTTATTTTTTGTTTAGCCTTCTTGAGGGGAAAACATTGAAAAAGTTGGCAAAATTAACAAAAAATAAGATTTGGGGACGAATGTATCAACTAAAAGGGGGTTATTATCAATGAAAAACGAATCGCAATAGTTAACGAAAATAAAATTGTGCCATTGTTTTGGATATTTCAGAAAATTTTTTTTCCTTTGCACAATTTTTTATTCTATCAGATGTGATACTGTACAATATATAACGAGATGAAAACTCTTTACCTTACTATTGTTGTGTTCGTGCTCGCTTCTTTTTCGGTCAAAGCAGAACTCTCGGCAGAGACAGAGATGTGGCTACAGCGACTTGATTCTGTAATCCAGCAGCGTCAGGTCTTTGACGCGATGAAGTCGGAAAAGTTGAGTGAGATGTATAAGAAGAAGATGTCTTTGCGTTCGCCATATGAACTAATCAGCTTCAATACACAGATGTATGACGAGTATAAAGTGTTTGACTCCGATTCGGCAATGAGCTGCGTGGAACAGAACCTTCGGCTTGCACAACAGCTCGACAATAAGTCTCTGATAGTCGAATGGCGCATCAAGCAGGCTTTCATTCTTTCTGCCACAGGCTTGTTGAAGGAATCGCTCGATGTATTGTCATCCCTTGACATAAGTGACTTGCCTAATTCAATCAAGATTGCCTATTACTGGCAAATGGTATATCTCTATAGCCATTTCGGGCAATATGCAGCAGGAACAGGCCAGCTGTATGACATCTATGTGGTGAAGGAGCGTTTGTACACTGACTCTATTCACGGCATCATTACAAAAGATGACCCACAATTCCTATGGCTCGACACTTGGTATAGGATCAACAACGAGCAGTATGACGAGTTGCTTGATGAACTGGAGTCGAAAGTTGTGCTGTCATCGCTCAATACCCGTGACGATGCAATGTCGGCCTATGCCCTTGCCTATATCTATAAGAACAAGGGCGATGAAGATAAGTTTGTGCGCAGTCTCGCAATGTCGGGCATTGCTGATATCCGCACCTCAAACAAGGATGTTGCTTCGCTGCAGGAGTTGGCGGAATACCTGATTGACGAGGGAGAGATCATACGCGCGTATAATTATATAAGTGTGTGCCTGCAACTCACCCAGAAATATCACAACCGAGTGCGTGCCGTGAGCATCTCGCGTGTCTATGACAGGATTCTTCAGAGTTTCCTCCAGAGAGACAAAGAGCAGCAGGAGGTGTTGAAGAAGACCAACTATGACATGATTGGCGTGCTTGTGATGCTTCTTGTGGCAGTGATTATCATTGTCAATATAGCCTTGCGCCTCTACAAGTCACGCATCAGGCTGCACGATGTCAACAAGGAATTGAAACGACGCCGTTCGGAGCTCGCTTATGCCAATCAGAATCTGAAGGAGGCCAACGAGAATTTAGTTGAGGTCAACGCGCAGATGAAGCAGACCAACATTCAGCTGAAAGAGTCGAACCTCGCCAAAGAGGAGTATGTGGCCTACGTTTTTGCCATCTGCTCCAACTATATCAGCAAGCTTGAGGAATATCGCAAGGACATCAACCGTAAGGCAAAGGCGAAGATGCTTGGCGAGATTCTTACGATGACCGACAAGCAAACCATGGTGCAGGAAGAACTGAAGGAGTTCTATCATCATTTCGATGCAATCTTCCTGCGACTTTATCCTACGTTCCTCGATGACTTCAATGCCTTGCTCGAACCAGAAGAGCGCATCGTGCCACGAAAGGGTGAGCTGCTCAATACCGACCTCCGAATTTATGCGCTGATCCGACTCGGCATCACCGACAGCGTCAAGATTTCGGAGTTCCTCCATTGCTCGCCACAGACAATTTACAACAGCCGACTCAAGATGAGAAACAAGTCGAAGCTGTCGAACGAAGAGTTGGTTGAGGTATTGAGCAAAATTGGCCGTGCAGCCGAATAAATGCGGGCATATTGTAGCCATTACCATATTCCTGTAGAGCTACTTAATCTTTACTAATACGAGATTGTAATATACTGAAAATCAATATTTATATGCAGTGGCGAGTTTACTAATACTCGTTACTGCATATTTTTTCATATTGTTATTATATTTAACTTTGCAGCGGTAAGTTAATTGATAGGTGTGTGTAAAATTAGGGCAATCGAATCACAAAATTGATGTAAACAGCGAACTTTATAACGATTGCCCTTTTTTATTTCACATGCTTTTTTTTGACTCATCATTATTTATATAGGCATCACACAAACCAAAAAGTATTAATATGAATAACAAATCTCTGAAGAAATTGGCATTCAAGGCTGCACTGGCTTTGATGCTGATGCTTTTCGCTCCATTCAGCGCGTACGCGCAGATAGCAGTGAAAGGTGTTGTGACCGACGAGTTTGGTGAGCCGGTAATTGGCGCAACAGCTCGTGTCCAGGGTACCAACAATGGTACAATCACTGATTTCGATGGTAACTTTTCTCTCACCGACGTGGCAGAGGGAGCAAACATCGAGTTCTCTTACGTTGGTTATGTACAGCAGCTCGTTCCTGCTTCTGCCAACATGAGTATTGTTCTCGTTGAAGACAACAAGACTCTCGAGGATGTCGTTGTCGTAGGTTATGGTGTTCAGAAGAAGAAACTCCTCACTGGTGCCAACCTCAACGTAAAAGGAGATGACATCGCCAAGCTCAACACTTCGACTGCTATGGAAGCCCTCCAGGGTATGGCTCCTGGTGTGACCATCAGCCGCAACAATGGTAAGCCTGGTTCGGGTACCAAGGTAGTGATCCGTGGTCAGGGTACTGTAGGCGACTCAAAGCCTCTCTACATCGTGGATGGTGTTGCAGTAGGTGACATCGACTACCTCGGCCCTTCTGACATCGAGTCGATCGACGTGCTCAAGGATGCTGCATCAGCTGCAATCTACGGTTCTCGTGCTGCCAACGGTGTTATCCTCGTCACAACAAAGAAGGGTAAGAACGATTCGAAGGCAATTGTTTCTTACGATGGTTACTTCGGACTCCAGAATGTCTATCGCAAGCTCCCTACTCTCAATGCACAGGAGTACATGGCTATCATCAACGAAGGTCAGCTCAACGATGGCAAGCCTATCTACGACTGGGCTACTCTCCTAAAGACCAATGGTTATCTTGAGTCGGTACAGCCAGGTCTCGGTCAGGAATATGGTCAGTTCATTCTCGACAAGCTCAACAATGGCTGGACAGGTACTGACTGGCAGGATGAGATGATCAAGAAGAACGCACAGATGCAGAGCCATTCTGTTTCTATCACAGGTGGTACCGGCAATGCCGTTTATTCGTTCGGTTTCTCTTACTTTGACCAGGAAGGTATGGTCGGTGGTGACATCATCAATGCTGGTTACCGTCGTCTCACAGCTCGTGCCAACACAGAGATCGTGCTCTGGAAGGAGAACGACATGGATATCCTCAAGATAGGTGAGAACTTCACATATTCTAATTCTCGCAACAAGTCGGTTGCCGATGGCAATATCTACTGGAACGACCTTCACAATGCCCTCGTTGCATTGCCATTCATGCCAGTATATTGGGATAAGTCGCCAGATCCTAACAAGTTTGCTCCAAACCTCGATGGCTATGAGTTCTCGCTCACTAACCCAATCGCTTCGATGTACTATGGACGCAACAACCAGTGGGGCAAGGGCAACAACATCGCAGGCAACGCATACGCTGAACTCCAGCCTATCAAGAACCTCAAGATCCGCACGGCTCTCGGTGTCAACGCATGGTGGAGCTATAGCCGCAGCTACGATCCAAAATGGCAGCTCGGTGCGCAGGCAGTCAACACTTATGACAACACTTCAATGAGCAACTCAATGGGTGCAAGCCTCACTTGGACCAATACTGCTACTTATCATTTCGACATCCAGGATCACTCATTCGACGTGCTCATCGGTTCGGAAATGATGAAGAACAAGCTCAACTGGACTCTCTCTGCCAACAAGCAGATGAACCTCTTCGGCAAGCCTGAATATGGCTATCTCAACAACTGTAAGCCAGAAAACCTTTCACAGATCGCTGCAAGCGGTGCTGACTGGGCTGCACAGGGTGGTGGCCTGATGTCATACATGGGTCGTATCTCATACAACTACGCTGGCCGTTACATGGCTGACTTCACTATCCGTCGTGATGGTTCTTCAAACTTCTCAAAGGATAACCGCTGGGGTACATTCCCTTCTGTATCGGCTGGTTGGAACTTCTCTGAAGAGGCTTTCTTCGAGCCATTCAGCAATATCGTAGAATATGGTAAGTTGCGTGCAAGCTGGGGTCAGAACGGTAACCAGTCGATCGACAACTTCATCTACAACTCTAACATCGGCTACCTTAACATGGGTTACTTCTTTGATGGCAATAACAAGAACGTCTCATCTGATGCTACTGCTCCTACCAAGGTGACTTGGGAAACTTCAGAGCAGCTCAACTTAGGTCTTGACCTCCGCTTCCTCCAGTCTCGTCTCGGCGTGAACTTCGACTGGTACAAGAAGACAACCAAGGACTGGCTCGTTGTTGCTCCTATCCAGGGTACTGCAGGTGCAGGCGCTCCATGGGTCAATGGTGGTGACGTTGAGAACTCTGGTATCGAGTTTGCAATCAACTGGAATGATCAGATCTCTGACTTCAAGTACGGCGTGACTGTGACTGGTGCTCACAACAAGAACGAAGTTACCCGTCTTGCCAATGCTGAAGGTATCATGAAGGGTGTCGATCACGTATTGGCACAGGGTACTACTTATGTATCTCGCGTCGAGGTTGGCAAGCCTATCGGTTTCTTCTATGGTTACAAGACCGACGGCGTGCTCCAGAACCAGACAGAGGTTGATGCTTACAACGCACAGGCAAAGCAGTATTCGGGCAACCAGGATGCAGTATATTACAAGGGTCTTCGTCCTGGTGACATGCGCTATCAGGATCTCAACAAGGATGGTGTGATCAACGACGAGGATAAGACCATGATCGGCAAGCCACAGCCAGACTTCGAGCTCGGTCTTGCTCTCAATGCTGAATACAAGGGCGTATATGTTGATATCAACATGTCAGGTAAGTTCGGTCAGCAGGTAATGCGTTCTTATCGTCTTTTCGCTGACAAGTACAAGCAGAACCACACTACAGAGGTCTTCGGACGCTGGCATGGTGAAGGCACTTCTAACCGCCTCCCACGTCTCAGTGCCAACTCTCATGAGTGGAACGACAACATGATGTCTGACCGTTACATGTACAACACAAGCTATCTCCGCATCAACAACCTCACTATCGGTTACAACTTCAGCGAACTCTGCAAGAAGATCAACCATATCGAAGGTGCCCGCATCTATTGCAGTATGCAGAACCTTGCTACTATCACCAAGTACGATGGTATGGATCCAGACGTGGCATACTGGGGTAACGATGGTCAGAAGTGGGCTTCAGGTATCGACCTCGGTCTCTACCCACTCCCACGCACAGTGATGTTCGGTGTGAATGTGACTTTCGGTGCAACAAGCAAGAAATAAGCATTGCGCTTTCAAATTAGTAAAAACCAAAAAGTGAAATTTTGAAATGAAGACTAAATATATTCTTTCATCATTGCTGATCATGGGTGCAGGACTCACTTCTTGCAGCGACTTCCTCGATACAACCAACCTGTACGAGAAGGATATGAACAGCTACTATAACACTGAAAAGGACATCACCGAGGCTACAGCTGGTGTGTACAACGCTCTCTTCGTTGGTGGAATCTTCAGTGAGGAGCACATGGCTTCTGAACTCATGGGCGACCTTCTTCTTGGCGGTGGTGGTACCGACGACGTTGAGGCTCACGAGGTGGATGCTTTCAAGCACACCTTCGTTGATACTTACAAGGACCTTTGGGTAGGCACTTACAATGGTGCAAACCGTTGCAACACTATCATCGAGGCAGTCAGCTCGAAGGAGGGATTCACAGAGGAGTTCAAGAACAAGACTCTCGGTGAGATCTACTTCATGCGCGGCTTCCTCTATTTCACAGCTGCCAAGTTCTTCGGCGGCATGCCTCTCATCCTCACTACCGATGCTGACCGCACAGCTCCACGTGCTACGTTCGAGGAGACATTCATCCAGATCATGAGCGACATGAACGAGGGTGTCAAGCTTCTCCCTGCAATGAAGGCAAGCGAGGTTCCTGCTTCTAACTGGGGCCATGCCAACAAGTATGTTGCTGAAGCAATGCTTGCTCGTGTGTACCTCTACTACACTGGCTATATGACCAACATCGAGGGCAAGGCTACATCGAGCGTTACCCTCCTTGATGGCACTACTCTTGACAACTCAAAGGTTGCTACTTATCTCAAGGATGTCATCGACAACAGCGGTTATGCCCTTGTTTCTGACTTCCGTAACCTCTGGCCTTATTCCCAGGTCAACAAGCAGTCGGGTACTGACGTTCTGCCTTGGGCTGCAAAGCTCGGTCTTGAGTGGGTTGGCCAGGATGGCTTCAACGGTCCACAGGGCTGCAACACAGAGACAATGTTCTCAAAGCGCTACACTACTACCGACTGGAACCGTGGTCAGCAATATACCAACCGTTTCGTCCTCTTCACAGGTGTGCGTGACGTTGCCGGTGCTCCTTTCCACCAGGGTTGGGGCTGGTGTACAGTTCATCCTGCCTTCGTAAAGAGCTGGAGCGACGATGATCCTCGCAAGTGGGGTTCAATCCTCGACCTCAACGATTCAGAGCAGGCTGTGTCTTGGAATCCAAATTCGGGTACACAGGTTACTGGCTATCTCAACAAGAAGTATCAGACACTCGCTGTCAATGGTGCTGATGGCGTGAAGGGTCTCTTCTACTATCTCTGTGGCAACTCAGGTGTAGATATGCAGACATGGCACGGACAGGACTTCATCTATATGCGTTATGCTGATGTTCTCCTCATGCACTCTGAGCTCACAGGCGATGCAACAGGCTTGAATGCCGTTCGTGCACGTGCAGGTCTGGAGCCTGTCGCTTACAGCCTCGATGCTCTCAAGGAAGAGCGTCTTCACGAGTTTGCTTTCGAGGGAATCCGCTGGTTCGACCTCGTTCGCTGGGGTGACGTTGCCAATGGCAAGAACTTCTATGGCTCTGAGTGTGATGTCATCAACGTAGGTGTTCCTGGCAAATACTCTGTAAGCTACCGCCCAGAGATCAAGGGTCTCGTTTCAATCCCAGAGTCAGAGATTGCTCTCTCAAATGGTGTCTATGAGCAAAACCCTGGCTGGTAATGCAGCAATATAATTTTCAAGTAAAAATTACAGACAACAATGAAAAAGAAATATTTCTTGACAGCTCTTGCTATCGGCTCTTTTGCCGCAGCAATGACATCTTGTGATCCGATTGAGGATCGTGATACCCTGTCAAATTCTTTTGACCCAAACAATATTGAGGTAGTGGCAACTGCCGATGTAGATGGCGGTAACAAGATTACACTTGAGATGAAGACTCCTGGTGTCATCGGCTACTGGGATTATAAGCTAGGTCAGGCATTCACAGACAAGGTGACTTTCGTCTGCCCATTCACAGGCAACCTTGAGTTCACTTTCTACTCAACAACTCCAGTCGTGAATGGTGACAACAAATTCTCGTCTGACAACCTCCCATCAAAGAGCGTGTCAATCAATGTCACCCAGCTCAACAACCGTCTCGAACCTGAATTCTATACTCTCATCGGTGATGACCTCGCTGGCAAGGTTTGGACATTCGACCACAGTTATCTCATCAATGGCGGTGAGGAAGGCTTCTGGTACATGGCTAACAACGGTGGCAAGGAGAAGTGGAACGACTGTTGGTGGAATGCCGGTGGTACTTGCTGCCCTCCGCCTGATCAGTATGGTGCCTTGAAGTTCGATCTTGATGGCGGCATGAAGGTTTATCACTACGCAGAGGTTGAGGATGCAAATCCTGATGCAACAGCCAACTTCTCATTCTCTGATAAGAACACCAAGATTGCTATCCCATTTGAGGCAATGATCGGTACAAACGACGGACGCTCAAGCGCAAACGACGTTTATGATATCATTGAGCTCTCTGACAATCGTCTTATCCTCTATTGTCAGGAAACAAAGGCAGGAGACAGCGGCTGGACCTGGGTAATGAAGCCTCTTAATTAATTAATGAGTCCACTTGTTAAAGTGGACTCATTAATTTTAATAAGTGTACTCATTAATGATGAAAAATATGAGTGTTATAGCAATAGCACTTTCTGGACTTTTGAGCATTTGCTCTTGTGGAGGAAGTGGTGAAAGCAATGACGATCCTGTCATCAGCTTGTCAGTGTCGCCCGAGAGCCTTTCTTTCGGAGCACAAGGAGGCGAGCAGACCCTTTCCCTTTCTGCTTCTTCCGATTGGGCAGTGTTCCCTTCCAACAATGAATCTTGGATCAGCATCAAGCCTTCGAGTGGCACCACAGCCAGTGCTTCGGTCATGGTCACGGTTGATGCAAACGAAGAATACGAGAGCCGCGAGGGTGAAGTCACAGTGAAGTGCGGGAAGGAACGCCGTTATGTCAAGGTCACACAGGCAGCAGCCGAACGTCCTGCCGTGGATTTTACTTGTCCTCTTGAGGGCTATCAGCTGTCATGGAACGATGAATTTGAAGAGGGAACAGAACTCGATGGAAATAAATGGATACATGAAGTGAAGGGTTCGGGATGGGTCAACAACGAACTTCAGAACTATGTCAATCATCTGAGTCCAGAGGGTCGCGAGGTGTCGGACATCAAGGATGGCAAGCTTCGCATTCATTGTTTTAAAGAAGGAGGCAAAATCTATTCTGCCCGCGTCTATGGCAACCATAGCAAGGGTTGGAAATATGGATATGTCGAGGCTTGCATCAAGCTGCCAAAGGGCAAGGGCACATGGCCTGCTTTCTGGATGATG
>SAMEA3663186__coassemble_229_pt1 | contig 9598 bp, 5 predicted proteins | sample SAMEA3663186__metabat2_high_PE_009 | metagenome-assembled genome bin SAMEA3663186 (sample SAMEA3663186) | pig gut metagenome | biome: pig gut; feature: pig-associated habitat; material: faeces | place: Denmark | collected 2012
CATCAGCTTGTGTCCTTTGATTCAGCCAAGGGAGAGGGCGTGATAGAGTGGGGCAGATACCAGCTTCATCCGCGTCAGGCTTTCAATGCCAATGGCTATTGGATCACCCCGCTCGAGAATCTTGATTTCCCAGGCCCCGCCTATGACCAGAGCCCGAATCTTAAGTTCCGTGTCGAGCCGGTCAACGAACGAGTCATCCGTCTGCGTGTCTTCACCAGTCCTGTCATTCCTCAGGATCCAGCCGACGATGTGATGCTGGTGGGCAAGCCTGCCGATGGCCGTGACAAGTGGAACGTAAGCCAGTCGGGTGGCAATGTGATGTATAAGAGCAGCGAGGGAAGCATAGAGATACAGGGCAATCCTTGGCGCATAGTGTTGCGCGACAAGGACGGACGCGAGCTGACCCGTACACGCCATATCAACGACAACGACAGTACCCAGGTCAAGACTCATCCGTTCATGTTTATCAAGCGAGGTTCGGACAACAGCCGTTCCATTGAGCCTGTGTTCAGCCTCACACCTGGCGAGAAGATCTATGGCTGCGGAGAGTCGGCTACTCCTCTCAACAAGGCAGGGCAGAAGCTCAATCTCTATGTCGTAGATCCGCAAGGACCTGAAACTCCCGACATGTACAAGCCAATTCCCTTCTATTTCTCCAACAAGGGCTATGGAGTGTTCATGCACACCTCGGCACCTGTGACTGTCGATTTCGGCCAGAGCTACATTGGTTCGACTCGTCTGTTTATGGCAGATGAGCAAGCCGACCTCTTCATCATTCTTGGCAACCCAAAAGAAATTTTGAGCGAATACACAGCTCTTGTGGGTCGTCCTGACATGCCAGAACTCTGGACTTTCGGCACATGGATGAGCCGTATCTCATATTTCACCGAAGAGGAGGGACGAACGGTGGCAAAGAAACTGCGTGACCTAAGGTTGCCAAGCGATGTCATCCATTTCGATACAGGCTGGTTTGAGGTCGATTGGCAGTGCGACTATAAGTTCAGCTCGAAGAATTTCGACAACCCAAAGAAGATGCTTGACGACCTGCGCAGCCAGGGCTTCCATACCTGTCTGTGGCAGTTGCCATATTTCACACCAAAGAATCCGTATTTCAACGAGATAGTTGAGAAGGGGCTTGCTGTAAAGAATCTTGATGGCACCTTGCCTTACGAGGACGCAGTGCTCGATTTCTCAAATCCTGCCACGGTCAAGTGGTATCAGGAGAAGCTCGAAGGCTTGCTCAAGCTTGGCGTTTCGGTCATCAAGGCCGACTTTGGCGAGGCAGCTCCTTACCTCAATGGACTGTATGCCAGTGGCAAGTCTGGCCTTTATGAGCACAATCTCTATCCTGTGCGCTACAACCGTGCGGCTTACGAGATTATCCGAAAGACCAATGGCGAAGGAGTCATCTGGGGACGTTCGGCATGGGCTGGTTCTCAACGCTATCCTCTCCACTGGGGTGGCGATGCGGCAACCACCAATACGGGACTGCTCGGCTCTATCCGCGAGGGACTGTCGTTCGGCTTGAGCGGCTTCTCATTCTGGAGCAACGACATCGGAGGTTTTGTCACCAAGTCGCCTGAAGAGCTCTATCGCCGCTGGATGCCATACGGCATGCTCACATCTCACAGCCGCATACATGGCGTCGAGACAGAGCCTTGGCTCTACGACGATGACTTCATCGACTATTTCCGCAAATGCGCCGAGCTCAAGTACAAGCTAATGCCTTACGTCTATGCACAGGCAAAGCAGAGTGCCGAGAATGGCTGGCCAATGCAGCGTGCCCTTCTGCTCGAATATCCCGATGACCCAGGCGCATGGCTCATAGAGGATGAGTATATGTTCGGTAGCCAGATGCTCGTGGCTCCTATGCTTGAAGCTGGCGACTCACGCGATGTGTATCTTCCAGGCAAGAGCAAGTGGATTGACTATCAGACAGGCAAGGTCTATAAGCCAGGATGGAACAACATCAAGACTAGCGAACTGCCTATCATCATCCTCGTGAAAGATGGCAGCGCCATACCTCACGTGCCAGTGGCTCAGAGCACCAATGACATCGATTGGAATAAACTTACATGGAAGCATTATAAGGCAGATGCACGTTCGACTACGGGCTTGATATGCCTGCCAGCCGACAACAAACTGCAGACCAAGAAGTTCTGATATTTGCAGGAAAAGACCACATAATTGGTCAGTTTAGGGTATAAAATCATCGTTTTAGACTCAAAATTGACATAGTTTTATAATATTCGGGCGCAAAATAATACGACACATTCGAAAAAGTATTATCTTTGCGCCCGTTTATCGCCTTAAGAGTCACCGTTGTGTGGTGATGCAGACGAAGGCTTAAACACAATAGTCTAATAATAAATTGAAATTTGTAATTCAATGATCAAAATTACTTTTCCTGACAAGACTGTCAAGGAGTTTGAAGATGGCGTAACGCCTCTTCAGGTGGCTGAAGGTATCAGCCAGCGTTTTGCACAGGATGTGCTCGTAGCAAAGGTAGGTGAAGAAATGTGGGACATGACCCGCCCAATCACTGCCGACTCTACAATCCAATTCTATAAGTGGGACAGCGAAGAGGGTAAGCATGCCTTCTGGCACTCTTCTGCTCACCTTCTTGCCGAGGCTCTTCAGGAACTCTATCCTGGTATCCAGTTCGGTATCGGTCCTGCTATCGAGAATGGCTTCTACTATGACGTTGTTCCTGCCAACGGCGAAAACATCAAGGAGAGCGACTTCCCAAAGATCGAGGCAAAGATGATCGAGCTTGCCCGCAAGAAGGAAGCTATCGTGCGCAGCGATATCTCAAAGGATCAGGCTCTTTCAGATTTCGGCGCAAAGGGACAGACTTTCAAGTGTGAGCTCATCAGCGAACTCGAAGACGGAAAGATCTCAACATATACACAGGGTGCATTCACTGACCTCTGCCGTGGTCCACACCTCGCATCGACTGCTCCTATCAAGGCCTGCAAGATCCTCAGCGTAGCAGGTGCTTTCTGGCGTGGCAACGACAAGAACCCACAGATGAACCGTGTCTATGGTATCGCATTCCCTAAGCAGAAGGATCTCGACGAGTATCTTGCTCTCATCGAGGAGGCAAAGAAGCGCGACCATCGTAAGATCGGCCGTGAGATGGAGCTCTTCGCATTCTCACAGAACGTAGGTGCAGGTCTGCCATTGTGGTTGCCAAAGGGTACTGCTCTCCGCAACCGCCTCCAGGACTACCTCACCAAGATTCAGAAGCGCTATGGTTACCTTCAGGTAATCACACCAAATATCGGTAACAAGAACCTCTATGTCACTTCAGGCCACTGGGCAAAGTATGGCAAGGACTCTTTCCAGCCTATCTCTACTCCAGACCCTGACGAGCTCTATATGCTCAAGCCGATGAACTGTCCTCACCACTGCGAGATCTACAAGACATCTCCTCGTTCATACAAGGATTTGCCTTTGCGTCTTGCAGAATTCGGTACTGTCTATCGCTATGAGCAGACAGGCGAGCTTCACGGCTTGACCCGCGTGCGTTGCTTCACACAGGACGATGCTCACCTCTACTGCCGTCCAGACCAGGTAAAGGATGAGTTCCTCAAGATCATCGACATCATCATGATCATCTTCAAGGCACTCGATTTCCACCAGTTTGAGGCACAGATTTCATTGCGCGACAAGGTGAACCGCGAGAAGTACATCGGTTCGGAGGAGAACTGGGAGAAGGCAGAGCAGGCGATCATCGACGCATGTCAGGAGAAGGGACTCCCAGCACGCGTAGAGTATGGCGAGGCTGCATTCTATGGACCAAAGCTCGACTTCATGGTCAAGGATGCCATCGGACGCCGCTGGCAGCTCGGTACTATCCAGGTTGACTACAACCTCCCAGAGCGATTCCAGCTCGAATACACTGGTGCTGACAACCAGAAGCATCGTCCAGTCATGATTCACCGTGCGCCATTCGGCTCAATGGAGCGTTTCGTTGCCGTGTTGCTCGAGAATACAGCCGGCAAGCTCCCTCTCTGGCTTGCTCCTGATCAGGTGGCTATCCTCCCAATCTCCGAGCGTTTCAACGAATATGCCGAGGAGGTTAAGCAGATCCTCGAGCGTCAGGATGTACGTGCATATGTCGATGACCGCAATGAGAAGGTTGGCCGCAAGATCCGCGACAACGAGCTCAAGAAAGTTCCTTATATGCTCATCGTGGGCGAGAAGGAGCAGGCTGAGCGTAAGGTCAGCGTGCGCAAGCAGGGTGCAGGTGATGGCGGACAGGTGACAATCGAGGAGTTTGCATCGGCAATTGTCGAGGAAGTGAACAGCCAGATTGAACACTCAAGCTATTGATTTGACTTACTTGGGTTGCAAAGTAACATGTTATGATACAAGAAGAAAGAAAATTTGCGAGAAATAGTCGAAATAATGTTTTTGTTTCATAAAAAAATGTTAACTTTGCGACCGATTTGAATCATCATTATATACTATTTAATGGCATTTACACCAAAAGGAAACGGCTTCAATAAGCCGAAACCAACCCCAGCCAATACGGCTAACAGACCGCAGAGACCTGCAGGTAACGACCAGAACAAGGATGAACATCGCATCAACGAGCGCATTCGTGGTGTGAAGGAAGTTCGTCTTGTGGGAGACAATGTCGAGATGGGAATCTATTCTATTCAGGATGCCCTGCGCATCGCTGAAGAGCAGGAGCTTGATCTCGTCGAAATCTCTCCAACAGCAGTGCCTCCAGTATGCAAGGTGATGGACTATCAGAAGTTCTGCTACATGCAGAAGAAGAAAGCCAAGGAGGCCAAGGCAAAGGCAGCCAAGGTGGTTATCAAGGAGATTCGATTCGGACCTCAGACTGATGACCATGACTATGAGTTCAAGCTCCGTCATGCCAAGGAATTCATCCAGGAGGGTTCGAAAGTCAAGGCTTATGTCTTCTTCAAGGGTCGTTCGATTCTTTTCAAGGAGCAGGGCGAGGTTCTTCTTCTCCGTTTTGCCAACGACCTTGAGGATATTGCCAAGGTCGATAGTATGCCAGTGCTCGAAGGCAAGCGCATGATTCTCATGCTCAGCCCAAAGCCTGCAAGTGCCAAGAAAGCTGCTCCAAAACCTGCTGAAGGTGAGGAGAAGTAATATTATAAACAAATAACAATTTTACTAACAACAAAATGCCTAAAGTTAAGACTAACTCCGGTGCTAAGAAGCGCTTTGCGCTCACCGGATCAGGACAGATTAAGAGAAAGCATGCTTACAAGAGTCACATCTTGACAAAGAAGACCAAGAAGCAGAAGCGTAATCTCACCAAGTTCAGTATCCTCGATACTGCTAACCAGAAGAACGTTCGCGAGCTCCTTTGCCTCCGTTAAATTTCTTTCATCTTAATCAGTATTAACAAAACAACCGCAACTAAGTGTGACGAAAGTCACCGCGGCGTTTAAAACAATTTTATAACTATGCCAAGATCGGTAAATCACGTAGCGTCACGTGCAAGACGCAAGAAAATCCTCCGACTTACAAGAGGTTACATCGGCGCACGCAAGAATGTATGGACTGTAGCTAAGAACACCTGGGAAAAGGGTCTTACTTACGCATTCCGTGATCGTCGTAACAACAAGCGCAACTTCCGCGCACTCTGGATCCAGCGTATCAACGCTGCCGCTCGCCTCGAGGGTCTCAGCTACTCTAAGCTTATGGGTCTCCTCCACGCTAACGGTATCGACATCAACCGTAAGGTCCTCGCAGACCTCGGTATGAACCACCCAGAGGCATTCAAGGCAATTTGCGACAAAGTAAAGAATGCTTAAGGCAAACATAGAGCGGTGCAATAGCATCGCTCTTTTGTTTTTTGCTATTTCGGGTTGATAAAAGAGGTTTTCCTTCCTTATCTCTCGCACTTTAAACACACATTCTATTTGTTAATGTTAACAATTTTAACGCTAATATAGTTAATTTTATAACAATTCCATTACGATATATATATTATTTAATATATAATCATTAACTTTGCAGCGTGAATTAAGGTATTTGTTAATATTATTTGAACTTTGAAGGTTTTTGTTCTCGAATAATCCGAAATAAAGTGAACAATCAATATATTATTTTATTTAACCCAAAATTCAAACAAAATGAAGAAATCATTACTGACCTTAGTAATGGCGTTTGTTGCCAGTGTTATGGCTATGGCACAGGTGACCACTTCATCTCTTGCAGGTATCGTCACTGACGATATGGGCGAGGTGGTTGGTGCAACTGTTCAGGCTATCCACACTCCTTCAGGTACTCACTATGGTACTATTACCAATGACAAGGGTGCCTTCGCTATTCGCGGTATGCGTGTCGGCGGTCCTTACGAGATCATCGTATCGTATGTAGGTGCTCAGACACAGAAGTTTGAGGATGTGACTCTCGCTCTCGGTGAGACTTTCAACCTCAATGTCAAGCTCTCTGAGAATGCTGACGTTCTTGGTGAGGTTGTAGTAGTTGGTTCTGGTTCAAAGTTTGCACATGCTCAGACTGGTGCAGCAACCAACATCAACTCTTCTGCTCTTACCAATATGCCTACAGTAAGCCGTAGCATTACAGAGTTTACTCGTCTTTCTCCTTACGGAGGAAATGGCATGAGCTTCGGTGGTGCTGATGGCCGTACAGCCAACTTCACTATCGATGGTGCAAACTTCAACAACAACTTCGGTCTTTCTTCTAATCTCCCTGGTGGTGGCAACCCTGTTTCAATCGATGCTATCGAGGAAATGCAGGTTGTGATTTCTCCTTACGATGTTCGCCAGACTGGTTTCGTAGGTGGTGGTGTCAACGCTATCACAAAGTCTGGTACCAACGAGTTCAAGGGTTCTGCTTACGTTTATCACAAGAACGAGAACATGCGTGGTGATGCTATTGAGCGCGAGCAGATTCTCAATACACGTGAGAAGGATCAGCAGACTACTTGGGGCTTCACTCTCGGTGGTCCAATCATCAAGAACAAGTTGTTCTTCTTCGCTAATGCTGAGTGGATCAAGACTCCTACTATCGCAAACCGTTGGAGAGGTTCAGAGATCACTAATGGCGTTGCAGGTCAGATGAACCCTGGTGTTGCTGATCCTGACAACTACATCTCTCGCTCTTCTAATTTCGACCTCAAGCAGGTTTCTGACTTCGTTAAGTCAAAGTATGGTTACGACACAGGTTCGTGGACAAGCTTCCCTGCTGATGAGACAAATGTCAAGTATCTCATCCGTCTCGACTGGAATATCAATGACAATCACCACCTCGCAGTTCGTTACAACTATACTGAGAATGAGGCATGGAATGCTCCTAACGCTTCTTCTATGGACGGTGGTACACGTGCATCTGGCGCTCGTACTTCACAGTACTCTATGTCTTATGCCAACTCAATGTACTCAGTGAGAAATGTGGTTAACTCTGCTACTCTCGATTTGAACAGCCGTTTCAGCGATAAGCTCTCTAACCAGTTCCTCTTCACATTCTCTAAACTCGACGATGTGCGTGGCACTAACTCAAGCGAGTTCCCATTCATCGATATCCTCGATGGCAATGGCCAGAACTATATCGCTCTCGGTTATGAGTTGTTTACTTACAACAATGCCGTTCACAACACTCACATGCAGTTCAAGGACGATGTGACTTACTACCTCGGCAACCACAAGCTCACTGCTGGTCTCATGTATGAGTATCAGATGGCTGACAATATGTACATGCGTAATGGTACTGGTTACTATCGCTACAAGTCACTTGAGGACTTCCTCTCATCTGCTGCTCCTGAGATTGTAAACCTCACTTACGGTTACAACGGTGAGACAGATCCTGCTGCTCGTGTGACTTTCAACAAGGCTGGTCTCTACCTCCAGGATGAGTGGACTATCAACGAGAAGTTCCTCCTCAACTATGGCTTGCGCATCGATGGTCTCTTCTTCGACAACTCAGACCTCATGACCAATAAGGCTCTTCTCGAACAGGATTATATGGGCAAGCACTTTGATACTGGCAAGTGGCCAGGATCAAACTTCACTGTAGCTCCTCGTGTAGGTTTCTCTTACGACGTATTGGGCGACAAGTCACTGAAGGTTCGTGGTGGTACAGGTTTCTTCCAGGGCCGTCTGCCTCTCGTATTCTTCACCAACATGCCAACCAACTCTGGTATGGTTCAGTATAATGCTCAGGTTAACGAGAAGAACGCATCAAAGAATGGCTTCACAATGGATAAGTTTGCGGGCGATATTATCACCGACAAGAACAAACTCCAGGAGACACTTATCGGTCTTGGCTATCCAAAGACTATTAGTCCAGATCAGGGTGCCCTTTCTTCTGGTATGTGTGCTGTTGATCCTGACTTCAAGCTCCCATTGGTTTGGAAGACTTCTGTTGCGGTTGACTACTCACTTCCAACCGACTTCCCTCTCTCTGTTTCTGCTGAAGGTATCTACACAAAGAACATCTACGAGACTACCATCCGCGACTATGCAGTGCCTGATGTAAATGGTTTCGCACGTTTCAATGGCGCTGACAACCGTCCTATCTTCCCAGATAACTTCACTGGTGGCAAGAAGAACCTCTATGTTCTTGAGAACACTACCAAGGGTTACGGTTTCCAGTCAAGCGTTACAGTTAAGGCTGAGCCAACTCGCAACATCAGCTTGATGGCTGCTTATACTCACACTGTAAAGAAGGAGATCACTTCACTTCCTGGTTCAAATGCATCTTCAGTTCTCAACTACGTTTCAACTGTCGAAGGTCCTAACAGCATGAAGCTCCACAACGGTGCTAATGTTACTCCAGACCGTTTCGTTGCTAACGCAACATTCCATGACAAGGCCAACAACCACTATAGCATCATCTATGAGACATGGCGCGGTGGTAATGCTTATTCATACGAGATGACTAACGATATGAATGGCGATGGCTTCAACTACGATGCTATGTATATCCCAACTGACGAGGAGGTAGCAAGTGGCTTGTTCCGTTTCGTTGACAAGGATAGCGAGACTCGCTTCATGGACTTCGTTCATAACAATTCTTACCTCAAGGATCATCAGGGTGAATACGCTGAGCCATTTAGCGCATACAACCCTTGGATTCATCGTATTGACTTCAGCTATAAGCATGACTTCAAGTTCAATATTGCCAACACAGAGCACAAGATTCAGCTCAGCGCTGATATCAAGAACCTCCTCAACCTCTTCAATAGCAAGTGGGGTGTAAGCAAGGTTGCTAATCCAAAGTTCACTGGTTCAAACAACGATTTCCGTGCTCTCACTTACGAAGGCGTTGACAAGGAAGGCTATGCAACATTCTCAACTCCTAATGGAATTGATGGCAACACTCAGATCTGGACTCGCAACCATGCTATCGGTCAGTGCTGGTACATGTCAATCGGTGTTAAGTATATCTTCAATTAATTACAGCTAAATATTTAAAGAACTATGAAGAAATTATTCATGATGGCATTCGCTGTCGTTTCAGCAATGGCTTTGACTGTTAGCTGTGATAGCGACTATGCTCCAGATTCTTTCCTCGATGAGGCTAAAGTATCAAGCTCTTACGTAGCAATTGATGTCAATGGCGGTTCTTCTACTATCGAACT
>SAMEA3663186__coassemble_233_pt1 | contig 9505 bp, 11 predicted proteins | sample SAMEA3663186__metabat2_high_PE_009 | metagenome-assembled genome bin SAMEA3663186 (sample SAMEA3663186) | pig gut metagenome | biome: pig gut; feature: pig-associated habitat; material: faeces | place: Denmark | collected 2012
GGTCAGCGATTATTCGTACTCCGAACCGCCTGCTGAGTCGCTGCCTCCCTCGTTCCCGTCGGTAGGAGGCGCATCCTGCTCCGTGTTGTCGGATGGAGGAGTAGTCTGCGAGCTATTGCCACCGCGGCTGTACTCAACGACCTCCTTGAATCGTGCAGAAATGTCGAGCTGCTTCTTCGAGATCTCACCCGTACCGATGGCGTTGATGTAAGCCTTGACGATGTGGGTAGATGGAGTAAACTCCGACGGAGCGCTGGCTGCCTGGTCAGACCGAGGCTGAAAATTGCGAGATCGTCGAGCTTGACCTTCTTCGAGTCGAGAAGGAGTTCGCGGATGCACGCCACCATATCCTTCAGCACACCATTGATAGTACCCTTGGAATACGGAGTGTTGTGGTTGCTCATGTGGTCAGCCAGTTCCTCAAGACCGATGGTCTCATCATGGAAAGCACGTGCGTAATACATGCCCTTCTTGCCGGCAGAACTCTGATTTTTGTAAATCTTGTACTTGATAGATGACATAAAAAATAGATATTAAAAGTTAGACAATCAGTTTGGCAAAAACTTGAAGCGTGATTGGCAAAAACAGGGCCCGTGTTTTTATCAAACGCGCTTCTTGTTGTTTGACAATGCAAAGATACGACATCTTAAACCATCGTTCTGGACTTTCCTAACCTTATCGCGCGATGGCAGGACTTTTTTTCAAACACCCAGTTTTTCAAATATCCTATTTGAAAATGCCCCTATTTGAAAAGCCTCTATTTGAAAAGCCCCTGTTTGAAAAGCCCCTGTTTGAAACCCTTAAGGCTCCCCCAGATACTCCACGATAAGCTTGACCTGACGAGGAGAAAAAGCCTTGGCACTTTTCTCGTAGCCAGAAGCTTCAAGATCCTCAACCAGAGGCTTGCAACGGCATATCCACGTCATCAGGTGTCCTACTGCCGTGCGCGGAGTGCTGTCGGGGAAGTACATCAGAGCGAGTTCCTTCTTTGTATAGAAATGTATATCGAAATCAGACATATAGTTCCTTTTTTTGAAGTAAATAATAATCAGCATAATCCTTGCACGTAGCAGGCAGATGGTGATGCTGAAGGTCGGGCAATATCTCCTTGAGCTGCAAGAACAGCCGTTCGCCAGGCGCATCCTTGTCGGGATACATGTGGAACGAACACGACTTCGCTGACGATATTTCAGCCAGCATCTTCTTGTCGGTCGGAGAGAGGAGCGTTGCCGAAGGGATGGCTATTGCCTTGTGACCGGCAGAGAGCATTGCCCAGCAATCTGAGCAGCCCTCGGTGATCCAAAGCTCTTCGCCAGGCTTCAGCATTCTGATGACCGGCAAGTTGTAGATGCCACATTGGCTGCCAGAAGGAAACCTGAAACGAGGCAACTCACCCTTTTTGAGGTTGCGGTTTTGCACGCCTATCAGTTTCCAGTCGGCATCGAAGTATGGAGTCTGCAGCCAGTTGGTGCCGTTGCGGTCGCGCCATGAGCTCACCCTGCACCATCTGATGACGCGAGGGTCAAGGCATCGCTCATCGAAGAGGAATGTGCGAGCTTCGGCAGAGAGACACGGGTTCATGAAGAAGCCAGCGAAACGGCTTGCATCGAAAGGCTTTTGTGCGATGACAGGTGAGGGCTTGCTTTTATCCTCGCTCGAAAGGATGATGTTGTTCTCATCGGCAAGCCACTTGCATGCCTCCTTGAAGCCTTTGTCCAAGTGACGCATCACAAGGTCGATCGTTCCGAGCGACTTGTCCATGCACGCGAAGCAGCGGCAGGTGTTCCTGCTCAGGTTGAACGACATGCTTGCGTGATGGTCGTCGTGGAACGGACAGAGGCACTTGCGATGGGCATTGACCTGAAGTCCAAGTCGCTCTGCGACCCTCACGATAGGAAGGTCGCGGAGCTTTTGAAGTTCCTGGTTATCCATATTACAGTTATTTGTTAGGATTACCCTTCAGATACATATCAGTCTTGGTGTAAAGACCGCTCTGTGCGCTGTAAGTGATGAACTTGCGGAACACCCATTGGCGCAACTGACCGCCAGTGCCCTCCTTGCTCTTGCTCATGTTCAGGCGGAGAGCCTCGAGCTGAGCCTCGTTGAACGAGTCTGGCAGGTCATCAAGCAGGTTCTTCGGACCACGGCGTTGAGCTTCGCTTGCTGACTCAGCATCCTTGCCGAGCAGATCTCCGAACAACTGCATCTTGCTCCAGATGTCGTGATAGACAAGCCACTCGACGAGTTCGCCCATCGCCTTTGTCCAAGTCTGGTTGTTCAGGATCCACAAGAGGCAACCTGCCTTCCATGCCGAAACCAATGCGCGTTTAGATATGTCCCAGAGAACATCGTCGTCGGCAAGGTCGGCAATGTCGGCCATGTCGATAGCGAGCTTGTCGATGAGTCGGTTCAGCTGTCGGATGATGTATCGGCCGCGGGCGATTCCGAGACGCACCAGATAATCGTCGATCTTAGCCTTGAACGCTTCGTCAAAATTGCCCACACGCGGTATGCGTCCATCGCGTTTAGTGCGAGCCTTGTAGGAGAAGACGACACGGCCGAAAGTACCAGTGTAGAGTTCGTTCTTGTAGAACTTGCGGGTAGCCACAGGCGTGCTGCTGATGGTGATGTTGGTTCGCAGTATAGGGTTGCCTGTCACACCATCGGCAGTGGCGCGTAGAGCACCCATGCGCTGGCGGTCAAATATGTTGCGGATCATCTGGCTCACCTGTTTGTGACCACCGCACAGGCGGTCGGCCATCTCCACCTCAGGCATGTTGATGTATTGTGTGCGATTGCCAAGCTTCTCGCAACCCATGCTGTTGAGGATGAAAGCAGGGTTGGTGATGTCCGATGGAGGAATCCAGAAAGCGACGTCAGGACGAGCAGGCTTCTCTTTGTTGGCCGAACGGGTCTTGATCTGCTTCTGCCACTCCACGAGTTTCTGCAATTCTGCCTCATCGTGCATGCGGAAGTCGCGACATAGAACCTCCATGACATACGAGAACTGCCCCTTGTTGCAACCGCTGTCAGCCACCAGGTTGCATATCATGCCACATGGCTCCTTCCAAGTTTGGTCAGGATACTGGAATTCGGTGCCGCTGACGTGTGCGCCAATGATAGGAAATATCATCGGAACAATAGGCTCACGCATGTCTGTTGACACCTGCGACAGTATGATTTTGACTATTTCTGTCCCATTGCCGAGTGCTGGCATCTTAGGAGAAGAAGAATTTAAAAACTTATAATTCATTGATAATAATTAGTTTAATAGTTAAAAACTAACCCTACGCGTTACGTTTTTTTTGTTACAGTTGATTTTTATCAACACATTTTTCATCATTTTATTATTATAATTATCTATATATTAGATAGTTATAAAGTTCTAAGAACGATGTTTTGCATTCAGAAAACTATCTGTAACAACTTTAACGTAACGCAGGGCATTGACCAATCACACAGTCGCCTCGTCTTCCTTTATAAGGTCAGCGACTGAAAGGAGCTCTAACGCAGCCCCGCGGCAGAAGTCCTTAAAGGTGAGATTCTCAGAGAACCTTGGGCGATTGAAAGTGGGGTAGAGAGTCCCATCGTCCTTTTTGTTCACATTGATTCGATAGCCCACATAGACATGCGGATTGCGCTGACTTCCTACTCTCTTTCTCTTCTCCGAAGCATTCTGCAAGAAAGTGTAGTGGTCCTCGCTGTCGCGCGTGATGACCCCACCGATGAAGTCCCCCACTTTGATTCGCCCAGGCTCAAGAGTCAGCAACTTCAGGTCGATGCACAACTCCGTGTGAGGATGGATGACTTTGAAGAGACTGTCTTCTGTAATGTCAGCATCATTGTTTGCCGTTGATGCCAATCTCTCCCTAATAGCAACAGCCAGAGGTTCGTTGCTATTTTCTAGATAATCATGTAGGATTTCTCCTACTTTGCGTGGATAGTACTCTGCTTCGTATCCTACGCGGTTTTGTTTTTTAATAAACATATAATTCTGAGGCTATTGAGAAAAGCTCAACAGCCTTCAGTAATGGGGTAGAGACGCCATTTTTTGTCATCAATTTTTTAAAAAAAGATGACAAAAAAAAGATGACAAAACAGAAATAGCTTAAAAAAAAGCAGAACTCCATCATTATTAATGGAATTCTGCTAATTATTTTTTTTGTATCGTGTTGTTATTTTTGGAAAAATAGATGACAGATTTGATGACAGATTTGATGACAAAAGACTCTATATATCTTTATTAAGGTCTCTTATTATTCTCATTTTTTTACTAAAGACATCCTGCATAACACTATCTCTAATATCGTACATATTATTATTATTATTTCGAGGAAGTCCAAGAGGCTCATGATAGTTAAGTACCCATAATGATAGATTTATCTTAATGTTTTCTTGATCATCAATCCTTTCTAAGTGAGAGTCGTATGTTATTTTGAATTGATTAACTATGATTGACTTTGCCGAACAACCTGTTGCTTTTCCAAAACAATCTTCCATCTTAAGCAGTTCTCTAATCAACTTATTAAGAATTGGTGGCTTGCCTGTCCATTGCAGATTGCAGTCTCTTGGCGTGCCTTTGAAAAAAGCGCTGAAGTCGTCAACATCTGTGTTCTTCTTTATCCAACCCCACTCTTCCCATTTGCGTCTTATTATATCAATACGCACTTCTCGTTCTTGATTTTTGCATTTATAATCTAATGTATATAGTTTGTTTGGCTTCTCTTTTGATTTATTGGATTGTTTGTTCTTTCTACTTGGATTAATTACCTCTTCGATTTGTTCAGTTAAACATTCTTCACTATTGAAATAACCCTGCATCCAATTATTCATTTCAATAGTAAATTCATTAACCTTTGTTTTCAACATCTTCTCAATCTCCAGGCATTTATCTTTTTCAGGTGAAAGATTCTTTCCGAACAACTTATGTACACTATTATGAATCATTTTCTGTAATCTTTGTCTGTAAAATGAGTGGTTGACGGTGGTAAGTGCGAACATCAAGGCGTAATGTAGCATGGCGACTTCAACCATCGTAGTATCCATGCTACAACGGCTGCCCTCTCGTTCTCTGTAATTATTTTGTGTCTGAATCCACAAGTCTTTGCAAAAATCAAAAGACTCTTGACTCTCAGAAGTCAAAATCTCATCCAAGGCTTCAGCTGAGTCTGCAAACAATTGCTCAGTAGTTAATATTATGGATGGATATTTCCCCTGAAAAACCTCATGAATAGTGCCACATAGTTTGAATAATGGCTCCTGGCGAAAAGTCTCTTTAATTTTTTTTCTTTGGTTTTCTTGGAATAATTTCATTTACATCACCTCCCTTGATTTTTTCAAACACATCGTCAAGCCATGACTGCAAGTCAAATTTAGCATTGCATTGTTGCGGAGTTAAATTATCTATATAATTATTGATTACAATTTCATTCATTGGATAAATGGCCAATATGTCTTCATTGCATTTATAATTTCCGTAGTCTCTGAATTGAGTCTCCAATTCGAATGCGTTATCAGCACACATAGACACTACCAAAGAAAGTTGTTTCAAAGCATTTGTATTAACAGTGCCATTACCCATTTGCATGGTTGTTGTTCCGCTTATAGCACCATACACTTCGAGCTGTCTTGAATAGTATTCCATCTCTTCAGTCAATGATTCAGGAATTCGAACCGTTGGCTTTTTTACCAGATTTACATACTGAAATTTTACTGATACGATGGCATCGTCATGATTTTTTAACCGGTCATCGATAAATTCTTCGTATTTTGTACTTATTGACTTCTCAAGAATTCTAACATTAATGCCAAGAGAATCAAATTCTCTGTTTAGGTATTCTTCAAGGCAATTCTTTATCGTTTTTGTCCTACTTTTCCATGCTGAAGTTTTTTCAATTGCCAGCTGGCATTTCCCATCACGATAATCCACTACCATGAAAGCATAAGGGTAACTCGAACGTGGCTGTCCGACACATTCTTGCACATCTTTCACATTCTCTTCAGGGAGGTCATATATGGTAAAATCTTCTTTATTATGTATTCTGATAACCGCAATGCCGTTTTCGTTGCGAAGCACGTAATTAGGCACGCGATCTTCTAAGCCACCACTTCTTTTTCTAAATAATGGAAGTTCATTTCCTTTCCCTCCTAATACCTTCCCAATATAGTAGTTAGGGCAATTATCCACAGGTTTATCACTCTCTATGAGAGGACTTGTTCTTATTAACGAAGTAACTGACAAGTCGATGTTATGAACTATATATTCTGCCATGATATTAAGTTTTTAGATTGATGTGCAAATATAGCGAATTATAATAATATTTTTTACTTTTGCAAATAAAAAATGCACTATTTTTACTGTTTTTTTTCTATCTTATGGAAATTATCAAGCTTTTGATTATTTTTGGAACGAAAAGTTTGTTCTTTTCTGATTATATTCTTAACTTTGAAGTACCGAATCTATATCTTTCTTTAATCTGGAATCTCGATGGATAACAAACAATATAACGCTCTCTTCTCCTTCATCTGGAATATCGCTAACGATGTGCTGGTGCATGCTTTTGAGAAAGGTGACTACAAGAAGATAATAATGCCGTTCATGGTACTTCGTCGTATCGACGTGCTCCTTGAACCCACCAAGGCTGCCGTTCTCCAGAAGAAGGAGTTCTGCGACAGCCATAACATTGTTGATTATACTCCGTTCCTCACTCAGGTTACTGGCTATCCATTCTACAATACCAGCGCCTTCACGATGAAGACGCTGAAAAACGAGATTGACCCGCAACGTCTGAAGATGAACATCATTGAGTATTTCAATGGATTCTCTCAGGATGTACAGGACATTATCGACAAGTTTAAGCTCCGTCAGCAGGTTGACAACCTCACAGAAGCGAACCGTCTTGGTTCGCTTTTGGAAAAGTTTACGGATGAGAATATCAACCTCTCTGAACCCGACAACCACACCATGGGAACAATCTTCGAGGAGCTGCTCCGTAAGTTCAACGAGGAGAACAACGTGACCGAAGCCGGTGAACACTTCACGCCTCGTGACTATGTGCGTCTGCTCGGACAGTTGGCTGTCGAGCCTATTAAAGAAAAGATTACCGACAACACCTATACTATCTATGATGGCGCATGCGGCACGGGCGGCATCTTGACTATTGCGCAGGAGGAGATTGAACGCATTGCCAATGAAGAGGGCAGGCGAGTGCGCACCAGCATCTTCGGGCAGGAACTGCAACCAGATACCTATGCCACCTGCAAGGCTGACCTTATGATAAGTGGCAACATCAACAAGTTCTCTTATCGTCTTGGCTCTGTCGATCATCAGTATATTGCCTTCGGCTCTACCATCAGTCAGGATGGACATGCAGGCGAGAAGTTCGACTTCTGCATCAGTAACCCACCTTTCGGCACTCCTTGGAAGGAAGACCTGAAGAACTGGGGCATTGGCGACAAGAAGGAGATTACCGACCCTCGATTCTTCGACGGAGCAAACAGCTTCATTCCCGACATCGGCGACTGCCAGATGCTTTTCCTTGCCAACAACATCAGCCGTATGAAGGACACGCCATTGGGCACTCGCATCGTGGAGGTACACAACGGCTCTTCGCTCTTCACGGGCAATGCTGGTGGTGGCGAGAGCAACCTGCGCAAGTATATCATCGAGAACGACCTGCTTGAAGCTATCGTTGCCATGCCAGAGAAGGACTTCTACAACACGGGCATCGGCACTTACATCTGGATCATCACCAACCGCAAAGAGGAGCGTCGCAAAGGGTACGTTCAGCTGATCGATGCGACCAACATCTGCACACCGCTCCGCAAGAACCTTGGCGAGAAGAATTGCGAGACATCGGAGCCTGACCGCCAGCGTATTGTCAAGTTGCTCACCGACTTCAAGGAGACACCCGAAAGCAAGATATTCCGCAACGAGGAGTTCGGCTACTGGCAGGTACCTGTGCTTCGTCCCAAGCGAGACACGGATGGCAATATCGTGCTGAAAAAGGGAAAGCCTGTCATGGCTTGCAACAAGAAGGAATGTGAGCAGATTCCGCTTCTCTATCCAGGCGGCATAGCGGCTTTCTATGAGAAGGAAGTGAAGCCTTACGATGCAGAGGCTGAATTTGGTGAGCCTATCATCGGCTACGAACTCTCCTTCACCAAGTATTTCTACAAGCCCGTGCAGCTCCGCACCCTCGATGCCATCATGGAGGACATCCGCAGCATAGAGCGTGATACCGACGGATTGTTGGACGAAATAATGAAGTAAGCGTATGGAAAAGAAAAATGAAATGATGCAAGAAATCATCAAATATCATGGTGCAGTACAAGCAATAAAGACAGCTATATTGCAAGGACAATATGAGGCGGCAAAAGGAGTGAATCGCATCCAACTGGCAGTATATTTTGCCATTGGAAAGTATATCTCTGTCAACACTCGTACACAGAGTTGGGGAACCCATGCGTTGGAATTCATCAGTGAGCAGTTAAGAAGAGAGCTGCCAGGACTTCGTGGCTTCTCTGAAAACAACCTTAAGAACATGCGCAAATTCTATGAAGCATGGAAGATGCTGGACAAAACGACAATTGCGATTGTCGAATCTCTAAATACAGGAAAATACATTGATATTCAGCACGCTATGGTTATACCCAACACGTTCGACTTTCCGGTAGAAGATTTTTTTCGATTGCCATTCACACATCACATACGGATTATTGAAGGCTTAGACAATCTGGAAAATCGCTACTACTACATCCATAGAGCAGTCGAGGAACATCTGCCTGTAGAAAAGTTGAGGCAGCTAATCCGAGACAAGGCTCATGAACATCAAGGTGATATGCCAAACAACTTCTGCGCCACTATGGGTGACGTGCGTGAGGCTCGAAAGGCTGTTATGATGTTCAAAGACGAATACATGCTCAACTTCATCAATATTGAGGAGATTGGCGAGCGTGATAAAATTGACGTGGATGAACGTGTGATAGAAAACGAAATTGTTGCCAACATCAAGAATTTCTTCATGACTTTTGGTAGTGACTTCACCTTTGTCGGCAATCAGGCATTACTCAAAATCTATGATGTGGAGCAATTCCCTGATTTGCTCTTTTTCAACAGAGAACTGAACGCTCTTGTAGTCGTGGAGCTAAAGATGGGAAAGTTCAAGACCTCCTATCTTGGCCAGCTCTTTGGCTACCTTCAGATACTCGATGATAAGATGCGAAAACCACATGAGAACCCTTCTATAGGTATTCTACTCTGTCAGGAGGCAGACCATGCATACGCTGAGTATGCTGTAAAAGATTACACTAAACCGATGGGTATTGCAACCTACAAGACACTCGATGACATGCCAGAGCACATGCGCAAGGCTCTTCCCGATATGCAGAAGATGATGGCATTGCTCAACAAACAGGAGGACTAAGCTGCATGAAACGATACGATACATATAAGGATAGTGGAGTGCAATGGCTCGGGGAAATTCCGGGGCATTGGGGATGCGTG
>SAMEA3663186__coassemble_248_pt1 | contig 9239 bp, 7 predicted proteins | sample SAMEA3663186__metabat2_high_PE_009 | metagenome-assembled genome bin SAMEA3663186 (sample SAMEA3663186) | pig gut metagenome | biome: pig gut; feature: pig-associated habitat; material: faeces | place: Denmark | collected 2012
TCACGCTCCGCGACCGCAATCCTCTCCTTGCCAATACTCTCCAGACAATCCTTAGCGTAGTTGCTATTGTGTTGATCGTGACCGTGCTCGTCTATTCAGGACAAGAATTGAAGGTGATGCACCGCAACCGAGAGGCTTTGAGGAATCAAGCCTTGCGTCAGATTCAGAACCGCAAGCTGCTGCAACTTATTTTCGATGCCTGCAATGTGATCAATTGGAACGAAACCCAGGAGGAAGCAGACAGCCTGATAGCTCGCATCAAGACCGATGACTTGAGCCGCAGCAGGATGGAGCAGTTCCTGTCGAAACAGAGCTTTGGTACGCACAGCATGCAGTTCCGTGGCAGCATAGACAACGGACCTGTGAGCTGGTATGAGTTCCGTATGTTTGTCGATGCTGGCAATAGGGGCAATGTTGGTCGAAGTGGCTTTATCATGAATATCGACAAGCAGAAGGAACTGGAGGCTATGTCTGTAGAGACTCATCGCCTGATTGCCAACACCCAGACTCGCGAGGGATTTATCTCGTCGATGAATCATGAGATCCGTACTCCGCTCCATTCGATAGTGGGCTTTGCCGTCGAAATTGCCGAACATGGCGACTTGCTCTCCACCGATGAGATAGATATGTTTGGCAGCATCATCGAGCAGAATGCCACATCCCTGCGCAAGCTGATCAACGACATTCTGACCATGACGCTCATTGCTCATAGCAACTTCGCAATCAACTGCCGCCAGTGCAAGATGAGTGAGGTGTTTGACCCTCATACATGGCAAGATGCGCAGAAAGTAATGAAATGGCGTCGCAACATCCTCACTATCGAGACTCCAGACACCGATGCCGTGGTCAATGTCGAGCCAAAGATCCTTGCCAGTGTGATTGACAATCTCTTGCTCAATGCTACCAACTTCTCAGACGAGGGCAGCCGCATCACTGTGGGCTGGCGACTGATGGATGACAGTAAGGACAGCGATGTAGAGGTCTATGTGAAAGACGAAGGCAAGGGCATCGACCCTCGCTACCACGAACTGATCTTCCAGCGTTTCTTCAAGATCGACAGCTTCCACCCAGGTTGCGGTCTTGGTCTTGCCATCTGCAAGAGATTCGTGGAACACATGGGAGGTACCATCACCGTAGAGAGCGCCTTGGGCAAGGGAAGTAGGTTTGGCGTTAAGATGCAAAGATGCTAAGGTGAACTCGAATATTTTCTGAAATAAATATTACTCAATGAAGAATCCGCTCTTCTTACTTTTGGTATTTCTTCTGTCTTCTTGTTCGCTGACGTCGGACAAGGAATGGACTGTGGGGAAGAAACGCATTCTGATATTCTATCAGATTGAACGATACACACAACCTGAACAGGTCTTTCAGGAGGCGATGCGTGAGGTTTATGGCGACACATCGCGCTATGAACTGGTTTTCAGGGAGTGCGATTTGCGCCCTTTCCAGCGCTATCCGCTGAAGGAGTATTTCCATAGCACAGTGCCGAGCATCAACAGGCGCTTGAATGAGTTCAAGGGTCAGCCCGACCTGATCTTCATCCAGAGCGAAGATATTTCACATTCGGCTGCCATGTGCGAGCATCCCAAGCTCACTCGCTGCCCGGTGGTCTGCACAGGAGTCACCTTTCCTGGGTTCAACGACAGCCTGATATATAAGAGAAAAAATTTCGTGGTGTTCGAACAGAAACCTGAAATCAAGAAGAACATCGACTTCATTCAGCAGGTCAACCCACAGTCGTGGCTCATTGTGCCGCTCGACAGTACATATATCGATGACCCTCTTCGCGAACAGATAATCAAGGAATTGGGCGATGATACCTTGCATTATGCCACCAATCTCAACTTTGAGACCGTGAGGCGATATGTCGCCCCTAACCATCGCGATAGCACACGCGTCACCCTCATACCCTTGAGCTTTGAATTTCCTTATACAGAGACTTGTCCCGACGATGAACGAGCTACGCTCTTTGGTGCTTTGCACGGCAAGATCTCTTTCGTCAACTTCCTTCGCATCAAGGAAGACTGCTATTCTGATCAGTCGTTGAGATATAACCTCGGACTCTATTTCTCGCTTACGCCCAATTATTTCAATATTCATCTCAATACGGCACTTAACTCATGTGTAGGCGGCTACTTCACTCCTTGGCCAGAGGTGATGCGTCAGACCAAGGGAGTGGTCGATGAGTTGCTTCTGGGCAGAAATCCGAATACCTTTGGCCCACAGCAATTCCAGCCTGACTATTGGCTCGATTGGCGACTTGCCAAGCAGATCCATCCCTTTGCCGAGGATTTCCCAGCGGGCACGAGGTTTGTCAACATGCCCTGGTATGAGGAGTCGCGTTTTGCATATAAGCTGAAAGAAAAGTGGATTCCATGGACGGTTTCGACTATAGTATTACTGCTCATCGCCATCCCACTCGGTATCACTATTGCCAATTACCGTCAGCGCCAGCGATTGATCAATCGAGGCAAGAAATCGAATGAAGAGGAGAGGCAGATTGAAGCGATGATGCTGTCAATCAATGCCGTTCACTGGGAACTGCGTTCCGACAACAGGATATATATGCCCGAGAGCATGAGTCAGCTCATCGGATTGCAGCACAATATCGTACCGTTAGAAGAAATGCTTCAGAGGATTGATATGCCCGAACGTGACGAATTGCGCAAGATAATGACCAGCAGCGACAGGTCAAACACACAGATGGAGGTGGGCATGCTGATGGCCGATGGCAACAGCCATTCGGTGATTGTCTATATCAACTTCATGGGCGAGGACAATCAAGGTGTGATCTGCAATGGATTGGCAGTGAGCAATGATCAGGCACACAAGGCAAAACTCGAACGGGAAGAAGCCTTCCGTCGTGCCGAGGAGGCAGATGTGAAGGAGAGCTTCCTTGCTTCGATGAGTCACGAGATTCGCACTCCGGTCAATGCCATTGTGGGCTTCTCGGAGGTTCTTGTCAAGCAGCATGCCTTGCTCACCAAGGAAGAACGCAAGACATTCGAGCAATACATCAAGGACAGCAACGATCACTTGGTGCAGTTGCTCGACAATATCCTGCAATATTCCGATGAGAAGGGCAAGGAGTTTGCCATTAAGCTCACAACCAAGGATGTGGCTGCGATAATGGAGGATATATACAATATCCATACGGTAATCGTGCCAAAGCACTTGAAACTGATTTACAAGCCTGGTCCTGACGCAAAGATGCTTGCCAACCGTGCGTCATTGCTTCAGGTCATGAGCAATATCATCAACAACGCTATCAAGTTCACAGAACAAGGCTCTATCACCATAGGTTGGGAGATAGAGCCACGGGATTCGGGTAATTGGGTTGTGCTGTTTGTCGAGGACACCGGCATAGGCATATCGCCTGAAAACCAGCAGAGCATCTTCAAGAAATACTATAAATCAACCAGTACGTCGGCTGGTGCAGGCATTGGCCTGTCGCTCTGCAAGTTCCTCGTCGAAAAGATGAATGGCGAGATAAGCGTCAAGAGCACGCTTGGCAAGGGCTCTCGTTTTGAGGTCAGACTGAATGCAGACTGATTCCTGATAACATTTTTTATATACGTACATATAATTATATAGGTGCATTATGAAACAGAAGACATCCATGTTTGGATCGGCAATGAGTAGTTACTCAAAGCCAGAACAATCTAATGGTGAAACATTGGAATCACAAAAAAAAGTTGATCGACCAAAAGGTTCTATCAAAAAGATACCTACGAAATCAAGCTTTACAACCAAGCTTGACAATGATCTGTTGTCGAATTTGAAAATGATTTCTGAAGAAAAGGCCCAGCCAATAAATAGGATTATTGAAGACTTGGCTCAATATGCCTTGATTTCTATAGGTCGTGATGATTTGTATCATTCGGACTTATTGAAGAAGTCTGAGCATGATCAGCAATGCAAAAGAGATTTGAAGGTTATAGCAGATCGTTATAAGGATTTGAATGTCTGAAATTCGAAATGGTAATAATTTTATTACTCAGGGCGTTTATCTTTGAATTTATTTCTCGGAGTTAAATTCAAAAGTTTTTTGCTTTCAGAATTTATATTTTGTCTTTTTATTCATATAGTTATGGAGGCTCACAATAACGAGTAATTAAATATGCAATACAATCTTTCAGAAAACATCCACAAAATCACTGATCAGTTCATTGATTCTAAAGTTCCTGCAAAAGAGGAGGATAAACTTCTATTCGAAAGATATATGGTATCATTCCGAGAAGGAGAGACTCGAATGCCAGTATTCAAAGGAACCGAAGGTGCTGTATCTGATTATCCAGTACTCACGCAATATGGTTTTGCCAAACTAAGCATTGATGAATCATATATGGAAGGATTCTATGTGCCTCGATGCAAGGAGCTAGCTATTACTGGTGCAGCTGGGCTTAACGATAATGAGAAGCATCTTCTTAGAGCAAGTCTTGTTGAGTTTGCCTTGTTAGGAAGCCTTGATGCGCAGAAAGTGCTTTTCGAATATTTCGGAGGTGAGTGGGATTACTTATCGGAAGTAGTGACTCGCCGTTGGCCAAATCTCCAGCGTCTGGATCGTTTTCTTGCGGCACAGTCAGGTGCTGGCCACTATGAGGATTTTTTGCCAACATATTCAGAAGCATTGTCAGAGGTAAAGGCAGGAGGTAAGCGTAAGCATTGGATATGGTATATCTTCCCTCAGATGTACGGAATACCAGGAACACATAGCGGCAACAGTCTTTACTATGGCATCAGGGGTAGGATGGAGGCAACTCAGTATATTTGTCATCCACTCCTTCGTCAGAGAATGATAGAATTGTGCTCTGCTATATTGCAGACAGGAAAGTCTGTATGTGAGATATTCCCTGAGATGGATGCTCGCAAAGTTAAGTCAAGTATTAATCTGTTTGCTTCGGTTTCAGATATTCCAGAACTGAAAGAGGTAAAGAAAAGAAACAATTGGATCTAATATTACATATATAATACATTTGTTTATATTATGAAAAAGAAAGTTACATTCACCAAGATTATTGAAATCAATGGTAAGAAGAGCGGCAAAGTCGTTTCTTTTGACATGGACGTAGAAAAATTATCAAAACTTCAGAGCGAAGATGCAGTAAAGCGCAAGCTAAAGGAATATGCCACAAGTCTTAAAATAATGAGTAAGGCAGATATTGAATCTGCCAAATGTAACTGCAAGGAGTTCATGGAAGCTTGGCGAGAGATCAAGAAAGCTAAGGACGATGAATTTGCGACACTTGACCCGAATCGAGTTACTCCAGGAACTATCAGTGTTTTGCGCCCTAATGAGATTTTTGTCTTTGGTTCCAATCTTCAGGGACAACATGGAGCAGGTGCAGCTCGTGCCGCATATGACCATTTTGGAGCGATATGGGGCAAGGGAGTTGGACTGCAAGGACAGAGTTATGGCATTCCAACAATGCATGGAGGTCCAGATGCAATAAAACCTTATGTCGATGAATTTATCGAATTTGCCAAGCAGCATACGGAATACATGTTCCTAGTCACACCTATAGCTTGTGGAATTGCTGGATTCAAAGTAAAGGATATTGCACCACTATTCACTGCGGCCAAAGATGTGAACAATATTGCACTTCCACTGAGCTTCTGGTATGAGCTACAGTGAACAGATTAGTGCTTTTTGTAGTGAAGAAGATGAATTTTCATATTTGAAAATGTTACTTTGTCAAATTCTGACTTGAAGGCACTTGAAGGCAACAAGCTAAAATATAGAAGAACCCCAGAATAATATGAGAATGATTTCGACTATTGAAAAGATTCTTTCCATTACAATACTATTAGTATTTACTTCGTTTTACGTCAGTTGCACGAGACACAAAGAGACAAATGTGCAAGATATGACTATTGGCCTGAATGAAAGATATAGAAGTTTGGTTCAAACGCACTTCCTGCAAAAGGCAAGAGCATACAATGCAGATACAAGATATTTGATTATTGTAGATTATAGTATCCCATCAAACAACGATCGTTTATTCATTTGGGACAATGAGAAAGAGAAAATAGTTGAAAAATTTTGGTGTGCTCATGGCTTTGGAGGGAATAGTACAGCCGATCGGCCTGAGTTCAGTAATGTCCCAGGAAGTAATTGTTCATCTCTAGGCTGGTTCCTTGTAGATCGATCTGTTGGTGTAAGTGCTACTTATGGTTATAGGTATCATGCAGTTGATGGTTTGGATCCTGGGAATTCAAACGCTCGCAAAAGGCAAATACTTATCCACCCTTGGTCAAGTGTCACCACTGATTGTCTGAATAAGATAAAGCATCCTATGGATTTGGACTACAGAAGTGCCGGATGTTTCACCACAACAGATGAAGGATTTTCGACCATAGATAGATATGTTAAATCATGTCAGAAAAAGGTGCTGCTATATGCGATAGATAGCATTAATTTATAGATGAATATGTTGACTAGGTACAAGTAGTCATTTGAAATCTGTCTGATGTGGAATAATAAGCTATTAATTATATAGACACTATTAACCGATGAGATACAAGGTGTCGGCTCGTTATCAGGAACTCCGGGATGGAAGGAGATTCTGTAAAGAGCTTCAGTTTGAAATAACAAATTTAGAGATCATGAAATGTAAATCTCTACAGTTTTTACAGAGGTATATACAGGAAAAAGCAAAACATCTGGGTATTTTCACACAATCAGAAATAAAGCAAGCCCAATTTTCAACGGAAACAGTCGTTGAGGCTTGGAAAAACAACCAGAAAGTTGAAAAGAGTCTTCGTGCTGTTATGAATCTTGTTCTTGAACGCTGGTCTCTTGGACCAACTCATGGACTAGGACATTGGAACAGAGTATATGAGAATGGTATGAAACTGATCACAGAGGAAGTTGATCCTGTTGTAGTAGCGTTTTTTGCATATCTTCATGACTCATGCAGAATCGATGACGATACAGATACATATCATGGTCTTAGGGCATCTGAATGGATAGATGAAATACGCAATTCTTATCTGAAGGTGCTTACAGATGAGCAGTTCTTCAAGCTAAAGGATGATTGCCGTCTTCATACGATTGAAAGGAAAACTGGAGATCCTACTATAGATGCATGCTTTGATGCAGACAGACTTGATCTTTGGAGAGTCAGTATCAAGCCTGATCCGGAAAAGATGGCAACTGCAAAAGGCGCAAGTCTTGCTGGTCAGATTACAAACAAAAAGATGAAGGAACTTATAGATAGTCTTATCTATTAATCGATACTTTTCAAAAGAAAGGTGAGTCCACCCGAGTTATTCATATGGTATGAATAATTCGGGTGGATTGTTTTAAAACATTGCCTACAGATGCCTGGAAAGGGGATAATTTACTTTTTCGTTTTTTCTGCATATATGTATAACCCTAGCTCATGACGGTTGATTCATTAACGATAAATTAACTGCTGATAAATATAAACAATTTTTTATGGCTACTCCTGTACAATGCCCATATTGTGGCAGCTACTCAACTGAAAAAACAAATATTGGCAAATTCACGAACAATCTGTCTAAAGTCGGATCTGTCGTGTGTGGAGCAATGCTTCAAATGGCAACTGGAATCCCAGGAATCCTTGGAGTAAACCTAGGATATGGTCAAACCTGGCATCAATACTGTTGCCATGATTGTCATAACGTTTTCAAAGTGCAGTTTGGTGCTGCCGGATATATCAAGAAGATCAAGAAGTACGAAGAATAATGAGGTGCAGATATTATGCAATCATCGGCTGAATACCGTGATTGATAATGAAAATAAAGTATATTTATATTTATAAACTGGAAATTTCGTCATATATGGTTGTAACACCCATATCTATTGCGAAACAAGCTATGCTTGATTGTCTTGATAATCTCGATGTAACAACTGGCAGACTGGAATTTTCTCTATCTGCCTGAGCAGAGTTGATTTATACACGATCTTTGAAATATTGAAATTCTCAAAAACAACGACATACAGAAGTGGCTCCTATATGTCTATTAAAGAGTGAAAACATTAACTTTTGACTCTTTAAGTTCAGTGATTAATTAACAAAAAACGTTCCAAATAAATATTTACGTTTCGTTATGATAAATTCGATAACCTTATTCGGTGTGGCTCTCAAAGGGGAGTGCACCCAAGACCTTTTTTCCGAGGTCAATGCAAAGTCCATGCCTTTAGGATACTGCGTAGCACCCGAAGCGTGTACGCAGGAGACATTGGACTATTTCTGCGGCCAGCAGGCAGACTTCAACTCCTCCTTTTACAAGAAATGGAGTGATGTCACTTCGAAAACCCGTCTTGAGCTGTTTATGGATCAGCTGAGACATTATGCTTCGACCTATGGGACCGGTTTTCAGGGAAAAACCTATGTTCCCAATGACGGTAATCGACCCTATTTCGAATATGACTCCTATAAGGTGATTACTGCAATCAGCAGGGATGAGCTTCTTGAGAGATGCATGGAGCTGGCCAATTCAGGAATAGCTCTCAGTAAGGAGGTGATCAGCTTCATCGGGAACTTCTACATTACCTGCAAGACCGAAGCAGAAGAAACCGAGATAGCCGACATCAAGAACAGGGAGCTTCGTGCCTGGCTGTACGAGTCCTACAATATTCCTCCAGTTGAGCCGTTCGATCTTCTGCGCTATATCTCAGTGAAAGCGACTGGCAGCGCAATGGTCATCCAGAACAAGGAGACTTTCGAGAAATGTCCCGGCAAGTTTGACTTTTCCGCACTTGACGAGAAGCGTCTTATATCTTTGTCATCTATCTTCCTTCGATATAAGAATTTCATTCTTGCATTCAAGGACAAGGACAGGCAAACAGAGAATAATCATGCCATCAACAGGCTTCGACGATTAGCGAAAACCCACCACATGCCATTACAGGTCGGTTTCTGGGAAGACGTGCTGTCCAAGAGAACAAGCTTCAAGGATTGTGCAGCGCAAATGGATTCTCTTACCGTCTGGAAGGCAATCAAACTTCTCATGGCTTGTCGTGAAAGAATGCTGAATCCTGAGATGAATGGCTATCTGGTCCGTAATCAGAAACTGTATGTAAAGGAAAACAGGAAATACTCTAAGCAAGACCTTGCCTACTATACAGCATTCAGCTGGATGCTTGAAGGATATCTTCGCGAGACCTTGAAGAATGTCAAAGTCCGACTTCCAAAGGATTTTCGCCTGGCAATGCCCTCTTCAGAGAAGAGCTTCATCGGCAACCTGCCTCTTGGCAGTCAGTTCAAGAT
>SAMEA3663186__coassemble_249_pt1 | contig 9157 bp, 4 predicted proteins | sample SAMEA3663186__metabat2_high_PE_009 | metagenome-assembled genome bin SAMEA3663186 (sample SAMEA3663186) | pig gut metagenome | biome: pig gut; feature: pig-associated habitat; material: faeces | place: Denmark | collected 2012
CATTATCAGATGAACAGCTTCAAGCGTTGCAAAGTAACAGAAATTATCGATAAAAAATCGATAAGAGTGAGATTCGATGATGAGTCAACTGACCGACTCATCAGCCTTGATGATTCCAATAACTACCTGACCGATTGTGTATGGCAAGGCGTGACCCTCAACGTCTCGTCCGACAGGATAATCGTGCAGCCTGACTACCTAATCGACATCAGCTCGATTGCTAATTGTTTCGCTGAAAACGGACCCCACGCACTTAATTACATATTTAGCCTTGTAATACCTTCAAAGCCAAACCCTTATAGTCTTCTGGGAAACACCGTCAACCTCTTTTTTGACAATCGTGTCCAAGGCAGTAAGACTACATATATGGAATGCCTTCTGAAGACCTTTCACGATGACGCCATTCAGTATTTGAGTATTGAAGAAGAAGACCTGAGAAAAGTGTATTTCAACAACATTGCCGACCAATATGCCAACGTGGTCAATGTAGTAGATCATCAGTTCAATGAACAGACACCTCCGCTCCACAAGGAAGTGGGTTTGCTTGAACCTTCCTTCATCTGCCCCGACTTGGGAATAAGCGGACGTATGGACTATCTTGAGTTTCACAATGCCAATGAAGCTTCGATCATAGAGCTGAAATCAGGCAAACTCGATGAATGGAGAAAATGCAGCAAGTCATCGCACCTCATACAGACCCTCCTCTATGCTGAAGTATTGCATTACAACCGAGGTATAGGATATGACAGAATACATAACTACTTATTGTATAACAAATATCCATTGCTGTCAAAAGAACAATACTGCCGAACATTCGTCGATAAGGCTCTCCAGATCAGGAATCAGATCATCGGATACCTTCATCAGATAGCAACAGGCAAAGGCCATTCGCTATTCACTCCAGAGACCGTCAATGCGATGTATTGTGGCTACAACAAGCTGTGGGACGAATATACCAAGCCTGAACTGATTGAGAATATCAAAATAATCACCGAGGCACAGCCAGCGCTGAAAGAATGGTTCTTCGAGCAGATGCAGTTCATCTTGAGAGAAGAAGAAATAACACGTCTGGGCGAGGAAGGTTCTGTCTGCAACGACAGGGCATTCTCAAATATCTGGCTCAATAGCTATTGCCAGAAATGTGCCGACGGCAAGATCATCTCGCCAATGACAATCGAGAGTCTGACAACAGGTGAAGTGGGCGAAGTGACAGGGATAGTCTTCAGCATCATCAACGACGATGACTTCACGTCTCACGATTTCCGTGTAGGCGACTCCGTCATGATCTACCCTATCGACAATGTCGAGACAAAAGCCAACTCCCGCATTATCATGCGTGGAAACATCACTGCCATCGAGGATGAAAGTCTGTCAGTGGAACTGCGCAACAGTGAACGTTCCGTGCATTTCGAGAATATTCATGATGTCAGCTTTGCCTGTGAACATGATATCATCAATAGCAGCACCGCCCTCTCCTGCCGATCTTTGTTCCGGATGCTGAAGGCTCCGAAACATTGGCATGAGCTACTGATCGAAGGCAAGACTCCCAAAGCCATCGACTACAAGGAAGAGGATGTGCCATTCATCGACAATCTTGTAGGACGGATGCTCGCTGCCAAAGACTATTTCGTACTTGTAGGTCCTCCTGGTACGGGAAAGACAAGCGTCGTCCTGCGTAAGCTGATAACTCGTCTTTTTGAAGAAACATCCGAGAACATTCTGCTGCTCTCGTTCACCCATCGTGCAGTCGATGAGATATGCAGCACGCTCGAAGACATCATCGGGAGCGACATTGCCATCCTCGACTACTGCCGCTTGGGTTCGGAGTTCGACTGCAATGACCATCGTTTCACGCGACATCTTCTGTCACACCATATCGACACCTGCAAGAAACGCTCCGAACTGCTTCAGAAGATTCATGAGATGCGCATATTCGTGTCAACGACCTCGCGCCTTAACATCAACCACTCGCTACTCGACCTAAAAAAGTTCGATACAATCATCGTCGATGAGTCATCACAGATTCTCGACTATCAGTTCATCGAACTGCTCACCAATGCCAAGCGATTCATCCTCATAGGCGACCATAAGCAGCTGCCTGCCGTAACTTTGCAGCAGAGCAAGAACAAGCTGCTGTTCGAACGACTGTTTGACGATAACCTCACCAAGAACCCATCGGTGGTGGGTCATCTTATTCATCAAGGGAGAATGCATCCTGAAATAGCAAAGTTTGCCAACAGCATGTTCTATAGCAATAGGCTTGAGCCAATACCGTTAAGTCATCAGCTTGAGATAGAAGCACCTATGCCAAGATATTTCTTCCTCGACGTGAAACCCGACTCCGAAGAATGCCACTCCAACCAATCGACCAAATGCAATGTCGCAGAAGCAAGGAAGGTGGGCGAACTCGTGAAACGCATCTTCGACATCTATCGCGAAAAAAACATCGAGATCAATGCAAAGACCCTTGGCATCATTGTGCCATATCGCAACCAGATTTCGGCAATAAGGAAGGAACTGGCATTGAGGAACGTCGGTCATGGCGAGCTGATCAATATCGACACCGCCGAACGATACCAGGGAAGCCAGCGCGACATCATCATCTTCACAGCCACTGTGTCAACGCCAAATCAACTGAAACAACTGTCGGCACCTGTCATGATCGAAGGACAGATGATCGACAGAAAACTGAATGTGATCATAACACGCGCACGCAAACATCTTTTTATTGTGGGCAACAAGCAGCTCCTTTGTGATAATCCAATCTATCGTGAACTGATTGAAAAAATGTCGTGAAAGACTGCCAAAATGACAATGAATAGCCTCCGAAAGCGTAAAGTATGACCATCAGACCGACTGTGGCACGGCAATTGAAAGTTCTGGTGTAAAAACTTTTAATCAATTGCATTATGAACAATTATCAGAATCAGAATCAAAATCAGAAAGAGGAGAAGGCACTTGATAAGTATGCCATCAACCTCTGCGAGAAAGCCCGTGCTGGCAAACTCGACCCTGTGATTGGTCGTGATGATGAGATCAGACGAGTACTGCAAATTCTGTCTCGTCGTACCAAGAACAATCCAGTATTGATCGGTGAACCAGGAACGGGAAAGACTGCCATTGCTGAAGGTCTCGCTCAACGTATCGTGCGCGGCGATGTACCTGAAAACTTGAAATCGAAGCAACTCTACTCGCTCGATATGGGCGCACTTGTTGCAGGTGCTATGTATAAAGGCGAATTTGAGGAACGACTGAAGAACGTGATCAGCGAAGTACAGCAATCCGATGGCGAGATCATCCTCTTCATCGATGAGATACATACTCTCGTAGGTGCAGGAGGTGGTCAAGGCGCAATGGATGCTGCCAATATCCTCAAGCCAGCCCTCTCTCGTGGTGAACTGCGTGCCGTGGGTGCCACTACCCTCAACGAGTATCAGAAATACTTCGAGCAGGACAAGGCTCTTGAACGCCGTTTCCAGAAAGTAATGGTCGATGAGCCAGACGAGACAGCTGCCATCGCCATCCTGCGTGGCTTGAAGGAGCGTTATGAGAACCATCACAAGATCCGTATCAAGGATGCTGCCATCATTCAGGCCGTGCGTCTCTCTACACGATACATCACCGACCGTTTCCTTCCCGACAAGGCCATCGACCTCATCGACGAGGCATCGGCAAAGCTGCGAATGGAACGCGACAGCGAACCTGAGGCGCTCGACGAGATACATCGTCAGGTAATGCAGTTCGAGATCGAACGCGAGGCTATCAAGTGGGAGAACGATAAGGTCAAGCTCAATGCTCTTGACGAGAAGATCAAGGCGCTGAAGGCTGATGAAGACAAGCTGCGCAAGAAATGGGAGTCAGAGAAAGCTCTCATCAACAAGATACAGCAGAACAAGATCGACATCGAGAACCTTAAGTTCCAGGCTGAACAGGCAAAGCAGCATGGCGACTATGGTCAGGTAGCCAAGATCCAGTACGAGACCATCCCTCAAAAGGAGAAGGAAAACGAACGTCTGCAGGAAGAACTGCACAATCAGGAAGGTGAGTCGCTCATCAAGGAAGAGATCGATGCCAACGACATTGCCGAGGTTGTCAGCAACTGGACTGGCATCCCTGTCAACAAGATGATGACATCAGAGCGCGACAAGCTCGTTAACCTTGAAGCAGAGCTGCACAAGCGTGTAGTAGGCCAGAATGCCGCTATCGAGGCTGTGTCGAACGCCATTCGCCGTAGCCGTGCAGGTCTCAATGACCCAAAGCGTCCTATCGGTTCGTTCCTCTTCCTCGGACAGACTGGTGTCGGCAAGACAGAGCTCGCCAAGGCATTGGCAGAGTTCCTATTCGACGACGAGAAGATGATCACCCGTATCGACATGTCAGAGTATCAGGAGAAGTTCAGCGTGACACGTATGTTCGGTGCGCCTCCGGGATACGTCGGCTATGAGGAAGGCGGTCAGCTCACCGAGGCTGTGCGTCGCAAGCCGTATAGCGTAGTACTCTTCGATGAGGTTGAGAAGGCTCATCCTGATGTCTTCAACACACTCCTTCAGGTACTCGACGAAGGACACATGACCGATGGCAAGGGACGTAACGTCAACTTCAAGAACACCATCATCATCATGACCAGCAACCTTGCCGAAGAGCAGTTGCGCACAGTGATGAAGCAGGAGTTCATCAACCGTATTGACGAGATAGTCAAGTTCACGCCACTCTCCGAACAGGATATTCGTGAAGTTGTGGACATCCAGCTCTCAAGATGCTGGTCGATACTCAAGGCCAACGACATTGAGCTGCGCGTCACCGATGCAGCTCGTCGATTCCTCGCCAAGGAGGGTTACGATCCACAATTCGGTGCCCGCCCTGTGAAGCGTGCAATACAGAAGTATGTGCTCGATTCATTGTCTAAGACCTTGCTGTCTGGCGCAATCGATAGGACAAAACCTATTATTGTTGATACCGGAGAAGATGGATTAGTATTCAAAAACTAACCATTCTGAGCAATAAAGAGCGAAAAAATGCGAAATATGTGCATTTTTTCGCTCTTGTTTTTTGTCTATTCAATTTATTCACTTATTTTTGCACAACACAACAAACTATTTAATGCCATGGGCGAAAAAGAGAAAATCACCATCTATGATCTGGCGCAGAGACTCAACACGACAGCATCGACTGTTTCGAGAGCTCTCCAGAACAACTTGAGGATAAGTGCAAAAATGAGAAAGGCTGTGCAAGAACTGGCAGCCGAGTTGAACTATATCCCCGACCCTGTTGCACACCATTTGCGCACAGGCAAAGGCAATGTGTTGGGCATTATCGTGCCTCGCATCGACCGTAATTACTTTGCCACACTGATCAGCTCGTTCCAGACAACGGCACAGAAGCACGACTACAACATAATCATTGCAGCAAGCAACGAAAATCAGGAAGAAGAACTGGCAGCCGTCAAGTCACTCATTTCAAAGAAAGTCGATGGCATCGCCATATCGCTTTCTGCCAACAGCGTCGGAGCAAGCTACGAAGAGCTATGCAACGCCCACCACACCCCTCTGTTATATTTCGACCGAATACCCGAAGAATGTAATACCGACAGCATCACCAACGACAATTTCCAGATTGGCTATGATGCCGTGATGCAGCTTCGAAAGAAAGGCTGCAGCAAGATCGGCATCTTTACAGGTCCATTGCGCATGAAGCAATACCAGGAACGCTTCAACGGATACAAGAAAGCACTCGCTGATGCAGGACTGGAGTTGAACGAGAAATTCGTCTTCGAAAACTGCATCACAATGGAGACCGGCACAGAAGCGGCACTGAAGATCCTGACCAACGAAGAACGTCCTGACGGCATTTTCTCATCGGGTGACTATTCAGCCATAACAGCCATTGAAATTTTCAAGAAGAAGGGCATAAGAATACCAGAAGACATTGCCATCATTGGAGTTGCCAACGAGACTTTCGACAATTATCTGAGCACACCCCTCGCATCATTTGACCTCAATCAGCATCGGACCGCCGAACTGGCAGCTACTATCCTGATCGAGCGACTAAACGATAAAGAAGACGTTTCAGAACCCAAGCATATCATAGTCAAGCACGACCTGATATTACGAGACAGTGCGATATAAAACATAAAAATATTGCAAACTTAAGATTTCAACCTTGGGGACAAACCAAGTCCCAAGGTTTGTTATTTTAAATAATTTTAAGAATCGCACGCATCGAAATAATATATTTATTATATTCGCGCCGTGTATTATAGGTCTTTCAAAGCATGATCTAATCATAAAACTATATTTTTATCTATAACAAATTTTTAATTTAATGGCAAGTTTTAAGCTCAAAAAAGGTTTGAACATCAATCTTGCAGGTGCACCTGAAGCAAAGCTCGTCAGCGTACAGGAGGACAAGAAGTTCTCACTCGTGCCAGACGACTTCGTAGGCATCACCCCTAAGGTTCTTGTCAAAGTGGGCGATTCTGTGTCTGCCGGAACACCATTGTTCCAGGATAAGAATCACCCTGAGATTAAGTTCGTCAGCGCAGTTAGCGGCACTGTTGAGGCTGTTAACCGTGGCGAGCGTCGCAAAGTGCTTAGCATCGTTGTCGCAAAAGACGGCAAGGGCACAAGTGTACAACTTCCAGCTGTTAACCCTGCAAGCGCATCTGCAGCGGACATCAAGACTGCTCTCTTGAATGCCGGCGTATGGCCATTCATCAAGCAGCGTCCTTACAATGTAGTTGCCAACCCAGAGGTTCAGCCACGCGACATCTTTGTCAGCGCTTGGGACAGTGCTCCACTCGCACCAGATTTCTCATTCGTTGTCAAGGGTCAGGAGGCCGAGCTTCAGGCAGGTATCTCTGCTCTCGCAAAGCTCACAGCTGGCAAGGTTTACGTTGGAGTCAAGGCAGGCACAAGTCTCTCTCTCAAGGACTGTGAAGTGGTTTCGTTCGAAGGTCCACACCCAGCAGGCAATGTTGGTGTCCAGATCAACCACATCAAGCCTATCAACAAGGGCGAGCAGGTTTGGACAGTTAGCGCCTACGACCTCATCGTGATTGGTCGTGCACTCGCAGGCAAGGTCGATTTCAGCCGCATCATCACAGTTGCAGGTTCAGAGATCGTTGCTCCTGCTTATGCAAAGGTTCTTCCTGGTTCTTCAATCGCTTCAGTAGTTGCAGGCAAGGTTAAGGGTGCTGACTACACTCAGCGCTTCATCGCTGGCAACGTGCTCACAGGTCAGAACGCTGGCAAGGAAGGCACAGTAGGTTTCTATGACAACACCGTGACAGTCATTCCTGATGGCGGTGACACCGACGAGATGTTCGGCTGGATCACTCCAGGTCTCAACCGTTACTCTACAAGCCCAACAGGTCTTGCAGGTCTCTTCGGTCTGTTCAAGTCAAAGTCATGGACTCTCGATGCTCGTCTCAAGGGTGGCTCGCGTGCTCTTATCGTAAGTGGTGACTGGGAGAAGGTGTTCCCTATGGATATCTTCCCAGAGGAGCTTTACAAGGCTACACTGACATTCAACATCGACCGCATGGAGGCTCTCGGCATCTATGAGGTTGCTCCAGAAGACTTCGCTCTTTGTGAGTTTGTTGACGCATCTAAGACACCTGTGCAGCAGGTCATCGCAGATGGATTGGTTAAACTCCGTAAAGAAATGGAATAAGTCATGAGTAAGTTAAACGATTTTATAGAAGAAAAGATCGCCCCTCAATTTGAGAAGGGCGGCAAGTATGAGAAGTTCTGGTCAATCTATGACTCATTCCATACTTTCCTCTTCGTTCCTCGTCACACCGCAGGCAAGCGTGGCGTACAGGTTCACGACTCTGTCGATTCTAAGCGCGTCATCTCAATGGTGATCGTCGCTTTGATGCCAGCCCTGCTCTTCGGTATGTGGAACGTTGGTTATCAGCATGACCTTGCCCTCGGCATCGACGACGGCTGGTTCATGCAGTTCCTCTACGGCTTGGTAGCCTTCCTCCCAAAGGTTATTGTCAGCTATGTAGTAGGTCTTGGCATCGAAATGGCTGTTGCTGCCTACAAGCACGAAGAAGTGGCTGAAGGCTTCCTCGCATCAGGTCTCCTCATCCCAATGATCGTGCCTGTCAACACTCCTATCTGGATGATTGCCGTTGCAACTGCATTCTCAGTAATCTTCGCCAAGGAGATCTTCGGTGGTACAGGTATGAACATCTTCAACCCTGCACTCATCACACGTGCATTCCTCTTCTTTGCCTATCCAAAGGCTATGTCGGGCGACGAGGTATTCGTACGCACAGGTTCGGCTCTCTGCAACACTCCTATCGAGGGAACACAGGTTGTCGATGGTTTCTCTGGCGCTACTCCTCTCGCACAGGTTGCCTCAGGTCTGCCAATCGAGTGCACAACACTTGACGCATTCCTCGGTACTATCCCTGGCTCAATTGCCGAGACATCAACACTTGCAATCCTCATTGGTGCAGTCGTTCTCCTTGCTACTCGCGTTGCAAGCTGGCGCATCATGCTCAGTGTGTTTGTAGGTGGTGCTGTGACTAGTGCCATCATCGCTGCATTCTCTGAGACAGCTCCAACAGTTGTCCAGCAGCTCTGCCTCGGTGGTTTCGCATTCGCAGCAGTCTTCATGGCTACCGACCCTGTAACAGGTTGCCGCACCAACACTGGTAAGATCATCTATGGTCTCTTCATCGGTGTCATGGCAATCATCATCCGTATGTTCAACACTGGTTATCCAGAAGGTGCAATGATGGCAGTCCTCCTCGGTAATGCCGTTGCTCCACTCATCGACTACTATGTTGTTGACGCTAATATTAACAAGCGTGCTAAGCGCGTAAAGGCATAATCACAATGGCTAAGAAATTTAGATGCACAGTTTGTGGTCACATCCACGAAGGTGATAAGGCTCCTGCGGAATGTCCTGTATGCAAGCAGCCTTCTTCAATGTTTGAAGAGATTGCTGATGAGTCAAAGCCAGCAAAGAAAGGCCTTAACACCAACAGCAATGTTTATACAATTGTCTATGCATTGATCCTCACTGTCCTCGTTGCAGTATTGCTCACAGTCGCAGCCGTAGGTCTCGCTCCACAGCAGAAGGCCAACTCCGACAACGAGAAGAAGCAGCAGATCCTCTCGGCTGTAGCTGAAAAACTCGGCAA
>SAMEA3663186__coassemble_250_pt1 | contig 9149 bp, 7 predicted proteins | sample SAMEA3663186__metabat2_high_PE_009 | metagenome-assembled genome bin SAMEA3663186 (sample SAMEA3663186) | pig gut metagenome | biome: pig gut; feature: pig-associated habitat; material: faeces | place: Denmark | collected 2012
TCCATGTCAGCCTCTTTCATCTGCTCGAAAGTAGGGTCGATGACATATTCGCCATTGATGCGAACAACACGAACCTCTGAGATTGGACCCTCGAAAGGAATACCGCTCACTGCCATTGCAGCCGAAGCAGCAAGTCCAGCGAGTGCGTCTGGCTGATTCTCTTTATCAGAAGAATATAAAGTTACGTTGACAAATGTCTCAGCGTGATAGTTGCTTGGGAAAAGTGGACGGAGGGCACGGTCGATGAGACGGCTTGTAAGGATCTCATAGTCGCTTGCCTTGCCTTCGCGCTTTGTGAAACCACCTGGGAAACGGCCTGCAGATGCGTATTTCTCTTTGTACTCTACTGTCAGCGGCATGAAATCAGTGCCAGGAGTCACTGTGCGCGCTGTACAAACTGTGGCAAGAAGCATTGTTCCGCCCATGCGGAGCTCGACTGCACCGTCGGCCTGCTTTGCCAGCTTACCCGTCTCAAGTGTGATGGTACGTCCATCACTGAGGGTAATTGTCTTCTTAATTGGATTAACCAAATTGTTTACCATAAAATCTTTTAATTACACACAAAATTTGGCGCAAAGATAATGAATTTTATCGGATAATTAGCCCAAAATCCCCAAAATGTTTGCAATATTTATATAAAAAGTCCAAAATCTTTTGGAATAACGCAAAATTTGCCTACCTTTGCTCGCGAATTTGAAAAAAAATAAGTCAAAAATAGTAGGAAATGAAGAAATATACATTATATATTGCGTTCCTTATGGCAGTCATCTTCTGTGGCTGCCAGAACAACCATTCAGGTGTGATCGATGGTGTGATCATGAATGCCAATGGCGAGAAGCTCATCCTCGAGCATCTGTCGGCTGGAATGCCAGTGGTGATTGACACTGTAGCGCTGAACGAGAGCGGAAAGTTCTCATTCAAGCCTGAACTTGAGAAGGGCGGTCCTGACTATTTCAGTCTCCGCATAGGCAATCAGTCTATTCCTCTTGCTTTTGACACTTTGGCTCAGCCAATTCACATCACAGCCGACTTCAAGCGTTTCGGTAGCGACTACAGTGTTGGTGACAATGCCTTGAATGCTCTGCTCAAGGAGGCTGCACAGGAGGGCAACAAACTCCGTCGTTCAGTTCTTGAGGCGAATGCGGCTTTCAATAATCGCAAGATCTCCAATCAGGTCTATTACGACAGCATCGCAAAGCTCGTCGAAGACTACAAGGCTACAGTCCTTAAGAAATATATCTATGCTGACCCATCGAACCCTGTAGCATACTATGTGCTGTTCGAGAGCGTGCGTGGCCTTTCAATCTTCGATCCGTACGATGCGGTCGATAACCGTGCGTTCGGAGCTGTAGCGACTGGCTGGATGTACAATTATCCTAATTCTCCTCGTGTGGCTGTCCTCGAAAAGGTGACAACCGAGGGTCAGATAATCCGCAAGCGCGACAAGCTTCAGGCCGAGCGTGCTGATTCGCTCAACAACGTGCCAGTGACCGTTGCAACCAACTTTGAGATTAAGCTCACAGATATACGCGACAAGGAAGTCGCACTATCATCTTTGATTGGCGACGACCATGTGGTCTTGCTCGATTTCACTGCTTATTATCTTCAGAAGTCACCTGCTCACAATGCTTTGCTCGCAAAGATGTATGAGAAGTACGAGAAGCGTGGTCTTCGCATCTATCAGGTGTGCATGGATCCGGATGAGAACTTCTGGAAGGTAAGTGCAAGCAATGTGCCATGGACGGCAGTCCGCGAGAAAGATGTTATCTGGGATCAGAACGGCAATATCCAATATGCCCGTACGGCAGCCATCTACAACATCCAGCAGATTCCTATGATATATCTGCTTGACCGTCAGGGATCGGTTGCTGCAAGAGTGGAAACAGAATCGAAGCTCGAAGGTGAGATATTGAAGTTGTTGAAGTAAGGAAAACACAATCTTAGTGGTTTTTAGATAATGGCATAACGTAGGACTTTCGTTCTACGTTATGTACGTTTTGATTTTGTCGCTTTCCCTACTTTAAAGTAGCAATTATTAATTTTTTAATTTTAATTTATAATATCATGGCAGTATCTTATATGTCAGAAGAGGGTTACAAGAAAATCCTTGAAGAGATCAACTATCTTGAGAGTGTCGAACGTCCAAAGGCATCAGCTGCTATTGCAGAGGCACGCGAGAAGGGCGACTTGTCTGAGAATGCAGAGTATGACGCAGCAAAAGAGAATCAGGGCAAGCTAGAGTCACGCATCGCAATGCTCAAGGATCAGGTGGCAAATGCCCGCATCATCGATTCTTCAAAGATCAGCTGCGACAAGGTTCAGATCATGAACAAGGTGCGTCTGCTCAATAAGCGCATGAACAAGGAGATGACATATACAATCGTTGCAGAATCTGAGGCAAACTTCCGTGAGGGCAAGATCTCGGTTCAGACTCCAATCGCCAAGGCTCTCCTCAACCATGTGGTTGGCGATGTCGTTGAGGTACGTGTGCCTGCAGGTGTACAGCAGCTCGAGATTCTTGAGATATCTATTTAATATAAGAAGTTAAAGGAGATAGAGAAGTTAAAGACGATAAAGACAAATGTGTTTTGGGTAGATAAAGAAATTGACAATGCAACTATTGTCTTTATCACCTTTTACTTCATTAACTTCTTTATCTCCCCCAAACAAATACTAAACAATGGCAAGCATTTTTTCACGTATTGTAGCTGGCGAGATTCCAAGCTACAAGGTAGCAGAAGACGATAAGTTCTATGCTTTCCTCGACATCAATCCTGTAGCCAAAGGCCATACCTTGGTTATTCCAAAGCAGGAGATCGACTATTTCTTCGATGAGAGCGACGAGACAATCTCTGCTCATGTCGTTTTTGCAAAACGTGTTGCAGCTGCTATCAAGAAGGCGATCCCTTGTGTCAAGGTGGGTGTATGTGTCATGGGTCTTGAGGTTCCACATTCGCACATTCATCTCATCCCTATGCAGCAGGAAGGCGATATGGATTTCCGCAAGGAGCATCTTCACCTTGAAGCAGAAGAGATGAAGGCAATAGCAGAGGCAATTGCAAAAGAATTCTAATTTTATTAAGGTATTATGGTTAATAACGATTTTTATAAATACGCTACCAAGCACATGGGCATGAGCGGCAATGCGCTCAACCAGTATATGAACTTCACGTCAGCGGTAGCGATGCCGGCGGTTGATCAGTACATCAGCCCTACAATAATCGAGGAGCGTCCTCTCAATGTGGCATCAATGGATGTGTTCAGCCGTCTCATGATGGATCGTATCATCTTCCTCGGTACAGAGATCAACGACTATTCGGCCAATGTGGTTCAGGCTCAGCTCCTCTACCTTGACAGTGCCGATCCAGGTAAGGACATCTCTATCTATCTCAATTCGCCTGGAGGCGTTGTATATGCTGGTCTCGGCATCTACGATACTATGCAGTACATCACGAGCGATGTCAGCACAATATGCACAGGCATGGCTGCGTCGATGGCGAGTGTTCTGCTCGTGGCAGGTAAGGAAGGCAAGCGTTTCGCATTGCCTCACAGCCGTGTGATGATACATCAGCCGATGGGCGGTGCCCAGGGTCAGGCAAGCGATATGGAGATCACTGTCAACGAGATCAAGAAACTCAAGCAGGAGCTCTATCAGATCATCAGCAATCACTCAAAGCAGCCTATCGAGAAGATCTATCAGGATGGCGACCGTGACTACTGGATGACTGCAGCCGAAGCCAAGGAATATGGCATGATCGACGAGGTGCTTGTTAAGGCAAAGACTCTTTGATTGCCTGACGAAAAAGGAAGTAAGTTCTACTTGCGAAACCAATAAACAATAAAGAAAGTGGCAAAAATAGATAAGTGCAATTTCTGCGGAAGATCGCGTTCGGAGGTCAACCTTCTCATCTCTGGTCTCAACGGATTCATTTGCGACGAATGTGCCCAGCAGGCTCATGAGATCGTGAAAGAGGCAATGAAGAAGATCAGTGACGATGCCAGGAAACTTGACGTTGAGCTTTCAGATTTGCCAAAACCAAAGGATATTAAGGAATTTCTCGATGGTTATGTAATCGGACAGGATGAGGCAAAGCGAAACCTGTCGGTTGCAGTATATAATCATTATAAGCGCATCCTTCAGCCATCGGATGCCAACGATGTTGAAATCGAGAAGAGCAACATCATCATGGTGGGTTCTACTGGTACAGGTAAGACTCTTCTCGCACGCACCATTGCCAAGATGCTGCACGTGCCGTTTGCCATCGTCGATGCCACCGTGCTCACCGAAGCAGGTTATGTGGGCGAGGATATCGAGAGTATCCTCACGCGACTGCTCCAGGCTTCCGACTATGATGTCAAGAAAGCCGAGCGAGGCATCGTGTTCATCGACGAGATTGACAAGATTGCACGCAAGGGCGACAATCCGAGTATCACACGCGATGTGAGCGGTGAGGGTGTGCAGCAGGGCCTCCTCAAGTTGCTCGAAGGATCGAAGGTCAATGTGCCTCCACAGGGCGGACGCAAGCATCCTGAACAGAGGATGATCGAGGTCGATACACGCAACATCCTCTTCATCTGTGGTGGCGCGTTCGATGGTATAGAGCGCAAAATCGGCAATCGTCTGAACACTCGTTCAGTCGGTTTCTCGACCGATCCTGCAAAGAAGGAAGTCGATCGCTCTAACCTCCTGCAGTACATTACTCCAGCCGATCTCAAGAGCTTTGGTCTCATTCCAGAGATCATTGGACGTCTGCCTGTGCTTACATATCTGCAGCCTCTCGATGCCAGTGCACTGCGCCGTATCCTCACCGAGCCAAAGAACGCCATTGTCAAGCAGTATGTCAAGTTGTTTGAGATGGACAATATCAAGCTCACTTTCGACGATGATGTCTATCAGTATATCGTCGATAAGGCTGTGGAGTATAAGCTTGGTGCCCGTGGTCTGCGCAGCATTGCTGAAAGCATCATGATGGATGCGATGTTCGATATGCCTTCGACGAAGAAGAAGACCCTCAACGTGACGCTCGAATATGCCAAGCAGCAACTCGCAAAGGCAAATATGGATCGAATGCGCAATGAATAAGGAGTCATAATCTTCTTTATTTCAGATCAAGAAACATGCAATTACGTACTGAAATAGAGCCAATGCCGTCACGACAGCCCATAAGCTATCGTGATGGCATTGTCGTATTAGGTTCTTGCTTTGCAGAAAATATAGGGTCATGGCTCAAGCAATCGTGCTTCAACGTGTGCGACAATCCTTTCGGAGTGCTCTATAATCCTGCGAGTATAGCTTCGTCCTTGCGCAGCATCCTGCTTAATCCAGACGAGCATGGTGAGACATCCGATGACAGCATTCTGCAGGGGTCCGACGGCTATTGGTATAGCTATGGCTTCTATAGCAAATATAGTGCAGAGACCAAAGACGGGTTGAGGAATCTTCTTGAAGCGACCATCGGTGATGCACGCAAAGCATTGTCGGCTGCCAAGCATGTCATCATCACTTTCGGCACGTCGTGGGTCTATGAACGCAACGGCAAGGTCGTGGCAAACTGCCATAAGATGCCTGCAAGGACCTTCGAGCGTCGTTGTATGTCGGTCGATGAGATCATCAGGCTATGGGTGCCGCTGATTGATGCGATGGGTGATAGGCACATTCTCTTTTCGGTCAGTCCCATCAGGCATGTCAAGGACACCCTGCACGGCAATCAGTTAAGCAAGTCAACTCTCTTGCTCGCTGTCGATCATCTGTGCCAGATGTTCCCAGGCAAGGTGGAATATGTGCCTGCTTATGAGATGCTGATCGATGACCTGCGCGACTATCGTTTCTATGCTGACGACCTCGTACACCCGAGCAGCATAGCCATCGATATGGTGCGTCAGTATTTCACCCAGAACTTTCTCGACAAGCAGTCGCAGGATTATCTGCGCGATGTCGAACCGCTTATCAGAGCGGCTAATCACATGCCTCTTCACCCCGATAGTGAGGCTCATAAGACATTCAAATGTCAAATAAACTTAAAGTTAGACCAACTTATCGAAAAATACAGTAACTTTGGACTATCAAATCTGAAAGTTTAAAATGGTGTACAATCTCTCACAAATATCACGAGTCATAGGTGCTCAGCTCAAAGGTAACCACATGGCGAGTGCCTCGACACAGCCACAGGTGCAGCTTCTGCTTACTGACAGTCGCAGCCTGACTTATCCTGATCAGACCCTTTTCTTTGCTATTGTCACAGCCAAGGGCGACGGACACAAATACATTCCTCAATTGTATCAGCAAGGTGTTCGAGCCTTTGTCGTGAGTTTAGGTGCCGAGGAGTTTCGCAATACCTGTCCCGAGGCATGGTTCCTCATTGTTCCCGATACGGTGGCAGCGCTCCAGCTGCTTGCAGCACATCATCGCCGACAGTTCGACATGCCAGTGGTAGGCATCACGGGAAGCAATGGCAAGACCATCGTCAAGGAATGGCTCTATCAGCTCATCCACGACACCAAGGATGTGGTGCGTTCGCCTCGCAGTTATAACTCCCAGATTGGTGTGCCGTTAAGCGTCTGGCAGCTCCATGAAGGCACTGACATCGCCTTGTTCGAGGCAGGAATAAGTCAGCCAGGTGAGATGGAGAACCTCGAGAAGATCATCAGTCCGACCATCGGCATTCTCACCAACATTGGAACTGCCCACGATGCAGGCTTCGAGAGCCAGCAGCAGAAGATGATCGAGAAGCTTGCTCTGTTCAAGGAAAGCGACGTGATCATTTACAATGCGGATATTCCAGGCATCAACGATGCTATGGAACTGGCAGGAATTGGAGCACGCAGCATGGCTTGGACTCGTCGACACAAGGATGCTCAGATCGAGGTTGTCAATATCCAGCGCGATGAGAGCACCACAACTGTGACATATCTTTTCTTCGGTATTGCTGGCCAGTTCACTATCAATATGACCGATGAGGCAAGTCTTGAGAATGCCCTCAACTGTCTCGCACTCATGCTCTACATCGGCTTCACTACAGATGAAATAGAGAAGCGAATGGCTCGTCTCGCACCTCTTGCCATGCGTCTTGAGGTGGTCGAGGGCAAGCGGGGTTGTCTTATCATCAACGATGCCTATAACTCAGATCTCACCTCACTTGAGATGGCTCTTGAGTTCCAGAAACGTCGTGCGTCTAAGACATTGAAGAATGTGCTCATTCTTTCCGATATGCTTCAGGCAGGCCTCGACGACCGCCATCGCTGGCGCAAGATTGCCAAGCTCTGCCAGCTCTACCAGCTCAGCAAGATTATCTGCATAGGCCAGCAGTCGGTACTCACGGCTCCCATGCTTCACGAGGAGTTGGCGGCACTTCATTATTCGCTCATTGTCGATTTCTATGCATCGACTGACGAGTTCCTCGGCAGCGATGAGATACGCCGATTCCAGAGTGAGCTCATATTGCTCAAGGGTGCACGTGCTTTCCAGTTTGAGAAGATCAGCGATCAGCTCGAACTGCGTCGTCACGAAACCATTCTTGAGGTCAACCTCGATGCCATAGTCCATAATCTCAACCGCTATCGTTCACATCTGTCGAACGATACCAAGATGGTGTGCATGGTCAAGGCATTCGGCTATGGCGCAGGCAGTTATGAACTTGCCAAGACGTTGCAGGACCAGAATGTCGATTATCTCGCTGTTGCCGTTGCCGACGAGGGTGCAGACTTGAGACGTCAGGGCATACGTGTGCCTATCATCGTTATGAATCCCGAGTTTTCGGCTTTCCGCGCCATCATCGAGAATAAGCTTGAGCCTGAAATCTACAGTTTCCGTCTGCTTCGTGCTTTCATTGCCGAAACCGACCGCCTTGGCGTTACCCATTATCCAGTCCACATCAAGATCGACAGCGGAATGCATCGTTTGGGCTTTCAGTACCCAGAGATCGACGAGCTCATCGACCTCCTGAAGTCTCAGCATGCAGTCACTGTGCGCAGCGTGTTCTCGCATTTCGCTACGGCCGACTGTCCTGATCAGGAGGATTTTGTCTATGAGCAGAAACATCGCTTCGACCTTTGTGCCGATAAGCTACGTTCGGCATTCAGTCATAAGATTCTTCGTCATATCTGCAATAGCGCAGGCATCGAGAAGTTCCCTCAATTCCAGATGGAGATGTGCCGTCTTGGCATCGGACTCTACGGCTTTGAGGCTTCAGAGATAAAGATGAATCTCGAACCAGTGGCTACCCTTCGTTCCACTATCCTTCAGATAAAGGAGATTCCTGCCACCGAGACAGTGGGCTACAGCAGGAAGGGCGTGCTCTCTCGCACGTCGCGCATAGCTATGATCCCTATTGGCTATGCCGATGGCTACAACCGCCGTCTTGGCAATGGCCATGCTTCTATGTTCGTATGCGGCAAGCGTTGTCCGACGGTGGGCAATGTCTGCATGGACGTCACTTTCCTCGATGTCACCGACTGTCCAGAGGCGCAGGAAGGCGACAGCGTGGAGATCTTTGGAAAGAACGTGCCTGTCACCGAGCTTTCCGACACTTTGGGAACAATCTGCTATGAAGTGCTTTCGACAGTCAGCACCCGCGTGAAACGAATATATTATAAGGAATGAAACGTCTTCTGCTGATCTTATCTCTTATATTGTGGAAGGTCTATGTCCTAGCCGAGACACGTTCCGACAGTCTATTGCTCCAGTATCTGAAGATGCAAGGACTGAAGGAATATGCTTTTGACCGCATCAATGTCTATACCAATGGCACTGACAAGTTCAATTCTCTCTTTGCTGACATCCGCCAAGCGAAGACATCGATTGACGTCGAGTATTTCATTTTTGCCAACGACAGCATCGGACAATGCACCATAGGGCATCTGCTCGATGCTGCCCGTCGTGGGGTGAAGGTGAGGCTCGTGATTGATGGATACAAGGATCATGAGCGAGGCTATGGATATGACGGCCCGCGACTCGACAGCTTGCGTCAACAGGGCATCGATGTGCTGATCTTCGACCCTTGGCGACGTCCTTATCTCTGTCATGTGCTTCGCGACCATCGCAAGATCGTGGTCATCGATCAGAAGATAGGCTACATAGGCGGACTCAATGTTGCCGATTATTACATCAATGGTGATCCCGAGGTCTATGGAGGCTGGCGCGACACACATAT
>SAMEA3663186__coassemble_258_pt1 | contig 8977 bp, 9 predicted proteins | sample SAMEA3663186__metabat2_high_PE_009 | metagenome-assembled genome bin SAMEA3663186 (sample SAMEA3663186) | pig gut metagenome | biome: pig gut; feature: pig-associated habitat; material: faeces | place: Denmark | collected 2012
AATATCAAATGGAAAGCGTGTAGCTCAATGAGTTACACGCTTTTCTTGTTTTTGGAAGTACAGAATAATATTGCTATGTTTGTGTTTAATGATAAGCATCTGTACCTCATTTGTATCTTGAAACCTCAAAAGGTATTCAGATGCGCCCATAATCTCCTCCAAAGTGGCTTAAATAAATTTAAATTATTAAAAATATCTGTCATCTGTCACCAAATAGATATAATATACTAAAAAACAGCAAGATATTAGGTGACAGATTGGTGACAGATGAAAATCTCTGTCACCAATTATTTCGCTATTGCTTCTTGTCTGTACCAACCATTGAAAACGTCTCCAGTGTCTTTCATTAATCATCTATTATTTGGCACAAGTGTTTCATCCTTATGAAACAAATGTTTCATCGTAAGGGAACATATGTTTCATGCTTATGGAACAACTGTTCCATATTTCATCTTTTCTTAAAATTTAGCAGTCAATCTATTCTAAAAAAAAGACACATTCCAACTTTTCTCTTCAGGTTGGCCTGTCAAGGAAGAAGGAATAGGGAAGAATAAAGAGGTCATTGGGAAACTTTTGAGACACTCGCGCTGGTCGAGTGCAGGCTCTTATTTGAGCAAGCCTTTCAGTTCTGATTTGTCAAAGTTGCCGAACCAGTCGGTAAGCTTCGATTCTGCCTGAGTCTTGATTTCTGGGGTAACGCACGATGCTACTGTGGCTGCGCACCAAAGCAGTGCTGCAAAGTCGTCAGAGAAGCCTACGACAGGAATAGCATCAGGAATCAAATCAATGGGGAGAATAAAATAGCCCAACGCACCATAGATGATTGCTTTCTTGTCGGTCGGAGTTGTTGCTGCAGTTGCTGTGTAATAGAGCACCAAAGCGAGATAGATGACCTTGAGTCCAGCCTTCTTTGCTACACTTTTCACTTTTTCCCAGAGTCCATCTTCGCTATAGTGCTTCTGGCTCGATACGATCATTGCCTGATCAGGCATTTTCTTTTCTTGTTCCATAATAACAATTGTTTAAATTATTAGTTCAAAAAGTCAGCCTATCCACTTGAAGGCTGACTTTTCTGTCATTTTTCGAATTTACCTGCCGCCCTATCGACAAGCAGACGACGAGCGATTTCCTCGGCGATCAATGCCGAACCGACGCGGTTGGGATGGATCATGTCGTCCAATGTCTCAAGATATGGGCGCATAGCTGTATTGAGATCAATGACTGGCAAGCCTCGTTTAGCAGCAAGCTCCTTGAGAAGCGGACAAATCTCGTTATCAACCACCTCTGGACGGATTGAGAAGTTCTCTCCTGCTGCAGGTATTGGCAGGCAGATGTAGATGAGCGGGTGACTTGGCAGACACTGGAAACTATCAATCATAGCATTGAAGCTTGGGGCAAAATCGTCCTTGAAATGATCCCAGTTGCGTGCCTTGCTGTCGTTGGTTCCAAGCTTGATGGTGACAATATCGGGATTGCTAGCCAATGCTGCCTGGAAACGGCGCTTGGCAGGATCTGAGGCATTCATATATGGGCTGTCGCCCTCGCGCATCATTGTATAAGCGCTCAAGCCGAAGTTCTGAACCACATAATCATCGCCCAAAAGCCTTTGCAGCACGCCAGGATAAGCCTCGGTAGCAGGATCGCTCAAGCCATGGCCTTCGGTAATACTGTTGCCGACACATGCCACCCTTATCTGAGCCATAGACACAGAGAAGAATGCGCAAAGGCAAAGCAGGAGCGATGTCAGTCGTCTCATTTGCATGGGATATCAGCAATACGCTGTTCGTGACGTCCGCCTTCGAATTCAGTGTTCATATATTCGTCAAGAATCTTGCGAGCCATTTCGTTGTCAATGAAACGGCCAGGGAGAACAAGCACGTTGGCATTGTTGTGCTGACGGATGAGATGCGCTATCTCTGGAATCCAGCAAAGACCGGCACGAATGCCCTGATGCTTGTTGAGAGTCATGCTGATACCTTCACCGCTACCGCACATGGCGATACCTGGGTAGCACTCGCCTGCCTCAATGGCATTAGCCAGAGCATGTCCATAAGTTGCGTAATTGCAGCTCTCTTCGGTCAGAGTGCCATAATCCTTATATGGGATACCTTTCTCATCAAGATATTGCTTAACAAACTGTTTCAACTGGAAAGCAGCGTGATCGGATGCCAATCCTACGAAGTTTTTTATTTCCATAATTGATAAATATGATAATTAAGAAAGAAAAGAGCGGAGGTCAATAAACGCCTCCGCTCAATAACTGTATCTTATGAATTACTTCTTAAGCATGCGCTTAACCTGAGTATAGACGTTCTCAGCTGTAAAGCCGAGCTTCTCATCGAGCACCTTATAAGGAGCAGAGAAGCCGAATGTGCTGAGACCCCAAACCTCACCGTCAGCTCCTACGAGACCCTCGAGAGTTACTGGGAGACCTGCTGTCATACCAAACTTAGGCTTGCCTGCAGGGAGAATCTGCTGCTGGTACTTCTTGGTCTGGCGACGGAAGAGACCTTCTGATGGAACGCTCACAATACGGCACTTGATACCCTCTTCACGAAGGAGCTGTGCACCAGCCACGAGAGTAGAAACCTCAGAACCTGAAGCAAGGAGGATTACGTCGTAGTCTTCGTCAGAACCTGCTACGATGTAAGCACCCTGAGCTGCCTGGCTGTAGTCGTTGCCTTCTGGGAGAGTCTTGATGTTCTGGCGAGAGAAGATGAGACCTGTAGGAGATACGGTATTCTCCATTGCCATCTTCCATGCCTGAGTTGTCTCGTCACTATCGGCAGGACGAAGAACTAACATAGAGTTGCGACCCTTGTGAGTTCTGAGCTTCTCCATGAGACGAATCTGTGCCTCGTGCTCAACAGGCTCATGAGTAGGTCCATCCTCACCTACGCGGAATGCATCGTGAGTCCAGATAAACTTGACTGGGAGTTCCATAAGAGCTGCCATACGAACTACAGGGAGCATATACTGGCTGAATACAAAGAATGTACCGCATGCAGGGATGACACCACCATGGAGAGCCATACCTACGCAGCAGCAAGCCATAGTGAACTCAGCAACACCAGCCTGGAAGAATGCACCACTGAAGTCGCCCTTCTGCATGTCGTGAGTAAACTTGAGGAAGCCGTCAGTCTTATCAGAGTTAGAAAGGTCGGCAGATGCGCAGATCATGTTAGGAACCTGCTGAGCGAGCTGGCTGAGGACAGCTGCAGATGCCGAACGAGTTGCATCATCCTTCTTCTGCTCAACCTTTGACCAATCGATCTGAGGAGCCTTTCCACTGAACCACTCCTTCAAGAGAGCAGCCTTCTCTGGATTAGCTTCAGCCCAAGCAGCCTTGCGTGCATACTTGGCATCCATGATCTTGCGGAGCTCAGCACGACGCTGTGTATAGAGCTTCTTAACCTCTGGGAAAATCTGGAATGGGTTCTCAGGATCGCCTCCAAGGTTCTTGATAGTATTGACGAATGCATCGCCACCGAGAGGAGCTCCATGAGTCTTGCAGTTACGCTCGTAGCTTGAACCATCAGCCTTGAGAGCGCCCTTACCCATGATACACTTACCGATGATGAGCGATGGCTTGCCCTTTGTTGCCTTTGCAATGTTCAATGCGCCACGGATCTGTTCAACGTCGTTACCGTTGATCTCGATTACGTTCCAGCCCCATGAACGATACTTTGCAGCAGTGTCCTCAGTAGTGACAGTCTTGCACTCAGTAGAGAGCTGGATATCGTTAGAGTCGTAGAACATTATGAGGTTATCGAGACCGAGAGTACCAGCGATACGGCCTGCGCCCTGGCTAACCTCTTCCTGGATACCTCCATCAGAGATATAAGTATAGATCTTCTGGCCCATAACCTCCTCGCCAAGACGAGCAGCAAGGAACTTGGCAGCGATAGCAGCACCAACTGCATAGGCATGACCCTGACCGAGAGGACCTGAAGTGTTCTCGATGCCACGTACTACCTCAAGTTCCGGGTGACCTGTAACAGGGCTTCCCCACTGACGAAGAGTCTGAAGCTCTTCTACAGTAAACTTGCCAGCAAGGCAAAGCTGAGCATAAAGCATTGGAGCCATGTGACCTGGATCGAGGAAGAAACGGTCGCGACCTTCATAGTTCATGTTCTTTGGATCATACTCAAGATACTCACTGAAGAGGACGTTGATAAAATCAGCACCGCCCATTGCACCACCAGGGTGACCGCTCTTAGCCTTCTCGACTGCAGCAGCTGCAAGGATACGGATATTATCCGCTGCCTTGTTCATCAAAGCAATAGAATTCATGTTCGTTTGTGTTATTGTATATTCTAAAATATTATGTGTTTGATAACAGCACAAAAGTATGTATTTTATTACAACTATCCAAAAAAACGAAAGAAAAAAACGTGTTTTTGTGCAAAATAGTCAAATATTATGCTCAAAACAAGTATTCTTTGGGGTTAAATAGTCCGAGCACGACATAACATCTGATTTCTTACTTGTATATCAAACTATTATTTTGCACTTTAAGAAATGCACCAATATGCCTCAAAATATTATATCTTCCTCTCAAAGATATTTCAAAATTTGATAAATTGCATGATTTTGCTTTTTTTTACGGCTTTTGTTTGTAACGAATAAAAAAAATGATTATTTTTGCGGAAAAAAAATAAACTAATAAAACCTTTTATATGAAAAAGACCCTATTGATGGCAACTGCCATCGTTGCAGCTGTCGCAATGACAAGCTGTAAATCGCAGAAGACCTTGAGCGAAGCTGCTACAGTAGCTGAGCCTTCTGCCGCTGTAGAGGAGGTTTCTGCTCCTATCACCTATACTGCTCCTAAGCGCACTGCCCCTGTCGTTCAGGCTGGTGACCGTCAGGAGAAAGTCAAGACTGTCAATGCATCCGACAGCGGCTTGCTGAAAGACTACAACGTCATTGTTGGCAGCTTCGGCAGCAAGGAGAATGCCGAGAACATGAAGAACAAGATGGTGGGCCGTGGCTACCGTGCCTTCATCGTCCAGAACGAAAGCGGCATGTACCGCGTCGTTGCAGGTGGTTATGACACTCGTTCTGATGCTACTTCTGTGCGCGATGACATCCGCAGCACCTACCCAACAGAACAGGGTACTTGTGCCGAGGCTTGGTTGCTCATCCCTGCTTATTGATTCTCTTTTCTTCGCTGATACATAAAAAAGGTAGGCCGATGAAGCCTACCTTTTTTATATATCACAAAAGCCTTATGCCTTCGTCTTCAATCTTGATCCTGCCTTTCTTGTAAAGTGCACCGACAGCCTTCTTGAAGTTTTTCTTCGAACACTGCAGTTTATCAGCAATGACCTCAGGGTCGGTTTTGTCGGTCAACGGAAGGAAGCCGTCGTTGTTGTGCAATCCTTTCAATATCATAGCCTCCACGCTGTCGATTACATTTCGATAACCCATCGGCTGGAGCATCAGATCAATCTTGTCATCCTCCCTTATCCCCTTGACCCATGCACGCAGATGCTCACCGACATGGACTGGCTGGAAGATCTGATTCTTGTATATCAATCCCGTATGCTTGTTGTTGATGATGACCTTGTAACCAAGAGGAGTCGGTTTCCACACCAGAGCATCCACCTCTTCGTTCTCCTGATACTGAGGAGGCACATTGTCGAGGTACTTATCTACCTTTGCAGTGCCGACTATACGTCCTGACACCGTATCTATATATATATAGACTATGTATCGGTGTCCTTCTTCCATCTTTACATTCTGTTCGCGATGTGGAATGAGAAGCTCCTTGCTCGTTCCCCAGTCGGCAAAAGCACCAACGGCATTGACACTGTTGATCTTGAGACTGGCGAACTCGCCAACGGTGGCGTACGGACGTTCAGTAGAGGCTATAAGGCGTGCCTCGCTATCCTGATATACGAAACAACGCAATTCATCACCGACCTTTGTTCCTTCAGGCACATATTTGCCTGGCATCAGAATCTCAAGATCCTCTCCTCCGTCGAGATAGATACCGAAATCCACCTCTTTCACGACGGTCAGCCTGTTATATTTTCCTAACTGTACCATATAATTAACTGTTTCTGACAATCAATTTATCTCCCTTCAATTCGGGCACCACTCCAAAGATACTTTTTCGCAAGCAATATGTCAGGTCTGCCCTGAACCCATGACGGATCAGTTTCTGGGCATGTTCGCTCTGCATAAGGAAGCCTGAGAAGTCGCGGTTGGCCTGATGCCACAGGGCAACGGCAATACGTGCGCCATCGCTTGCGGTCGAGAAGTTCTCCTCGGCAAGGAGCAATGAGGTCAAGGCTCCCGCAAACAAAGAATCCTCAAGACATATACGTCCGTCGGAACCCGAGCATACGATTAGCACATCTCGATCAAGTTCCTTGCATCGCATCGCTACTGCTTGCAGGTTGACGAAAGCGCCTATCAACAGGCTATGGCAGTCGGCAGCACCCTTGATAGCAATGGTTCCGTTGGTTGTCTTCATGACGAGCGACTTGCCCGAAACCCTTGCAACACTATATTCGGCAGGACTATTACCGAAATCGGCAAACGAACATCTCTCTGTCGAATGTTCTGCTCCTGTCAGATATCCCATACCTTTGTAGGTCAATGCTTCAGCCTCGGTTGCGACAGGAATGATATCCTTGCAGCCATTGGCAAACGCCGTGCATATAGTGGTGGTAGCACGAAAGACATCGGTCACCACAACGACCGACTCCTTGTGCTCATACTGACTAAGCAAAGCTGGAGAAAAGCAAATATCTATTCTATTCATTGCTTTGATTGATTAGTTGTTCCCAAATAGCTTCTAAACAGCCGCAAAGTTAAGTCAAAATTGCGAAAAAAGCAAATTATCATTAATTTTTGGTTGCAAAATCGTATATATGTCGGTTTTTTATTACCTTTGCACAATTATCTATATCGATAATAATAAATATCAGTAATAACTATTATAATATTTTGAATTTATGGCATTACATATCACTGATGCAAATGCAGAGGAAATCCTCGCAAGCGACAAACTCGTAGTCATTGATTTCTGGGGAACACATTGCGGTCCTTGCATGACTCTCGCTCCAGTCATTGAGGAACTGTCTGAAGAATTTGAAGGCAAAGCAATTATCGGCAAGTACAACGTAGAGGAAGAAGAGGGTGACCTAAGCATCCAGTTCCGCATCCGTGCCGTTCCTACTATCGTATTCCTTAAGGGAGGCTCTCAGGTACATAAGATCACTGGCGCTGCTCCAAAGTCTGACATTAAGGCTGCCATTGAAGCAAACCTCTGATTCGATTAGAATGACACAACTTTGAAGCATATCAAAACATAACCCCGAAAGCTGGCAGCTATATACCAACTTTCGGGGTTAAATCATATTCTTTACTCTGTGATTAAGAATGTGTCACACGATCCTTAAGTTCAGCAAGCTTGCCAGAGTTCCAGCGGTCGGTAGTACCTACGAGATATCCTGTGATACGCTGGAGCTTGTCAATGTGTAGGCTGCCACATTCAGGACATGCCTGTTCATTCTCGATGGCATCCTCATGCCCACAGTCTAAACAGCGGTTGCGGTTATGATTGACCGAACCATATCCGAGATTGAGCTCATCCATGAGATCCACTACCTTGTATATAGCTTCTGGATTGTGAGTCGCATCTCCATCAATCTCGACATAGAAGATATGTCCACCACGGGTAAGGTCATGATAAGGAGCTTCAATCTCTGCCTTATGGCGTACGCTGCACTTGTAATAGACTGGCACATGGTTGGAATTGGTGTAATAGTCCTTATCGGTCACACCCTTGATGATGCCATAGCGTTTCTTGTCAATACGAGTGAAACGTCCTGAGAGTCCCTCGGCTGGAGTTGCAAGCACTGAATAGTTGTGCTGATAGCGGTCAGAGAACTCGTCGGCCTTCTTCTTCATGAAACCAATGATCTTGAGACCAAGCTGCTGACTTTGGTCACTTTCGCCATGGTGCTTGCCTGTGAGCGCAATGAGACATTCGGCAAGACCAATGAATCCGATACCGAGCGTACCCTGATTGATAACCGACTCAACGCGGTCGTTTGGCTTGAGGTTCTGAGCGCCATTCCACAGGCAACTCATCACGAGAGGGAACTGCTTGGCAAGGGCTGTCTTCTGGAACTCATAACGCTGGTGGAGCTGCTTTGCCACAAGTTCGCACATCTGGTTCAGACGGAGCATGAAGACCTCAATTCGCTTTTCGAGCGAAGGTTCAGACATAGCCTCGATAGCGAGAGCCACGATATTGATGGTGGTAAACGAGAGGTTTCCACGACCAATGGAAGTCTTTGGGCCAAAGCGATTCTCGAAGACACGTGTGCGGCATCCCATTGTAGCTACCTCGTAGTTGTAACGTTCAGGATCATCTGGAGTCCACTTTTCATGATGATTGAACGTAGCATCGAGATTGAGGAAGTTAGGGAAGAAACGACGTGCCGATACCTTACAAGCCAGCTGATAGAGGTCGTAGTTAGGGTCACCTGGCAAGTAGTTGACACCACGCTTCTTTTTCCATATCTGGATTGGGAAGATAGCCGTAGCATGGTTGCCTACACCCTCGTATGTGGAATGCAAGAGTTCACGCATCACACAACGTCCTTCAGCCGATGTGTCGGTACCATAGTTGACAGAAGAGAATACCACCTGATTTCCACCACGCGAATGGATGGTATTCATGTTATGGATGAATGCCTCCATAGCCTGATGCACTCGTCCTACGGTACGGTTCATGGCCTGCTGACGCACGCGGTCGATGCCAGTCTTGTCGCCAAGAGGCTCAACCAGATAGTCCTTGATCTTCTCGGTGTGGAGTTCAGGATACTCTTGTCCTTCATACTCCTCAAGGCGACGAAGCTCCTCCAGATAGGTCATGTGGACGTATGGTGCGAAATAGAAGTCGAGAGCAGGAATTGCCTGTCCACCATGCATCTCATTCTGTGCAGTCTCGAGC